>Ga0302323_100005131_pt1 | contig 10707 bp, 10 predicted proteins | sample Fen_T0_3_FD_201950 | JGI IMG/M metagenome (GOLD analysis project Ga0302323, IMG submission 201950) | Peat permafrost microbial communities from Stordalen Mire near Abisko, Sweden - Fen_T0_3 | ecosystem: Environmental > Terrestrial > Soil > Wetlands > Permafrost | place: Sweden: Abisko... | reverse complement strand
GATGAGGGTGACGTTGACGCTGATGCCCGCGCCGAGTGCCGCGGTGATCGCCGGGAGCCCCTCGACCGTGGCGGGGATCTTGATCAGGACGTTGGGCCGGTCGACCGACCAGTGCAGGGCCTTGGCCTCCGCGATGGAGGCCTCGGTGTCGCGCGCGAGCCGTGGGTCGACCTCGATGCTGACGCGACCGTCGACGCCACCCGTCGCCGCGTGCGTCCGGGCCAGGACGTCGCAGGCCCAGCGCACGTCGAACGCGGTGAGCGACCGGATGGCCTCACCGATGTCGACGCCGCGCAGCGCGAGGTCACGCACCTGGTCGGCGTACGCCGCGGCGCCCCCGACGATCGCCTTCTCGAAGATCGACGGGTTCGTCGTGACGCCGACGACGAAGGAGTCCGCCACCAGGTCGGCGAGGCCGCCGCTGGTGAGCCGCCCCCGGTCGAGGTCGTCGAGCCAGATGGACACTCCGGCGGCGGACAGGTCGGCAAGGCGGTCTGCGGTCATGACACCGACCCTAGACCGGCTCGCTGTGCCCGTCCTCAGATAGCGGGTCGGCCACTGCTGAGGACCGCGGCGGGACGTGGGGAGGTCGCGACACGGTCAGCTGGTGGCGGCGGCGATCGACTCGCGGGCGGCGGCGGCGACGGCGTCCGCGGTGATCCCGAACTCACGGAACAGCGTGGCCGCGTCGGCCGAGGCCCCGAAGTGCTCGAGGGAGACGGGGCGACCGTCGGTGCCGAGGTACTTCCACCAGCCCTGGGCGATCCCCGCCTCCGCCGTCACGCGTGCCCGCACGGCCGACGGCAGGACCGACTCCCGGTAGGTCGCGTCCTGCTCCTCGAACCACTCGACGCACGGCATCGACACGACCCGGGCACCGATGCCGTCGGCCGCGAGCGTGTCGCGCGCCACGAGCGCGAGCTGGACCTCGGACCCGGTGGCCACGATCAGGACGTCGGGAGAGCCGTCGGCCGCGTCCGCGAGGACGTAGCCGCCCCTCGCAGCCCCGGCGGCGGGGGAGACGACCGTGCGGTCGAGCGTCGGGAGGTTCTGGCGTGTGAGCGCGAGCCCGGTGGGCCGGCGTCGACGCAGGATCTCCCCCCACGCGACGCTGGTCTCGTTCGCGTCGGCGGGTCGGACGACGTCGAGACCCGGGATCGCCCGCAGGGCCCAGAGGTGCTCGACCGGCTGGTGGGTGGGGCCGTCCTCGCCGAGGCCGATCGAGTCGTGCGTCCACACGAACGTGACGCCCGTCTGCATGATCGCGGCGACGCGGACCGCGCCGCGCATGTAGTCGCTGAAGACCAGGAACGTGCCACCGAAGGGGCGCAGCAGGGTCGACAGCGACATCCCGTTGAGCGCGGCACCCATGGCGTGCTCGCGGATGCCGAAGTGCAGGATCCTGCCGTACGGCGACTGGCTGGAGCCGAACGGCGAGGTCGGCGAGACCACGGTCCCGGTCGGGAGGAACGACGGAGCGCCCTCGATCGTGGTGTTGTTGCTCTCCGCGAGGTCGGCGCTGCCGCCGACGAACTCGGGCAGAGCGGCGGCGATGGCCTGGATCACCTCGCCGCTGGCCTTGCGGGTCGCCACCGCCGTGCCCGGAGGGAACTCCGGGAGCACGAGGTCGTCCGGGAGCGTCCCGGCGACCAGGCGGTCGAGGAGAGCGGCTCGCTCCGGGTTGGCCCCGCGCCAGGCGGCGTAGAGCTCGTCCCACCTCGCACGCGCCGCAGCGCCTCGGCTCTTGACCTCGCGGGCGTGGGCGAGGACGTCCTCGGCCACGACGAAGGACTCGGTCGGGTCGAAGCCGAGCAGCTGTTTCGTGGCCGCCACCTCCTCGGCCCCGAGCGCGGAGCCGTGCGCCTTGAACGTGTTGCGCAGGTGCGGCGCCGGCCAGCCGATGACCGTCTCGAGCCGGATGAAGGACGGGAGCCCGGTCTCGGCACGGGCGGCCTCGAGCGCGGAGCCGAGGGCGAGGACGTCGACGCTGCCGTCGGGCAGGGCGTCGACGCTCTGCACATGCCACCCGTAGGCCGCGTAGCGCGCCCGCACGTCCTCGCCGAAGGCGATCGCCGTGTCGTCCTCGATGGAGATCTTGTTGTCGTCCCAGACGACCGTGAGGTTGCCCAGGCGCTGGGTGCCGGCCAGCGATGAGGCCTCGGAGGTGATGCCCTCCTCGAGGTCGCCGTCGGAGGCGATCACCCACACGTGGTGGTCGAACGGGCTGGTCCCCGACGCGGCGTCGGGGTCGAGCAGGCCGCGCTCGTAGCGCTGGCCCATCGCCATGCCGACCGCCGTCGAGAGGCCCTGGCCGAGCGGGCCGGTGGTCGTCTCGACCCCGCGGGTGTGGTGGCGCTCGGGGTGGCCCGGCGTGAGCGAGCCCCAGGTCCGGAACGACTGCAGGTCCGCGAGCTCGAGGCCGTAGCCGGACAGGAACAGCTGGATGTAGAGGGTCAGCGACGAGTGACCGCACGAGAGCACGAACCGGTCGCGACCGAGCCAGTCCGGGTCGGACGGGTCCTGGGTGAGGAAGCGCTGGAACAGCAGGTAGGCCGCGGGAGCGAGGCTCATCGCCGTGCCCGGGTGGCCGTTGCCGACCTGCTGCACCGCGTCGGCCGCCAGCACGCGCGCGGTGTCGACCGCACGGGCGTCGAGCGCGGACCAGGTGGCGGGGTCGAACGGGGCGGGGGCGGTCGGTGAGGTCGTCACGATCGGTGAGCCTACCGGCGGCGCCGCGCCGGGGAGCCGGGCCGGTAGACTCCCGCCGGACCTGGGTGGGCCGGGTCCCCGACCCCGTGGAGCGTGCGTGTGACCGCCGTCGACCCCCGGCCCTCCACGGCCGGCGACGAGAGCGGCACGGACTCCCGCGAGGGCCTCGCCCCCGGCGACTCGACGCGGACCCGACCGGTGGCACTGGCCTACCTCGCCCTGACCAAGCCGCGCATCATCGAGCTGCTCCTCGTCACCACCGTGCCGACCATGATCCTGGCGGCCGACGGCGTCCCGTCGCTGCGGCTCGTGCTCGTCACGCTCGTCGGTGGCTTCCTCGCCGCGGGCGGGGCGAACGCGCTCAACATGTACATCGACCGCGACATCGACGGCCTCATGGCGCGCACCGGGCATCGGCCCATCGTCACCGGCGAGGTCGGTCCGCGCGGTGCGCTGGTGTTCGGCCTCGCGCTGGCGGTGAGCTCGGTCCTCTGGTTCGCGGTCGCCACCAACCGATTGGCCGCGGTGCTCACCGCGCTGGCGATCCTCATGTACGTCGTGGGCTACACGCTCCTGCTCAAGCGCCGCACGCCGCAGAACATCGTGTGGGGCGGTGCCGCCGGCTGCATGCAGATCCTCATCGGCTGGACCGCGGTCACCGGGTCGCTGTCCTGGGCGCCGATGGTGCTCTTCGGCGTGGTGTTCTTCTGGACCCCGCCGCACTACTGGCCGCTCTCGCTGCGCTTCAAGGACGACTACGCCGCGGCGGGTGTCCCGATGCTGCCGGTCGTCGCCCCGCTCTCGACCGTCGCGCGCGAGATCATCGGCTACTCCTGGGCGATGGTGCTGACCTCGCTGCTGCTCATCCCGGCGGCGCACATGACGCCGTTCTACGCCGTCGCCGCAGTGCTTCTCGGCGCAGTGTTCCTCTGGGAGGCGCACGGGCTGCTGCGCCGCGTGCGTCGCGGCGACCGCGACGTCAAGGCGATGCGGCTCTTCCACGGCTCGATCAGCTACCTGGCGCTGTTCTTCCTCGCCGTCGCGATCGACGCCTTCCTCCCCTGGTAGGCGCGGCGAGGCCCGCCGCTACAGCCCGGCGTTGAGCCCGCCCAGCGCGAGTGCCATACCGAGGGCGAACGCGGCCAGCAGCGACAGCAGGCCTCCGACCGGGCTCACCAGGACGGCGACGACGGCCAGCGGGTGATGCCAGGCCCCGATTCCGGCGACGAAGCCGAGCACGGAGGCGCAGCAGCCCCCCAGGCAGAGCATCCCCAGCCCGGCCACGGCGTCGGAGGACACCGTCGGGAAGCAGAACCACAGGGCGACGGGCACGAGCACCGAGCACAGCGACAGCGCGAACGCGGCGAGCGCGAGGCCGCTCGCATCGCCACCCCCGTGCGACGCGCGTGGCGGCTGCGACGCCCCCCGGTCCTCACGGCACGCCAGGAACCCATAGGGGTCCGCGGACGCGGGCAGGGGATCCGGTGTCGCCGGCGTCCCCAGCTGCTCCGGTGCGGCCTCCATGCGCAAGATCGCCTCCAGCTCCGCGAGGAGTACGGGGAGCTCGTCCGGGTGGACCGGGAAGAGGGCGACGACGGCCCCTTTCGCGGCATCGACGTAGATGCGGTAACGCACCTCCACACGTCCGTCGGCCAGGTCCACGTGCGTCGACCCATCGAGGCCGATGACATCGTCGAGGCACAGGGTGCGTCGGACGTGCTCAGCCGCCTCTGCGGTCGAGGGGTGCCCCGACCAGAGCGCCGCGTGGTGGGTGTACGTCAGGCTCGTCGAACCCGCACGTCGCCCTGAACGGGCTGCTGAGGGCGCTCGTACCTTCACGACTGTCACCCCGCTCGACCCCCCCCGGCAGGCTCAGGCAGAGCGAGCCCTGGGACCCGCAGCCAGCGTAGGCGTCGGGCGCAACGATGGCTCGGCGAGCCGGTGGCGATCAGATACCGATGGCAGCGCTGGTCCCGAGGCACCGGGTTGCGGACAGTCATGGCGGTGCGGCCACGTCGGCGCGAGAGTCCGGCCGGACGGTCCTCGCCTGGAACCGGCGGACGCGGGTCGGCCCCGTCACCTCCTGTCGCGGGGGTGATTGCGATGGTGGATGTCGAGCTCGCGTCCGCGTTCGTTCTGGGTGGCGACCGCGCTCGCGGCCGTCCTCGTGGCGGTGCTGACGGGCGCGTTGCGCCTCTAGGTGGACTCGCGCCCTGGCGAGGTCCCGCGCGAGGTGGCCGCCGTGCTGGCCTACGTGACCGCGGTGAACTCCGGTGACGCCGATCGACTGCGGCACGTCGTCGCCCCGGACGTCGTGTGGATGGCCGCCGGCGCGGACCGTGTCGGCGCAGGCCCCTTCACGGGCGAGAAGTACATCGACTTCCAGACCTCGCTGCCCTCGTTCCGGTGCGAGCTGCTCGGCGACCCGATGGTGCTCGGCAACCAGGTGGCCGTGCCGACGCGGATCTCGGCCCAGCTGCCCGGCGCCTACGGCGAGGGCATGACGGTGTTCACCCTCGTGACGGTGGGCGGCACCCCGATGATCACCGAGATCTTGTGGGATCCGGCGCCGCACTACCGGTAGCGAGGATGGCTGCGGTCAGCTCGCGGCGACCGGATCCACGGGCTGACCCGATCCGCGGGTGCGGGTCGCCAGCAGCAGCTGCACCGTCGCCCACCAGATGACGGTGGCGAGCAGGACGTGCACCGCCACGAGGGCCCAGGGCTCGGCGGTGAAGAACTGGACGTAGCCCACGAGGCCTTGCGCGAGGAATGCCACGAGCAGGTGGGTCCCGGCACGGGTCGGCCGGGCGGGTGCGTCGGTGGCGCGCAGCGCCACGAGGAGACCGGCGAGCAGCCCGACGCACAGCACGACGATGTCGGCGTGCAGCCAGGCCATCGTCTGCGGGTCGAGGCCGAGGCGCTGGGTGCGCTCGTCGCCCGCGTGGGGACCGCTCGCCGTGACGAGCATCCCGACCACCAGCACCACGGCCATCAGCGCCGTGAGGACACCGACCCCGGTGCGGATCTCCGGGCGGACCACGACGACGAGCGGGTCGTCGCCCGGCTCGCCGGCGCGCTTCACCAGCACGGTCACCAGCCCCACCAGGACGAGGGACAGCAGCAGGTGCGAGCCGACCGCGATGGGGTTGAGCCCGGTGAGGACGGTGATGCCGCCGAGCGGGATCTGCGCGACCGTGCCCAGCAACGGGACGGCCGCGAGCCAGGTCAGGACCCGGCGGTCGGGCAGTCCCGCGTCGCGACGACGTCGCGCGTCCCACACCGCGGCGGCGAGGGCCGCGACGGCGAGCGCCATGAGGACGACGGTGAGCAGCCGGTTCCCGAACTCGACGTACTTGTGCCAGGCCTCGGCCTGGCCGTCGACCGGCGTGATCGAGGTCCCCGTGCACCTCGGCCAGGTCGGGCAGCCGAGCCCGGAGCTGGTGAGCCGCACGACCGCGCCGGTGACGACGATCCCCATCTGCGCGACCAGGTTGGCGACGTAGATCCGGCGTACGACGAGGGGCGCGGTGCCGTCGGTTCCGAGCACCGGTCCGGCGCTGGTCGCCGGGAGCTGCGTGGTCACGCGCCCAGGGTAGGCGGGCCCGGGAGCGAGAGCGCGGTCAGTGCACCCTGCGCGACGCGCGTCACAGGCTCAGGTCGGCAGGGTGCCCCGCACCAGGCTGTGGTGGGAGTGCGACGGGTCGCCGTTGGGGGCCTGCAGCGAGACGTCGACCACGGGGTAGTCGGTCATCGCGATGCCCTGTGGCATCGCGAAGCTCCCGCGCGCGCTGCCGTCGAGCGCGCCGAGCGCGACCAGCTTCTGGCCGTTGCGGTCGAGCAGCCACACCTCGTAGTAGCCGTCGACGGGCGCGAGCCCGGTGACATCGACCTGGACCCGGGGACCGGACGCGGTCGAGACGACCTCGACGTTGCCGCTCGCGGTGGATCCGGGCAGCGGGGCGAGCGACGCCGACGCCACAACCGCCGCCGGAGGCGTCGTCGCGCGCTGGGGGGAGGTGGCCAGGTACATCGCGCCGCCTCCGACCACGAGTCCCACGCAGGCGGCCGCAGCGGTCGCGGCCCACGAGACACGTCGTCGCGCAGCGAGGACCACGACATCGGCGGTGGGGGCCGCCTGCGCGTCGACCTCGGCGAGCACCGAGTCCCACACGTGCGCCGGCGGCGCCACCATCGGCTCGGCGCCGCCCGACACCTGGCGGACCTGGCGGGTCACGGCTGCCAGCTCGTCCACCTCGCTGCTGCACTGGCCGCAGAGCGCGAGGTGCCGCTGGGCCGCTGCGAGCTCGTCCGGCGTCCCCGGGCTCTCGCCGAGCGCGAGCAGCCCGATCAGCTCCGGGTCGAGGTGCAGGTCGTCACGCGGTGACACCGTCGACCTCCAACCGGGTGCGCAGCCGGTCCAGCGACCGACGGATGTGGCTCTTGACGGTACCGAGCGGGAGGCTTAGCAGGCTCGCGATCTGCGCGTGGGTCAGGTCGTGGAAGAACGCGAGCTCCATGATCCGCTGCTGCGGATCGCCGAGACGGGCCAGCTCGTCCGCGAGCAGGATGCGGTCCGCCGACGCCACCTCGTGACCGTCGGAGGCAGGATCCGGTTGCGTCACCCCGGCGACCGCCTCGACCGCGCGGCGCTCTCGCGAGCGGGTCTCCCAACGGTCGGCGATGCGCCGTCGGGTGATGGTGACGAGCCAGCCGGGCAGGGTGCCGGCGCCGGGGTCGAAGGAGGACTGCCCGCGCCAGGCGGCCACGAACACCTGCTGGGTGACGTCGGCGGCGTCCTCGGGGCTGCCCGTCGATCTCAGGGCCATGGTGTGCACGAGCGCCGACCAGCGGCGGTAGGCCTCCGGCAACGCCTCGGGATCCCCGGCCGCGAACCGCCGGCCGAGCTCGACGACCTCGGGGTCCGACGACGTCCGCGGCGACGGCACGACCCGCAGGCCGGGCTCGGCGTCTGGTGCCGGGACAGCGGGTCGCACGGATCCCTCCTCGCCTGTCGGTGCCATGCCCACGAGGGTGGCGCGGGTTGGCGGATCCCGCACTCCGGGACCCGACCACTCTTCGCCCCGGAGGGTCCGTCCGGATGCACCGTGCGGCGCCCGGTCCGCTCAGGACCAGCGGAAGGAGCGCGCGGTGGCGGCAGCGCCCACGGCGGCCCACACGAGCAGGACCGCCACGCTCGCCAGCGGCAGGCCCTGGCCGTCGAGGAGGACGTCGCGCAGTCCCTGGCCGAGGGCGGCGGAGGGCAGGAGCGAGACGACCGGCTCGAGCCACGAGGGCAGCCGGTCCGCCGGGATCACGACCCCGCCGAGCGCGATGAGCAGCAGGTAGAGACCGTTGGCCACCGCGAGGGTCGCCTCCGCCCGGAGCGTCCCCGCGAGCAGGAGGCCGAGCGAGGAGAAGGCGGCGGTGCCGAGCACGAGGAGGACGACGGCGTAGAACCAGGACCCGGCGGGGTGCCAGCCGAGCCCGAGCGCCACGGCCACGATGAGCAGCACCTGCACCGCCTCGACGACGAGCACCCCGAGGGTCTTGGCGCAGAGCAGGCCGGAGCGGCCGAGCGGGGTGGCGCCCAGGAGCTTGAGCACGCCGTAGCGGCGCTCGAAGCCCGTGGCGATGGCCTGCCCGGTGAACGCAGTGGAGATCACCGCCAGGGCCAGGATCCCCGGGGTCACCGCGTCGATCGCCGGGGAATGGCCGACCACGTCGGCGGGCAGGTGCGACAGGGCGACCAGCAGGACCAGCGGGATCACCAGGGTGAGCAGGAACTGCTCGCCGTTGCGCAGGGTCATCACGACCTCGGCGCGCGTCTGCGCCGCGAGGACGCGACGTCGCGGCGCGGCACCGGGACTGGGGGCCAGGCCGCCCGGCGCGGCGGAGGCGCTCATGGGCGAAGCTCCCGTCCGGTGAGCTCGAGGAACACGTCCTCGAGACTGCGCCGACCGGTCGCCAGGTCCCGGGGGAGGACCCCGTGCCCCGAGCACCAGTCGCCGATCGCCGACAGCGTCCGCGGCCCGGCGTCACCCTCGATCCGGTAGCTTCCGGAGGGCGCCTCGACGACGGTGCACCCGCCGGGGAGCCGCGTCGACAGCTCGGCGAGGTCGAGCCCGGCCGGTGCCGTGAAGGTGATGACGTCGGGGCCGGCGGTGAGCTCGGCCGGCGAGCCCTGCGCGACGACTCGGCCGTGGTCGACGATGACGACATTGTCGGCGAGCCGCTCGGCCTCGTCCATGAGGTGGGTCGTGAGCACCACCGTGACGCCGTCGCGGCGTAGCTGCTCCACGATGTCCCACGCCGCGAGCCGGGTCTGTGGGTCCATCCCGGCGCTCGGCTCGTCGAGGAAGACCAGGTCAGGACGACCGACGACCGCGCAGGCCAGCGCGAGGCGCTGCTTCTCCCCGCCCGACATCCGCCGGTACGTCGCGCGCACCGAGTCCAGGCCGAGGCGGGACGCCAGGTCCGCGACGTCGAGCGGGTCGGCGTAGAAGCAGGCCAGATGCCGCAGCATCGGGAGGGCGCGGGAGCTGGCGTAGATCCCGCCGTCCTGCAGCATGACGCCGACCCGTGACCGCAGCGCAGCCCCGTCGTGGGCGGGATCGAGACCCCAGACGCGCACGGATCCCGAGTCCGGGCGCAGGTAGCCCTCGCAGATCTCGACCGTCGTCGTCTTCCCGGCACCGTTGGGTCCGAGCAGCGCCGTGATGGAGCCGGTGGCCACCGTGAACGACAGTCCGTCGAGCGCCGTGGTCGCCCCGTAGCTGCGGCGGAGGTCCTCGAGCACGACGGCGTCGGGCGAGGTCACGCGGTGAGTCTAGGCACGCCCCCGGTGGGCCTTCGGAGCGGTGCCCGCGGCGTCGGCCGCACCCGCGCTCGCGCGCGGCGGGCAATTAGGCAACAATGTCGTTGTGAAATCGACCGGACGGCTCACGGGCGCTCCTGCCCGGGTCGCGCAGGCGCTCCTCGAGGGAGGCCCGCAGACCGCCGCGGCGCTCGCCGAGCGCCTCGGGCTGTCGACCACCGCCGTGCGTCGGCATCTCGACGCGCTCGTCGAGTCGGGGCACGTCGAATCGGGGGAGCGGGCCCCCTACGGCCCGCAGGCGGGCCGTGCCGTCACCCGAGGGCGCGGGCGCCCGGCCAGGGTCTTCAGCGTCACGGCCGCCGGCCGCGAGTCCTTCGAGTCCGCCTACGACGACCTCGCGGTCGGAGCCCTGCGGTTCCTCGACCAGACCGGCGGAGCCGCGGCGGTCGAGGCCTTCGCCGCGCACCGTGTCGCCGAGCTCGAGCGCCGCTACGCCGAGGCCGTGACCCGGATCCCGTCCGACCAGCGGCCCCGCGCGCTCGTCGCAGCCCTGTCGGCGGACGGCTACGCCGCCTCCGTCGTCGACGGCGCCGCCGACCACACGGTGCAGATCTGCCAGCACCACTGCCCGGTGGCGCACGTCGCGATCGAGTTCCCCGCCCTGTGCGACGCCGAGGCCGAGGCCTTCGGACGGCTGCTGGGCAGCCACGTCACGCGGCTCGCCACGATCGCGCACGGCGACGGCGTGTGCACGACTCTCGTGTCCCGCCCCGGCTCCGCCGTACCCATGTCCACGTCCGCTCCGCACCGCGCCACCACGGAGGTCCTGTCATGACGACCGAGATCCACGACGAGCTCGAGGGGCTGGGTCGTTACGACTTCGGCTGGGCCGACAAGGACGACGCCGGGGCCAACGCGCGCCGGGGCATCAACGAGGACGTCGTGCGCGACATCAGCGCGAAGAAGAACGAGCCCGAGTGGATGCTGGAGACGCGGCTCAAGGCGTTGCGGCTGTTCATGAAGAAGCCCATGCCGGCCTGGGGCTCGGACCTCGGCGGCATCGACTTCGACAACATCAAGTACTTCGTGCGGTCCACCGAGAAGCAGGCCGCGACGTGGGACGACCTCCCCGACGACATCAAGAACACCTACGACCGTCTGGGCATCCCCGAGGCCGAGAA
>Ga0302323_100005130_pt1 | contig 10707 bp, 8 predicted proteins | sample Fen_T0_3_FD_201950 | JGI IMG/M metagenome (GOLD analysis project Ga0302323, IMG submission 201950) | Peat permafrost microbial communities from Stordalen Mire near Abisko, Sweden - Fen_T0_3 | ecosystem: Environmental > Terrestrial > Soil > Wetlands > Permafrost | place: Sweden: Abisko... | reverse complement strand
AACTGAAGGAATAACGATGAACGTCGCGATTATCGGAGCAGGCAACGTCGGTCGAGCGCTCGCCACTTCATTCACCAGCCAGGGACACTCCGTCATCATCGCCTCGCGCGATCCGGAGCACGCCGCAACGGTGGCCGCCGCGACCGGTGCCCGCTTCGCGAAAACCAGCGCCGAGGCGGCGTCAGCCGGCCAGGTGATCGTGCTCGCCATTCCCTTCGCCAGTGCCGAGGACGTCGCCGCGGAGATCCGGGACGCAGTCGCCGGCAAGCCGGTCGTGGACGCGACCAACCGCATGAGCTTCGGCCCAAACGGCCCCACGATTGACAACGGCGAGTCCAACGCCGAGCGACTGGCCGCGTGGCTGCCGGAAGCCCACATCGTCAAGGCATTCAACACGCTCTTCGCCTCCCATCAGGCCGACCCGATCGCCGACGGAACGAAGCTCGACGGTTTCGTCGCCGGTGACGATCGCAGCGCCAAAGACGCGGTCCTGGAGCTGGTTCGGTCGATCGGCCTGAACCCGGTGGACGTAGGCCCGCTTGCTCGTGCGCAGCAGCTCGAGCAGGTCGCCTTCCTCAACATTGCCCTCAACGCGACCGCCAACGGGTCCTGGACCAGCGGATGGAAGCTGGTCGGCGCCCCCACTCTCGAGCCAATCGCCGCCTGAGCGCAGCTTTACCAGCAGCCAACGGAGCCGTGCCCTGCTTCCGCGGGCACGGCTCTTGCCTGCCCCCCGCCAAGACGCCGCGCGAACTTTGCTTCACAGACCCTTAGTCTTTGCGGCATGGCGCGGGCGGGAACTCCTGGCACCGCCATCGAGCGGTTGGTTGGATATCTCTTCGACGGCATGCCCGAAGGAGAGCTGGCCGAAGAGCTGGCCGAGTGGCTGGCCGGTTCGGCGCGGTTCCGCGAATTCGGCGAGATGCATCGAGCCAAGATCCGAAAGAAGCTGCGTGGCGCCGTCGACCCGGATGCGCGACTGGACGTGCGCGCCGAGCTGCGGACCGCGCATCTCCTGCTGATGGATCGGCGGATCGAGCTGGCTTTCGAGGCGTACGGGTCCGGGAAGGTGGGGCCCGACTTTACTGTCGCGTTCCGGGGCGGGCGGGCCTTCAATCTGGAGGTGACACGGCCGCGCGGAGCGACCGCTGCGACCGGACACGCTGGACAGCTGCTGGCGAAGCTCCGCCAGTTGCCCCCGAGCGCGCCGAACGCGGTGCTTCTCGCTATCGAGGGCGACCGTGCTGAAGCTCTCGATGTCGCCGCCGTGTTCCGCGGGCTCCGGGCCCGGGCCGATGCCAAAGAGGAGTCGTTCTTCGCCAGTCGGGGATTCGACGGGACACGCGGGTTCTACGATCGGTATCTTCGGCTCGGAGCGGTGGTCGTCTGGTGTGAGGCTGCGGCCGGCGACGCTCGCGCGGTCTCGTGGAGCAATCGGTCGGCGCGGATCGCGTTTCCGGAGCAGGCGCTGCGGGCTTGCGTGGCCTGCCTTCGGGCCGGCTGACCTTGCTCCTCGTCGATGGTCGAGGCTCCATACCCGGTGGGACCCACGCGCCGAACGTCAGTTGACGTTCGGCCGGGACCTATATGGCTGCCTTTCGAGGAGCCGCAGTGCTCCCGCGAACCGTCAGGGCGGACTCTATCCAGACCTGGTCGGTACTCGAGCCGCCATTTGCGAGCCTGTCGAGAAGCATTCTGGCCGCGGCGCTCCCCATCTCCTCCGCAGGAAACGCAATGCTCGTAAAGGGTGGCGTGGCGAGCTGGCTTGGCATCTCGCCCAGCATGGCCACGACGGACAGGTCGTCGGGGATGCGCAGGCCCCGCTCCTGGACCGCTCGGAGAAGTCCGACTACGGCCACTTCCTGGGGCACCACGACGGCGGTGACTGCTGGATACTTGTCCAACATCGTCCGAGCGGCGACCGCCATCTCCTCTACCGTCAGACCGCCGAGACACGGCATATGCTCGAGCCCGTGCCGCTGGCAGGCTTGCTCGTAACCGCTCAGCGCCCACGTGCTGAAGCCGTATTGCCGTCCCCGGATGACCGGATTGAATATGAGCAAGGCTATCGACCGGTGGCCGAGGCCCACGAGATGGTCGATCGCCATTTCGATGGCACGCTCGGTGTCGATGTCGACGAAGCTCATCCCGGCGTTATCGAGCCTGTGCCCGATCATGACGAAGGGGTAGCCATGATCCCGCAGGAGTTCCGGCCTGCGATCGTACGTCAGGACCTCGGACAGGATGATTCCGTCCACCTCGCGGCTTCGGAATATCCCGAGGAGCTCTGCGTCGCTCAACTTGCGAGTGATGATGTTGATCGAGTATCCGGCGTCCTCCACATCGAGGGCCGCGGACATGATCAGCTGGAGGTTCGGCGGGTTGAAGTCCTGAGGCTCGTGGACGCCAATGAGGCCGCTGCGACCCGAGCGGATCTGGCGCCAGGCGCTCTGTGGAGCGAAGCCGATCTCCTCCATCACTCGCAGGACGCGTTGCCGCGTGTCCTCGGCGACGTCGGGCTTGTTGTTGAGAATGCGGGAGACGGTCGTTACGGAGACCCCGCTGGCCGCGGCGATGTCGACGATGGTCTTCTTGTTTGTCTTCGGCCGCGCAGCCAATTCGGGGTCTCCTCTCAGCACCCGTCGCGAAAGAGCGGGCCGCCAACACCAACTAAGCCATCATGGCAGCTTTGCCGAGCCACTTCAGGCTCGACTCATGCCGAATCAGCGATAAATCCCAACCATCCGGTCAGTGCACTTGCTGCGCCGCTCCGCTGCCGATGGAACGCGACGAACCAGAAGCGGCGAGATCGACCGGCTGCCTTTGCTCGACGGCGACGCCCCGGGCGTCGATCTCGAGGTCGTGTCCATAAACTCTCACCGTCACGGGCGCGACGCCTTCAAGCACTTGCAGGTGAACTTTCTGCGCGTCAACGAGCACCTCGACCAAGGCGCCCCGATAGCGGACCCGGAACCGATACGATCGCCATTGTCTCGGCAGCGTGGGCTGGAAGATGAGGACGTCGCTGTCCGTTCGCATGCCGCCAAAGCCGAAGACCATGCTGGCCCAAACCCCCGCGGCAGACGTCACATGCAGTCCCTGCTCCGTGTTGCGGTTGTAGTTGTCCAGGTCCATCCGGGCGCCGTACGAGAAGAGCGTGTATGCGTCCTCGAGCTTACCGACCTCCAACGCAAGGATTGCGTGGAGCGACGGTGAGAGCGACGACTCGTGAATCGTTCGCGCCTCATAGAACTCGTAGTTCGCGAGCTTCTCCTCCAGCGTGTAATCCTGGCTGAAGAAGTACATGAGATTCAGAGCGTCGGGCTGTTTGATCATGTCGTAGCGGAAGATCTTGACGTAGGCCCAGTTCTTGTAGATCGGGATCTGATCTAGGGGAAAATGCTCGAGATCGACGTGCGGAAGATCGAAGTAGCCGGCGTGCTGTTCCAAGATGCCCGTTCGCTCGTCCCGAGGGATACGCATTTTCTCAGCCATGCGGGCCCATTGCTCGGGCTCGTCCGGCTTGAGCTGTGTCGCCTCAATGGCCGCCAGATAGAGGTCGGGCGCCGCGGCCCGCACCTCGTCGAGCACGGCAAGAGTGAACTCGAATGTCTTCTTGCCCATGACGTTGGTGTAGCAGTTGTGGTTCACCATCATGTGGAATTCGTCGGGGCCCATCACGCCGTAGAACCCGAAATCGCCCTTCGACGGACTCCATCCACCCGCGCTTGCAAGATAGCGGGATATCTGGATCAGCATCTCGATACCTTCTCGATACAGGAATTCCTTGTCTCGAAGAATGATGTCGTGGTGCCAGATGGCGTATGCCACAGCGACGTCTGAATGGATCTCGATGTCCACGTGCTGCCATGTCCCGGAGTCTTCCGTGCCGGTGATCGAGGCGAATGGGAAGCGCGCGCCTTCACAGTCGAGCTGCTTAGCCCTCACCTTCGCCTGCTCGAGGCGGTGGTACCGGTACAAGAGCAGATTCCTGGCAGCGGGCGGATCGATGAACATCATCATTCGATGCGTGTAAATCTCGCTGTCCCAGAACACCCAGCCGAAATAGACCTCGCCGGTCATGCCTTTGCAGAGGGCGTTGAGATCTGGGTCCTCGCCGTGGTACGACTGGTATGTCTGGAAGCTCGAGAAACGCAGACCCTGGAGGACACCCGGGTCTCCCTCGATTTCGATGTCCAGCACATTCCAGACCTTCGCCCAGAAAGCGGCGTGCTCGGCCATCAGGTCGTCGAACGTCGCCCCTGCGTGGCGTCGCATCAAATCAACCCCACGGCTCCACAGCAGCTCGACATCTGGCGTACTGGCCCAATCGTTGACGGCGATCCTGTCTAGCGTGGAGGCCGCGCCTTGCTGGACGTTCAGCGCGAAGTCCACACCGATGAATTTGGCGTCCTCCACGAGGGACGTGTGTATCGGCTGGCTGGCCTGGACGTAGAAGCCAGAGAACAGCTGATGGCTGCTCCGGAGCGTTTCGGCCTGGATCGCCCACCCGCCATCCACCGGAGCCTTCCTCAAGCACTTCCAGAAGTTGATGACGTCCTTGGTCTGAGAACCGTTGCCGGATTGATCCCACCCGGCGCCGATCTCGTAATGCGTGTTGAAATCAAGGCCGACGCGCATTTCGATCGCGCCCGAGAAGTCGAGCGGTTCCAGAACGATTCGCTGGCAGCCGAGACGGGTCGACTGCATGTCCGTGAAGCGCACGAAGGTCAGCTTCAGGTGCTTGCCTGTGGCCGTCTGCCACACGAATTCCCGCTCGAGCACGCCCCGATGCATGTCGAGCTTGCGCGTGAAGTCGGAGTAGGAGCACTTCGCCAGATCAAGCTGCTCGCCGTCAACCCACAATCGCGTGTACAGCCAATCCACGGCGTTGATCATCGCCGCGCCCTGCGTCACGAAGCCCTTGAAGACCTGGTCATGATGAATGTCCATCATCTCGTAAAGATGATTGAAGTAACTTCCCAGCAAATGGTCCCCGCTATAGCCCTCCTCGAAGTAGCCACGAACGCCCATGAATTCGTTAGCCACGGAGAATATCGACTCGGAGACTCGCTGGTAGGCAGGATCGAAGCCCTCCTCGACTATCGTCCAGGGGTCGCCGCTGAAGTAGTTGATGGGGGTCTTCGGCATGTGCATGATCGGGCTCCGGCAGAGTTGTGGCGGTCGAGGACTCTGGCCCCTGGCGGTGACGGCGCTTTGGGACCGGCTAGAAGGCGGCGGCGGCGTTCATCCGTTCAAGGACGTCGGTCAGGGTTCCGTCAAAGGGCCCTGTCTTCTCCATCTTGAGGGAAACGAGCGCAGCCGCAAATTTGAGCGATTCGTCGGGATCATGATCGAGCCGGCGGGCCATGTATGCGGCAAATGTTGTATCTCCACGCCCCGTCCGGCCGACTACGCTTAGGTTGGAGAACGGCTCCCAATATGTCATACCGTTGACACGGGCCAACACGCCGTCCGCCCTGGTTATGAGAGTTTCCGGGCAGCCCCACTCTTCGAACGCGATGGCCGCCCGCTCGAGGTCATCAGTACCAGTCAGGACCCTGGCTTCCACTACATCGAGCTTTACCATATCCAGAAGTGATGCAATCTCGGCCTTGTAGGCCACGTCACCGAAAAAGACTCTGCGCGTGACAGGATCGACCTGGCGTACAAAGCTTTGCATGTCGGCCGATAGAAGACAGTCCCGAACTTTCAAGCTGCGAACCAACTCCAGTGTGAATTCCTGGTCGGTGATGCCGGCCAGATGAAGTTGCTTCACCGCCAGCTCGGGTATGTCTGAGGTTGCAAATGGACCGGCGTTCGCCAGTTGATACATTTCGCGATCGTCCACATCTGCGGTAGGGTGCACGACCTTCATGTAGGTTGTGACATCCGCCGGAATCACGTCAACCGCGATCCCAATCTCCCGCATCGGCTCGAGAATTGCCGCGTCTCTGCGTGCAATCTTCGTCACCACGGCAACTTTCGCGCCGATGCGCGCTGCTGCAAGCGCTCCGCACAGCACGGCACTGCCCGCCGCCACGCGAGGTAAGCCTCCAAAGGGCGTCACCTCGTCGAGGCACATATGCCCGACGAAGGCCAGATCGGCTGTCAGTAGCTCAGAACTCATTGTGGGCGTGCCGGATAGCTACACCATAGACACCGGCTACCGACGACACCGACCGTAATGAATATCAACCCTTGACTCCGCCTGTGAACGCGCCGCTCGTCACGTATCGCATAGAGAAGATGAAGACGATCACAACCGGGACGATCGTGAACAAGGCGGCCATGGCGGCATCGGCCTGTACGAAGGACGTTGCTCCAGGCGTGGGATTGAAGCCTGGACGGAGCGCCGACGTCGCTGCCACGACCTAGTTCAGACCAACTGGCAAGTTGTAGAGCTTGTCATCGTTCAGCATGACGTAGGGACCGAAGAAGTTGTTCCAGTTGGCGTTGAAGCTGATGAACGCCAGGAGTCCGAGGAGAGGCCTGGCCAACGGGAGCGCGAGGTTCCAGAAGACCCGAAGTTCCGAGCAGCCGTCCACGCGGGCGGCGTCGACGAGTTCCCTGGGGAGGCTGGCGCCGTAGTACACGTAGCTGAGATACACGCCAAACGGAAAGAACATCGCAGGCAGAATGACCGCCCACTGCGTGTTGATGAGATGGGCCAGGTTCAGCTCGAGGAACAGCGGCAGCACCATCGCCGACACCGGCAGCAACATCGTGATCAGCGTGAGCCAGAGGAGCACCCTGCGGCCCGGGAAACGGCCGATTGCCAGAATGTAGCCTGCCGGAATGCAGATCGCGAGGCTGCCGAGCAGCGATAGCCCGGCGTATCGGATGGAGTTACCCAACCATAGGAGCATCTCGCCGTTCTGGTAGGCGATGACGTTCGTCCATGACGCTACCAGTCGATCGATAGATCCGAAAGTGAGCGGGAACCAACTGCTGTACAGGCTGGTTGGGTCTCGCGTGGTCGCGAACAGCAACCACACCAGCGGGACGACGAAGTAGATCGCGAAGATCAGCAGGATTGCCAGGCGGATCACATACCCGATGATCCCCAGGTCTCCCACGTATCGTTTTAGTGACAGTCTGCCCGGGGCCCTTTGGTTAGTCGCTGTCTGGCGGGTCATCATTATCCCTCGAGCTTGAAGAAGCCGGACCACCGGATCAGGACAACCGCGCCCACGAGGCCGATGGCGACCATCAGAAGTGAAAGGGCCGCTGCGGCGCCGAAGTTGCCGACGTCAAACGCGTACGAGTAGGCGAGCTGATTTGGGGCCCACTGGGGTGGCACGTTGGCCTGTACCCAGGTGGAAGTCAACAGCTGCGGCTCGACGAAGAGCTGCACATTCAGAGCGAAAATCAGGATCGTCTGGTAAACGATGTACGGGCGCATCAATGGCAGCTTGATGTAGAGAGCCTTCTGCCAGGCATTGCAGCCGTCGAGTTCGGCCGCCTCGATCACTTCGGTGGAAATTCCTTGAAGACCGCCATGCTGGATGGCGATCCACATTCCGGCTCCGGAGAAGAAGCCCATTATCGTGAACAGGAAAGGCAGGCTTCCCGGGAAGACCAGAGCGTCGAAGTTCGTTGCGCCGATGGCCTTGAAGAGCGGACCGAACGGGCTGATGGTCGGGTCAAGGATGCAGATCACCAGAAGGACCAGCGCAGGCCCTGTTACCGCTCCAGGAATGAAGTACAGCAGACGCAACGCGGACGAGAACCGTCCGGGTCGCATATCCAGCAGTAGGGCCAGCAGAACCACAAACCCGATGCCTAGTGGCACCGAGACGATCAGAAACTCAAGGAGGTTTCCGAATACCTGGAAGAACCGAGCATCGCCGAAGGCGAGCTTGTAGTTGTCAAGCCCGGCTGCCCAGTATTGCGGCACCCCCATGCTGAACTTCGAGAAGCTCATCAGGAGGGCGTAGAGCGCCGGCCCGATGCCGAAGATCGCCATGAAGATGATGTAGGGCAGGGCGAGCAGGTAGGACATCCGATGACGCCGCCAACCGGTCCCCAGGCGCGAGAGCCGGGAGCGTCTAGCCAACGGCAAGGCGGTAGGAGCAGCAGACGCGGCCAATGGAAGGTCCTTTGCTGACGGAGACGGGGAAGGCGACCTCATGTGGCCGCCTTCCCCGAATTCAGATGCTTGGGTCGAGAAGACGCCTAGTTGCCTGAGGAGCCAGTCCTACTGGCCTACGACGTTGTAACCCTGCGCCTCCGCGAGTGGAGTGAGAACCGTAGTGACCTCGGACAGCGTCGCAACCATCGTCTGCTTCTTGCTGTACATGTCCTTGACGACGGTGTTGAGCGGAGCGATCAGGTCAAACCGCGGCCAGGTGTCGCCTACGGGCGAGATCTCCGTAGCGGCCAGCGCGAAGGCGGCCGTCGGGTCGCTCGCGAAGATCGCGTCATCCTTGACCGTCGCGTTGAACAACGGCTGGAGCGGCGTGAAGGACGGGAAGTTAGAGGAGCCCTTCCAGAGATCCGGGTCCTGGGTCGCATACTCGGCAAAGAGCAGCGCGAGGCCCTGGTTCTTGGTGTGCTGGGAAATGGTCCACGCCGCGCCGCCCATGGCCGCGGTCTGCGCCTTGGCATCGGCGGCCCACTTGAGCGGGGCTGCGACGCCAAGCACGTGGCTGGTCTGATTGGGGGTCGTCTTATCGGTGTAGTACGTGCCCTTGAAGGTGCCGAGAGCGGCCCAAATGGGCGCAATGAGCATCAGGAGCTTGTTCTTGTTGGCGATCTGCACCCAGCTGGCCGTGAAGTAGTCAGTGTTCCAGAGGGTCTTGTTGGCGACCATGTGATCGATCAGCTGCGCGGCTCGGGTGCAGGTTGGATCGGCGACGTTGATCGTAAGGGTTCCGACGTCCTTGACGCTGGCATACGGGCAGCCGCTCGCCTCGAAGTACGAGAGCCAGGTCCAGCCGTCACCAAGTGTGCCGAGGTAGTAGCCGGGGTGGTCCTTGGCGACCGAGTCGCTGAGGGCCTGCATCTCCTCGAACGTCGTGGGAACCTTGTAGCCAAATTGAGTGAAAAGCGGTGCGTTGTAGTACGTCACCATCTGGGCGAGGTCGTTGCGGAGGCAATAGACCTTGCCGTTGAAAATGCAGTTGTCCTCGGCCGCGTACTGCTTGAGCATGTCGGCCGGAACCAGACTGGTGAGGTCGAGCGGGAACGAGTGCGCCGCATCCGAGACGCGGGACACGAGTCGCGGCTCGGCGAAGACGACGTCAGGCCAGCCGGAGCCGGTGTTGTTGAAGAGCAGGTTCTTGGCCGGCAACGTCTCGCGGTCGACAATGGTCGAGTTGATCAGGCTCGCGTACTTCGGGTACTTCGCCTTGAAGCCGTCAACGACGGGCTGGCGAGGCTGGTCGATCCAGACCGTGATCGCATCGGTAGTGTCGGTGACCTGGGCTGACTCGATGCCGGCGCTGGCGGCGGCCGCCGCAGCGGACTCGACAGCAGCGGAAGTCGAATTTGAGGCGGGTGTAGCCGCCGGCGCCTGCGGCGTGGCTGTCGGCGCCGACGTCGTAGTCGAGCCGGAACAGGCCGCGACGACTATGGCGACGAATAGAACTAGGGCTCGTTTCATCTACTCCATCTCCCAATTTTGGCCAGCTGAGTTGGTCGTGACTTACGTCAACCCCGGGTCTCAGTCCTATCCCATACGCTCCTCTACGTGACGGTTGGGAGCCGGGCTCGCGAGCATAGAACTGGCGCGGCTCGGCTGCGATGTTGCAAGGAAGACCACTGAAGTCAGACTGACGACGATCCGAACCTCGGCTCTGTAGAGCTTGCCCTCGATTGTCGACTGATCTGCAATCGCCCCTCCGACGACCAACGCCGGCGGTCGCTCAGATCAGTAAGCCCTCTCATCGAATCGTTCGAAGTGTGCTGCCGCCTTTCGCTGTTGAAGGGAGTGCCCTCCATCCCGCACGTTGGACGGTCAGGTCGTGCGGGCGCCTTTGAGCAACCCTGCGAGCCCCCGGAACCGCGGCGCGCGCTGCCTGCGATGCCGGAGCGTAATCATTGCCGGTAACATTACCGGCGGACACAGTCTATCCGGCTGGCTCCGCGAGTCAAGACGGAATTCGACGGCCCAAAACCCGGTTAGATTGTTGGGCGCGGTCGCTCAGTCTCGCCGGCCGGCGGCGGCCGATGCGGGTCAGTCTTGGCGAACCTCGACTCCCAGCTGAGCAGCGAACTGAGGCGCTAGATCGAGCAGCTGCTCGTGGCTCACGATCGCGGGGGCGGCGAGCCGGCCATTAGCCATCGGCCAATGCGCACGCGCGTCTGGTGATTCGGAACGGCGCCTGATAGCCTCCGGCGCATGAAGCGACGTAGAGACCGGGCCAAGCCATGACTGCGACGCCAGCTCGATTCGGCGTCGTCGGCACCGGTTGGCGAGCGCAGTTCTACCTGAGACTGGCGCGCCTGCTTCCAACCGAGCTCGAGGCTGTCGGCATCGTCGGGCACACTCCGGGCGCGGGCGAACAAGCCGCGACTCGCTGGGACTTGCCCGCGTACGTCTCCATCGAGGACCTCGTCGCAAGTCGACGCCCCGCGTTCATCGTGAGTGCGGTGCCGTGGGCCGTGACGCCGGTCGTAACACAGGCGGCCATCGCCCTCGAGGTGCCGATCCTGTGCGAGACGCCGCCCGCGCCCGACCTCGAAGGACTGCGGCGTCTCTGG
>Ga0302323_100005127_pt1 | contig 10712 bp, 6 predicted proteins | sample Fen_T0_3_FD_201950 | JGI IMG/M metagenome (GOLD analysis project Ga0302323, IMG submission 201950) | Peat permafrost microbial communities from Stordalen Mire near Abisko, Sweden - Fen_T0_3 | ecosystem: Environmental > Terrestrial > Soil > Wetlands > Permafrost | place: Sweden: Abisko... | reverse complement strand
AAAAAAGCGCGCTAAGTGTACAGGTTAGGCGTCACTGCCTTCAACTGATGACTGATTACAAAAGAAAAGGCCCGCATCGGGCGGGCCTTAAATTTGGGCAAATACATCCCGCCGGATCGCCTGTTCAGCCCTTATGCTGAATGGCAGACCGACAACCTTGCGAGAGTTTCGTGTCGTTTTCCTTGAGGCAGTGAGCGATGCGACCGCCGCCTGGTTCGATGCCCTTGCATAGTTGCTGCATGTCGGTCTGACAAGCAGCAGTCACTACCTTCACGCGTTCGCGCATTTTCGCGATGCCGTCCTTGCACGGAGCGGAAAGATCCGCATCGTGCTGTGCCAGGCACTTGGCAACGTTACCGCCACCGGGCTGCACATCCTTGCAGAATTTCTGCACGTCCGCCTTGCACACATCGCGGCCTTGATGCTGTTGCGCGAACGCCACGCCCGTGCCGAGCGCCAGCGCGAAAACCACCAACATTCCAGAACGAAGGACCGGCATATGCTTCTCCTCAAAACGGGTTTGAAAAAACTACTCGACGGCCACGGGCGCCCTGGCTGCAGTCCTCGTACCGCCTGAACCCCAGCTTTTATCGACTGGTTTTTTCCGGGCTGAAGACACCGCTTTTTTCCGGACTGAAGACTTGGGGCGGGCACGCACCTGGTCGGCACCCGTGCGTGGATCTGGGCCAAGTTCACTGAGGACTAACCGCCCCCCGCACGCCGACCGCACGTGTCGCATTTGTGCACACGTCCGCACCATCGCGCGGCGGGCTCTGCTCGGTGAGTTTCTGGATCGGCACGACGAAGATCGACGTGAGCAATCGTGCAAACGTGTCCATCACGCCACCAGGCGCCACACCGATTTTGTAATCGGTCAACGTGCCGGTTACCCCGATCGGTGTCGCCAGACTGAAGAACTGTGGAGTTTTGGCCTTCGGTGCAAGTCGGAACGCCAGGGTTTCGGTGTCGAAGTCTACCCGCCCGGTACCGCTGACTCGCATCCGACTCGTATCCATCAGAATGGCGTCCTGGGTAAGCTTGCCATTGCGCAAATCAAAACGTCCCACGGCGCAGTTGATCTTGGACTCCGAGGACCCATCCACTGCGGGGACCAGGGCCACAAACAAATTCACCGCCCATAAATCGAAAATTCCCGAGCGCATATTGTGTGGCCATACAGCGAAGTCTATGCGGCCGTTTGCATGCTGCATGATTTGATCGAGCGAGGGTGTGAGCGAGTCGAAGTCGACGAATAGACTAAACAAGCCCTGCAAATCAGTGTCCGGCTTGATACGGCGCGCGAGAATGCCATAGTCGAAACGCTCTACGCGAATCTGTGCTTTGACCTCCACGTCTGTCTCGGTCGGATAATAACTCGCGGTCAGTCGAGCTGACCCACCGGGAACCGTCACCTCCGCAGGCCCAAACGTCAGCCGCCCTTCCTCGATCTGCGCATGCAGCTTGCCATTACCGAGCAGATCCTTGCCGGACAGTACCTGTCCGACATCGACATCCAGAAAAGCGTCTTGCTTTAGCAGGACTTCGCGGCTCAGCAGCTTCTGCCCTTGTGCTGCAGCGTCTTTGGCTTTCGCTCGCATCTGCTCGGCAGTCATGGGTTTCTCGTCGCGAGGCGCCTTCTTCTCGACCGGCGACCACGTGCCAAACTTGAAATCATCCAGCTGGACGGTAGGAGCGCTCAGTTTCACATCGATGCGAGGGCGAACGTCGCTGGTCTTGTAGCTGCCGCGCCCGTTCAGCTGGCTTGCCCCGACCCGCACTTCGAGGTCAGGCACCTCGTACCCGCTCGCGGAGGCCACGAAGCGGCCACCGAATGACCATGGACCCCAGGGCGGCAACTGAGTGCGCGCGAGCTGGTTGAGCGTATCGAACCGCTCGCCGGCGACATGCAGCTTCAGCTCACCGGACCGCTGAGTAATGGGCAGGCTCACCTTGCCGTCGAGATCGAGCTTTGCGCCAGCAGCTTGCGCGGTTAGCGCGAATGGGACATAGCTGGTGGTCTTGAGGAAATCCAGCAGCGTCCCGCTGCTGATACCTATTGTCACCGGCGTTTGATCGATCACACCGTCCAGGTTCAACCGTACGGCCTTACCGGGTTCAGCGCTCACGACTCCCTGCTTGACACTTACGGCTACCAGCGGATGCCGATTCGGGTCCCTCAACGTGAACGACCCGTCCTCCAAATCCGCCTCGAAGGCCGACTTCTCGAGCATCTCACCCAAGCGGCTGCCACGACCAGTCAGCTGCACGCGTAGTGATTCCACCCGTGCATCGAGATCTTCGACGATCTTGAGTTTACGTAGCAATTGCCCGATGTCCACCGGACCTGCCGCCAGCCACAACGAAGCCTCCGGCACCTGACCTCGCAGGTCAAATGCAACGGCCCCGGAAAACGGCGTCCCCGCATAGGTTGCAGCAAATGGGGAGGGGTCCATGTGTCCTTCGCGAATGTGTCCGCTGAAAGACATGTCGGTGGCCGCAGCCGGCTGCATGTCCACTCGCTTGACGTTCACCGCAAAGTCCGCGTCGGACACGTCTATGCCTTTGGGCAGGATCGGAAGGTCCAGCGTCGCTGCAGGCGAGGTCGGCGCTGCGGCCGGCTTTGGCGCTGCGGGCGCGAGCATGCTGGTCAGCTCATCTACGTCGAGGTTGTCGACGTCCAGTCGAGCCTGAACCAGCGGTTTTTTCTCGATACCTGTGCGCGCGAATTCTCCCGCCATCGCGGTACGTCCGAGGCGAAAGACGAAATCGCGCAGACGCCACGCGTCGTTGTCGGCCAGGATATGCCCGGACAGCAGCAAAGGGGCCTGCGCGGTTGGCGATATCCCCAGCCACCGGCCCACGTTCCCGGCGCGCGCTGCGGTGAGCTTGAACCGCATATCGACCCCGCCTCGTATGTCGGGTGGCGCGATCATGCCATCGAGATTGAACTGCGCACCTGCCGCGGCCTTAACGTTGAGGGTCAGTGGCCACCGCAGAGTGGTAGCCAGTGTGGGCAGATCTCCGGCTTTGAACTGCGCATCGAAGGGTTCCGCCAACAGCGCTCCCCGAGCCTTGCCTTCCAGGCGACCCCCTCCAGGGAGCATTACATCCAGTGCATCAAGCCGGAACTCTACGGGCCGCCCCCCTTCCACGTTGCCGTAGCTGAGCCTGCCATCTGCAACATGCAGCCGCACATCCAGCGTACGCGTCAACTCACCCAGAGTCTCACCTTGGGCGCCGAGGCGCAGCCCGAACTTTCCGAGGTCACCCGCCATGCCCCTGATGTTTGCAAGCAACTCCGCCAATCCACCGAGCTTGGTGTTCTCAGCATGCAGGTCGAGCTGAAACTTGGGCTCAGCCGAAGCACCGTCAGCATTGAGATCGCCACGCAGGGTCACTTGCGCGATGGTCCCCTGCACCGGAGCCTTCAGCACGCCGTCCTGAAGGTGTATGCCGAGCTGCGCATCGTGCAGATCGCCGGGAAGGCTCAGCCATCGGCCCACGCTCAGAGTGAGATCGACATCCATCGAGTTCAGCTGTCGGAGGCTGATGGTCTGACGCTCCAATTCGCGATAGGTGTCGAGCAGGCTGGATGGCGGTGCATTGCTGGGAGTCGAGGGAGCCCCGAGAAAGGGACGCAGGTCCAGCGTAGGTAGGGCGAGCTTTCCGCTCAAGCGTGGCCGCTTCCCATTGATGTCGAACTGGAGATCTCCTTCCAGCGTGGTACTTCCCATGGTCCCGCGCATGCCAGACAACGTGAGCTTTCCAGCGTCCCATTGCACCCGGGCGCTCAGCGCCATGGGCCCGACCTTGGGCAGCGTGGTCTGCAGGAGCCGCTCGATCTGCGAGTGGTCTTCCGTTCCCAGACCAACCATGAGGTCGACCGCCCCACCCTGCAGGGGCTGGGCGAGTGTTCCGTTGACCTGCATCGCAGTTCCAAGAAACTCGAAGCTGACTTCCACCGGCCAGGGCTTGGTTGGATTCAACAGCTCCGCACCGGAACCGCCGGTGAAAGTCAGCAAATACGGAAAGCTCTTCTCCACCGAGCCGCGAAGTGTAAGCTTGATCGGCTTACCCTCCACGGCTTCACCCTTGAGTTCGTCGAGGTCGAAGAAGTGGTGGGTTCCGCTGCCTTGCTGAAAGTATTCGACCGCGAGCTTGCGCAGCACGATCGTGTCCACATCGAAGCCGAATCCCACCGGGATCTGCATCGGCTTCGCCGGTGGGGTGGGCGATGCGGCCGGCGCGGCTTGCGGTAAGTCGAAAACCCAGTTGCCCTTGCCATCGGCCGTTTGCTCGAGCCGAACGACAACGTCCTCCGCACTGATCTCCCGGACTCGGAATTTATAACGCAGCGCCCCAGCGAGGTCCAGCCACATACGCGCGCTGCCCAGGCTGGCGAACTCAGGACTGGAGAACCCGGGAGGGTTGGCGATGTGGATGCCGCCTACCTTGACCGCCGGACGCAGAGACGGGACGAATTCGAGCGGTCCCTCAAGCTTGACCTCACGGCCGATCGCTTCGCTCGCAGCCCGGGCAATGGCGCCGCGCCAGGGCGCAACACTGATCGACACATCCAGCGAGGCAATCACGACCGCAGCGACGATGGGGAGCAGGAAAAGTGCGAGCAACCCGATCAGGGTCCAGCGCAAGACTTTTCGAAACGTTGCCATGGAGACAGGTACTTGAATGGGCGCCTTGATCGGTATGGCGCCTCTAGCAAGGTTGGGATTTCCGGATTCTAAGCGGTTCGCCGGCACACCGTACAACGGAGCTGACAAAATGCGACGATTGACGGGCTGCTCAACCCGTGGGCTCGGCACACTCGCATAAGTCGAGGGGATTATAATGACTGCAGCGGATGGTGCTTGCGACCACTTTTCGCGGACCGCCAGGGAGGTACAACATGCGCTTATCGGTTCACTCCATGAACGCCTTCGGCGGACTGGTGTTGTGCGCCCTCCTGTGGGGAGCACCAACGGCGGTGCACGCAGAAATCTTCAAATGCGTCAGCCAGGAAGGCAAGATCAGCTACAGCGATTCGGCTTGCGCGAAGGGGGCCGCACAGTCGGCCAATATCACCGCCGCGGTCGGTGCATGCATCACCGCCGAATGCGAGGCCCAACGCGCGCAGCAGGCCAGTGCCGCCCAGCAGCGACTCCGGGAGGAGAAAGAAACACTCTCAGAGATGGTGCAACAGCGCCGTCAAGCCGATGCCAAGTACGCGGCCGAGCGCGCTAGACTAGTCGAGGCACAACGACTGGCCGCTTTGGAAGAAAAAGTCGACTCGCTGTTGTACCAGGGTGATCAAGTCTACCCTCTGTACGCGGCTTATCCGCTTTACCCCGGTCAACGCCCGTGTCGAGGGACAAATTGTATTGGACGTCCGCGTCCGCCCGGGGGGATGCCCGGGCACGTTCAGCCCCACCCGCTTCGTCCCGTGCGTGCCGATCGATTGGACCCGCCGCTTCCCCTGTGGACACCATCTGCTCCGCGGGCGCGGCCTTGAGTTTGCGGTCCTGGCAGAGTTGATGACCACCGGCTTACCCCTCACGCAGATCGTTGCCTGCGGTCTCGTGATAGTTCACCGCGACAACCGACGCTTCCGATTCCTCGCGTTACGCCGATTTAGCGACTGGGATTTTGTAGTCGGCGAGTTCGACGGCGCCGCCGATCCGCAACAGGTTGCCATCGATGCGGCCCGCGAATTCACCGGCATCGACGATCTCACCTTTCCCTGGGGTGACGATCACCGCGATACCCTTCCGGTAGAAGACAACCAGGTCTCGCGGTACTACCTGGGCCAGACCGAGACCAAGGATCTGGTACTGCAAGTCCCCATCGGTCTGGGAAGCGAAGAGGATTACGAATACCGCTGGGTCACTGCGGAGGAAGCGGAGGACACCTTGCCTCCGCGGCTCGCGATCGTACTGGAGTGGGCATTGAACCAGCTCGCCGCCGGAATCCCCGCCCAGAATCGGTAACTCTGGGGCGCGGGGCTGGCTAGCTCAGCGCGACAACTCCACGACGCAGTACTTCGGAGGCGTCGGCGGAGACGAGCGGGTGCCCGAACAGGAAGCCCTGCATCTCATCGCAACCCAGCGTCCGCAGGATGTCACGCTGCAAGGGTGTTTCTACCCCTTCGGCAATCAGGTGCAGGTCGAAACCGCGCGCAATGCCTACGATGGCCACAATGATCGGGCTGTAAGGCCGCTCGGCGCACAGATCGCGCACGAACGTCTGATCCACTTTCAGACTCGTGACGGAGAATTTCTGCAGATAGCCGAATGACGCATAGCGCGTTCCAAAGTCGTCGATAGATACACGCACGCCACTATCGCGCAAGCGCTGTACAGCGTCGACGACGGAGTCGACATCGCGGATCATCAAGGTCTCCGTGATCTCGATGTCTAAGGCTTGCGGCGGCAGTCGATACCGCTGTATCGCGCTCATCACGCGCTCCACGACATCACTCTGTTCGAATTCCCGGGGTGACAGATTCACCGCCATGCGCAACTGGTCGAAGCCGCCCGCACGCCAATGCGCGAGTTGCGCACAAGCCTGGTCCAGGACCCAATCGCTGATGCGCGTGATCAACCCGGCCTCTTCCGCTACCCCGATGAACCGCGAAGGGTCGAGCAAGCCCTGCGCAGGGTGCCGCCAGCGAACCAGCGCCTCCATCCCGACTACCTTGCGCAGGCTCAAACTGATCTGCGGTTGATAGCGCAGCTCCAGTTCCCCGCAGTCCAGAGCACGCCGCAAATCGTTCTCGACCGTCAACCGCTGATTGAAGGCTGCATTCATTTCCGCGGAGAAGAACGTGTAGCTGTTCTTACCGGCGGCCTTGACGTGGTACATCGCGATGTCCGCGTGCTTGATCAGCGTGTCCGGATCCTCGCCATCGCTGGGGTAGAGCGCGACGCCGATGCTCGCGGTGGCCCGAATGTCCTGCCCCGCGATACTCAGCGGGCGGCGCAACTCCTCGATCACCTTCTCCGCAATCACTGCTGCATCCTCCGGCTGCGACAGATCCGGCAGCAGGATCGTGAACTCATCTCCGCCCAGCCGCGCCAACGTATCGCTGCGGCGCAGACAACCCTTCAGGCGCGCGGCCACACCCTTGAGGAGCTCGTCGCCCTCTGCGTGACCCAGTGTGTCGTTGACGAGCTTGAAGCGATCCAGGTCGATAAACAGCACAGCCGCCAGCCGGCGATTTCGCCGCGCCTGAACCAGCGCAACACCGAGGCGGTCCTTGAATAGAACGCGGTTGGGGAGTTGCGTAAGAAGATCGTGGTAGGCCTGAAAGCTGATCTTCTCCTCGGCCCGCTTGCGTTCGGTGATATCGCGCGCCACGCCGTAGGTGCCGATGAAGCGTCGGCCTCTGATGTTCACATCATCGGTATAGACCCCCGTCGCGCTGAGCGCCACGGTAAGCATTTCCAGAACAGCGGGCTGTGACCCCGAATTTCCTGCGCTACGTTTGAGTCGTAACTCGATGTTGCGCGACGCACGTTCGCCCGTGCGACGCTCGCCAAACGCATAGCGTGCACGCTCCATGTCTTCTTCGTGGACGATCGCTGAGTAGTGCCGACCGATCAAATCGGTCGGACCATTACCGAGCGCGGTGGCCACCGTGGGATTGAGGTAGGTGAAACGCCCCTCCTCGTCGACCGTGTAAATAATGTCCGGAGAATGATCCACGAGGTAGCGGTGCAGACGCTCGGAACGCTCGAGCCGCGCGCTGATAAGCGCATTGGTACGTTCCAGGCGCTTGCGCTGCAGGGCGTTATCCACCGTACGCAGCAGCTCTTCGGGCTGATAGGGTTTGCGCACGAAATCGTAAGCGCCGCGGCGCAGTGCGCCGATCGCCGAATCGATGACATCGTCCGCGCTCACCACGATAACCGTCATGGCCGGGAGGCGCTTGGCCAGCCAATCCATCACTTCCAGCCCGGTCACGTCGGGGAGCCTCAAATCCAACAGCACGAGATCGTATTGCCTGCGGGCCAGCGCGGCGATCGCCTCGCTGCCGGTCGCGCATTCGTCGATCTCCCGATCCGTCCCCTCGAGCAGAAGCGTCAAACTGCGGCGCAGGCGGGGCTCATCATCGACGACGAGGATTCGCAGCGTAGTACCGGGCGTATCACCCAGTTCGCCGCCGAGCAGATCTGCGTTCAGGAATGGCAAGATGCTGGCACCTTCAATTGACGCGTGGATCCAGGGAATGAGACGGTGCAACGCCTGCGGCTTCCGGTTCAGGGTTGCCGACAGGCGCGACCTTGCGCGGGAGCAACACGACGAAGATCGTCCCACGCCCCAGGCTGCTGCGACATAGAATGCGTCCCCCCATCCGTCGCACGATCGAATCGCTCACCGCAAGGCCGATGCCTTCGTGGCCATCTCCTTTCGTGCTCGTGCCGGGCTGGAAAAGGCGCTGCAGAATCTCCGGCTGAATGCCCCCGCCGGAGTCGGTGATCTGGAGCAGGACGAACAGCTCGCCATCCAGATTGACGTTATCGGCGCTCACCACCGTGAGCCGCCCGCCGCTTGGCATAGCCTCGGCGGCATTGCTGAGAAGATTCAGCACGACCTGCTTCAATGCTCCCCCATCGCCGCGAAGCAGCGGCACGTGCGGATCCAATTGCTGACTCAGTTCGATCCCACGCCCCCCGAACAGCGTGTCATTGCAGAGCGTAGTGACTTCGCGCACCAACGCATTGAGGTCCACTGGCACGCCAGTGTCGGACTCTCCATCCAGGGGCTCCCCCATCCGCTGCATGATGCGGGCGATGCGATCCAGCTCTTCGTTCAGGATAGCGAGTTCCTCGCGGAACTGGCCGCCGTCTCCAGCCTTGTCGCCCAGTACGCGCAGATAGTTCTTCACGATGCTGAGCGGATTCCCCGTTTCATGGACTACGCGCTTGCCCAGCGCCCGGAACTGGGCCGTGACTTCCACGCGGGCACGGTCGCGCTGCAGCCTATCGTGCATGGCACCGGAGACTGCATCGGCAGCCGATCCTGCTAGTGCTGACAAAATTCTGTCCTCCTCGGTATGCTGATCGTCCCACGGTGAATCGATCGCGAACGCTATCACACCCGAGATGCCATTGGCAGATGACATTGGCACACACAGCAAACCGTCCGCCCCCAGCATTCGTGCCAGTATCCTATCGACCGCCGCACCGCCGCTCTTGAGGGGACTGCCAAAGGCGTGTACGCCTCGACGCTCTCGCGCTGCAACGGCGAGCAGGCTGCCCGACGTCGCCACGGCGACGCGGAGCTCCTCGATATGGCGCGAATCACGCTCTATGGGCGTACCCACCAGCGCTTTGTCGTCTGCGCTGGCCAGGAAAAAATAATGGCGATCCAATCCCAGCAGCATACCCGCCAGGCGCCGCGCCCGCAGCAAGGCCTCCGCCTCGGTACCGGCCGCGGCCATAGCACGGCCCATCACCGCCCGCAAACCGAGGTCTCCTACTCCGCGCCCTAACTCTTCCAAGTCAGTGGATGCCTTTGCGGAGGGCAGGCTACTCTGCCATTGCCCTCCGGGAAGATCGCCATCGACGCCGTGATCTACCAATGACGCCCCGCCGGAAAAGTCTACGCCCCCGGGGTTCGCCCTGGCTGCGTCGAGGGCGGCGTCGAATATCTGCCCCACGGCGCGCTCCTGAAGTCCGAGCAACTCCTTCCCCTGGCGGCAGGCGGCGTCGGTTGCGCCTTCGACACCGAGTCTGCTGGCCACATTTACGACGCGAATCAGAAACGGAGCATCCCCCAGCGATTCGGGTCGTTCACGATGTAAGCGCACTGCTTCCGAGAGGAATGCCGGCGCCGGGCAACGCGCCACCAATTCCGCGCCCGCTGCTTCTGCGGTCATGTTGATTGTCGTGGATGTGGCACGCCTCGTGAGCAGTGCCAAATTGCCTACCTCGTGTAGCAAACCGGCAATATAGGCAACCTCGGGCGGCTGAGCACAGCTCCGGGCCAAGCCGGAGGCCGATTCAGCGCACACGAGCGCACGGCGCCAAAGGTCACCGACACCAAAGTTGCGCGATCCACTTACCCGCTCGGAGAACTCTCGCGTGGCATGTCTGAACGCCACCACATCGAGCACCTCGTAACCAACATCCGTTACGCAGGATTCGATGGAAAACGTCCCGCCTCCCGCCCCGTGTCCGGCACCCGCTGCAAGCAGCAGTTGCAGCGTCACTGCTGGATCGCAAAGCACCAAACTGGCAATCTCGCCAGGGTTCGCTCGTCGACCTTCGAGTGCGCGCAAGAGGCGAACCATCACTCGAGGATTGGCAGGAAGCTCAGCTACGCCGAGTCTTTCCCCTCCCGATGCCAAAGCCATGCTATCTCGTGCGCGTTTGTTCTTGTTTCGAAAAGGCCAGCCTGACCTGTCCCGGCCACGGAATCGAACTGCTCGCGCCGCTCGTCCTGATTCGGGGCTGAATTTCGCATAAATCGTCGGTCGCTACAAGCAGACGGCAAGCTGCCAGCAGTCTTCCTTGAATCCAGCTCCTGCACTTTGTCAAAAAACTGCCAGATTTGCACGTCTCATTCCGGCGACAGCCACTTTACGACATGACCTCCCTGCCCCTCTTCCGCGAGCGCTCCCCATAGCCACGCCAGAATCGGCACTGCTTCTTGTTGAAATCCAAAAGGCGGGTTGATCACCAGCATTCCACACCCACGCAGGGAAGCGCTCC
>Ga0302323_100005126_pt1 | contig 10713 bp, 8 predicted proteins | sample Fen_T0_3_FD_201950 | JGI IMG/M metagenome (GOLD analysis project Ga0302323, IMG submission 201950) | Peat permafrost microbial communities from Stordalen Mire near Abisko, Sweden - Fen_T0_3 | ecosystem: Environmental > Terrestrial > Soil > Wetlands > Permafrost | place: Sweden: Abisko... | reverse complement strand
GACGGCGGGGGGCCGGATCGGCGGTCACCCGCTCGACCTCGGGCTCGACCTCTGGCAGGTCGAGGTAGACCCCCGAGCCGGCGTCGACGGCCGACGAGGTCGCGGTCGACATCTCGACCGGTAGGGACGAGTCGGCCGGTGTGGGCTCGTCGGGGGTCTCGGGCGCGGCGATGTCGGGTTCGGTCGGCGCGGTCATGAGGCGACCAACGGACAGGGACAGGGGCACCGGTGACGGGACGTGGGGCTCATGAGCGCTCCTCACGATAGAGCCGACGCTCGGCCAGCAGGGAGATGACCGCCTTCGGCACCAGGTAGTCGAGGGGCCGGCCATCGACGGCCCGAGCCCGCAGGTCCGTGCTCGACACCTCGAGGCGCGGGACCTCGACCCGGTCGAACTCCCATCCGGCAGGGAGCTCGACGTTCATCCCCGGCCGTTCGACCACCACGATGCGGGCCGATCGACGTACCTCGTCGATGCGCTCCCACGTCGGCATGCCGGCGGCCGCGTCCTCGCCCACGATGATGAACAGCTCCCTGTCCGGGTCCTCGGAGAGCAGCTCGGCGACCGTGTCGGACGTGTAGGAGTCCCCACCGCGGACCAGTTCGATCGCGCTGGCCTCGATGCCGTCGACGTCGGCGACCGCGGCCTCGACCATGGCCAGTCGATCCTCTGCCGCGCTCAGCGGCCTCGAGCCCACCTTCTGCCACGGACGGTGGGCGACGGTGAGCAGGACCCGGTCGAGTCGGAGCGCATGGCGCACGTTGACCGCGGCGACCAGGTGACCGACGTGCGGAGGATCGAACGTGCCTCCGAGAACGCCGATCCGGGTGCCTGTCGTGATCACCGCCTGAGTGTAGATGGGGGTGCCACGGCCACGATCGCGGCCCGATCGGTCACGTGGGGAATGAACGGGGTCGATGCTCCGGTTATCCACGGTCAGCACCCCTCGACAACCTCGGGTGACGCAAGTCACTGGAAACTCCGGAATCGCACGGGCACACCTCGGGGTTACCTGGTTGTCATTCCTGTGTCGTCCGCCGGCGCAGGCAGCCTCGAACACCGAGGCCCACCCATCGATCGTCAGAGTCCCGGGTTCCCTCGCCGGTGTCTCTGTTGGAGCAGAACATGAGTGACTCAGTAGGCCAGTACCTCAACGAGATCGGCCTCGTCCCCCTCCTCACGGCCCAGGAAGAGCGCGAGCTCTCCCAGGTCATCGAGAAGGGCGCGGCGGCCGCCGATCGCATCGAAGCCGGAGAGCGCTCCCGCGATCTCCAGCGCGACGTCCGCAAGGCCGCCGAGGCCAAGGACCGGTTCATCCGGGCCAACCTCCGCCTCGTCGTCTCGGTAGCTCGCCGCTACCCCCTTCCCCCGGGCATGGAGCTGCTCGACCTCATCCAGGAGGGCAACCTCGGCCTCGAGCACGCCGTCGACAAGTTCGACTGGCGCAAGGGCTTCAAGTTCTCCACCTACGCCACCTTCTGGATCCGCCAGGCCATCGGCCGGGCCCTCGACCAGAAGGCCAGCCTGGTGCGGCTCCCCGGCGACCGCTCGGCCAGCCTCCGGGCCGCCCTGCGACAGGTCTCCGGTGACGCCGACGAGCTCGACGACGAGCACGCCCGGCTGCACCGCCTGGCCACCCCCACCTCCCTCGATCGGACGGTCGGCGACGACGACAGCAACGAGCTGGTCGACCTCATCGCCGACGACAAGCCCGGCCCCGAGGCCCAGGTCCTGGCATCGGCCGAGGAGAGCATGGTCACCGACCTGCTCGATGTCCTCGACCCCCGTGCCCGGTTCGCCGTCGAGCAGCGCTTCGGCATCCACGACGGTCGCAAGCGCAGCTACCGCGAGGTCGGCGACGAGCTCGGCGTCACGGCCGAGGCCGCCCGTCGCCTCGTCAAGCGTGCGGTGAGCGCCGTCCGGGCCGAGGCCGAGGCCCGCGTCACCGCAGCCTGATCCGCCTCACCGGCGGAATGGCTTTGCGCGTGGTGCCCCGAACGACGACGATTGCCCCGTGAGCACGAGCACGTGGGGGCCTTCGACCTGGCGCGACCGGCCGGCTGAGCAACAGCCGAGCTGGCCCGACGAGGCTGCCCTCGACCAGGTCCTCAAGCAGATGTCGTCGCTGCCCCCGCTGGTGTTCGCCGGCGAGGCCCGCCACCTCACGCGCCAGCTCGCCGACGTGAGCCGCGGCGAGGCCTTCCTGCTCCAGGCAGGCGACTGCGCGGAGTCGTTCGAGTCGTTCGAGGCCGACACCATCCGCGACAAGCTCAAGATCATCCTGCAGATGGCCGTGGTGCTCACCTACTCCTCCGGGGTCCCGGTGGTGAAGGTGGGGCGCATCGCGGGCCAGTTCGCCAAGCCGCGCTCCAAGCCCCTCGAGCAGGTCGACGGCGTCGAGCTGCCGGCGTTCCGCGGCCACCTCGTCAACGACGTGGCCTTCACCCCCGCCGCGCGCACCCCCGACCCCGAGCGGCTCCTGCGGGCCTACCACCAGTCGGCGTCCACGCTGAACCTGCTCCGGGCCTTCACCAAGGGTGGCTTCGCCGACCTCGGCCAGGTCCACCAGTGGAACCAGGACTTCGTCGCGTCCAGCACCGAGGGTCGCCAGTACGAGCGCGTCGCCGCCGAGATCGACCGGGCGCTGCGCTTCATGCGGGCCTGCGGCTTCGCCACCGACACCCAGCCCGGGCTGCACGAGGTCGACTTCTTCACCCGCCACGAGGCCCTCGTCCTGGGCTACGAGGAGGCGCTCACCCGGCGCGACTCGCTCACCGGCGACTGGTACGACTGCTCGGCCCACATGCTCTGGATCGGCGAGCGCACCCGCCAGCCCGACGGTGCCCACGTCGAGTTCCTCCGCGGCGTCGAGAACCCCGTCGGCTGCAAGGTGGGGCCCACCGCCACGCCCGACGAGGTCGTGGCGCTGTGCGACGCGCTCAACCCCGACCGCACGCCCGGCCGGCTCACGCTCATCAGCCGCATGGGCGCCGACAACGTCGAGGCGCTGCTGCCGCCGCTGCTGCGCGCGGTGCGCGAGGCGGACCACCCGGTGGTGTGGGCCTGCGACCCCATGCACGGCAACACGTTCACCACCGACGGGGGCCACAAGACCCGCCGCTTCGACGACATCCTCGCCGAGCTCACCGGCTTCTTCGCCGCGCACCGCCAGGTCGGCACCTGGCCGGGCGGCGTGCACGTGGAGCTCACCGGCGACAACGTCACCGAGTGCCTGGGCGGCACCGACGACATCTCGGCCGCCGACCTCGGGTCCCGCTACGAGACCATGTGCGACCCGCGGCTCAACGGCCGCCAGTCGCTCGACCTCGCCTTCCAGGTGGCCGAGCTGCTGCGGAACTAGGCGCCGGCGGGCCCGCCGACTGTGCCGCGTGACCTTACGCGCATAGTTGACTGGGCAAGTCGGGATTTGCCATGCTGGATCGACAGGTTGCCGGACGTGTCCGCCCGTGCGACTTCCCGCGCTCACACCCTGCACGAGAGGCCCCGTCGCCATGCTCCAGCGAGAGATCGACCCTGAAGCTGCCGCCGACATCGCCAAGTTCGAGGCCCTGCTCCCCCGCTACCTCGCCGGCGAGATCGAGGAGGACACCTTCCGCATCTTCCGGCTGAACAACGGCATCTACGGACAGCGCCAGAAGGGCCACAACCAGATGGTCCGCATCAAGGTGCCCTACGGCCGCATCACGGCCGAGCAGCTCGACAAGCTGGCCGACATCGCCGACGACTACTCGCGCGGCTGGGGCCACCTCACCACCCGCCAGTGCGTGCAGTTCCACTTCGTCCAGCTCGAGCGCGTCCCCGACCTCATGCGCGAGCTCGCCTCGGTGGGCCTCACCACCCGCGAGGCCTGCGGCGACACCGTGCGCAACATCCAGGGCTGCCACCTCGCCGGCGCCTGCCCCCACGAGCAGCTCGACATCACGCCGTGGGCCGAGGCCGCGTTCCAGCACTTCGTCCGCAACCCGCTCGGCCAGCGGATGCCCCGCAAGTTCAAGATCAACTTCTCCGGCTGCGCCACCGACTGCGGCCAGGCCATGTTCAACGACGTGGGCGTCGTGGGCACCACCCGCACGCTCGACGACGGCTCCGTCGAGGCCGGCTTCCGGGTGTTCGTCGCCGGAGGCCTGGGCGCCAACCCGCACCCGGCGCTCGCCCTCGAGGAGTTCACGCCCAAGGAGGACCTGCTCCCCACCATCGAGGCGATCCTCCGCACCTTCGACCACTACGGAAACCGCGACAACAAGCTCCGCGCCCGCATGAAGTGGCTCGTCGACACCATGGGCTGGGAGGAGCTGCAGCGCCGCATCCTCAAGGAGCGCAAGCTGCTCATGGGCTCGGCCACGTGGCCGGGCGGCATCCCGCTCGAGGTCGAGAAGTACGGCGACGCGCCGGCCGGTGCGTCCACCAACGTCGCCCCCACGGTCATGGGCCAGGGCACCGGCGTCACCATCCGCTCCAGCGACCCCTACGAGCGCTGGGAGACCCACAACGTGGTCCGCGGCGCCGCCAAGGGCACGGTTTCGGCCTACGCCTACGCCCGCCTCGGCGACATCACCGCCGAGCAGTTCCGGGCGCTCGCCGCCATGCAGCGCGAGTTCGCCGCCACGGTCCGCATCACCAACCGCCAGAACCTCGTCTATCGCGACCTCACCGACGAGCAGCTGCCCGCCCTCTACGAGCGGCTCAAGGACATCGGCATGAACCACGCCGGTGCCGAGCTCGCCCGCGACGTCGTGGCCTGCCCCGGCGCCGACACCTGCAACCTCGCCGTCACGCAGTCGCGGGGCCTGGCCGACGCCATCGGCGTGGCCCTCGAGGAGGCCGGCCTCGGCGAGGTCGGTGGCATCCGCACCAACATCTCCGGCTGCACCAACTCCTGCGGCCAGCACCACACCGCCGACATCGGCTTCCACGGCGCCGAGCGCCGCGCCCACGGCCGCTCCGCCCCGGGCTACCAGATGCTGCTCGGCGGCTACGTCGGCGAGACGCAGGTCCACTTCGGCCAGCGCGCCACCCGCCTTCCCGCCAAGTCGGCCCCCGAGGCCGTGGTGCGGCTGGTGCGGCGCTTCGCCAACGAGCGTGAGGCCGGCGAGCTGTTCGGCTCGTGGCTCGAGCGCTCCGGTGGCGCCAAGGGCATCGTCAGCGACCTCGCCGACCTCATCGAGTTCCCCACGCCCGAAGAGAACCCCGACTACTACGTCGACTTCGCCGAGACGGCGCCGTACGAGGCCGAGGTGTTCGAAGGCGAGTGCGCCGGCGCCTGACCGCCCCCGCGGGTCCGGGCACGTCACCGGGAACACCGGGGCGGCCCGAGCGGTTGACCCGCAGTGCCAGTCCCCCGACCCCTGTCCCGAGAGCCCTGCCATGACGGTGACCCCGGTCTCCATCGCCTCCCCCAGCACCTCGTTCACCGACGACGAGCTGGCCGAGATCAGCGCGTCGTTCGAGAGCGCGCCGGCGTCGAAGGTCATCCGTTGGGCGGTCGACACCTTCTCCCCGCACCTCTGCCTCACCGCGTCGATGACCGACGCGGTGCTCATCGACCTCGCCACCAAGGTCGACCCCGGCATCGAGGTGGTGTTCATCGACACCGGCTACCACTTCCCCGAGACGCTGCAGACCGTCGACGTGGTGCGCCGGCGTTACGCCCTCAACCTCCACCTGCTCACCGTGCCCCACACCGACCCGCCGCTGTGGACGCAGCAGCCGGGCTGCTGCTCGCAGGCCAAGGTCGCGCAGCTCGACCGGGCCCTCGCCGGCAAGCAGGCCTGGCTCAGTGGCCTGCGCCGCTCCGAAGCCGACAGTCGCACCGACGCCCCCGTCGTGGGCCGCGACCGGCGCGGCCTGGTGAAGGTGAACCCGCTCGCCAACTGGTCCGACGCCGACATCGCCGGCTACATCGCCGACCACGACGTGCCGGTCAACCCGCTCACCGCGCAGGGCTACCCGTCGATCGGCTGCATGCCCTGCACCACCCCGGTCGCCCCGGGTGAAGACCCCCGCGCCGGCCGCTGGCGCGGCCTCGACAAGACCGAGTGCGGCCTCCACGACGAGTAGGACCGGCCCCCCACAACCACCACCCGCCGCGTTTTGGGTCGACCTTTGGTCGCCCCAGCGACCCAAGATCGACCCAAAACGGAGTTGGTGTGCGAGTCGGCGTTGGTCAGCCGGTGAAGCCGGGCTCGGTGGCGGCGTCGGTGTAGATCATCCGGGCGATGCCGCCGTAGTCGGGGCCGCAGCGCAGGTGGTGGCCGCCGTCGATCGGCAGGGCGTTGCCGGTGACCCAGCCCGACTCGGGGCCGCTGAGGAACCGCACCACCGAGGCCACGTCGCCCACCGTGCCGATGCGGGAGACGGGCTGGTTGGCCAAGTAGGAGTCGATCAGGGCCTGGTCCTGCATGGGGAACTCCATGAGCTCGGTCTCGATGATGCCCGGCTGCACCGAGTTGACCCGGATCCCGTCGGCGCCCAGCTCGTCGGCCGCGTTGCGCACCAGCATGTCGATGCCGGCCTTGCTGGCGCCGTAGGTGGACATGTAGCGGTGCACCGTGACGCCCGCCAGCGACGAGATGGTGACGATCGCGCCGCCCCCGCCGGCCACCATGGCCCGGGCGGCGTGCTTGATGGTGAGGTAGGTGCCGACCAGGTTGGTGTCGATGACGCGGCGGAAGTCGTCGAAGTCCTGGGCGACGATCGGCGCGACGGTTCCCGTGCCCGCCGAGGCCACGGCGATGTGCAGCCCGCCGCCCACCTCCAGGGCCTTGGCCACGGCGGCTTCCACGTCGGCCTCGACCGACACGTCGCCGCTGCTCCAGCCGACCTGGGCACCGGCCGGGGCCACGCCCCGCAGCTGTGCGGCCGCCCCTTCCAGACGCTCCTCGTTGCGCCCCATGAGCGTCACCGAGCAGCCGTCGACGAGCAGCGCCTCGGCACACGCGAGGCCGATGCCGCTGCCACCGCCCGTGACGAGCGCGGACTGGCCGGCGAGGACGAGGTTGGCGGAAGTGGGGTCGGTTGGCACCGGAGGGCTCCTCGGGGTCGAGATCGAGGCGGGACCTTATCGCCACCAGAACGCGGGTCTCCGGAGGGAACGGGGCTAGAACCACTGCATGGCGTCTCGCATCGAGGACTACGCCCTGCTGGGCGACACCGAATCGGCGGCTCTGGTGGGCAAGGACGGGTCGATCGACTGGCTCACCGTTCCCCGCTTCGACTCGCCCGCCTGCTTCGCGGCGCTGCTCGGCGACGAGGGCAACGGCCGCTGGCAGATCGCGCCGGCCGGCCCGGTCCTGCGGGTGGAGCGCTCGTACCGCCCGGGCTCGCTGGTGCTCGAGACGGTGTTCCACACCGCCGAGGGGTCGGTGGCGCTCATCGACTGCCTGCCGCCCCGTGACGGCCGCTACGACCTGGCCCGCCTGGTCGAGGGGCGCAGCGGCAGCGTGCCGATGCGCCTCCACCTCACCATCCGCTTCGACTACGGCTCGATCGTGCCGTGGGTCCGGCGCTGCCCCGGCGGCATCACCGCGGTGGGCGGTCCCGACGCCATGCGCCTGGCCACCCCGGTCGAGCTGCGCAGCGAGAACCTCGAGACGACGGCCGAGTTCACCGTCGCGGCCGGCCAGCGGGTGCCGTTCACCCTCACCTGGTACCCGTCCGACACGCCGGCACCCCAGCCCATCGACGCCGTCACCGCCATCGCCGAGAGCGAGGCCTGGTGGCGGACGTGGAGCAGCGGGTGCACCTACGACGGGGACTACGCCGACGAGGTGATGTCGTCGCTCACCGTCCTGAAGGGCCTGACCTACGCGCCCAGCGGGGGCCTCGTGGCGGCGGCCACCACATCGCTCCCCGAGGCCATCGGCGGCGCCCGCAACTGGGACTACCGCTACTGCTGGCTGCGCGACGCGACGTTCAGCCTCATGGCCCTGCTGAACGCCGGCTTCACCACCGAGGCCGCCGCGTGGCGCGACTGGCTGCTGCGCACGGTGGCGGGGAGCCCCGAGCAGCTGCAGATCATGTACGGCGCGTCCGGCGAGCGCCGCCTCACGGAGCTCGAGCTCGACTGGCTCGGTGGCTACGAGGGCTCGAAGCCCGTGCGCATCGGCAACGCCGCGCACGGGCAGTTCCAGCTCGACGTGTACGGCGAGGTCCTCGACGCGCTGCACCAGGGTCGCTGCCACGGCCTCGCCGACGAGCACGCCTCGTGGAGCCTGCAGCAGCAGCTCGTCGACTACGTGGAGAACCACTGGAACGAGCCCGACGACGGCATCTGGGAGGTCCGCGGCGGCCGCCAGCACTTCACCCACTCGAAGGTGATGGCCTGGGTGGCGGTCGACCGGGCGATCGCGTCGATCGAGGACTTCGGCTACGACGGCCCGCTCGACCGGTGGAAGCGCCTGCGCGACGACATCCACCGCGACGTCCTCGAGCACGGTGTCGACGAGCGGGGCGTCTTCGTCCAGCGCTACGGCAGCCCCGAGCTCGACGCCAGCCTGCTCATGGTCCCCCTCGTGGGCTTCCTGCCCCCCGACGACGAACGGGTGCGCAACACCGTCACCGCCATCGAGCAGGGGCTCACCGAGGGCGGCTTCGTGTACCGCTACCGCACGCTGGGCTCCGAGGGCATCGACGGGCTCGCCGGCGCCGAGGGCGTGTTCCTCATGTGCTCGTTCTGGCTCGCCGACAACTACGCGCTGCTCGGTCGCCACGACGAGGCGGCTGCCATGTACGAGCTCCTCGCCGGCCTCCGCAACGACGTCGGGCTGCTGTCGGAGGAGTACGACCCCGCCGGCAAGCGCATGCTCGGCAACTTCCCGCAGGCCTTCTCGCACGTCGCCCTGGTGAACACCGCCGGCAACGTCACCGCGTCACGCCGGGCGCAGCAGGGCAAGGCCGACGGCCGCAAGGCCCCCGCCCACCAGCGCCGCGCCCGCCGCCCCAAGCACTGACCCCTCCGTCGACCCTTTCCCGTTTTGGGTGGGGATCGGCGTGCTGGAGCGCCCCGATTCCCACCCAGAGCGCGAGGTGGGGCGGCGCTCCGGGCCGGCTCGGGAGCGCTAGGCCAGGGTCTCGACGAAGCGCTCGAGCTGGCGGAGGTTGCGGCACTCGTAGGTGCCGTCGCAGTGCACGCCGTACTCGCCGACGATGGAGTCACCCGTGTCCCAGTAGGACTTGGGCTCCGGGTTCAGCCAGTAGAGGTGCCGGGCCCGGTGCTTGATCTCCTTCAGCACCCACGACTGCGCGGCGTGGTAGTTGTTGCGGGCGTCGCCCAGGATCAGCACCGTGGTCTTCGGGCCGATCTCCTTGCCCCACGTCTCCCAGAACACCTCGAAGGCGTGGCCGTAGTCGGAGTGCCCGTCGACCCACACCACGTCGGCCTCGGTGTTGACGCGGTGCACGGCCTCGGTGACGTCCTCCACGCCCTCGAAGAACCGCGTGACCTCGTCGATGCCGTCGATGAACACGAACGCCCGCACCTTCGAGAACTGGTTGGCGATGGCGTAGACGAGCATCAGGGTGAAGCGGGCGAACGACGCCACCGAGCCCGAGATGTCGGCGACCACGAAGATCTCGGGCTTCGACGGGCGCGGGTAGCGGAACTTGAGCTCGGCCGGCACGCCGCCGTAGCTGAGGGAGTGGCGCACCGTGCTGCGGAAGTCGAGTGCACCGCGGCGGCCGTGGCGGCGCTTGCGGGCCAGGCGCACGGCGAGGCGGCGGGTGAGCGGGAACAGCGCCTTGCGCAGGTTGCCCATCTCCTCGCGGGAGGCGTGCATGAAGTCGACGTCTTCGGGCAGCGGCTTGCGCAGCGTGCGCGCCATCGCCTCGGCGCCGCGGTCGGCGACGTGGCGGCGGCGGATCTCGGCCTCGATCTCCTTCTTGAGCTTCTCGATGCGGATCTCGAACTCGTCGCGCTCGAGGCGCTCCTCGAGGTTGGTGAGCTCCTGACCCTGCGGGCGCTGGGTGGTGGCCTCCATGAGCCGCTTGAGCACCGCGTCGAGGTCGAGGTTCCGCAGGGTGCGGTAGAGGTAGTAGGTGCCGCCGACGGGCCGGCCCGGCTCCATGCCGGCGAAGCGGCGCACGGCCTGGCGGGCGATGGCCCGCAGCATGGCCTCGTCGCCGTTCAGCAGCGACTGGTAGAGCAGCTCGGCCAGCTGCTCGGGGGTGAGCGCCTCGCCACCGCCACCGGTGCCCTGGTTGCCCTCGCGGCCCTCGTCGCCTTGGCCCGCCAGCTCCTCGAGCAGCTCGTCGAGCTCGTGCGAGAGCTCCTCGTCGCCGACGGTCCAGGCGGCGCCGCGCATGGAGAAGTAGACCTCGAAGACCGTCTCGAAGGTGCGCCAGTGCGACTGGTTCTTCACCAGCGTGGCGGCCAGGGCGTACTTGAACGCCATCCGGTCGTCGAGCGGGATGTGCTGCAACGCCTGCATGGCGTCGAGGTTCTCGGTGAGGCTCACGGGCAGGCCCGCTTCGCGCAGCTCCCCGATGAAGCCGCTCAGCAGGTCGAGCATGGGCCCGCCCGCCGCGTCGGAGGCCTGCTCGGGTGCCGTGGGCACGATGCCCCTACCTCGGGCCCGGAGCGAAGGGCTTGAACCCCTGCTGCTCGGTGGAGAACTCCTTCACCGCCTTCGCGATGTCGGACTGGTACTTGAGCAGGATGTTGGCGGTGCTGGTGGCCACCTCGGCGTCGACGTGTT
>Ga0302323_100005124_pt1 | contig 10713 bp, 10 predicted proteins | sample Fen_T0_3_FD_201950 | JGI IMG/M metagenome (GOLD analysis project Ga0302323, IMG submission 201950) | Peat permafrost microbial communities from Stordalen Mire near Abisko, Sweden - Fen_T0_3 | ecosystem: Environmental > Terrestrial > Soil > Wetlands > Permafrost | place: Sweden: Abisko... | reverse complement strand
GCGGTGCAAGCCGCCGCTTCCGAGGCCTGCCGTTTCTTCGACGCGCGGGGCTGCATGCCGCTTGTCATCTCTTGTCCGCCACGGGGAGTTTCCAAGTGTCAGGTGGGGAATTGCATCGAAGAGTAGTCAGCCGGCGAGTCTGAAAGGTGAGGTGGGTCGATGATTCGAAAACATGTGGGGTTTTTTGTCCTAGCTCTGTCCGCGGTTTTCCTCGGATTCACGGCGTGTAGTGAGCGGCGCGAGCCGGAAGGCTCGAGCGAGCACACGAGCCAAGCGCTCACTGCTCTGTCGGGCATGCCTTGCGCCGCAACTCAAGTGGCGATCACCGCGAACAGCAGCAGCGTGGTCAGCAACGCGAGTTCGCGGGTCGACTCCTACGACTCGAGCGAGGGACCGTACGGGGGCAGCAACGTGCTGGCTGGCGGCTCGGTGCGTGCAGCCTCCACAATCGTGAACAACGGCGGGGTGATCGCCGGTGCTCGCATCGCGCAATCGCCTGCGAACCTGGCCCCCGTACCGGTTCCTGCGGGCGCGATCAAGTTGCCGCGCGGAGCCTCCGCGCCAGGCGATCTGAACATCAACACGGCGTCGGGCAGCTTGACCCTGTCGCCGGGCGATTACGTCGTTCATAACCTGAACGTCAATTCCCCGGGCGCGATCAAGCTTCAACCGACCGGAAAAGTACGGATCTGGCTGACCGGTACGCTGAATCTGGGCGGCAACGAGAATCAGAACGGCACCCCGGGTAACCTGACGTTCTTCGTCAGTAGCCCCGGAATCATCAACGTAAACTCCGGCGGTTCCCTGTTCGGAAATATTTTCGCGCCGAAGACCGAGATCAAGCTGAACTCGACGGCCTTCGGGACCTTGGTTGGCAGCAAAGTCACCCTCAATTCCGGGGCTGCGCTGCACTTCGACCAGAGTACGAAGTGCGCTGCGCCGTCCTTCCCGGTTCGTCCACCGCACCCATTGCCGCTGCCGCCCAGAAAGCGCGGCTGCTACCTCGGCACCCAGAATGGTTGGGTCGAGAAGCCCTGTACCACCACACTCGCACCCGAGTTCCTGCTCAACCCGCCGGTGCCTGAAATCGATTCCGTCGTTCCTGCGGGCGGCTCCGCGATTCCCTTCGAGTTCGGCCAGATCGAAAGCACGTTGGTCACCTTCGCCGGCGAACGAGACACCTCCAAGGGCGCGAACTCCATCAGCCTACAGGGCAATACGGCCTTTTTCACGGGTCCGAATGGCCATCAAGATTGGGTGCAGTTCGTGATCCAGACCAACGCGCAGAGCGGTCGCACCGCTGTCTGCGTCTGGAACTTCGACGTCACCGTCTGGCGCGCAGGAGGCCCCAACCCTTACGATTACCATTGCTTCGGTGGTCAGGTGAATGGTGGCTACAACATTGCCAAGCGTTCCGGCGACCTCGTTGCTTTCGATTTCGCGACTGCAGGCGGCTCCGTGTTCAAAGACGTCAATGGCGACGCCTCGATCGGCATGGTCGCCCAGCTCAGCTGGTACGACCCGAACAACGATCCCGGCAACGATCGCGGGCTCTATTCCGTGGTCGCCCCAGACACCTACGGGCTCGCCGGTCGCTGGACTGGGATCAGCGGGGATCTATTCGGGATGGGTGGCGGTTCCGAAGCCGTCTTCACCGACGCGAGCTCGGTCCTCACACGCACGCTCGCTGGCTCCTGCGCCAATGCCAGCGGCCCCGCTCCAGAGATTCCTTGGCCTGGGGTTTGTCCGGACCAGCCGCCGTTGTTGCCCAATACGACCATCACCACCAACAACAACTCGACCGGTGAGACCAGCAGCCTGGTGCAGGTCGGGAATGCCACCTCGCTCGTCGCGTTTTCGCCGGATCTCGTGGCGACGCAAGTGCTGTCCAGCACCTCGGGCGACTGTGTGTCGGGTGGGACTCGCGCGTTCGTACGCGATTCGGCGACGGACACCGGCTCGGTGCCGTCGAACCTCGCTGGTCAGTCGTTCTGGGACAGCCCTGACATCTTCCTGGTTCCGCACAACGCAACGGTTTCGGTCGATGCGGTCTCGTCGGAGACGCTGCTCACTCCAAACGGGCAATTCGACATCTACATTCGCGTCAACAACGATTTTGGCTGCGACGCGGTGCAGAACGCTCAAGCCCAGGTGTACTTGGCCGATCCTTCGGCACTCGACGTGCAGTGGACCCCGATCACCAACCAACAGTTCCAGGGGAACGCGAGCATTCCCGCCGGAGGCAGAGCGCTGATCGGTCCGTTCCCCTTCACTGCTCCCAGTACGGGCCTCGGTGACGGGCACAAGTGTCTGATCGCGGCGATCCGAGCCCAAGGCGAGAACGCGCCCACGAATCTGTTCGACGCGCCGAACTCCTTCCAGGTCGCCCAACGCAACGTGCAGTTCTCGGAGTGCGCCTATCCGCTGACGAACGCAACCACCCTGGATGGCCAGCTCTCGCTCACGCTATCGGCTTCCGGCGCGGCGGCCGCCACGACCGGTCCTGTCGACATCAAAATGACCTTCGACGATCCGTCGTCCACCTTCTTCGCCGCGTGGAGCCCGGGTTCCGGCAGCGCCTATACGCTGACGCAGGCGGGTGGGCTCACGAGCGTGCGGCTTGGCCAACCGAGCGTGCTGCTCGCGGCCGTTCCTCTGCTCGCGGGTCAAACGGTCATCGCGACTGGCGACGCCTTCATCGGCTCCAACGATCCGCCCACGACGCTCACCCTCGCGGCCACACTGCGCGACGGCTCGGGGAACCTACTCGTCCAGAATGGCGGCAGTTGCGTGATAGAGGCTTCTCAGGGCGAGTAGCAGCGCGCCCATCATCGGTGGCGAGCTCGGAGCCGGGCGTTCGGCCCAGCTCGCCACCAAAGTCAGGTTGGGGCGTCGTTTCCCCGCGCGCTGGTCAAGAGCGGGCGAAACCAGGTCCCGCATGCCTCTCACTTCGGCCACTCGACGTTTACCGGCTGAGACTCCGAGTGCGGTGCGCCGTCCGGCGCGGTGCCTTCGCGGTTGCTGCCCCGGCAGTAGGCGTGGCCGTCCGCGCCGAGCGCGCAGGCGAAGGTGGCGCCGAGAGCGAGCTGGGTCACCGCAGGTAAACCCGCGACGCGCAGTGCGGCCTCGCGATCGCCACTGGCTGCGCTGGCGAGCTGCCCGAATCGTCCACTGCCGCGTGCAAGGGCCATGGCATTTGTCCATCGTGCATGGGCCGCCGGATGTGTCAAACGGCGGCGAATCTAGTCGAGCACGTGTTGCCGAGAGTAGCCCTGCGGCAGTGGGTATTCACGATGCCGCATCAACTTCGCGCTCGTCTCGCTTTCGACGGCAAGCTACTCGGCGCAGTCACGCGGCTGTTTGTCGACTCCATCCTTGGCTGGTACCACCGCCGCCTGCGCACCAGCACGCGCGAGCGCGCGCAGAGCGGCACGGTCGTCGCCGTGCAGCGCGCCTCTTCGGACTTGAAACTCAATCCGCACCTGCATGCAGTGTTCCTGGACGGGGTGTACGCGGTCGGCTCCGACGGTAGTCTCGAGTTCCGTCCACTGCCTCGACTTTCAACGAGCGATGTCGCGGACGCCCTTCAAATCGCGCGCGCTCGCATAAGCTAATTTCAGTATTGAGAAAGAAACCCGCGGTCATCTTATAGGCGGCCCAATACGGCCTGAAAGATTCGGACGACCCGTCCCGGGCGAAAATCCATGAAGCGGACTACACCCCGCACCGTCCAGTGCTCGCGGCCGCAGCGGCCGCTGCGCGCTTCCTGCCTCCCCCAAACGTCGTGCTCGGCCGCTGAGCGCGTCGAGGCCCACGACCGTTAACGGCGCGATGGCCTGCGCGCGCCGTGGAGGGAGGCCGTCGCGGCGCGCCCTGCGACTGCGCGACGCAACTCTCGAGAGTGATACGCCAGCACGCTCGCCTCCAGCGCCGGCAACGCGCCGGGCTTCGCGAGAGGCGCACGCTCCGCGCCGCGCCCGTCCCTGGGAGCGCGCTGCGGCGGGGGCGCGGCACGCAGCCTGCGCCCGGGTGGCTGCGCCCGGCACGTTGCCGGCGCTGGAGGCTCAAATGCGCACGGCTCAACCACTCAATTCGAAGTCCGCGGCTCGGCTCGAGCTCTTTGCTCGGCAGCACCGCTCTTATCTCACTGAGTCGGAGGCGGCGCTCTGGTCCGCGCTCAGGGCGCGTCAACTCGGCGTTTCGTTTCGCCGGCAAGCCCCCGTCGCCGGGCTCTTCATCGCGGACTTCTTAGCTCCCGCCATCAAGCTCATCGTTGAGGTCGATGGCCCCATTCACGCCCGCAAGCAGAGCGCTGACGCTCGCCGCGAGCTCAAGCTGCAACGCGCGGGCTTTCGCATCCTTCGCATCAGCGCAGAGCTCGTGCTCCGTGATCTTGGGGCGGCAGTCGCGCTCATCCGCGCGGCGCTCTAGTCGCGGAACGCGACCGCACTTCGACTACCTCCCCCAGCCGCGCGCAGCGCGCGCCCAAGCACCAGGTCAGCAGTGCTTCAGCGAGGCGCGGCAGGGGCGCGCGCGAGCACGGACTCGGGGGGAGGTCGGCGCCCCGCAGACGCCCGAAGGGCGGCGAGGAGCGACGGGTGCCACCGCCTCGCTTCGTCGTACAGCGAGGGGGCAACTTCAGCGGAGAGGGAGGGATTCGAACCCTTCGACCGGCGTTGGCGATAACCTTAAGCGGCACGCGACTTTGCACGCCAACGCTCGAAAATTTGGCTCGAAAGGATTCGGATCGCTCTCTCCGCTGGTGCTCGTGGGTCGACATGAGTCGAGTGCAATTGGGCGGGATTTGGGCAATGGGTGGGCAACGGACGCGCTTGAGGGAACAGCCGCTAGTCGACGACCTGTGGTAGATTCGGCGCGTGACGTTTCCCGAGTGGTGGGACTGGGAGCTTGAGCTGACGCCGCACGTGGAGAAGCGGATGGAGGACCGCACCTTCACCGAGGTCGATCTGCGCCTGATGCTGGAGCGCGCGACGGGCTTTCGCCCCGACGTGGTTGACGACCGTTTCGTCGTAGAAACGCGGTTTCGGGCCGGTCCTTGGGAGGTGGTTGTCGAGCCGGACGAAGTGGAGCATCTTTTAGTGGTCGTCACGGCCTACCCGGTCGAGCCATGAAACAGCGCTACCTCGAAATCACCTTCCGCAAGGGCAAGCCGTTCGCGGCATATCTCTACCTGCCTCGTGCTGCTGGCGCTAAGGCAGCGCGCACGCTCGACGGCGGGCACGGGATTCGGATTGATCTCGACGAACGCGGCGGGCTGATCGGACTTGAGATTACGGCGCCGTCGGCGGTCACGGTCAGTGAGCTCAATGGCGTGCTCACGCGATACGGGGTTGCGGCGCTCAAAGACGAAGAGTGGGCGCCGTTGGCGGCTTGAGAAGGTGCGAGCGGGACGTTTCGATGGCCGAGGACGCTTTCGCCAATTTGGAACCAGCGGCTCGTGAGGAGCTAGAAGCGGCGATCGAAGAGGGCTTCGAAGACTTCGAACGCGGTGATCACGTCAGCGCTCGGGAATTCTTGGAGCACCTGCGAGCGGGATCGAGTTCCGTAGGACTGGCCACGCGCAATTCGGCTAAGGCCTGATGATAAACGCGATCGACACTGCCGACGGCGGGTTTCGTGCCGCCGACATCGTGCACGATGGGGCGCCCCGCCGTGCAGTGCTCGGCCCTTCGGGCCTGCCGCTAGCGTGCGCTCCGCCCACCCTTTGGCGCGTTCACGATGCCGCGCCGGACCCGGGTTCGTCGGAGGTATAGCCGTATAGCTGGTAACCCAGGTTTGCACTCGCACGGGCCTCACCGCTGCCGGCGATCTCGCTGCGGAGATCAACCCGCAGGCTTGGTCTTGCGAGCCAGTTCGAGCACCTGCGATTCGGTCGGAGGAGTGGACGGATGGTAGCTGAGGCAGAGTGAGGTTGTGACCTTGCGCGGTTTTTCCGGACTCGTTCCAAAGTAGAAGGTTCCACGCGGCAGCTTGCCAACGTCGCTCGCGCTCGTGCCTTTGTCCGCGAGCAGTTGTTCTAGCGCGTTGATTGCTGCGGGTGAACTCATTTTGCCGCCAAGCAGCGTCGAGCAATTGGACACGATGCTGTGCTCGATGCTCTTTGGCTCTTGCGTCGCAAACAGCAACCCGAGCCCGTACTTGCGCGCTTGTGCGGCAAGGCGCTGGACGTTCTCTTTGCCCGGCACCTTCTTGCCAGAGGGCACGAAGTCTTTAGCCTCGTCCATCACGAAAAGTCCCAGAATGCCGCCGGGTGGAGCGGGGTTCTTCTTGATCCAGGAAAAGAGCGCGCTGGAGAGCTGATCGACGAAGCGGCGCTTTTGATCGTAGTTGGGTAAGCCTATCAAGCTGACGACCGAAACACGCGTCTTGCCCGGGTTGCTCGAGCGGAGTAGCGCGGCCGGATCGAGCGGTGTGCCAGAACCGCCGATCAACGGATCGTTCTCGATTTGGGCGTATAATCGCTCGGCCAGGTCTCGCGCGAGCTTGTCGCCCTTCTCGTAGGGCTCGATCACGTCGTCAGGCGGTTCGCGTAGCAGCCCGGCGAGATCGCGGATTGTCCCGCCTGCGCGGCGCGCAAAGTAACGCATGGTCGCTTTGAGGATCGCGGTCTGCTTCTGCGAGGTTCCACCGCAGCCGTCGATGATCATGTCCGCGATGCTGGTGGTGGCGATTTCGATCGCCGCGTCGAGTTGGGCCGCGCGCTCATCCGGAGTGGAGCCGTGCGCGGTGAAGTCGGGCAACGGCTCGAGCCGTATTGGATTGCCGTTGGAGATCCCCGGCGTCCAAATCACGATTTCGGAGCGGGCGAAATAGTCCTTCGACTTCTGGACGTCGCTGTCCAAGAATGATTCCGGACGATCTGGCCAAGGGAGCGCGAGACGCGAGAGATCGTTAGCGCCATCGAGCACCAGGCTCGGAATGCCGAGCAGCGCTGCTTCCTCGACCACGCGTTTGAGAAATACGGTTTTGCCGCTGCCAGAGCCCGCGAACACACAAGTGTGGTAGGGCAACATCGATAGTGGGATGCCCACTTCTTCGCCGAGTTCACCGCCCGCAACGCGCCGGCCGATCGGGAGCGTGGAAGGGATGGGGCGAGGCTTCAGAGCCTCGGCGGGGGAAAGTTTTTCTGGCGGGCCTGCTGCCGGTTGCGGCTTGTGCGGGGAAGGGTTGGGCTGCGGAGGGACGGCGTTGGTTTGCGAAACTGCGTTCGGTTGCGAGATAGCCGCCTTGGGTTGTGAAGGGCTGCTTGTGCTGTGCTCGCCCCCGAACAGCGATTCGACTGCGCCGCGGAAGCAAGCCATGGACGAAACGGGCCGCTCTTCGGCTAGCCATTGTTCGAAGCGCGATGGCTCGTTGGACGAGTGGAGAAGCTCCGCTAGCGCGAACAGCATCGCCAGCTCGGCCTCGCTAGGTTCGACCAAATGTCCGCCACGCGCGCGCAGCTCAGCGATCAGGGTTTGGGTGACAGCACCTTTCGGGACGGGTCCGACACGTAGGATCGACAGCCCGCGGAATCCGAGATTCTTGTCAACGCCCGACGCGGTCAGCGCAGCTTTGAGTCGCGGCAGAAAGGCACCGTGGTGAGACTTCTGCAAGAAGCGGAACGAATGGTGCAGCTCTCGTTCACGCTCATCGGTCAGCACCAAGCGGACGCGAGCGTGCAGCGGATCGTAGCTACCCGTGCCCATGAAATCCTTGTCTACTGTGGCAAGCACGCTAGTGGGGACTGGGTTTTCCAGCACGAGCGCGTCGCAGGCGGCCTCGATCAGCCGATCTTGCCAGCTCTCAGCGTCTTCGTGCAAAAGCTCGCCGAACGGGGCGCGCGCCACGAGCGCCGCGACCTTCTCGGCGATCGAGACTTTCCAGCCGGCCGGGGGAGACGGTTCCGGGCCAATCAGGTCGGTGCCGCGCGCCTCGGTGACTTGCTCAGCACGCCGGCATGCTTTGCGGTGAGCCTCGCAGGCTTTCAGCAGTTCGCGCGGCGTATTGCTCGCGTAGTTCTCAAAGAACCCGTCTGCAAACGGATACGTCGGATACGGCGGTACGAACTGCGTTTGCGTGTAAGCGGGTGCGACGCGTCCCGCGACCAGCTCGCGTAGCGCGGCCGAGCTCGATTCCGGCTTGAGCAAAAGCTTGCTGTCGAAGCGATCACCCATGCTGACCGCGGCTTGGACGTGGAGCACGTTCCAGGTGGTTTCGAGCGCGGAAACGACCGATAGCGTGCGCCGCGAGAGGTCGCGCAGCTCGAGCAGACCGCTAGCGATTCCCTGGATGATGGCTAGCGAGCGCCGTTGTTGCTCCGAGGGGTTCTCGGCATTGGGCTCCGAGCGCGCAAGCTCGTGCTCGGCGACGATTGCGTCAAGTTGGTCGAGCGCAAGCGCCGTGGGCGCGGTGAGCGACAACAGCCAAGATACGCCGCGCACGATCCGTGAAGGCGATTGCTCGCGCTGTCGGAAGCCGAACAAACTCAACTCATCGCCGTCGATTGCAACGCCTTGCAGCCATTTGTAGCCGAGATCATTGATGTCAATGTGATCGCAAGCGAACAGAACGAGCGCCCGCAGTACGTCCGAATGCTCCTGAACCTCTGCGTGGTGCTGGCGCACGCCGGCGATCAGCTCATCGATGCGGTTGATCAAGCCCGGTGGTCGCTGTTGCGGGATGGCCTCGCTCTTCTTTACCCCCTGACCGAACTTGGCGATCATGCGCACGAGCCAGTGATCGACCTGGCGCTTGCCGTCCGATAGCTGCTGCTGCAACGAGCGCAAGTAGCCGAGCAGCACCGTGTCCCAAAAATCGGCCACGTCGGTCATGTCCGCGAGGATGAAGTACATTCCGCGACCGAGAGTCTCGCGGCGCACGAACCCGAGCAGGTGCGTTTTGCCTGAGCCAGCAGGACCGAGCAATGGCTGTCCAAGGGGCGATGCATCGCTCGTCCGGTCCCGCAGATCGTCCAGGCGATCGACGAGCTCGCGCCGAGAGTCCGCTTGCAGATTTTGAGTCTCGTGCGGCTGATCGCGCCAGATTTGGTCGATGTGTGCGGTCCAATCGAAGTTGACTTTGCGGAGTGCCGCGAGCGCGCCTTGCATGATGATCAGGCCTCCAAGAGTACGAGATGGCGGGGTTCATTGCCGACGAGCAACGCTGCTTGATGGTCTTCGGGACGCAGTGCGGCGCTGTTGTCCTCCCGATAGAGCACGAGCTTTTTTTCACGCTGAAGCGTGAGCAGCGCACCGTCCAAGTCATCGCGCGCGACATCCCAAAGGCGTGCGCGCAAGTCATGCAACGTTACTCGCGTTTGCCGCGCGCCTTGGGTGAGATTCAAGCACGCTTGTTCGATTCGCTTGGGCAGCGAGGGCGGCGGTACGATTGATTCGCGCGTCGATCGAGTGGCGCCCTGCCGGTTCCCTTTCGTTGGCTTGGCTTTCTCGGCTGCTGTTTTGTTCGCTTTCGAGGGGTTGCCCTTCTTCGTCTTGGCCTTTTTTTTCGCCGGAGCTTTTTTGGCCCTAGCCTTTTTCTTTGGGGCGCCCTTCGCCCCTGACTTTTTGCGCGGGGCGCGGGGTGTGACTGGACTTGGAGGACCGGGAGGCGGGTCGTTTCTGAATAGCTCCGCCAAACCAATGCTCCGCTCGCGCAGCAACGGTAGTAGTCGGTTCAGGAGTGCCTCGAGCGCCGCAGCACCGGCTGCCGAGTCGAGCTTCGCGAGCTCGACGCGCTCCGCCTGCTCTGCCCAGCGCCAGGTCCGGTCGGTCGCTGTGAGAAACGTCGCTCGACCTCGTTTCGGAGAGTCGAGGTAACCTGCGTCGACCAGGGTCTGCCATTCGGCCCGGCTCAGCCTTGGCACCGTATTGCTCGACATCACTCCGACGTCGCTTGCTCCGTCTGTGAGGATGAGGTGCCACAGGAAGAGGGCCTGCTTAGGGGTGATCGATAGGGTCATCTTACCTCTGGCTTGCCAATGCTTGAAGGCGTTTTACTACACTCCGAATCTTGGTTACCACCCCGTCGATGTTGTTGATCACTTCGCCGTTGGTCACTCGCAGGGTAGTGTAGCCACTCATGAACACGCGGTAGTCGCGGTCACGGTCCTTGCTGAACGCACCTTCGCCGCGATGCTCATTCCCATCGACCTCGATCACCAAGGCACCACTGCGCCAGATCAAGTCGACCGTGCAACGCTTGTCGCCGTACACGGTGATCGGCTGATTGTATTCGAAAAGCGCCACAAGCTCGACATCGGCGGTCAGGTACCGGTGCAACATTTGTTCGGCTTCACTCGCCGGATGAGGCTTGCCGATGATGGGCCCGACGATCACGTGCAGCGGCTCGCTTGCGCTCGACGCAGTGTGCGCGGATGCCCGGACGGACGCAGGAGCAGCGCCGTCTGCCGATATCGCAATCGGACCTTCCGGATCGAGTGTGAGCGCCTGATAGGTCACGTGGTCGAGCTCCGGGTGCTTTTGCCAAGCCCGAGGCACGAGTAGCAGCGTTTTCGCCTGGGACTCGTAAGCCAGCCATTCGGCGGCGTGCGCGACGGCTCGCACGCGCGCCGGAGTGGCCTCCGGTGAGGCTACCGAAAGCGCGAAGACAAGCCGAGTCGGGTCGAGCGCGCGAGAAAGCTGCCGCACCTGTTCGGCTGCGGTCATACGCGGCACCAGCGGCAACTTGCCCGCAGCGCAGCGGCGCCACGCC
>Ga0302323_100005123_pt1 | contig 10713 bp, 9 predicted proteins | sample Fen_T0_3_FD_201950 | JGI IMG/M metagenome (GOLD analysis project Ga0302323, IMG submission 201950) | Peat permafrost microbial communities from Stordalen Mire near Abisko, Sweden - Fen_T0_3 | ecosystem: Environmental > Terrestrial > Soil > Wetlands > Permafrost | place: Sweden: Abisko... | reverse complement strand
CGAGGAGATCGGACTCGACCTGCCCGAGGTTGGCGCGATCGCGTACCCCGATTCCACCGACATCGGGTCCGCCGTCGTCATTCGCAACACGGCCCCCATTACGGCGATCAAGGCGGCGAAGGTCGCTGCGGCCTGATCACTAAAGGAGATGAACATGAAGCTCATTACCTGCGTCATTCGTCCAGAGCGCCTGTCGGAGGTGAAGGCCGCGCTCTTTCGTGCCGGTGTCACCGGTATCACCATCTCGCGCGTCAGTGGCCATGGGGGCGAGCGGGAGCTGGTCGAGGTCTACCGCGCCTCGTCGGTGGTGCTGGAGTTCCGGGAGAAGATCAAGATCGAGATGGTCTGCTCCGAGCCGTTCGTGCAACCGACGATCGATGCCATCCTCGCCTCCGCCCGGACGGGCGGGGTCGGCGACGGCAAGATCTTTGTGCAGCCCGTTGAACAGGTCATCCGCATCCGTACCGGGGAGCGGGACAATGCGGCATTGACCCCCGTGACCGCTGACGAGGTGCAGCGCCGCGCCCTGGAGCACGTGTAGGCACCCGCCCCTCGAGATCCTCGCTCCAACCGCCCCGATACCTTGCCGCGCAGGGTATCGGGGCGGGATCTTTCCGGGGAGGCCAACCGCCCCCTTACCCCAAGCCCGCCGCCATGCCACTCAACCAGCACAGCAAGGCCATCACCGAGGGCGACCAGCGCGCCCCGAATCGCGCCATGCTCCGCGCCGTCGGCTTTGGCGACGGCGACTTCAACAAGCCGATCGTAGGCATCGCCAACGGCTACAGCACCATCACGCCCTGCAATGCGCGCCTCGACGTGCTGGCGCAGCGGGCCGACGCGGCCATCCGCGCGGGCGGCGGCATGCCGCAGATGTTCGGCACCATCACGGTGAGCGACGGCATCTCGATGGGCACCGAGGGGATGAAGTACTCGCTGGTGTCGCGCGAGGTGATCGCCGATGCGATCGAGACGGCATGTGGTGCGCAGAGCATGGACGGCGTGCTGGCGGTGGGTGGCTGCGACAAGAACATGCCCGGTGCCATGATCGCGATGGCGCGGATGAACATCCCGGCGGTGTTCGTCTATGGCGGGACGATCAAGCCGGGCCATCACGACGGCCGCGACCTGACCGTCGTGAGCGTCTTCGAGGCGGTGGGACAGCATGCTGCCGGGAAACTTCCGCGCGCCGAGTTCGAGGCGGTCGAGCGGAAGGCCTGTCCCGGGGCGGGCAGTTGCGGCGGCATGTTCACCGCCAACACGATGTCGTCGGTGTTCGAGGCGATGGGCATGAGCCTTCCCGGCTCCTCCACCATGGCGGCCGAGGACGCGGAGAAGGCGGACAGCGCCGCTGCGTCCGCTGATGCCCTGCTTACATGCATCAAGCGCGGCATCACGCCACGCCTGGTCATGACACGCGATGCGTTCGAGAACGGTATCGTCGTGTGCATGGCCCTTGGGGGCTCGACGAACGCGGTGCTGCACCTCCTGGCCATCGCCCATGCGGCAGAGGTGCCGCTCGAGCTCGATGATTTCGAGCGCATCCGCGCACGAGTCCCGGTGCTGTGCGACCTCAAGCCGTCGGGACGGTTCGTCGCCACCGACCTGCACCAGGCCGGTGGCGTCCCGGCGGTGATGAAGCTGCTGTTGGAGCATGGGTTGTTGCACGGCGACTGCCTCACCGTGACGGGCAAGACGCTGGCGGAGAACATTGCGGAGGCACCCGGCTCGCCTGTCGGCCAGGAAGTCATCCGCCCGTGGGAGCGGCCGATGTACGCCGAGGGTCACCTCGCCGTGTTGCGCGGCAACCTGGCGCCTGACGGTGCGGTCGCGAAGATCAGCGGCGTGAAGAACCCGCGCATGCGGGGGCCGGCGCGGGTGTTCGAGTCAGAGGAGTCGTGCCTGAGCGCGATCCTCGCAGGACAGGTTCGGGCCGGCGACATCCTCGTCATCCGGAGCGAGGGCCCCGTCGGGGGTCCCGGCATGCGGGAAATGCTGGCGCCGACGTCGGCGATCATCGGCGCGGGACTCGGTGACAGCGTCGGGTTGATCACCGACGGCCGTTTTTCGGGCGGAACCTACGGCATGGTGGTAGGACACGTATCGCCGGAAGCGGCGGTGGGGGGACCGATCGGGCTGGTACAGGAGGGCGACACCATCACCATCGACGCGCCACGGCGACTGTTGCAGCTGGAAATTGATGATGCAGAACTGGCCCGGCGCCGCGCCGCGTGGACCGCACCCCGCCCGCGCTACACGCGCGGAGTGCTCGCGAAGTATGCCCGGCAGGTTTCCAGCGCGAGCCGGGGAGCGGTAACCGACTGACTTACTTCGTGCGCGTGATCTTCAGGTTGACCGAGGCGCCTGCCTGCACGCCGTTAACTCCGATTTCATACACACCGTCGGCAAACGACTGAAACTTGTACATGCCGCCCCCGCCACCAACGCCCGCCGAAGCGCTCCCACCAAGCAACTCGGTGATGCGCGGCGACTGAACTCCAGGGAGGATGGACCGGGCGCTCAGCCGCACGCCGCCATGGTTCGTCTCGCCCTTGTAAGTGGCCCCGGCACAGAGCAGGACGCGACCAAAGTCCGCCGGACTGGAGAAGGTCTCGTTGAAAACGAGACCAACCTTCTGCCCAGCGCACTCCGCCGCCGCCGTACTGGCTGAATCGCTTTTCTGCGCCGCTGCGGTGGCGGGGACCAGAGCCACCAGGGCCAGGACCAACAGGGAGTTTTTCATGGTGATTCAAGCTACCCTCTGGCGTTGCTCCCCACCAGTCGATCAGCGTCCCGCCAGCGCACCCTGCCCATGCAACACCAAGTCGTTGATGCGGTTACCCATCTCCGTGGTGGAGAGAGGCCGCTCGCCCGGTCGCGCGATGTCCGCTGTGCGGAACCCCCGTTCGGCTACCTCATCGACGGCGCGCTCGATCAGTTCCGCCGCCTGTGGCTGCTTGAGTCCGAACCGGAAAAGCATGGCGACCGAAAGGATGGCGCCGATCGGGTTGGCGATGCCCTTCCCCGCAATGTCGGGCGCGGAGCCGTGCACCGGTTCGAAGAGGCCAGGCCCCTCGCCGAGTGACGCCGACGGCAGCAGGCCGAGCGACCCGGCGAGCACCGCCGCCTCGTCGGAGAGGATGTCGCCGAACATGTTCTCGGTGAGCACGACATCGAACGCCGAGGGCGACGCGATGAGCTTCATGGCCATTGTGTCAACGAGCTGGTGATCGAGCCGGACGGTGGGAAATTCCTTGCCGATCCGCGTGACTGTTTCGCGCCAGAGCTGGGAAACCTCGAGCACATTGGCCTTGTCGACGGATGTGACCAGGCCCCCGCGGCTCTTCGCCGCCTCGAACGCGACCCGGGCCACTCGTTCGATTTCACTGGCGTCGTAGGTCAGGGTGTTCACGGCCCGGCTGCCATAGCGTCCCCGCGGCTCACCGTAGTAGAGGCCGCCGGTGAGCTCGCGCACGAGCAGGACGTCAACGCCGTGCAGCACTTCAGGCCGGAGCGGCGACGCGGTGGCCAGCGCCGGACGCACGCGCACCGGCCGGAGGTTGGCGAAGACGCCAAGGCGCTTCCGCAGCGCCAGCAAGCCGGCCTCGGGCCGGGCCTCACGCGGCGCATCGTCCATCGACGGATCGCCCACTGCGCCCAAGAGCACGGCGTCGGACTCGAGCGCCGCGGCGAGCGCGGCGGGCGGCAGGGGCGAACCAGTGGCACGCGAGGCTACCCCACCAATGAGATGGGGAACCAGCTCGACCTGCCACCCAAACCGATCGGCGACGGCGTTGAGCACGCGCGTTGCCTGGTCAGTGACCTCGGGGCCGATACCGTCTCCCGCGAGCACCACGATGCGATACCGCGTCATACGAGCCTCCCCAGTGCTTCCATTCGCCGTTCATAGGCGGTGATTCGCGTTTCCTGCCGCAGGGTCTGGCCAATCTCGTCGAGACCCTCGAGCAGCATCTGCCGGCGGTAGGGATCCATTTCAAAGGTGGCCGCAAACCCGCCTGCCCCGGTGACGCGGGCACTACGCAAGTCAACGGTCAGTTCGAACGGCTCCCCGCTCTCGCCGCGGGCGAACAGGTCGCGCACGGCGGCGTCCTCCAGGCGAACGGGCAGCAGGCCGTTCTGGCAGCAGTTGTTGTAGAAGATGTCGGCGAACGACGGCGCAATGACGGCGCGGAAGCCATAGTCGGCCAGGGCCCACGGTGCGTGCTCCCGGGACGACCCGCAGCCGAAGTTGGGTCCGGCCACCAGGATGCTCGCCCCCTTCGCGTGCGGCGCGTTCAGCTCGAAATCGGGGTGCGACGATCCATCCGCGAGGTAGCGCCAGTCGTGAAACAGGTGCTTCCCGAAACCGGTTCGCTCGATCCGCTTCAGGAACTGCTTCGGGATGATCTGGTCGGTATCGACGTTGACCCGCGGCAGGACCGCGGCGACGCCGGTATGGACGGTGAACGGCTGCATGCGACCTGATTCCTCCAGCATGAAGGGAGTAAACGGCAACGGCGAACGCTGAACGTGGCCAGTGCGGAACTACCGCCCAGCGCCCACCGTTGTCCGTTCACTCCTCCGGACCACTTCGCGCACATCGACGAGCCGACCCGCGACGGCGGCGGCGGCGGCCATGACCGGGCTCATGAGGTGGGTGCGACCACCCTTGCCCTGGCGTCCCTCGAAGTTGCGGTTCGAGGTGGACGCGCATCGCTCACCACTGCCCAGGACGTCGTCGTTCATTCCCAGGCACATGGAGCAGCCGCTGTTCCGCCACTCGAACCCGGCCTGGATGAAGACATCGTCGAGCCCTTCGGCCTCTGCGGCGCGCTTCACCCGCTGCGAGCCCGGCACCACCATCGCGCGCACGCCCTGCGCAACCTTGTGCCCGCGCACGACCGTCGCTGCATCGCGCAGGTCTTCCAGGCGCGCGTTGGTACACGAGCCGAGGAACACGCGGTCGACCTTGAGTCCCTCGAGCGGCTCGCCGGGGCGGAGCCCCATGTACTCCAGCGCGCGCGCCAGCGCCTCCCGGGTGTCTGCCGAATCGTCATCGCCAGGCACCGGTACGCGCCCGGTGATGTCACCGACCATGCCGGGGTTGGTGCCCCAGGTGACCTGCGGTGCCAGGGAGGAAACGTCGATCGTAATGGAGCGGTCGAACGTCGCCCCGGGATCTGTCGTGAGGTCCTGCCAGCGCTCGACGGCGGCGTTCCATGCGGCGCCGCTCGGCGCACGCGCCCGTCCGGCAAGGTAGGCGAACGTGGTGTCATCCGGGGCGATCAGCCCGGCCCGCGCGCCGGCCTCGATGGACATGTTGCAGATGGTCATGCGCCCTTCCATGGACAGCTGCCGGATGGCGCTCCCGCGGTACTCGAGCACATGTCCGGAGGCGCCGTCGGTGCCGATGCGCCCGATCAGCGCCAGGATCATGTCCTTGGCGGTGACGCCGTCGGCCAGTGTGCCCTCGAACCGGACTTCCATGGTGCGTGGCCGCTGCTGCATGAGGCACTGCGTCGCGAGCACATGCTCGACTTCGCTCGTGCCGATGCCGAACGCCAGCGCGCCGAACGCACCGTGGGTGGAGGTGTGCGAATCGCCGCAGACGATGGTCATGCCGGGTTGCGTGGCGCCGAGCTCCGGACCGATGACGTGCACGATGCCCTGGTCGGGCGAGTCGAGGTCGAAGAGCGGCAGGCCGAACGCGCGCGCATTGCCCGTGAGCGTGCGGACCTGCTGCGCGGCGATCGGGTCGGCAATGGGCAGGTGCCGGTCCCCGGTGGGGACGTTGTGGTCCACCGTGGCCAGCGTGCGCCCGGGCCGGCGCACGCGGCGCCCCGCGAGCCGCAGCCCCTCGAACGCCTGAGGCGACGTGACCTCATGCACCAGGTGCAGGTCGATGTAAAGCAGCGCCGGTCCCCCCGGCATCGCGTGCACGACGTGGGCATCCCAGATCTTCTGGAAAAGGGTGCGCGGCTCGCTCATCAGACCGTGGCCGGCTCCGCCTTCGCGGCCGCCGCCTTCCCCTCCTCGCTCCACGGCATCATGACCCTGAGGGCCCGGCCGGTCTTCTCCAGGAGGTGGTCATGGTCCGCCGTGCGCATGCGCTTGAAGTTCGGGCCACCGGCACGGTTCTCGGCGAGCCACTCCTTCGCGAAGGCACCGCTCCGGATTTCGTCGAGGATCCGCTGCATCTCCTTGCGGGTCTCGTCGGTGATGATCCGCGGGCCCCGGGTATAGTCGCCGTACTCGGCGGTATCGCTGATGGAGTAGCGCATGAAGCCCATGCCGCCGCGATACATGAGGTCCACGATCAGCTTGAGCTCGTGGAGGCACTCGAAGTACGCCATTTCAGGCGAATACCCGTTCTTCACGAGCGTATCGAAGCCGGCCTTCACCAGCGCCGTGGCACCACCGCAGAGGACCGCCTGTTCGCCGAACAGGTCGGTTTCCGTTTCCTCGCGGAACGACGTCTGGATCACGCCGGCACGGGTACAGCCGATGCCCGCGGCATAGGCGAGCGCGTCGGCGAGCGCATGGCCGCTCGCGTCCTGGTGAACGGCGACGAGTCCCGGCACCCCGCGCCCGCCCTCGTACTCACTACGCACCAGGTGACCGGGCGACTTGGGGGCGATCATGGCGACGTCAACATTGGCGGGCGGCTTGATCTCGCCGAAGTGAATGTTGAAGCCGTGGGCGAAGAGGAGCGTCTTCCCCGCCGACAGGCCCGGCGCCACGCCCTTGTCGTAGATGTCGCGCATGTCCTGGTCGGGCACGAGCAGCATGATGATGTCGGCAGCGCGCGCCGCATCGGCGACACTGCGCACGTCGAGCCCGGCGGCTTCCGCCTTCTTCCACGACGCGCCGCCCGGCCGGAGCCCGACGATGACCTTCTGGCCCGACTCCTTCAGGTTGAGCGCGTGCGCATGGCCCTGGCTGCCGAAGCCGATGATCGCGATGGTGCGGCCGAGGAGGCGATCGATGTTCGCGTCGCTGTCGTAGAACACCTGGAGCGTCGAGCTCATGATACGGAAGCCTCAGTGGAGGTGGGCGCGCGCGGATTCTCGGCCGGCCGCTCGACGGCGACGGCACCGCTCCGGGCAACATCGACAATGCCGAACCGCTCGACGGCACGCAGGCACGACAGCACGAAGGTATCGGGGCCAGTCAGCTCGACCACCAGGCCGTCCGGACCCTCCTCAATGACGTTCGCGTGGTAGAGACCCAGCACATCGAGCAGCTCGCCGTACGCCTCTGCCGGTGCGCGGACGCGGATCAGCGCCAGCTCCCGCACCACGGTATCGGCGGCCGGCACGGCCCGCGCCTCGTCCACGCCGATCAGCTTCTCGAACAGCAGCGCCACCCGCTGCGCCGCGCCTTCGTCTGCCTCGATCATCGCAAAGAGCCTCGAGCGTCCCTCGGTGACATGCGGTCCGAAGGTCACGCTCCGTACGGGAAGGTTGCGGCGGCGGAGAAGCCCGACGGCCGCGTTCAGGGTCACCAGCTTGTCGTCCATGACGACGGTGATGCAATGGAGCTCGCTCATGCTGACGCCGGCTCCGGCGCAGGCGCCGTCTCGATGACTTCCGAGAGCGAGGCACCGGGCGGGATCATCGGGTAGACATTGGCCTCCTGCTCAATCACGAATTCGATGAGCGCGGGGCCGGGATCGCGGAGTGCCGCCGCGACCGCACCGGCAATCTGGGACCCCTGCTCCACCCGGTAGCCGGCGATGCCGTACGCCTCAGCCAGCTTCACGTAGTCGGGACTCCAGATCGGCGTGGCCGAGTAGCGTCGGCCGTGGAAGAACTGCTGCCACTGCCGCACCATGCCCAGGTATCCGTTGTTGAAGATGGCGAGCTTGATCGGCAGGCCTTCCTGCACCATCGTCGCCATTTCCTGCATGTTCATCTGGAAGCCGCCGTCACCCGAGATGGCCCACACCGGTTCGTCGGGGCGCGCCAGGTGCACGCCAATGGCCGCCGGCACCGCGAACCCCATGGCGCCGAGACCACCGGAGGAGAAGTGGGTGTTGAGGCGACGGTAGGGAAAGAACTTGGCCACCCACATCTGGTGCTGCCCGACGTCGGACACGATGCTGCACTTTCCGCCGCTCGCCTGGTGGATGGCCCGGAGAATCGTGTCGGGTGCAATGTCACCGCGGAAATGCTCGTGCGGCGGTCGGCGCGAATTGTCGATCTCCTCCCACCAGGCAGTGCAGGAGCGCGGCGCGAGCGCGCGCGTCAGCGCGGAGAGCATGGGACCGGCATCGCCGACCAGTGGCACCTCAACCGGCACGTTCTTGCCGATCTCGGTCGGGTCGAGCTCGATGTGCACAATCTTCGCGTGACGGGCAAAGCCCGCAGTGTTCCCGGTCACGCGATCGTCGAACCGCATGCCCACCGCGATCAGCAGGTCGGCACGCTGGATGGCCCGATTCACGTGCACTTCCCCGTGCATGCCCGGCATGCCGAGATGCAGCGGGTGATCCTCGGGGAACGCGCTGATGCCGAGCAGGGTGGTGATGACCGGGATGCCGGTGTGCTCCGCGAAGATGCGGAGATCCTCGCTGGCGTTGCCCAGGATGATGCCGTGTCCCGCGAGGATGAGCGGGCGCTCGGCGCCGCCGATGAGGCGCGCCGCGTCGGCCAGAGCGCCGGCATCGACGACCGGCGCGGCGCGGCGCGCGGGAGCCGCCGCGCGGGGCGTGTACTCGATGCGCTGGTTCTGCACGTCCTTGGGCACGTCCACCAGCACCGGTCCGGGCCGTCCGCCGCGCGCGACGGCGAATGCCCGGCGCATGGTATCGGCAAGAGTGGTGATATCCTCGACCAGGACGCTCCACTTGGTGATGGGAAGCGTGACCCCGACGATGTCGGTCTCCTGGAAGGCATCGCGACCCATCATGGGCCGGGAAACCTGGCCGGTGATAGCCACGACGGGCGAGTTGTCCATGTACGCGGTGGCCAGGCCGGTGACCAGGTTCGTGGCGCCCGGTCCGGAGGTAGCCACGCACACGCCCGCACGCCCCGAGGCGCGAGCATAGCCATCGGCGGCATGCGCAGCCGCCTGCTCATGCCGCACGAGGATGTGGCGCAGGCCGGGGTACTCGGGGAGCGCATGGTAGAACGGCATGATCGCGCCGCCGGGATACCCGAACAGCACGTCCACACCCTCCTCGAGGAGGATGCGGCACATGAGCTGGGCGCCGGTGAGCATCTCGGTCAAGGCGGTCAGACCCCCCAGTAGCTGTTGCTGTCGAGCGCCGCCGCCTCGAGCGACTCGGCGTGGCGCGACTTGTTGAGCGCGTTCACCATGGCGCGGGCACTGGCCTCGACGATATCCGTAGACGCGCTGTGGGCGCTGAAGGTGCGGCCATCGACGCGCACCTGGAGGAACACCTGGCCCACGCTGTCGCGGCCGGGCGTAACGGAGCGGAGATTGAGGCTCTCCACCTCGATGGTCTTGCCCACGATCTCGCTGACCGCGGCAAAGGCGGCGGCGATGGGACCGTCGCCGGTGCCGGACGCGCTGCGTGCCCCGACGTATGGACCGGCCAGTGTCACGTCTGCCGTGGCTGTGCCACTGCCGCACACCACGCGCAGCTCGCGGAGCTGGAACTCCTCCGGCGCATCGTGGAAACTCTCGTGCAGCAGCGCCAGCAGGTCTTCATCCAGGATCTGCCGCTTCCGCTCGGCGAGCTGGAGGAACTCCTTGTAGATGCCGCCCAGCTGCTCCTCCTCGATTTCGTACCCCAGTTCCTGGAAGCGCCGCGCGAGGGCGTGGCGACCGGAGTGACGGCCCAGTACCAGGGATGAGCGGGCGATGCCGACGGTGTCCGGCTCAATGATCTCGTAGGTGCGCCCGTTCTGCAGCACGCCGTGCTGGTGGATACCGGCCTCATGGGCAAACGCGTTCCGGCCGACGATGGCCTTGTTCGGCTGGGGGAAGTTGCCGGTGAGATGGGACAGCATCTGGCTGGTGCGATAGAGCTCGCGCGACTCGATGCCGGTCTCGAAGGCGTACTGTGACGCGCGCACCCGGCCCGCCATGACGATTTCTTCCAGGGCGGCGTTCCCGGCCCGTTCCCCAATGCCGTTGATGGTGCACTCAACCTGCCCTGCCCCTGCGGTGATGGCGGCGAGCGAGTTGGCCACGGCGAGGCCCAGGTCGTCATGGCAGTGGGCGCTCAAGACGACGCCCGCGGTGGACGGCACGCGGCGACGCACCTCGCGGAACATCGCGCCGTATTCCTCGGGCGTGGCGTAGCCCACCGTGTCGGGCAGGTTGACGGTGGTGGCACCCTCGCTGATCGCGACCTCGACGCACTGGCAGAGGAAGTCCAGCCCGGTGCGACTGGCGTCTTCGGCACTCCACTCGACGTCGTCGGTGAAGCGCTTGGCCCGGCGCACACTTTCGCGGATCTTCTCCACCGCCTCCTCGCGGGTCATGCGCAGCTTGGCCTTGAGGTGCAGGTCAGAGGTGGAGAGGAACACGTGGATCCGACCGCGCTCGGCACCGCGGATGGCCTCGCCCGCCAGGTCGATGTCCCGATCGGTACACCGCGCCAGCGCGGCGATGATGGGGCGTCGCACCTGTACTGCGATCTCCTGGACGCTGCGGAAGTCGGTTTCGGAGGACGCGGGGAACCCGGCTTCGATGACGTCCACCCCAAGCACCTCGAGCTGCCGGGCGAGGCGCACCTTCTCG
>Ga0302323_100005122_pt1 | contig 10713 bp, 5 predicted proteins | sample Fen_T0_3_FD_201950 | JGI IMG/M metagenome (GOLD analysis project Ga0302323, IMG submission 201950) | Peat permafrost microbial communities from Stordalen Mire near Abisko, Sweden - Fen_T0_3 | ecosystem: Environmental > Terrestrial > Soil > Wetlands > Permafrost | place: Sweden: Abisko... | reverse complement strand
ATCGACTGCATGCATCCGGCTGCGAACTCATCGGCCTTGCGCACACCCTGCCATTTCGCGGCCCGCTGCGGGCCACGCCAGCGCAGGTCACCCACCGGCGGCGCTGCAAAGGGAATCCCCTTGTAGACCGTCAGATCGTCTTGGACCACCCCTTCAACGAGACCGCCCTCGACCTTGACGGGCGACGCATTCGCGGTTCCCAGCAGCCAGGCCGGGACCACAGCAGCCGCTGCCAGCCATGCCATCTTCATGTCTATCGCTCCTCTCCGCTCCTAGCGGAACAGCCTCGGTGCGAAATCATTCAGGTCGCGGCGCCACGTCAGCCACTCGTGCGACGTGCCGGACGAGCACATTCACTTCTTGGGCACCGGCGGCTGTCCGCGCCGCGGATCATCCGGCGGCAGTTGATACGGCACGAGGATCGCCGTGTACTTCTCGAGGGCCGCGCGCAGCGCTGTCGTGTTCGGGGTTCCCTGGCGCAGCAGATCCACCGTCCTCGTCGGAGGGGCGTCCATGGCGATCAGTTGGCCAGCCTCCAAGAGGTTGGCGGAGATCTCCGCCAGATCGAGCCCCGCGCTCCAATCCGCCTTTGCGTCTGCCAGCCATCTCTTGTTGTTGCCCACTGCGCGGGTGACGAGGTCCTCACGGTCCGGGACCACAGGCACCACCTCCTCGCCACGGTTTCGGAACATTCCGAGGAGCGCCGCCACGATCGTTGGGTCTCGTACGGTTCCGTCTGGGTAGAACACGCCGTGCACGTTGCCCCAGTGATGCGTGATCATCAGCTCCCAGATGTACCAGCCGACGTTGGCTTTCATGTGCTCTTCGAGCACGACGTCGTACGGGTTGGCCCGCGCAATGCACCCGATCTCGGTGTTGATCAGCGCCTTGCCCACTTTGGCCGCGTAGGCCTTGGCCTTGGCGATGTCGGCGCGAATCGCAGCGCGCGTGGCCAGGTAGTTGTGGAACGAGAGCACGTCCTGCGCCTCGCCCATCTCGATCATGTTGTCCGCGAAAGTGGCCCCGATGGTCACAGGCGTGACCGGATCCAGCTCATGGAACATCTTCGCCATGTAGACCGCGTACTCCATACGGATCCGATTTGCCGGCGTCGGAGGCAGAGCGCAGCACTCCGGCTCGTTGAGCACGTCCCAGAACGCCAGCCCCGGCTCTTTGCCGATGGTGGCGATCAAGTCAGCGACGTATTCCTTGGATTCCGGCCAGCGGTCCTTGTTCATGGACACACCGGGCGCGTACTGAATGGTCGGCATCACGCCGATCCCGCGCTGATGCGCGGCGCGCACCAAGTGCAGCAGGTTCTTCCGGAACGCGGCCTTGTCCTTGGCCCAGGCCTCATAGGGAACGAACACGCGCGCCTGGTTCAGCTGAAGGCGCTTGGCGAAGTCGAAGTCGCGCTCGGTCTCGGCAGCGCTGTACTGCAGCCAGTGCTCGACGTGGCCGTTTGTCGGCGCAGACTGGTAGTTGAACCCGCGAACTCCTGACAAGTCCTTGGGTATGCGACGTTGTGCCAGGGTCGGTGTGGCCACCGCGAGCACAAGCGCCGTGAGTGTGACGGTGTGGATTCCTGTAAGGGACCTCATGAGAGTGCTCCTCATCGCACGAGGTGGTCTGAGAAAGACGACGTCAAAGCCACCTCACTCGAAACGTCTGAGCGGAGACCGCGGGAGCGAGTGGCCTTGCCCCCATTCCCGCGGCCTCCTTGTTACTGCCGATCCAGAACGAGTCGCGCGTGCGGCGCGCGACTCAGGAGCCGTCTACTTGAAGAGCCGCGGAGCGAAGTCGTTCAGACACCGGCGCCACGTCAGCCACTCGTGCGCCGTACCAGGCGACTCGAAGTAGACGTTCTTGACGCCCGCCTTGGTCAGGTTCTCGCTGAAGTTCTTGGCGCCGGGGCCTTCCACGGAGCCGATTCCCAGGAAGAGCACCTTGACCTTGGCGTTGAACGCGGCCGCATCTGCGAACACGCCGTTGTTGGACGTCTTCGGATCGAACGTGCCCCCAAAACCGCCGGTGGAGCCGCTGAACCCGCCGATGTAGGCGAACTGGTCCAAGTTCGAGAGCGTCGTCAGGAACGTCTGCATGCCGCCCATCGACAACCCGGCCATGGCGCGATTCTCCCGCCCAGGAAGCACCCGATACGTCTTCTCGATCATGGGAACCAAGTCGGTGAGCAGCATCTCGGTAAACGCCGCGCCGGTGAAGCCAGACAAGCCTCGGCGCGGGCCTGCTGGAGGGCCTGGTGGCGTGGGCCGGAGCCAGCGGGCATTGAAGATCGACGCATCCTCTCCGGGTTTCGCGGTGTTGAGATTGTCCATCACGATGATCATCGGCCTGGCCTTCTTAGCCGCAATCAGATTGTCGAGGATGAAGTCCGCATGCCCTTGCAGGTGCCAGCCTGTTTCGTCCTCGCCCCAGCCGTGCATCAGATACAGGACGGGATAGCTCGTCTTGCCAGTGCCGTAGTCTGGGGGCGTGTAGACGTAGCAACGCCGCCACTTGTTGGTGACCTTGGAGAAGTACCAGCGCTGGCTCACCTGGCCGTGCGGCACGTCCTTGGCCATGTAGTAGTCGACGTCTGCCGCTTCTGGGACCTCGATGGCACTGTTGGCCCAGCCGGAGCCGAAGAACGTTCGAGTCGCAGGGTCAGCCATCATGACGCCGTCCACAGCCAGTGAGTAGTAGTGGAACCCCTCCACGAGCGGCGTGGTGGTCACGGTCCACGCGCCGTCCTCGCCCTTCACCATGTCGAAGTCCTTCCCGACCTTGACCTGCACCTTCTGAGCGTCAGGCGCCACAAGACGGAAAGCCGCGCGGTGATCCGGATACACGCAAGGGTACGAGGCACCGGGGATGTTCAGGGTCGAGGGCTTGCACTCGTCTGCCGGCGTCTGGCCCCAGCACACCCCGCAACTGAGTAGTAGTAACGCGAGAGTTCTCATAAGTCCTCTTTGGAATATGGATCTTTGATCCCTAGATCTGGCCCGCAACGTGTGGCGTGTTCCCCACAGGCTGTCCACCGCCCACGCTGATGTCCACCTTTGAACCCGGCAGGTCATCCGAGCCGAGCGTGAAGCTCACCTCCCGGCTCTCGCCGGCACGCAGATGAACTCGCTGGAAGCCGCGCAGGCTGCGCACCTCTTCTCCGGCGCCGCCGGCGACGTACAACTGGACCACTTCGTCTCCATCCCGCGTCGACGTGTTCTGGACCGTCGCACGGACTTCAGCGCCTGTCTGCGTTCGCTTGGCGTTCAGGCCCGAATAGGCAAAGGTCGAGTAGCTGAGCCCGAAGCCGAACGGATATAGCGGCTCGCCCTTGAAATAGCGGTAGGTGTGGCCCTTCATGGCGTAATCGGTGAACGGCGGAAGCTGGTCCACGCCCTTGTAGAACGTCACTGGAAGGCGACCCGCTGGATTGCTGATGCCAGCCAGGGTCTCGGCCAGCGCCGAACCAGTCTCCTCGCCGCCGTACCAGGCCGCGAGCACTGCGCTCGCGCGCTCCGCAGCGTAGTTCGCGCTGATCGCGCTGCCGCTGGTCAGGACAACGACGACCGGCTTGCCAGTGGCAATCGCTGCCCTCACCAGGTTCTCCTGCGGCTCAGGCAGATCCAGACTGGTACGGTCGCCGCCGGAGAACCCGGGCACGTTCAGCCACCTCATCTCCTCGCCTTCGAGCTCGGAGCTCAGGCCGACGCAGACGATCACAACGTCGGAATCCTTCATGACCTTCTCGGCGTCGCTCAGCAGAGCGCTGGCCGGCGGGACCCAGGCGAGTCGCGCAGCGCCTCCAGAGCCACTCTGCCGGTACTCCACCTGCAGCGCATACTTCTGCCCGCCCGTCAGCTGCAGCTTCACATCGCGAGTCCGCCGCAGTCCGGGCGGAAGCGTTCCCGGCGCTGGCGCCGACGGCCCTGGCGGCGGCGCATTGAAGTCCAGCTCCTTGCCGTCGAGGAGTACCTTGGACTGGGCCGTGCGGAACCCGAAACCAGCACGGAAGCTGAGGCTGTACTCGCCTGTGGCCGGTGGCGTGAGCGTGGTCGTCCAGCGGACCGAGTACTTCTCGCGGCCGACCGCCGCAACAACGGCAGCGTCTTCCATGCTCGAGTCGAAGTACACACGAGGCTCGCTGCGGCGGAGCTTCGGCTCTCCACTCAGCTCAGGATTGTCAAAGTACTCGACCTGCACTCCCGGCCCCTTTCCATCTGGTAGCGTCAGCGCGGTCGAGGGCACCAGCGCGGGCGTGCTGGCAGTGTAGGTCGCACCAAGCGCATAGCGCACCCGCGCACTCGAGAACTGACGCGCGATTCCTTCGAACGGGGTCACCTGCTTGGACGAGATGCCGTTGTAGTTTCCCAAGAGTGCCACCGGGTCGTCCGCCGAGGGGCCGATGACCGCGATCTTGCGCACCGACGGCTTCAAGGGCAAAACGCCGCCCTGGTTCTTCAGCAGGACGATCGCCTTGCGCTCCGCCTCGCGCGCCAGTTGCCGGTGTTCGGCCGAGTCGTTCTCGGAGATCGGAATCTTGGCGTACGAGACACGCCCCGGAGGATCGAACATGCCCAGGCGGAATCGCGCCACAAAGAGCCGCTCCGCCGCGCGGTTGATCTCGGCCTCTGTGATGTGGCCGGCCGCGACCTCGTCCACCAGGGTTCGGTACTCGGTGCCGCAAGTCAGGTCCGTGCCCGCCTTGACAGCTGCTACGGCTCCCTCGCCCTCCGTGGGCGTGTACTTGTGATTCCGATAGATGTCGCCGACCGCGCCGCAGTCGCTCACAACGTAGCCCTGGAAGCCCCACTGGTCCCGCAGGCGCTTCTGGAGCAGGTCTGTGCTGGCACAGGCGGGCACGCCGTCCACGGAGTTGTAGGAGCACATGATCGAATCTGCCTTGCCCTCGACCACGGTGGCGCGGAATGCCGCCAGGTACGTGTTCACGATGTCGTACTCGCTCACCTTGGCGTCAAAGACGTGCCGTTCCGGCTCCGGACCGCTGTGCACCGCGTAGTGCTTGGGCGTGGAGACGACTTTGAGGTAGTGCGGATCGTTTCCCTGCATCCCGGTGACGAACGCAACGCCCATGCGGCCGGTCAGGTAGGGATCTTCTCCGTAGGTTTCCTGGCCGCGTCCCCAACGGGGATCGCGGAAGATGTTGACGTTCGGCGACCAATAGGTCAGCCCGGCAAAGCGGCCCGGAGAGGTGCGCAACGACCCAGCGGCGGACGGCGCGGCACGGCGCAGGCCTTCGTGATACTTGGCCCGCGCTTCGGTGGAGATGGTGTCGGCCACCCTGTGCAGGAGCTCGGTGTCCCAGGTCGCAGCGAGGCCGATAGCCTGCGGGAAGACGGTGGCGCGCCCTTGGGCCACACCGTGCAGGGCCTCGCTCCACCAGTTGTAGGCCGGCACCCCGAGGCGTGGGATCTCCGGCGCGCTGCTCTGCATCTGCAGAGCCTTCTCCTCCAATGTCATGCGGGACACCAGATCTGCGGCGCGACGTTCCGGCGACAGACTGGGATCAAGGTAAGGAGCGTCGCTCACCTGTTGACCGAACGACGCGGTGCCAGCCAACAACGACAGCGCGATTACGGACAAAGCAGTTTTCAACTTGGTCTCTCCTGTGACTTCTCAAATGCCCGACACTCTGACTGAACCTCAGCCGCCCTCAACGTCCAACGACCGTCAGCGGCTTGCCGTCGTATTCCATCGTCGCGTCGGGTGTCCCCGGCTCGAGGCCGACGCCGTGGCCCTTTCTCACGAAGACGACGTGGAAGGTGCGGTGCGAGAGCATGCCCGGGAACGAGCCTTGCCGGCCGCCGATCGTCAGCGTCCGCTTCGCTTCGCTCCACTCGATCGGGATCGTAGCGAAGACGCCTTTTTCGTAGGCGTAACCGTCGCCCTCGTCTTCGTAAAGCTCGAAACGGCCGTCGGCGCCCCGATAAACGCGCAGCTCGATCGGATCGGCCGGCTTCTCGTTCGCGTACTGCAGGTGCGGGCCAAAGGGCACGATGGATCCGGCGCGCACGTGCAGTGGCATGGTCTCGAGCGGCGCTGGCGCATCGATCGTCCGACCGCCGACGAGTCGCTCGCCGGTCCAAAAGTCATACCAGCCCGCGCTGGCCGGCAGGTACACTCGGCGTAGCATCGGCTTTGACGTAGACGCCTCAGCAGCGCGGCGCTCGCTCGGCAGCGTCCAGCGCAGCTTGATGCTCGCGCCCATAATCTCGTCGTAGTACTCGAGCCGGAGGTCGTACTGCTTGCCGGCCTCCAGACTGACCCGGGCGGTGTGATACTCGGGCGCGTGCTGCGTCCAGTCGTCGATCAGCAGCTTGCCGTCCAACCACAGGCGCACTCCGTCGTCGGCGACTGTCGCCAGGTCATACTCCCCTGTCTCAGGCGCCCGCAGCCGGCCGCTCCAACGGATGCTGAAGTGATCCGCAGGCATCTCGGGCAGCGGAGATGCGAGCCCCCAGTCGAAGTCGATGGCAGCGTCGTTGCGCATCGCAGCGCGCTGACCGAGCTCTTTGTCAGCGAAGTACTCGCCAAGAAGCTCGCCGGACGAGCCGTCTGGAGTTGTGAACACGCTTGCTGGAATCTTCGCGCCCACGTCCCCCGAGTGCATGTACCGCAGCGGCTGGAGGACCGGGCTCACCAAGAAGGCAGGCCCGAACATATGCTCGTCCGCGATGTCGCGCACGCGCGGATCGTTCCTGAAGTCGAACGGGAGCCCGCGCAGGATCGTGCCGTGGCCGTGGGTGACGTGCCCCGCCAGTGAGTAGATGTAGGGCATCAGGCGATAGCGCAGGCGATCAAAGCGCAGCTGGGTGTCGTAGGCCCAGCTCCCCGGCTCGCCAAAGCGCCAGATCTCGCGCGGGACTGCAGTACCGTGGACGCGGAAGATCGGACAGAAGGCGCCCCACTGGTACCAGCGCGTGAAGAGCTCCTGATACGCCGGATCGTCGCCGCCCTTCGGATACTGACGGGCAAAGAAGCCACCGATGTCGGTCGTCCAGTACGGCAGTCCCGAGAGCCCGAAGTTGATGCCAGCAGCCACCTGCTTCGCGAAGACATCCCAGGTGGCCTCGATGTCGCCGGACCAGGTGGCGGCCGCGTTGCGCTGCTGCCCGGCGAACGCGGAGCGCGTCAGGATGAACACGCGCTTGCTCGGGTCTGACTGGCGTTGGCCACTGTAGACGGCTTCTGTCGTCATCAGCGAGTAGGCATTCAGCTGGCGCGCCCCATGGCCGAGCGCGGTCTTGGCCATCACCTGACGCACCTCGTCGCGCTTCAGGTCGCCGATCTCCGGCTCTGTGGCGTCGAGCCACCAGGCGTCGATGCCCTTCGAGAAGAGCTGCTCATCCATCTGCCGCCAGTAGAGGGCGCGCGCCTCAGGGTTGAACGCGTCGTAGTACTGCTCAAAGTTCCCGGCCGGGCCGCCGTGCGTCTTGTCAAAAGGCGGATAGAGGAAGCCGCGCGCGGCCATCTCCGTGTGGTTGTCGCTGCCCGGGACGAACTTGGCCCAGACCGAGATCATGAGCTTCGTGTTCATCGCGTGCAGATCGCGGGTCATGGCCTGCGGGTCTGGATAACGCGCGCGGTCGAAGCGGTGCGAGCCCCACTTGAACGGGTCCCAGTAGAACCAGTCCTGCACGATGGCGTCGAGTGGGACCTTCCGGCGGCGGAGCTCGCGCGCGACCCCGAGCAGCTCCTCTTGCGTCTTGTAGCGCTCCTTGCACTGCCAGAAGCCATAGGCCCAGCGGCCAAAGAGCGGGGCATCTCCTGTCAGCTGGCGATACGACGCGATCACGTCGTCGAGCGCCGGGCCATAGAGGAACGTGTAGTCGATGGCCTCGGCCATCTGCGACCAGAGCGCTCCAGAGCGCACGCCGGCAGACCCTGGCGCGGAGAGCGCCGCGGCCGCGTCGCGCAGACGCGTCTCCGAGGCGTTGTCCCAGAGGATGCCGTAGCCCCGCGAAGAGACGAGCACAGGCACCACGTCGATCGTGTTGTCCTGCACGAGCAGCACGTCGTGGCCGCGGTAGTTCACGAGCCCGCTCTGCTGCTCGCCAAGGCCGTAGAGCCCCTCGTCTGTCGCCCAGTCGAAGCGCTGCTCAGCATGATGCGTCGCGACGCCCAGCACCTCGGCAGGAACGAGCGAGCGTCCGCCGGCCGTCTCGGCCAGCACCAGGTGCCCGCGCGGGTCGTGGAACGACACGGCGCCCGAGCGGCGATCGAGGCGCGCCTCGAGCCGCGCCGTTACGAGCGAGACCGCGGCCGTCGTCTCTCGCACCGCGAACTCATGGTAGCCCTCGCACGGGTGGATGACGGCGAGGCTCGGGGCCAGCGCCGGGCCATTCAGCGGCGTGAACAGCACGCGCACCGCGCGCTCGGAGCAGACCGAGAGCGTCAGCTGCCCGTCAGCCAGCTTGGCAACAAGACCGTCCTCTGTCTTCTGCTGGCTGAGAATGACGTCGGCAGCCGCAAGCGAAGCGGCGGATTGGAGGGCGAAACAGGCGGCAGCGACCGGTACAAGAATGCGCATCATGACCTCACGTTTGCGTTGGCGACCGAAGGCTCAGCGCGGCGCGGATCCGGGCGCTCAAGTCGCTAGCGACAGCTCGCCTTGAAACAGAGACTCTGACTGAAGAACTTCATCACGTGATTCTGGAAACGGACAGCCACGGCGCTCGTGTGAGTGCCGGGGTAGACCTCGAAGCTGTTCTCGAGCCCGTACTTGTCGAAGACGTCGTGCAGCTTGCCGGCATCGACCCGCAGGCCGTCCTTGTCACCCACGTCCATGGCAATAGCGCGATACTGCCGCAGGTTGGCGACATATTGATCCGCGAAGGCCAGCGGTGCGTTGGCCGTCCATTTCGCCAACACCTCCGGCTGCGGCACGCCGTCCTTTGTCGGCAGGTCCAGATAGAGCGGCGGATTCTTCGGATCAGGCGACCAGGCCGCTGCGCTGGCGAGCTGAGCGCGCGCGAAGAAGGGCAGGCTGGCGGAGTCGGCCGGCGTCTTCACGGCCTCGAGGGTCTTCTCAAGCTCCGCGTTCGCAGGCCCACCCTGCCGAGGGGCAAGGCAACACGGGCTCATGATGTACAGGCTGCCGAACACATCGGGGTGCTTCATGCCGATGCGAGTCGCACCGTAGCCTCCCATGGAGTGGCCGACCAGTCCGCGGCTCTGCCGATCTGGAATCGTCCGATAGTGAGCGTCAACGTAGGTCACGACGTCGTGCGATACGAACCGCTCGAAATCTCCGGTCGTGACCGAGCTCGAATACATGGAGCCGTTGTGCACGGTCTTCGAATCAGGCAGGACGACGATCATCTCGCTGGCGCCCTCGGCAAAGGCGCCTTCGATGGTCTGCGGCACGTGGATTTCGCCGCTCCACTGCTCAGCACCGATCGAGTAGCCATGCAGGGCATAGACGACCGGGTAGCGTCGGGTCTTCTCCTTGGCGTAGCTGGGCGGCAAGAACACGATCGCGTCGCGATCGACGGCATCTCCCTCGAGATTGCCCACCAGCGCTGTCCCGTGGATCTTGATGTGCTCCACGGCGACAGGCTTCGCACCCGGAACCACGGGCGGCACTTCGGTCTGCACTTGCGCTGAAAGCCTGGGCCCTGTGGCAACGGCTATCGCGAGCGTCATCCCACACAGCAGTCTCGTCGTCATCATCGCTCACACCCTCTTCTCGAAGCCTTATTGCACCGAGTCAGCGTCCCGGATACGGCCGGCCGCTCATCATTGCACCAGGCTGCAATGCCAACCTGCTTCGTCTCTGTTCTCCTCTCATCGACGTTGGGGAATCGTCGCGCGCGTGCGCTGAAGCTACTGAGGGCATACTACGCTCACGAAATATCGAAGTAAACGTCGCCTTCTCAGTAACGGTCAATGAACTTGGCAGTCACCCGACTCTAGGGGCGTTCGTCTCAACATCGTCCGTATCAGACACAGCGCGCGCAGCCGAGTACCCAGCGCCCGGGAGGTGCTGCTCGGAGGGAATCGTGACGTCGACGCGATCTAGTGCGCCTGCAGCGTGCCGGCGAGTGTGACCGTCCCGCCTGCGTGCGTGTCAAGTCTGACGGTCTTGTCGCCGAAGCGCACGGTTGCGGGCCCGCCGAGCTTCGAGCGGATCACCGCGCGTTCGAGCGCGCCGCCCTTCCACGCGAGGTCGACCTCGAATCCGCCGCGGCCGCGCAGGCCGGTCACACTGCCTTGCGGCCAGGCGTGTGGAAGCGCCGGCAGTAGGTCCAGCTCGCCCAGCTGACTTTGCAGGAGCATCTCCGCGATGCCGGCCGTGCCGCCGAAGTTGCCGTCGATCTGAAACGGCGGATGGTTGTCGAACAGGTTCGGCAAGGTGGATCTGGCGAACAGCGTCGTCAGATTCTCATGCGCCTTGTCACCGTCGCCCAGGCGGGCGAAGAAGTTGACGACCCAGGCCCGGCTCCAACCGGTCCCGCCGCCGCCGTTCGCCAGCCGGCGCTCGAGCGAGACACGCGCAGCCTGCGCCAGCTCCGGTGTACCGCGCAGCGTGATCGAATGGCCCGGGTGCAAGGCGAAGAGATGCGACACGTGGCGGTGGCCAGGCTCAGCTTCGTCAAAGTCCTTGAGCCACTCCTGGAGCTGACCGTGCTTGCCAATCTGATAGGCTGGCAGGCGATCGAGCGCGCGCTGCAATTGCCCCTGGAACTCTGC
>Ga0302323_100005121_pt1 | contig 10714 bp, 7 predicted proteins | sample Fen_T0_3_FD_201950 | JGI IMG/M metagenome (GOLD analysis project Ga0302323, IMG submission 201950) | Peat permafrost microbial communities from Stordalen Mire near Abisko, Sweden - Fen_T0_3 | ecosystem: Environmental > Terrestrial > Soil > Wetlands > Permafrost | place: Sweden: Abisko... | reverse complement strand
CCGCCGAACAGCTTGGAGAGCACCGTCGTGATCGCCGCCGTCAGCGTCGTCTTGCCATGGTCCACGTGCCCAATCGTCCCCACGTTCACGTGTGGCTTCGTACGTTCAAATTTGCCTTTTGCCATTTTTCGCGCTCCTAGCGGTCGAGATTGACAGTGCTGAAGAAAACTTTGGTGCCCATGGCGCGGATCGAACGCGCGACCTCTCCCTTACCAAGGGAGTGCTCTACCACTGAGCCACATGGGCCGATCTGTTGCCTGATCGACACTGGTTTGCGCTGAATGTTCGCAAACCACTGGCGACTTCTTCACTGGAGCGGGAGACGGGAATCGAACCCGCGTCATTAGCTTGGAAGGCTAGGGTTCTACCATTGAACTACTCCCGCTCGGGAGCCCCTTTCAGCCCTGTGCCTTCGAGGGGTTTGCACACTCTTGAATTCGTTCCGCTTTGGTGGAGGAGGCTGGATTCGAACCAGCGTAGGCGTAAGCCAACAGATTTACAGTCTGCCCCCTTTAGCCACTCGGGCACCCCTCCAAAGCGAACCGCAGAGTATAGCAGCTTGTGAATCGTGGCCGCCAGCCCGGTGAACCACGGTGGAAAGTCAGCGCAACCCCGTCTCAAACGCCCGGGCAAAAGCCCCTGCCGGCGCCTGCGTCCCGCTGCAGTTGGCCGACACACGCGGAGCGCCCGGCAGACAAGGTGCATCGCGGTCGAGCGACCAGTAATGGAGCCCAGCCAGCCTACGCTCGCGAACGACGCCCGCCAGAACCTCAGCGTCGGCCAGGCCGAACACATTCCCTGCCACATCGTTCTCACCCAGCATCGCTGTCAACTCGATCTGCCGGTATGGCACCCCGTACTGAAGGTGCACATTTTCAGCAGCCTGCACCGCCGAGCGGGCCATCGCGCAACGCCCGACCTCCGGCACACAGTAGGCCGCCTCCGGCGGCCCGTAGTTCATGACCATGAGGTTGATCCGGAAATCGACCAAACCCGCCGACCGGATAGCGGCCAACACCGTCTCGCCAAGACGGTTAAGGCTGCGACGGGACCCGTCAGCCGCGGCGTGGGTTGCCAGCGTGAAGCTGAAGTGCAGCTCCGGGTGGCGCCGCTGAGCCGCCTTGACGCTGCTGACCAGCGCCGCGATTTGTTCGGGTGTCTGGTCCGATTCGATGTCGAAGTCGATGCCCAGTAGGAATTCCGAGGCGTAGCGCCGGATGAAGGCCTCCATTCCCGCCTCGCTCGGGCATCTGAAGCCGCCACCCTCCCCGCCAGTCGACACGATGTAGCCGATGCGGGCGCGCTCGAACAGTGGCACGTTGGTTCGGGCCAGCAGCTCCCCAGGAATGCCCCCCCAAGTCTCCTGCCCGCATTCGCCAGTCGCAAAAGCCCAGGTCAACGCCGGCGCACCCAACCGGCTGACATAAGGCAGAGCACGCCCCGAGTCGGCTGCCGTGATCACCGGCATGGCCGGATCCAGGCCCTGGTTCACATGCTTGTAAGGGCTGTAGATGGAAGCTCCTGGGTATGGTGAGCGACCGTTGGCACACGCCGACAGCAGGCACACCCACCCCAATGACAAGGCAACAACGGCAATCAGCTGAAATCGAGACATGAGACAAGCTGCTGGCAACCAGGACGCATGGTGACATGCAAGCCAAAGAAAAAGGAGGGCGAAGCCTGTGGGCTCCCCCTCCCGTGGCACCCGCCCTGTCTCGCGGAAAGGCGGGGTTGGTGCACGCAGACAACTACAGCTTGAAGTGCAGAGTCAGGTAGTACTGCCGACCGTTCGAGTAGAACGCACGCGGTTGTTCCTTGGTGTCCGCGTAGTACTTCAAGGTCGGATTGTTGAGGTTCAGGCCATCCAGGCTGACCGTGACGCTGTCGTTGATCTTGTAGTTCACCGAAGCAGCCAGGGTCCCCACTTCGTCGCCATGCAGCTGCGAGCTGCGATCCAGCCCGGCCAGGAAGGCCGATCTGTAGGTGTAGGCCACCCGTGCGCTCAGCGTGTCGTTCTCGAAGTAGCCCTCGAGGTTGTAGGTGTTGCGCGAGTTGCCGGCCATCTCGCCGCCGTCGTCCGTCTTGCCGTCAGCATAGGTGTAGTTGGCATTCAGACCGAACGGGCCGAAGGGCTGCTGATAGCCGAGCTCAACGCCCTTGTTCTTGGCACCGATGTTCAGCGGGTTGACGATGACGTACTGCTCGTACTGCTTGTGCAGGTCGCTGAAATAGGTGCCTGTGGATCGGCCGTAGGTCACGAACGAGCTGTACTTCTGATAGAACAGGCCGGCCGACAGGATGGAGCGCGGCGCGAAGTACCACTCACCCATCACGTCCAGGTTGTTGGAGCGGATCGGGTTGAGGTCGGGATTGCCCGACGAACCGCTGTTCAGCTGGTCGTTCAGCACCGTGGCGGAGCTCAGCGCCGTGTAGTCTGGGCGCGCCATGGTGCGAGCCGCGGAAGCTCGCAACACGAGGTCCTTGGTGACCTTCAGCTTGACGTTGGCGCTGGGCAGGATATCGGTGTACGAGCGATCCACCCAGTTGCTGACGAACGGGCCGAACAACGAAGAGTTGTCGACATTCGTGTCGTTGGATGTCGCATTGCGCAGGATCAACGACGACTGCTGTGTGCGCACCAGCCGGACGCCGGCATTGCCACTCCACTGACTGCCACCCAGGTTGGCCATGACATATGCGGCGCTGGTCTTCTCCTGAACGTTGAAGTCGTTCGTCCACTGGTGGCGCTGAGCCGCGTCGTAGTTGAAGACGGCGTTCGGGTTCGGGTTGGCCTGCGTGGAGACTGTGGCCCACTTGGCGATGTCTTCGTAGGTCAGGCGCCAGATGCCGGGCAGCGGCGCACCGAACGAAGAGCCAAAGTCACTTGGGTAGCTGCCGCCGCTCCAGGTCGGCACCGAGGTGCCCACGTTGGGGTTCGCCCAATTGGGGCCGCTGGCGATGAACTGGCCGTTGTCGCGATGGTGGTCGGTGAAGCGGGCACCGAATTTCACCGACTCCAGCACGCCCTTGTCGAGTGACCATTCACCATCGGCCTGCGCGTAGTGTTCGGTGTCCACCGACTTCACCAGAGCACCATAGTTCCAGTTCCACACCGCGTTGCTGTACTTGGTGTAGTCGTTGCCCGTCAAGGCCACGTTGGCGGCACTGTTCATGCCGTTGAATGCATAGCTCATTCCAAACGGCGTGGCGCCGGCACCGCCGACATTGCCCACTTCGGACGCAAACTCCTGCGACTGGCCAACGCCTCGGGTCGTCCCGATCTGGCCTGTCACCAGAAGTTGGTCGCTTGCGCGCCATTTGCCGTCCAGATTGAGGTAGCTCGACTCCTGCTTGGCGCCGGGGCGGATGCCGCTGTCGTTGATGAAGGAATTGGCCGTCGAGTTCACCGGGAAGGTGGCGGCCACCAGGGTTTTCCCGTCGGCGCTGAGCGTGGTGCTGGTCGGCACCACACCCCCTTCGATCAGCCATTTCGGCGAGACCATGAAGTTGGTGTTCATGTTCTTCGCGTTCACTCGCGAATACAGGCCGTTGAGACCGAAGGTTAGGTCGCTCGATGGCTTGAACTGCACCTCGAAGGCACCGCCTTCACGCACCCGTTCCTGCTCGAACAGCGAGTTGCCGATCAGCGATGGAGCCTGCACATTGGCGAGCGCCGGGTTCGCCACTGCGGCTGCGCTGGTGGGTGAAATCGCGAAGTAGCCCAGCACCTCCTGCCCATCGCGGCGCAGGTGGCGGGTCTCGGAGAATACTTGCAGCAACGCGCCCGCGGTGCTGTCTTCGTTCTTGAAACTCCACAGCGCGCTGAACTGCGGGTCGCCCTTCTTGGCCAGGTCGGAATAGGCCCCGCCCAGCGACACCTCGCCGGTGAAGGTCTTCTTGAAGTCCAGCGGGTGGCGAGTCTCGATGTTCACGTCGCCCACTGCGCCGCCTTCGGGCAGGTCGGCTGTTGCACTCTTGTGCACGGTGACTTTGTCGACCAGCTCCGACGGCAGCAGCGAATAGCTCGCACTGCGCCCGACGGTGGTACCAAACAGGTTGAGCACGAACCAGTCACCTGTCGAGACCGAGTGGCCGTTGATCAAGGTCTGCGTCAGGCTCGGACTGGTGCCGCGGATGCTGACCCGGTCGTTCTCATCGAAGCCGCCTTCGCCACCTGCACTCGAAGCGGTATTGACGCCGGGGATGCGCTGGATGGCATCGGCGACGTTCTTGTCGGGCATCTTGCCCACGTCTTCGGCCGTGACAACGTCGACAATGGAGTCGGCATTGCGTTTCTGGTTCAGCGACTGCTGACGCGACCCACGGATGCCGGTGATCGTTACCGTTTCCAGATTGGCATCAGGCTTCTTGGCCGCAGGGGCTGATGCGGCGTCGGCCGGTGCTGCCGGAGCCTGCTGCGCCTGAGCAACCGTGAGAGTGCTCATCAATGCCAGCGCAACGGCCGATGCGATGGGTGTCAGTTGTAGGTTCATGTGTGTCCGCCTCTGATTGAATGAACTCCGGATCCCCGATCCGGCACTTCTTAAAACCCGGGACTTCGGTTCGCTGCCAGTCAAGACCAGTGGCGGACCAACCCTCCCACTCAAGCTATTTCTTGGATGCCAGTGTACGTACCAATACGCTACCACTAGATGCCACTATGCTACCAATATAGATCGATTGCAACTGGATTTGCACTATTTCCACCCCCAGGCAATCACTGATGTAAAGTGGCCTGCATCACTGTGGAGCACGCCCCGACATGACCTCCCGTTTAGCGGCCTGTATCGAACTGGTATTGCCAAATGAGCCACTGGCATGCAATTGGTGGGCCAACTTCGGGGTTTTGACATGACCACTTTGGCCCACGCACTCAAGCCGCTCGACCCGAACAACAGCTTGCCGCTGTACCAGCAGTTGCAGCGTGCGGTGCGCGACGCCATCGAGCGCCGGGTGCTGATGCCTGATGACGCGCTGCCCTCCGAGCGCCAGTTGGCCGAAGACCTGGCGGTGTCGCGCATCACGGTGCGGCGCGCGTTCGAGGGGCTGACGCAGGAAGGCTGGCTGGTGCGCCGCCAGGGTTCGGGCAACTTCGTCGGTGCCCGCGTGGAGAAGAACTTCGCCAAGCTGACGTCGTTCTCCGAAGACATGCGCGCGCGCGGCAGCCACCCGCACAGCGTGTGGCTCAAGCGCTCGGAAGGCACGGTGACGCCCGAAGAAGCCCTGAAGCTCGCGCTCAGCCCGGGTGCCATCGTCTACCGCTTCCACCGGCTGCGCTATGCCGACGACGCGCCGATGGCGATCGAGATCGCGACCATCGTGGCCTCGTGCCTGCCGTCGCTGGAAACCGTGGGCGATTCGCTCTACCAGGCGCTGGAAGCCCAAGGCAACCGGCCGGTGCGTGCCTTGCAACGCCTGCGCGCCCTGCTGCTGAATGCCGAGCAGGCCAAGCTGCTCAAGGCCAGCAAGGGCGATGCGGGTCTTCTGGTCGAGCGCCTGGGTTACCTGCCCGACGGGCGAGCGATCGAGCTGTCGCAATCGTTCTACCGCGGTGACATGTACGACTTCATCGCCGAGCTGAACGCCTGAAGCCGTCCGCGCTGCGCACCCGAACTCGCAAACCATCGCATCAGAAGTCGCAAGGCGACGGCAGAGCCGGGTCGGCGGCGGGCACCTTGTCGACAAAGCGCTTGCCCTGCCCGCGCAAGGCCTGCACTGCCGCCATCACTTCGCTCGGCGCCTGTACCACGTTGCGCACGTGATAGATCCAATCGACGTCTTGTTGATAGACGCGCTGGGCGCTCTCGCCCGGCAGTTGCCCACCCGGTGAGAACCAGAGGTTGAAGTTGATTGCCATGGGGACGACGGGGTAGTTTCGCCCTCCGTGTTCGGCAAGCAACTCACCATCCAGAAAGAAGTGTGTGCGGCCGTCACCAACCTGCATCACCAGCACGTGCCAGCCGCCCAGTTCGCCGAAGCGCTGCACCGGCTGGTTGTATGGCGTCCACGGCTCGATGCGCACGGTCTGCCACGTCACGCCATACAGCCGCGGGCGAGCATCGCCCCACCCACCGTTGGGCAGGTACTCCCAGTCGAGCTCGCTGTACTCCGGGTCGAAGTCGAAACGCAGCGGGCTCACGCCGTAGAAGGTCTGCACGACGACGTCGCCGTCCGGGCCCTGGGTCGGCACGTCGCTGAAGCGCACGCGCGCGGCATAGGTGCCGGCCAGGTACTTGCGGGCGTGGCAGACCTGGGCCTGCACGGTGCCCGCCGCCGTGCCATCGGTGCGCGCCCTCAGGCGCAACAGGCGGTTGCCCGCTTGCTGCGGGTCGTCGACCAGCGCCACGCCCTCCTCGCCCCACGCCGCGCCTTCGATGCCCGGGTGGCCCGGCTTCGTGCGGACGGACCATCCGCTGCCTTTCAGGGCTGCGAGCTGCGTTTGACTGAAGTCGTCGAAGAAGACCTCCGTCTCAGTGCCCTTCGGCAACGTGCCACACCCCGAGAGCAGCACCGCAAACCAGACACACAAGCCGAAACGGCGCATCAGGCCTGAACAGCTTGTGCCGACTGCGGGTCAGCTTGTGGCTCGGCTGGCGGCTCGAGCGGCACGAAGCGCGAGAGGATCAACACCGGCACGGCGCACAGCAGGCCCCAGATGAAGAAGTGCTGGTAGCCCAGCGCCACCTGGATGTCGCCGCTGATGGTGCGAAAGAGGCTCATGCCCAGGCCCATCACGCCGGAGCCGATGGCGTAGTGGGCCGTCTGGTACTTGCCCACCGACACCACCTGCATCAGGTACAGGATCACGCCGACGAAGCCGAAGCCGTAGCCGAACATCTCGAGGCTCAGCGCCGCGGCGATCACGCCGAAGTTCGTCGGCATCGCAGTGCTGAGGAACACGAAGGCCACGGTCGGCAGGTTCATCGCGAGGATCAGCGTGAGCATCGCGCGCTTGAGCCCCAGCCACGCCGCGAAATAACCGCCGACGATGCTGCCGGCGATGAAGGCGATGGTGCCCGCCGTGCCGTAAGCCCAGCCCACCTGGTCAGTCGTCAGGCCCAACCCACCAAGCTCACGCGCCGCGCGCAGGAAGATCGGCCCGATGGTCTGGATCTGCCCTTCGCTCGCACGAAACAGGATGATGAAGACGATGGCCAGCCAGATGCCCGGCTTGGCGAGAAAGTTGCGCACCACCAGCCACAGCGTGCTGCCGATGGCGCGCGCCGAGGTGTCGGCCACGGCCGCGTTGCGCAACTTGGGCAAGGCCCACGCGTTGTAGAGACCCAGCACCACCATCGTGATCGCCAACACAGTGAAGATAGCCGTCCACGCACTCGCCACGCCCAGCGACTTTTCCAGCGTGCCGGCCAGCACCAGCAGCCCGCCCGCGGCAATGAAGCGCGCCACGTTGAAGAAGGCGCCTTGCCAGCCCGCGTACTGCGCCTGCTCCTTGTTCGACAGGCTCGCCATGTACAAGCCGTCGGCCGCGATGTCGTGCGTGGCCGAGCCCAGCGACACCAGCATCAGCGCCGCAATGCTCAGCACGAAGAAGGTGGGCAGGTGCAAGGCCACCGCCACCAGCCCCAGGCCGACGGCCCCCAGCAGCTGGAAGGTGATGACGACCGACTTCTTGCTCGGCGCGAGTTCGAGGAACGGGCTCCACAACCACTTGAAGCCCCAGGCCAGCGTCAGCACGCCGAGCCAGCGCGTCATCTGTTCGTTGGGCACGTTCATGCTGATCAGCATCTGCTGTGCGATCACGTTGACGGCGAAGAAGGGCAAGCCCTGCGCGAAGTAGAGACTCGGCACCCACGAGATGGGCGAGCGGCGCGGCGTGTCGGTGGGCATGGTCTGTCCGTTCATGTTGTCAGGTCGGCAAGGTCAGGCGAACCGGCGCGCGGCCATTGGCGGAGATGCGGCCTTCGAGCCAGGCCCGCACTGCCGCCAGCGCGCCGTCCGCATAACCCCAGCTCACGAGTGCAGGCACGGGCACATCCAGCACCTGGAACGGATTCCACAGTGCCAGGTGCAGATCGGGTCGCCAGTTGCGCGCGGTGTCGGCATAGCGGTCGCGGTGGTTGGAGGCCAGCACGGTGAAGCGGCCATCGCGCGGCAGCGTGGCCCAGGCCAGCGATTGCAGGTCGTCGAGCGCCATCACCTCGACATCGGCAAAGCCTTCGAACAGGTGCGCGACCTGCTCGGCAGAGGGCCCGGCTTCCGACACACCATCGCACGGCACACTGCGCTGCGTGATCACGCGAAGCGACCGTTGTCGCGACGGCACGCTGGGATCGCCGACGGTTGTGAGGCCGGCCGCCCAAGCGCGATGCATCAGTGCATCGTCCGCCTGGCGCTGCACTGTGTCGTAGGCGCTCGCCTGCGCGGGGTAGCGCGCAGCAAGCGCATCGAGGCGCGCATTCGCACGCGCGAGCTGCACCGCCGCGAGCGCGCCGCTGGCCTGCGCCTTGGCGATGGCTTCGATCGCCGCCGTCTGGTCGGCCTCGCTGCCCAGCGCCATCACCATGTCGGCACCCGCCTGCAGCGCCAGCACCGCGGCGCGGTCGTGGCCGTAGTGGTCGTAGATGGCCTTCATTACCAGCGAATCGGTGATCACCACGCCGTCGTAGCCCCAGGCGTCGCGCAAGATGCCGCCGAGGATCTTGCGCGACAGCGTGGCCGGGTGCTCCGTGTCGATTTGTGGGTAGACGATGTGGGCCGTCATCATCGCCGGCGCGTCGTTCTTCAGGTCGTGGAAGGGGCGCAGCTCCAGCGCTTGCAGCGCGGACAGCGGCTTGTCGACGACCGGCAAGTGGCTGTGCGAATCGGTGTGCGTGTCGCCATGACCCGGAAAGTGCTTCACGCAGCAGGCCACGCCGGCGCGCAGCGCGCCGCGCATCCACGCACCGGCGAGGCGCGCCACTTCGGCGGGATCCTCCGAGAAGCTGCGCTCGGCGATCACCGGGTTGGCCGGGTTGTTGTTGACGTCGAGCACCGGCGCGAAATCCCAGTTGAAGCCGAGGCTGCGCACACCACGACCGACAGCTTCGCCGACCGCCTCGGCCATCACCGCATCGCCCGCCGCGCCGAGCGCCATCGCGGCCGGCGCCTGCGGCAGGAAGGTGGCACGCACCACCGAGCCGCCTTCCTGGTCGATGCCGATCAGCGCGCCCTCGCCCATCACCGCGCGCAGATCGGCGGTCAGTTGCTTCACCTCGGCTTCGGTGCCGAGGTTGTGGCGAAACAAGCAGACGGCGCGGATGTGGTGGCGGCGCAGGAACGCGGCCTGCACTTCACCGAGCGAGGTGCCGCGGATGTCCACCATCACAAGGCGGCCCGGGTGAATGACTGGTGTGCTCATGGGCAAGCGACGCTCAGTTCGTGCGCGTGACCTTGGCGAGGTGGCGCGGCTGATCCGGGTTCAGCCCGCGCGCCACGGCCAGCGCCTCGACCATCGGGTAGAAGCTCTGGATCACCGAGATCGGATCGAGCTCGACCGAGGCCGTCTCGATGATCGGCAAGCTGGCGCCCAGCGTGCCGGCAGGCGCGGCGAGCAGAACCTTGGCACCGCGCCCGCGCATCTCTTCGGCCAGCGAGAGCAAGCCCGCTTGCGCCGGCCCGCGCGGCGCGAACACCAGCAGCGGGTAGCCCTCGTCGATCAACGCCATCGGGCCGTGCTTGACCTCGGCGCCCGAGAAGGCCTCGGCCTGGATGCCGCAGGTCTCCTTGAACTTGAGCGCTGCTTCCATCGCCACCGGCAAGCCAGTGCCACGGCCGATCACGAACAAGCGGTCGGCGTCGCGCAGCGCTTCGACGGCCGGCGACCAGTCGGCCGAGGCCGCGCGCGACAGCACGCCGGGCAGGCCCGACAGCGCGGCCTGCATCACGAGATCGTCTTGCCACGCCGCCACCAGGCGCGCACCGGCCACGAGCTGCGTGATGAAACTCTTGGTGGCTGCGACACTCGTCTCGGCGCCGGCATGCAATGCGAACACCCATTGCGCGGCTTTCGCCAGCGGCGATTCGGGGTCGTTGACGAAGGCCGCCGTGCAGGCGCCGCCGTCGGTGAAGTAGCGCGTCGGTGCAACGAGGTCGGGGCTCTGGCCCGATTGCGAGAACGCCATCGATGCGAGGCCGTCACAGTTGATCTGCGAACCGTAGAGCGTGATCAGCGACATCGGCAGCGAAGTCACCAGCCGGCCCATGCGCGCCATGATCAGGTAGGCCATGAAGTGGGCGGCGTGGTCGGAGCTGCCGCGCGCCACGGTGAGCACCGAGCTCGGCGAACGCGCTCGCAAAAAGGCACCAAAGTCGCTGTACGACTGGTCGTCCTGCGAGAGCTGGCGCGCCACGGCGGCGGGGGCTTCGCGGGCTTCAGCCAGCATGCGCGTGGTCAATCGACGCTCCTTCCACAAACACATCCATCACCTTGAGATCGCGGTCGAGCAGCACCGCATCGGCCCAGGCGCCCACCGACAAGCGGCCGCGATCGGCCACGCCGAGGTAGTCGGCCGCGTGGGTCGACACGCGACGTGAGGCGTCCACCAGGCCGAGGCCCAATTCATCGACCAGGTTGCGCAGCGCCTGGTCCATCGTCAGCGTCGACCCTGCGAGCGTGCCGTCGGGCAGGCGCACGCCGCCGAGGCACTTGGTGACCTTGTGGCGGCCGAGCTTGTAGTCGCCATCGGGCATGCCGGCAGCGGCTGACGAATCGGTG
>Ga0302323_100005118_pt1 | contig 10718 bp, 8 predicted proteins | sample Fen_T0_3_FD_201950 | JGI IMG/M metagenome (GOLD analysis project Ga0302323, IMG submission 201950) | Peat permafrost microbial communities from Stordalen Mire near Abisko, Sweden - Fen_T0_3 | ecosystem: Environmental > Terrestrial > Soil > Wetlands > Permafrost | place: Sweden: Abisko... | reverse complement strand
GCTGCCGCGCGCGTTGTCGATGATCTTGCCGCGCGGAATCTTGATCTTGAACGCGCGCTCCAGGCGGAACACCATGTCGAGGAAGTCGATCGACTCGGCATCCAGCCCTTCGATCAGCGACACGTCGAGCTTGATGTCGGCGACATCGCAGCCTAGCGCATCGGCCATCGTTTCCGCCACGATGGGGAACACCGCGTTGATCTCGTCCTTGGTGATTTCGTTTGCCATCGTTGCCTCACTCCATTTTGAAGCCGCCATCGATATTGATGATCTGGCCGGTGACATAATCGGCAAAGCGCGAGGCCAGGAACCATACCGCGTAGGCCACTTCCTCGGGCTTGCCATACCGCTTGAGCAGGATGCGCGCCTTGACGGCATCGCCCGCCAGCTCGCGCACTTCCTGCGACATTTCCGTTTCGATCACGCCAGGCGCGACCGCGTTGACCGTGATCTTCCGCGGCGCGAGTTCGACGGCCAGCGAGCGGGTGAAGGCGTTGATCGCGCCTTTGCTTGCCGCGTAGTTGGTCTGGCCGCGACCGCCCTTCTCACCTGCCACCGAGCTCAGGTTGATGATCTTGCCACCGCGCTGGACGATCATGTGCGGCGCCACCGCGCGCACGACGTTGAACACCCCGCCGACGTTCGTGTCCAGCACGATTTGCACGTCGTCGTCGTCCATCGCCGCCAGTTGGTTGTCGCGAATCATCCCGGCGTTGTTGACGAGAATGTCGATCCGGCCGCAGCGCTCGGCGACGAGATCCACCGCCGCTGCGCACGCGCGGGAGTCGCGGATGTCCACCTGTTCCATGGCAACTTTCCCCCCGCTTGCCGTGCCCGCGGCAGCGACCTCTGCCGCCGCCGCCGCGTTGTCGCGATAGAAAAACGTCACGTCGACGCCTTCCCCGGCCAGCAACAGGACAATGGCACGGCCGATGCCGCGACTGCCGCCGGTCACGATCGCCACCTTGCCCGAGAGACCTGGGTCCATCGTCATCCCGGCATCAGCCCGAAATCGCGAAACCGCCATCGACGACCAACGTGTGGCCGTTGATCATGCCGGCTTCGGGCAGACACAGGAGGAATACGGCACCCGCGACGTCCTGCGGGGTCAGCACCGGACCCGCGGGCGTGCGCTGCGAAAAATTGGCAAGCAATTCCTCGCGGTTGGGAAAGTACTGCAGCGCGTCGGTGTCGACCACGCCCGCGCTCACTGTATTCACGCGGATGCCGCGGGGCCCCAACTCCTGCGCCAGCGCGCGCACCAGCGCCTCGAGCGCGGCCTTGGACGCGCCGATGAAGCCGTAGCCGGGCATCGCGCGCTGCGCACCCAGGCTCGACAACGCAATGATGCGCGCGCCGGGAGGCATGAGCGGCAAGCCCCGTTGCGTAAGGAGATTCAGGGCCAGCGCGTTGGTCTCCATGCACCAGCGCCAGTGTTTAAGTGTCATGTCGACCGTGGGTTTGAGCACACCGCTGGCTGCATTGCTGACCAGGATGTCGAGTCGATCGAAATGCTTGCCGAATTCGGTGAAGATCTCGTCGACGCTGTCCGGAATGCCGACGCTCCCGGCGATGGCGCAGGCACGCCGGCCCAGCGCGCGTATCTCCTTGCACAACGCCTCCGCTTCGTCGGCGCTGTTGTAATAGTTGACGGCAACGTCACAACCTTCGCGGGCGAGCTTCAATGCAATTGCGCGCCCGATACCGCGGGCCGCGCCGCTGACGAGCGCCACTTTGCCGGTCAATGCGCCTGCCATGATGGAGGTCTCGAAAGTCCAGCCCGTTCCTGCATCCGGCAACAGGCCGGTCGGGACAGGCAAAACCGCTATTCTACCGTGCCCACCCCTGCCGACTGGCCCAAGGTCGTCAGGCATTGTCGAAGCTCGGCCGCTATCTTATCAACCGTCCCATCCTCGAACGCCCCGGTACGGTAGGAGATGCCGGCTTCCAGCGCGCCCCCGGCCGTGGTCACGGCAACCACCATGGGCGCCAGGGGCCCTGTCGACACGCCGCGCACATAGGCGGGCGCTGGGCCGTACGCGCCGCCCTCCTGCCAAAGCGCGTCGACGTTGAGCATCGTGACGCCGACCCAGACCGGCCAGTTCTTGACGTGAAAGCGCTGTCTTTGTTCCAGACCGAGGAAGCGCCACACGATGCCGCTGTAGAACATCACGACCAGCGTCTGGAGGTATAGCCGACGCCTTTTCCATTCCGCGGACTGCACATGGATGTCCTGCGCCAGCTCACGCAACCCCACTCCTTCAGGAACCCGGTGCGCGACGCGGAAGGAACTCAGGAACTGTCCAAACCACGCGCGCGCATCGGCTCCGACGTCATTTCGGATGTTGATGATCGACGCTGCGGCCAGGTAGACGCGTCGCCGCGCCGTCAGCCTCTTTTCGGCCAGCGGAGAGAGTGTCTGGAGCATGACCGCGATGATCAGGTCGTTGAGCGTCACATTCCACGCCTTCGCCGTACGCAGTACCGCGGCGAATTCGGATGGGCCAAGCCGCACGGACGTGAAGCCGTTGGTCGGGTCGGGCCAGCGCAGGTATCGCGGGCGATGCGAGTGCCGGCAATTCAACGCCAGGCGGGGCAGGCTCGGCAAACCGCGCAGCACTGCGCCCGCATGGCGCCACAGCAGGCGCCGGAACGTGTCCGGGTATAGACCGGGCACAGCCTGCGGCGGCGGTGCGCTCCCATTGGCCGCATATCGGGCGACGATCGCCTGGAGCAGCAGCGCGATCGAGTCGCCGCCTGCGACGAAATGATCGTAAGCGAGCGCAAACTCGAACGTCGCTCCCGCGTCGACCGCGAAAAATCGGAAGGGATCGATGGCCCCGTCGGCGGGAAACGGGTTGTTCAACTGGCGTTCGATTTCCGCGCGCAGGACACCCCGCGGATCCGCACCGCCGGGCAGGACCGGCAGCGCAAAGCGTGCCTCGCCTCCGGCATATTCGTAGCGGCCGCGCACAGCGTCCAGCGTGAGGTGGGTGAGGCCGCGTGCCTCGAGCTCGCCCCTGACCGCAGCGCCGAGACGCACGGCATCGAGGGGCGCGGCGACATGGACCGCATGCACCGCGCTGTACGGATGCAACTCGCGCCAGCGCAGCATGGTCACCTGGAACAGGTTCAGCGTGCCCCGCATCATTGACTTTCCGGAGTCCGCAGCACTTGCTGCGCCGATTGGCACCAATGCTGTTTCACGCTGTACCAGATGTCGGCAGCGTGCAACAGGTTGGTGGTATCGACCCCGGCCGCGTCAGGCAGCGCCACGGCGGCGTCCGGCGACCAGGAGTCGATCCACTTGCGCGTGACTTCGTTGGTCGCGAGGTTCAGGGTGTCCGGGATGCGGATGTGGCCAGTGACGGCAGGCAAGGTGACATTGCGCACGCGTGCCGTACCGATGGCCACGTACGGCTCCGGATCGCCGAACGTTCCCGCAATGGGGTCCCAGGGTATCGAAAATCCGGTGAAATCTTCGGCGGTATCCGGAATCCTGCGCAACTTCGCGATCATGTCCCATTGACCCAGAAATATTCGCGGCAGCTTGCCGGTCGCCATGGCGGTTGCATAGCCGACGGTGAGACCCTTGACCGGGCGCGTGGCGCCGGTGCGCGGATCGCGAATCGTCGTGCGCGCCAGGGCGTCGCCCGCGAGCGGATTCCAGACCGGAATGGTCTCGTGGAAAGCCCCGTTCAACTCGTACAGGATACGGATCGCCATCATTCCGCCCTGGCTATGGCCGATCAGCATCGGCATCATGCCTTCGGATTCGTAATACCACGCCAGCATTCCCGCCCACTTGAGGCTGTCGCCGAAACTTCCCTGCGACAAACTGCCGTCGCGGGGATCGCGGATCTGCTGCTCCGGATAACCCATGGCAATCAGGAAGTGGGCGAACGGCTCCATGGTCACCACGGCGAGGCTGCCCTGGAACAGGATGATCCGCGGTGCCGGACCCGGCGCCAGCAGCCGGGCCACGTCGGCGGAACCGACGTGCCGGCAATCGAGCGCGAGAAGGCTGCGGATGCCCGCAGCGTCCCGCTCGTGTTCAGGTTGCAATGGCGGATCGTCCGCAGCCGACGCACCGGCCGGCGACAGGCAAGTCAACAGCGCGCACAGTAACGAACCGAGCAGCGCACAGCGCGGGAGTGACATCGAAGGGCGTTGCCGGAATCGGATCGGGATCCTCTTTCGTGCATTGTCGCAACGGGTAGAAGGGCTCCTACTGACTACCGTCAAGATATGCGGGGAAAGAACCTTCCGGTCCGTTGCACGTAGCGGGAATAGTCGTCGGGTTGCGTCTGCAGCAGATGTCGCTCCTCATTGCGCGCTTTCACGTTCATCAACGCGATGTGCGCCACTGCGACCGCCAGCATCGGCAGCGTCGGCACCACGACCACGGTACAGATCATGAGCAGTATCTGAAAGGCGTAGATCGGGTGGCGGATGCGGCGGAAAGGCCCGTCGGTGATGAGATTGGTCTTCTCGTCGACGGCCACCGCCATCCGCCAATCCTTGCCCATGCGCGCCCAGCATCGTGCCGTAGCGATCAGGCAGAGCACCGCGACGATCGCGGCCAGCCAGCGGCATGCGCCGTAGACGGGCATCTGAGACGCAAATGCGGGTATCGCCAACGGTAGGCGGGTTCCCGTTTGGGCGAGCCATGGCAGGATGATCCAGAGAGCGACCACCGGGACGAAGATCGCCCCCATGAAACGTTCCAATGGTTGTTTCGGTGACAGAATGGGTATGTCGCGGGAATGCCGTTTCACCCGGACGATCATCATTCCGACTCCGAACCAATAGGCACAAATCGTTGCGGTAATGATGGCGGCAGGCAGATCGTTCATGGCTTGGTCGCAACTGATTTGGCGGCAATGTCGCGGGTGGGGTTCCTTGAAGGGTACGACAGGGTGCGACCGAAGGGCAATGTTGCGCCGCCAGCGCAACTGTGTCATGCGCCGCTCCCTCGCCGCCCTCTCGCACCGAGGTTCGCCGGGAGGGCATTGGTCCTGCCGCCAACGCCCAATTTTCCGGGATCCCAAGCGCAAGCCCGGGGCAGTAGAATTGTCTCGCCATGTCCTCGCCCGTCCTCTCCGACGTCGTGCAATCAGCCAACGAATCCGGCGGCGCCGCGATGCTGCGGCCAGGCGAGGCGCATGCGCTGCTGCGGGTCGGCTTCGATCGTTTCCTGAAGAAACTCCAGGAATTGACGGCGGCGGCAATCGACGCCACGGATGACCTGTTCGAGGCAACCAGTCAAGTGCCGGACGGAGAGATAGAGGCATTCCGGCAAAAACGGGCGGAATGGCTCACCCGATTCGCGACGACGCAGCGGGACCTGTTCCTGCGTCGGCTGGCCGGGCAACGCCGGAAAGGATTGCGCCCGGACGCCGATGCCTCCATCGGCGCCCTCCGGGTCCTCACGCCTTTCGACCAGGAAAAGCAGGCCGCGCTGACTCACGCGGCGCGTCTACTTGCCAACTTCACGCAAAGGGAGCTGGCGGCGCTGGACCTGCGCGTGGGCGTGCTGCTTGTGGAAGGCAAGGCGCACGAACTCGATAATCCATTCGCAACTCCTTACATACTCGATGCCCTGGGTTCCACCTCGCGCGCCGTGTATCCCGCTCCGCGCGTGTGGCGGCCGTTGATGGAACGCCTGTTGATCGACCTCACGCCCAACTTCAACGGTCTCTACATCGCGCTCAACCGGTTGCTGGCAGACCACGGTGTCCTGCCGGAAATCAAGGCCACTTTAAGGGCACGCAGCGAACATCGCCCCAGCGACGACCGCGACCTGCTGGCGACGTTCGCGCAAATGCTGCACGCCGCAGAGCAGCCGATTCCCGGTGACATCGTCGTGCCGGAATTCGCGGTAGTACCTGGCGCGCCTCCCGCATTGACTTTCGACCGCAGCCCCGCCCCGGGGACGGTCGCGCAGGCTGCAGCGGACGTGCGCGCGCCGCCGCAAATGGTTTCTGCCGACATTATCGCCGGCCTCACGGCCCTCGCCGCGCTTGGCGCAAAGAGTGTTTCGGCCGCCTCGGCAACGTCCTTCGCCGAAAATTCCAACGCCATTGCGGCGGCGGCCGACCCGGCAAATTCCGCAAACGAATTTCCGAGCCTCGATCCGCTGATGGCGCTCGGCACGTCCACGTCGCTGTTCGCCACGCTGGCGCAATGGCAGAAGGCCGATCTTCGCAACGCGATCGCGCGCCTGGCGCCGCCGCCGGCCGAAGGCGACGCGGCAGCCGGCGCCATCGTTCCGCTCAATCTGATTCCGCACATCCGCGCGGCGGTCGCCGCCCAGATCTCGAATCCGGCCGATGCCATCTCGGTGGATGTCATCGGTCTCCTGTTCGATTACATCTTTCGCGACCCGACCATTTCCGAGTCCACACGCGCGCTCTTCGGCCGCCTGCAGGTGCCGATCGTCAAGGCCGCGCTGCTCGACCGAGCATTCTTCGCCGACAAGAAACACCCGGCGCGGCAGCTGCTCGATCATCTGGCCGACGCCGCCGTCGGCGCAGCGAACGACGAAGCGTATCGCGTCTCATTCGAAGCCGCGGCGCAGAAGGCCATCGACCGGATATGCGCGAATTTCGAAATCGACGTTGCCGTTTTCCGCGATGCCGACCGGGAACTGGTGGCGTTTGCCGAGCAGGAGCGTCAGAGGTCGGCGGCGGCGCTGGCAACCGAAGTTGCCGATGCGTTGCATGCGGAGGAGGACGAAGCCGATCGCGCCATTGTGCGCGAGCTCCTGCGCGACAGGCTCGCCGGACTCGACGTCCCCTTCGAGGTGCGGTCGTTCATCGAAACCATCTGGGCCGACTACCTGGCCACGCTGCGCCGGGAACAGGGCGTCGACAGTCCGCAATGGAATGCCGCGCTCGTCACGCTCGATGAAACGTTGTGGAGCATCGTGGCCAAGGAGCGCACCGCGCAAAAGGCGCGTCTTTCGAAAATGATCCCCGCGCTGATCGGCGCTTTGCGTGCTGGCTGCAAGTCGCTGCAAGCGCCGGCCGAGCGCTCGAAGGCTTTTTTCGATGCGCTCTACCAACTGCATATGTCCGCGATCAGGCCGGCAGCAACCGCTCCGGTTGCGGTTGCAAGCGCCACCGAGGCGAATGCCGCCGAGGCCCCCATGCCGTCGCCACCACCGGTCAACGTGCACGACTACGTGGGCGAAATGGTCGTCGGCACGTGGCTCCGCTTCGACCTCGACGAGGGGGCGATCGACGCCCGCTTGAACTGGGTCAGCCCGTTGCGCGCGAAATACATATTCACCAGCCGGTCGCGCTCGCACGCCTTGATGCTTTCGCCGGAGGAGCTGGCCTATCGATTGGGCAGCGGCACGGCGAGGCTGGTGATCGAACCCGTGCCGTTGTGGGACCGCGCGGTCAGCTCGGCGCTCGACGCGCTCGCCGCACGCAGGTTGCCCTCGCCCGCCGGCACCGGGATACCGGCACATGCCCCAGCGTGAGGCTGTTACCGCGCGGATGCCGACAATGACGCAAACCACGAACCCACGATGCCCCTGATCTCGCTTTCGCGCGCCCGCCTTGCATTTGGACACCATGCTCTGCTCGACGGCGCCGATTTTCAGCTCGACGCACGCGAACGCGTCGGACTCATTGGCCGCAATGGCACCGGCAAGTCGTCGCTGCTCCGCGTTCTGGCCGGTCTCGCGGAGCTGGATGGTGGTGAATCCTGGACGGCGCCCGGTACGCGCATCGCTTGCGTCGTTCAGGAACCGGAATTCAACGCAGACCATTCGGTTTTCGACACTGTAGCGCTGGGTTTGGGAGCCGAAGGTCAGCTGTTGACGGACTATCATCACGCGATAGCCGCTCTGGCGGACGACAGCGGCAATGCCGACCGACTTGCTGTTGTGGCCTCGCTGCAAAGCCGGCTCGACGACAGCGGCGGATGGGCGTTGTCGCACCGCGTGGACACCGTGCTGTCAAGGCTCGAACTGCCGCCCGACCGGCGGGTGGGCGACCTCTCGGGAGGCTGGCAAAAGCGGGTGGCGCTGGCGCAGGCGCTGGTTGGCGTGCCCGATGTGCTGTTGCTGGACGAGCCGACCAATCACCTCGACTTCACGGCGATCGCATGGCTCGAACAACTGCTGCAGAATTTCGACGGCGCGGTCGTGTGCGTCACCCACGACCGCCGCTTCCTCGACACGGTAGTTACTCGAATCGTCGAACTCGACCGCGGGCGCCTCTCGTCCTATCCGGGCAACTTTGCCGCCTACCAGGAACGCAAGCAGCGCCAGCAGGACGATGAAGCCGTGGTCACTGCCAAGGCCGACAAGTTCCTGGCGCAGGAGGAGGCCTGGATCCGCCAAGGCGTTGAAGCGCGCCGCACGCGCAATGAAGGCCGCGTGTTGCGACTCGAAGCGCTGCGGCGCGAACGCGCCGCCCGGCGTGAGCGACTGGGTCGCGTCAACCTGCAACTGGCCGCGGGCGAACGTTCGGGCCAATTGGTGGCCGAACTGCTGGCCGTCAGCAAGGACTATGGCGACGGCGCGCTGATTCGCGATTTTTCCACGCGCGTGATCCGCGGCGACCGCATCGGTCTCATCGGTCCCAATGGCGCGGGCAAAAGCACGCTTCTCAAGCTGATCCTCGGGGAAGTCGAGCCCGACCGGGGCACCGTGCGCCGCGGCGTGAATTTGAGCGTCGCATATTTCGACCAGTTGCGCGGACAGCTCGACCCTTTGGCGACATTGATCGACACCATCAACCCCGGCGCCGAATTCGTGGAGATAGGCGGCAAGCGCATGCACGTGATCACCTATCTGGGTGATTTTCTGTTCCCGCCGGAACGCGCACGCTCCCCGGTCTCGTCACTGTCGGGCGGGGAGCGCAATCGCCTGCTGCTGGCGCGGCTGTTCGCGCAGCCGGCCAACGTGCTGGTGCTGGATGAACCGACCAACGACCTCGACATCGACACGCTCGAACTGCTCGAGGCCCTGCTGCAGGACTATCGCGGAACGCTGTTCCTGGTCAGCCACGACCGCGCCTTTCTGGACAACGTCGTCACCCAGACGATCGCGTTCGAGGGCGACGGTCTACTGCGCGAATTCGCCGGCGGCTTCAGTGACTGGGCGGAGTATCACGCGCGCCGGAACGCGCAGATCGAGGAGGAGGCGCCACGATTGGCGTCCGCGGCCGTGCGGCCCGCGCCTGCCCGGCCAACCCGGACCGCACTACGCCTCAACTTCAACGAGCAACGCGAATTGGCCGCCCTTCCCGGACAAATCGAGGCGCTGGAGAAGGCGGCCAACGACCTGCGCGACCGCTTCGCGAACTCCGCCCTCTATTCCGAAGGCGCGGCCGCGGTCAAGGCGCTGCAGGAGCAGCTCGGTTTGCGCGAAAGCGAACTCGCCGCCGCCTACGCCCGGTGGGAAGCGCTCGAAACGCGCAACAGCACACTTGCCGCAACGAGTGGAGCCTAGATTATCGCCATGCAGGAACTCGAATTCACGCCTGCCGGCGATTTCATCGAATTGCACCAGCTGCTCAAGCTGTCGGGTCTCGCCGATAGCGGCGGCGCGGGAAAGGCGTTGGTCGCATCCGGCGCGGTGAGCGTCGATGGCCGGCAGGAGTTGCGCAAGACAGCCAAGATCCGCGCAGGGCAATGCGTGTCCGTAGGGCAAGTGCGCATTCGCGTGGTACGCTGAAGTCTCGCCTCCCCCGCCATTTCCTGATTGAATCCGTTCGCTGCACCGGCCCCCGAAAAACTGTCGGGACACCGTCCCTTCGTCCATTTCTGGTTCACCCGTGTTGCCACGATCATCGGGTACCAGATGCTTACCGTCGCGGTCGGCTGGCAAGTCTATGCGCTGACCGGTAGCGCGTTCGACCTGGGTCTCATCGGACTGGTCCAGTTCCTGCCGGCTGTCCTGTTGCTGCTGCTCGCCGGGCATGTCGCGGACCGCTACGACCGGCGGCGCATCGCGCGCATCTGCCAGGCGGTCGAGGCGCTAGTGGCAGTGCTGCTGGCCGCGGGCAGCACGATGGGTTGGATCACGGAGTACACAATCTTTGTGCTCGTGTTCGTGATCGGCGGCGCGCGCGCCTTCGAGACACCGTCGCTGCAGGCCATGCTGCCTCTGCTGATACCCACGCGCCTCCTGCCACGCGCGGTGGCATCGAGCGCCACGGCCACGCAGACGGCAATCGTCATCGGTCCGGCCATCGGGGGCCTGTTGTACGTCGCAGGGCCGGCGTGGACCTATGGCGCCTGCGCGGCGATGTTCGTCGCGGCCAACATCCTGACGAGCCGTATCCGCTACGCGCACGTCGTGCGTCCACGTGAACCCGCCACGCTCAAGTCGGTGTTCGCGGGGCTGGCGTTCATTCGCAGCCGCGAAGCCATGCTGGGCGCGATCACGCTGGACATGGTCGCGGTCCTGCTGGGAGGCGTGACGGCGTTGCTCCCGATCTATGCCAGCGACATCCTGCATACGGGTCCGTGGGGACTGGGGTTTCTGCGTTCCGCACCCGCGCTGGGGGCGCTGGCGGTGGCGCTCTACCTGGCGCGCAACCCGCTGCAGCGGCACGCAGGTCGCACGATGTTTGCTGCCGTGGCGGTCTTCGGCGCAGTGACCATCGTGTTCGGTGTTTCGCGCTGGTTTCCGCTGTCGTTCGCTGCGCTGGTCCTGCTGGGCGCGTCCGACATGATCAGCGTCGTCGTTCGCGCGT
>Ga0302323_100005117_pt1 | contig 10719 bp, 6 predicted proteins | sample Fen_T0_3_FD_201950 | JGI IMG/M metagenome (GOLD analysis project Ga0302323, IMG submission 201950) | Peat permafrost microbial communities from Stordalen Mire near Abisko, Sweden - Fen_T0_3 | ecosystem: Environmental > Terrestrial > Soil > Wetlands > Permafrost | place: Sweden: Abisko... | reverse complement strand
CCGCAGCGCGCCAAACATCCGGGGCACCCGCCTCGGCGTTGATTACTGGACTCGGGCCTGTGTCGCCGAAATTGTTGCCGCCTCCACAAGCGACGTTGCCAACGACAGGAAGAACGAGCAGAAGGACAAGCCTCTTGGCATGCATCTGCTGATCTTCCGAGGGTTCTCGGTTGGGCGCAAGTGCCGAGGATCACGCCGATGCACAGCTATCTGCCGCCCCACGCTCGGAGACCTAGATCGATGTACGTCGCAAATCCACCAGGATGGGTTCGGCGCCTCCGTCGCTGCGAGTGAGGCCGCTGCTCGAGGTGACGGCAGCGGCGGCCCCGATCGCAGCATTCACAGAAAGGTCGCCAAGCTGCAGCTGCAGGTTGCCCTCAGCCACCCCGGGCGACGAGGGGGTAAACACGCCGGACATCTGAGCATTCTTGAACCGATCATCACCGTCAAGGTAGGCGACATCGAGTGCCGCCTTGGTCGGAGCGCTGCACAGATCGGCGGTCCCGCCATTCGTTTCGGGAGTTCTGCTGATCCTCACGAAGAACATGGAGGAAACAGCGAGGGTGGGCAGCGAGTCTTGCGTAAGCAACGAGATCTCCCACGATCCTTCGACCGCGGACGTGTTGACTGGCGGCCCGGGGTGACAGTCCTTCGCCGGATTCGACCAACAGGCAACAAGCCCACTCGTAAGGAGGCCAAATGCTAGAAACAGGGTGACTGCTCGAAACAAGGCAAGCTCCAGGCTACGTCGCGGTCCGCGCAATTGAAGTTTGCCATCGCGCTGGATGGAATGCGAGTCATTCCCTGACGAACTGACAGATCTCACGTGCAAGTTCGGTAAGAAGCGCCTCCCGATTCGGAAGTGAGTCAGCCGTATTGGGGGGCGGATGGTTCATGAACGAAAAATGCCCAGCGCCCTGGACGACACGCACCTCGACGGGCACGCGCGTCCCGAGCGATTGTTCCAAGAACTGGGCCTGGGTGGGAGGCGTTATGGTGTCATGGCTACCGGCCCAGGCGAGAATCGGCGCGGCCACTCCGTCCAAAGCACCAGGCGCCTGAAAGTACCCGGTGGCAGGGGCCATGAGAGCGAGCTTGCCAAGGCGACTATCGGTTGCGATGGGAAGGCATTGCCCCGCACGCATCCAGGCCTGGCCACCCGCAAGAGCGAGGAGCATCGTCGTCCCAATCGAATGTCCAACGCCGGCAACCAAGAGCCCCGGGAGCGCAAAGGCGTCGAGGGCAAGACGCAGTCTGCGTGCACGCGAAAGCAGATCGCCTTCGCTTACGCTTGCCGACATCAGTCGCTCGCAATGGGGAGCAACGACAGTGCAGCCGCACGCTGCCAGATACAGCAAAAGGGGAAGGTGACGCCCTGGATCGCCCCCACCCCCAACTGCGAAGAGCACCACGCGAGAAGGCTCGGGCGCTTCGAGCACCGTAATGTCGAAGGTTTCCGCGCCATCTTTCAGCGAGTGCTTGGGCATGGCGCGAGGCTGTCATGGTCAGTTCAGTACGGCAAGCACAGGGCTGCCCCCTCCCCCGCCTGCGCGCGTACAATGAGGATCCTGGAGGATCGTATGCAGCGAGCACATTCTGGATGGGCCGTGGCCATTGGGCTGGCGCTTGGCTGTTCGTCTTCAAGTGGCGCCCGGGACAGTGCGGTCGCCGTCGAGGTCGGAGGGCCGGATGGCACGCTTGTGGGCGACACGTCGCCGCCAAGCCCGGCGGGGACCATCGCATCCGGCTATCCGGGCGACCAAGACATCGAGAGCGATCCGCGCGTGCTGTTCCACAGTGACTTCGAAAGCGGCCTTGCTGGGTGGACTCGCTACACAAAGAACACAGATCAGATTGCGGTACTCACCGACGCGGCGCTGGCCAACGCTGGCAGCGGCTACCTGCGCGCCCAGGTCACGCGCACCCAGCTGGCCGCCGACCAGTACATCTCGGCCAACGCGCAGGTCGACCTCCCGCGCCGGGTGCCCGACCTGTACTGGCGGTTCTACGCGCGCTTCGTGGGTCAGACCGCGACGCCGCACCACTGGGTCCGGGTGGCGGCGGGCACCACCAGCTTCGATTCCGACGGCCTGGCCAACACCGTGCCCGCGGGCGACCAGGGGTTTTGGTTCGACCTGGACGCGCACAGCGACGGGCTCTTCAACCTCTATGTCTACTGGTACAAGATGCGCTCGGGCCGCTGCAACGACGGCAGCGCCACACCGGGTTGCGCGGGCGATCAGGGAACCACCTACTACTACGGCAACAACTTCTCGCCCGCGGGCCAGACAGCTTTCCCGCGCGACACCTGGTTGTGCATGGAGATCCACGCCAAGGCCAACACGGTCGGCGCCTCGGACGGTGAGCTTGCCCTGTGGGTGAACGACGTGCTGGTAGGCGAGTACCGGCCGGGCTCGCCGCGCGGCCGCTGGTTGCGCGACAACTTCTTCACCTGGGGCCAGTACTACCAGGACGCGCAGGCCTTCGAGGGCTTCGACTTCCGCTCCTCGACCGACGTACTTTTCAAGCGCGTGACCCTGGATGCCTACTACGAACGTGGCACGCTGCCCGCCGACGCGCCGGAGGCGCAGGTCATCCTCTATGACGATGTTGTGGTCGCCACCTCGCGCATTGGCTGCCGCACGCCCTGAAATCCCTGGGTAGATGCCTCAGAATTCTGACGTCGCGCTGGGGCTATTCAGCGCAAACAGAAGGAATACTGAAGGGCCCGACCTTCGAAGGTTTTTGCGCGCGGCCAGACAGCGCATGCGTCACGGATTGCCTCGGCCAGGTCACCTCTTGCAGCGACGTCTCCTGCACGTTCTGCGAGGGCTGCGACTGCGCCGGCGACCGTTTCTCGCAATGCCTGGGGAAGTGCACCATCGACACGTCTAGAGGGTAGCGGTTCCGGCAGGCTGAGCGTTGTGCTACCGCCCGGCCACCGACAGCACGATGTGCAGGCTGCGCAGGGGCTCGGTGGCGCCTTTGACCTGGGGTTCGTCGTCGAAGGCGACGTCGCTGCGCGCGTGGGCGAAGGCCGAGGCCAGTTGTCCGGCCGGTGAATTCTCGCTCGCGGGGGCGATGCGGACCTTGTTGTGCGAGTGGCGGCCGAAGCGATGCGAATGCACGATTTCCGGTTTGGTGAGCGGCTCGCTGCCGTCCACGTCGACGGGGACGTTGCCGAAGTAGTCCTGGGCCAGGCGCCGCAGGGCCGCGCTGTCCAGGCCGGGCGCGCCGCGCGCCAGAATGTTGGCCACGCGCCGGGACGCCCAGTGGGCATCGTCGAGAGCGGAGGCGATGCCGGCGCTTGCGAGCTGCCAGAACGGCCCGCCCTTTTTCATGGCCAGCGCGAAGACGAGCTGTGCGCTTTGCTTCGCGCCAGCCGTACCCTTGCCCGCGGGCTTGGCCAGCTTGCCTGTGTTGCAGTCCTCGATGCGAGACTTCAGCGTGGCCTCGCTGAGCGACAGCAGTAGGTAGTCCTTGCAGAAGGCATAGTAGAGCGTGACGTCACCCGCGAATTTGCGCGCTTCGCCCTCGCGCGAGGCCCCGATAGCTACGTAGGGCACGCCCTTGTGCTTGCCGCGCTCGCGCCACGCAATGGCGCCGGGTGCGGTTTCTTGGACCATCTTGCGAATTGCGGCCAGGGTGATGGCCGCGGTCAGGCGATTGCGCACGGCCACCCCGGCGTAAATGGGAGCTTCAGTCAGAATCTTTGCGATGTCTTCCTCGTGCGAATGGTCTTCACTGTTGTAGAAGTCGAAAAGCATCTTTGCGTTGAAGCGATCCTCCACACCGACGAAGGCCACCTCGCCCAGCCAGTCGAGCTGCGCGCGCAGGGCCGACGGCATGTCGCGCGCGATATCGGTCAAAAGCTTACGGAGTTCGGCCCGCGGCCCCACGCCAAGGGAAAGCAAGGCACCGGTGGCGCTGGCGGGGTCGTCGAGGCGGGCCTCGCCGACCGAACGCTGCATCTTGCGGTAGTCGCTGTCCTCGATGATGGGTAGGATTCGCAAGTCCGCGCGTAAGGCGTGCTTGCCCGACGGGGCGTTTGAATCAAGGGTCAGGCGCAAGCAAGCTGGATCCATGTATGTGCTCCAGTTGCGCTGGTACGAATTGGCGAACAGGCGATAGGCATCGCGCTCGCTCTCGGTCACCTTGTTTGGCGTCGGCAAATCGATGAGCGGCGTGAGCGAGGCGACCGTGCCCCACGAGGAACGCGCGGCGCTACCTGGCTGCCATGCGATGGGCTCGCCAACCACGTGCTTCAGCTCGTCCTTGCCAAGCAAGCCCGCCGCGACCAGTTCTTCAGATCCACGCGGCGTCTGGCCGAACATCCAGCCATAGAGCAACGCCGCGTTGCCGGGTGCCATCAAATCAGACAGCGCGAACATGCGACGCGCCTCAAGGATCTTCTGGCGCGGCCCCACCACCTCGGCCACGAAGGCATCGCTCATGAAGGCCAGCACATCGGCTGGCAGGTCGGCGTCGCGGGCCATCATGTAGCGAAAATCGAGCGCATCGGCCAAGGCCGGGGTACGGCCCTTGAGGGTGTCGATAACGGCCTTGAGCGCCCCCAGGCTGTTCGAGACCAGCGAGAAGCCGCCCACGTCAGCGCGGTGCTGTCTGACCTCGCCGTCCTGCGAGCGCGTGACCGTGATCTTTTCGCCGGCGTAGTCAAGCGCCTGGCTGGTCTGCTGGCCGTGCGCCGCCACATGCCCGGCCAGCGCCGACGCCAAGCCAGCCTGGAACGCCGTCTGGGCCTTCACGCGAAAGATGAAGGTCAGATCGCTGCCCTCGCGCAGATAGGGGTCGCTGCCCACCACCGCCAGATCGGTCACCACTTGCGGCCCCAGCACGCGGCTGACCTGGCTGCGCTGAAGCCCAAGCTGGGTCTCGTAGCGTTTCCCCAGATCCTGGTTCTGGGACTGGCCCGCATTCAAGGAGGCCACGGGCGTGATCCAAGTGTCGGCCTCGTCAAGCAGTCGAAACAGGTGCGCCAGCGTGGCAAAACGAACGTAGTAGAAGCGGGCCGGCGCCGCGTGGGCCAGCGGCTCGTCCGGCACGTTCTTGCCCAAGGCCGCGACCATGTCCTTCCAGGGATGTTGCGCGACGGCGGGTGGCTCCAGCGAGGCCAGGGCCACGCTTGGCGTCTCGCTGGCAAACCGCGTGCGCAGACGGCGGTCGCTCTGCAGCGCCTCGTGTACCGAGGTCAGCCCGCTGGTCGTATCCATCAGCCCTACCAGCGACGAGGGGTCGGGCCGCTCCCGACCCGCGGTCACGCCCACGCGGCTGGTGTTGCCGGGCTTCTTCTTGGCGCTGCTATCGGGGCTGGCTTCCATATCCTGCAGCAGCTGATCGATGCGGAACTGAGCGAAATCGGACCAGGCAGTTGTTCCCACGGAAGGGTCGGTGCGCAGGGACGACAGCCACTTCTTCTTCAACCCTGGGTCCACACGTGCCCCGCTGACCTCGCCAATGGCAAAGCGGTAGCGCGGATCGGCAGCGGCGCCTTCTTCACCAGCCTGGGCATGGATAACCACGTGTTGCTTCTCGCCAGCGGGAGGAGTCTGCCGACGCACGAGAAAGAGCTGACGCGTGCCACTGTCACGGTCGTAGACCACCGCGGACCACGGCACGGGCCGGCCAGCAGGTTGCTCGAGCGTAATCTCGGTGTCCCTGCCCACACCGTCGAGGTCAGCCTTGGGCCGGAAGGCCAGGATTTCCTGGTCACCGTCCACCAGGCGGCCGGCGAGCGAGACAGGAACGTCCTTGACCGCGACGACCGGCTTACCAGCCGCCGCGGCTGGCGGGGCCGAAAATCCAGGCATGAAGATGCAGACAAACCAAGCGCATGCAACGAGACGTGAACGCATCCCGGGATAGTAGCGCAGCTTGGGCGTGCGTTAGCGAAGCACGAACAGTTCTGAGATCTCTTTTGCGGAAAGCGCGCGTTTGTAGACGCGGAAGTCGTCCAGCGATCCGTTGAACAGCGGATTGCTGCCCGAAGCACCACTGAATTGCGAGCGGCCAATCCAGTTGTTGATGGTGGGACCAATGTCCGAGGCGTGCAAGGTCATGGCGCTGTTGCTGGCCACTGCCACGCCGTCCACGTACAGGGTCCCCGTGTAGGTCGCGCCCGCTGGCAAAACGACGGCGATGTGGTGCCACAGGTTCGGCGTCAGCGCGGACGGGCTGCTGATGGTTTGTCCACTGCTCGCCGAATGGCCATTGGTCGAGATGAAGAATTGGACACAGGTGGAGCTGGTCTCTGGGGCGAGCGCCACAAGATACAAGTAGTTGTTCGCTGTCGAACCATTGCCAAAGTCAAAGATGCGTTCCCAGTTCTGCTGGGCGGAAACGGACGCCAGGTTGACCCAGACTGCAATGGTAAGGGCTTCCGGTGCCAGATCCTGCAACGAAGGCACCGTGATGTAACCACCGTTCCCGTTGGCAAGGATCGGCAAGGGGGGGGACAGACTGACCGCATGGGTTCCCACTTGCTTGCTAGTCGAGAAAGACGCGTTGCCGCCTATCCCCATGGTCTCGAGCATGCCATTGCGGGCGAAGCCGCCGAACATGGCCGAGTCGGCCGCGGTCGTCCCCGTGCTTTCGTCGAACTTGTACCAAAGCACCAAATCGTGATCCGTACCGCTGCCGCCACCAGCTTCGCCACCACTGGCGACCTCGCCGCTGCTGCCAGCGTCGTCACCCGTGCCGAGGTCAGCGTCCTGAAAGAATGCACCATCCATGATCGCGATGTCCCCATCAGCATCGGTCCAAGGGGACACGGTCCCGTCATCTCGTTGTCCGCCAGAGCTTGCGTCCTCCAAGCCGCTGACCGGTCCGTCATCGGACGCATCATCGGACCCATCATCAGCGGTCCCCAGTGCTGCCTGGTCTTCGCTCGTGGCGGCGGAGTCCGAAACGCCCCCGTCCCATGCGTCCCCGCCTGTCCCGCCTGTCACACCGCCCGTCCCGCCCGTTCCTCCACCTGTCCCGGCCCTTCCGCCTGTGTCGCCGATGTCGCCCGCCCCACCTTGGGCCCGGGTGTCCGAGCGTGCAGTATCGAATTTCGTGGCGTCCGTTGTTGGGGGGCTTTCGATGTCCGCGTCCCTGCCGCTTGGGGTGGCGCCATCTTGCCGCTGGCCGTCTTTCAGGTAGTCCAGCGATCTCAGACTGCAAGCTCCCTGGGCGAACAGCAAGCCAATGACCGCGGCAAGCGCCGGCGACAGCGTGCGAGCGGAGATTGGCGGCAACATGATAGGTCGTCTCATTTGCATGGGTCAGTACGAGGTGGAGAGTTGGAGCACACCACCGGCGGACCGAGGAACAAAATTGATGGAAGTCGCGGTCTCGGGTTCGGCGGCGTCCTTGCCGCGACTCCTGACCCATAAGTAGGTCGCAACGCCTAGGGAGACAAGCCCCACGCCCAAAGACACGTCGGCAAGAAGATACTTGGTCTTGACACTGTCAATTGGACCCGACTGGCAATAGGGCGAACAAGTGCGTTCAAGATCCCTTTGCTGATTGTTTCCGAGGATTGCGAACGCGGTAAAGCCCGCAATTCCCAGAACGCCCACGCCCCCGAATGCATACGACACGAGCCTCCCCGAGCGCCGGTCGGACTCGGCCTGAAGTGCGCTCTCGGCGCTGCCTGATGACCGTTCAGTCAGCGGGATGATTTCGACCGGTCGGTTAAACTCTACATTGATGGCGCGATTGCGCTCGCCCTCCCGCACCAGTACCTGGCGCGCAATCGGGGCATGTCCCGGCATGCTGAAGATGAATTCGTGGAGTCCCGGATCGACCGGCAGGGCTTTGCCGTCAAGCTTCCCAGTGAGCGGATGGTTGTCATACAGAATCTTCACATCGGTCTGGTCTTTGCCGTCCTCACGGACCGAGAAGACGACGCTAGGCAGGGCCATCTCGGTTTGGTCCATCCACCGCACACAATCCTCTCGGATGAATGCGGGGCATGCCGGCGCGATACACGTCTTCAGGTATCCGATGGCGCTGCGCAGCCGCGCTGCTGATTTTTCTTCCTGCGCCTTCTCATAGGCCCGGGCGCAGGCCTGCGGGTTGTCTGCCGCCCTTGCCATCCCCAGCCAGGGACTCCCCACCACGGCGACGACCAGCAATGCGTAGAATCTCATCTAGATCTCCATCGGCATGGCGTGGTTCAAAGGCACTCCGGCTTCACCCGGCGAATGCCTTGGCCATCAACATAGAATGGCGGGTTGCAGTCCTTCTTCTTGCTCTCCCGGCGGGTCGTCGACCAAGGGGTGGACGCGCTCTTGAGGGAAGCCTGACGAGAGCTCGTACGGGTATGTTTTCTCGATTCGACGGTTGCAGCCGCGACGACAACGCTATCCGGCTGGGGCAATTCCGCTGTCTCGGGAGCAGTCCTCGACGCATTCGCTCCAGGGCCTCGGACCGCGACCCCAGCGCTGACTTTTTCAGTGGCTTTCGCGTGGTTCCCGAAGGTCAAGCGGCCAATGCCGACCGCGACGACTGCGAACACCAAGGCAACCGCGCCCGCAATGATCGGCCCATGATGCCTACGCAAGGACAACCAACCAAAGACTAGGCCAGAGCGCGAAACGAGTGCTGTGGACTCGGCCGTGGTGACCGGTGCCAAGTCGGACTCCGGAAGGATCTCGGTACCAACGACGCTGACATCGCTGTACGTGTCAGGTCGTTTGAGCATTGGCTGCGCGGAATGTGCTGTCGATTCGTTTTGCGCTTTCTGCACGCCCGACGCACCCGTGTCGAGCGATGCGCTCTCCACAGCCGCTAGCCTCTCGGAATTCTTGGCCAGCTCTTCGCCGCCCAGGTACACGACCCACTCCCCCACCCTGCGCGCCGTGGAAACGCGAATGGCGTCCTCGATGGCCTCGGCGAACTCGCGCGCCGTTTGAAATCGCTGGTCCACATCCCTGTTCAGGGCTTTCAGTGCAACGCTGTCCAAAGCGGGCGACACATTGGAGTTCTTGGTGCTGGGGGCAGGGATGGGCGCCATCAGCGCCTTGGCAACAGCAGCAGCCGGATTGTCCGCTTCGAACAGGCGCTGCAGGGTGAGCGCCTCCCAGAAGACGATCCCTGCGGCGAAGGTATCGGCACGGCGATCGACAGGGCCCGACTTCATCTGCTCGGGTGCCATGTAGGCAACCTTGCCCTTCACCTGCCCTTGTTGGGTCGACTGGATGCGCGACACGGCCTTGGCAACACCGAAGTCGAGAACCTTCGGCACGCCGTCTACCCCCACCATGATGTTGTGGGGCGAGACGTCGCGATGGACGATGTTGAGTGGCGCGCCAAACTCATCCGCTGCCTCGTGCGCGGCGTGCAGACCGTGAAGGGCCCCGCTCATGATGGTCGCGCTGATGGCCGGGGGCACGCTCGCGTTCATGGCACGCGCAGATTTGAGCAGCCGGGCGAGCGTCTCGCCGTGGATGTACTCCATGACCAAGAAGAGCTCCTCGCTCTCCTCAAGCAGGACCACGTCCAGCGGCGTCGCCACATTGGGATGTTGGATGCGCGACACCAGCCGCGCTTCGTCGAGAAACATGGAAATGAACTCGGAATCGCGCGCGAAATGGGGGTGCAGGTACTTGATGGCGACCGTGCGTGAGAACCCGACCGCGGCGCACAGTCGTCCAAGATGAACGCTGGCCATGCCGCCCGAGGCAATTTCGTCGTACATGACATAGCGTCCAACCACGCGCGCTGGCTGGACCTTTTGTATCAAGGTAGACGACGGCTTCGAGGACATCTAGCATCTCTCAACATCGGAGAAACAGCCCCGGAAGTTGAGCACGACCGCCTGCGACTGGCGCGACGGGCTATTTCGCCGGTACGGCGATCCGGATCTCGCCCTGCTCGACCGGATCCACCGCGCGCAGTCGGGCCGCTACGTCTTGGTAGTCGCCGGGTAGCACACGCATGATGGGAAGACGTGATTGCCGGCGCAAGGACACGGTGAACAAACCGTCGCCCGCGTCGTTCACCTGCCGCTTCTCAAAGAAGCGCGCTCCGCCCGCGGTCACCTCACCCCCCTGCCCCACATCCATCACTTTCGCCCCACTGGGTAGCGCGATTTCGGCGTCGAGATCGAGCGGAATGTCATAGCCAAGCATCAGCGTGGTCTTGCGTTGCGGTTCGGTGCCAAAGCGCCGGCCCGGTTGCGCCTGGAAGAACACCGGACGCAAGTGGAGCATGCCCTCTTGCCGACCCGCCATGCGCGCCGAGCGGAAGGTGTAGCTCACCCGCGTGCCCGCGCCGCCTTCGCCAGGCTCGACCGACAGCTTGTCGAGCTGCGCACCCGGGAACTGATGACCCAGCCAGTTCTGCTCGAAATCCTGGCGCAACTTGCTGCGGTCCTTGCCCGCGCGATCCAGCAATTCGGTCCATTCCACCGAAGGCCAACCTGACAAAAGCTCGGTCACGGCGACCTTGGCACCACCGTCGGCCTCCAACTGCGCGCGCAGGGTCACGCTGCGGCTGTCCTTCACGCCGGAAACCGCCGTCACCCGCTTCTGCGTCCCCACCACCACGGCCGGGGCGCCATCAAAACCAGGCAGAAGATAGTCGAAGGGCGCGCGCCGGATCTGGGGATCCACGAAGCGATCACCGACTGGACTTGGGAATCGCACCATCAGCTCGCGAAAGTCATCTTGCTCGGCGGCGGTCGAGGGCGCATCCGCATCGGCCCGCAAGAGC
>Ga0302323_100005116_pt1 | contig 10719 bp, 8 predicted proteins | sample Fen_T0_3_FD_201950 | JGI IMG/M metagenome (GOLD analysis project Ga0302323, IMG submission 201950) | Peat permafrost microbial communities from Stordalen Mire near Abisko, Sweden - Fen_T0_3 | ecosystem: Environmental > Terrestrial > Soil > Wetlands > Permafrost | place: Sweden: Abisko... | reverse complement strand
AACTTCGTCGTGGAGATCGACGGCCAGGATCTGGGCGCATGGACCAAGTGTGAAGGGCTCGGCGTCAGCTACGACGTGTTCGAATACAAGGAGGGTGGCAACAACGCCTTCGTCCACCGGCTGCCCGGCCGCGCGAAATACGACCCGGTGCGGCTCACGCGGGTGGTGAGCTCGTCCACCGCGTCCGTCATGGCGTGGCTCACCTCGGTCCAGGCGACGCCCAAGTACGCCACGGCCAAGATCTCGGTGCGCGACGCGGGCGGCGAGGAGGTCGCCAGCTGGAACCTCACGGGCGTCTACCCGTCCAAGTGGACCGGTCCCTCGCTCGATGCCAACGGTAAGGCCGTCGCCACCGAGACTTTGGAGCTCGTCCACAACGGCTTCCTGGGGAGCTAGGACGATGAGCAGCGGCTCCAGTCTCGAACGCGCATCCCTCGTCGCCTATGTCGACAAGAACGCCAGCGTCCCCACGACGACCATGACGTTCAGCTACAACCCAACCGAGGTCAAGACGTCGCGCTCGGCCACATGGAAGAAGCCCGACGGCGCGATGACCGACAAGCCCGAGTACATAAGCTCCGGCCCGCAGAAGGCGACCCTGTCGATCTTCTTCGACGAGTGGGGAAGTCCCAGCGGCGACGTCAGCAAGCAGGTGAACCAGCTTCTGGGTTGGACGAAGCCGAGTATCGAGTCGGTGGCCCAGCACGACCGACCGCGCCCGGCCGTGGTCGCGTTCCAATGGGGCAAGAACGGCGCGCTCGCCGACCACAAGTGGTGCATTGAGAGCGTCAGCGCCACGTTCACGATGTTCCGCTCGGATGGCACGCCGATCCGAGCCACCTGCGACCTGAGCCTCTCCGAGTACGCGGACAACAGCATTCCCGCGCAGAACCCGACTTCGGGGGCGCGCGAGAGCAGGCGCAGCCGGATCCTCGGCCAGAGCGACTCGCTGGCCTCGGTGGCGTTCAGCGAGTACGGCGACGCGACGCTGTGGCGCGCACTGGCCATCCTCAACGGAATCGACGACCCCATGGCGATCCCGCCCGGGACGAGGATTCTCGTTCCGTCGGCGGCCGAGGCACGGCGTCTCGATCGCTCGAGCGGGGACTGAGACATGCCCGCCGCGACCGCCACCGGCGCTACCGTCGAGATCGACGGCGTCGCGCTGCCCCAGGCGGTGGCCTCGCGCGTGGTGGAGGTCACGATCGAGCAGGACGTCCACCTGCCCGCAAGCTTCGAGGTGAGGCTTACGGATCAGGGCCGCACCGCCACCTCGGATGTACCGGTGAGGATCGCGTCGAAGATCCAGATCTCCGGCGCGGCGGCCCGCGGGACTCCGGGGCCGATACTCTCGGGCGAGGTAACCGCGCTCGAGGCGGATTACGCCGGGTCGGGCTCGTTCCTGATAATCCGCGGCTACGACATGGCGCACCGGCTCCATCGCGGCCGCAAGACCAAGGTCTACACGCAGGTCATGTACTCCGACGTGGCCCAGCAGGTGGCGATGGACGCGGGCCTGGAGCCCGGCACCATCGACAGCACCGACGCGGTCAAGGATCACGTGCCGCAGGTTGCGCAATCGGACTGGGAGTTCCTGAGCGGGCTAGCCGCCGAGATCGACTACGAGCTGAGCGTCGTGGACGGCAAGCTCAACTTCAAGGCCCCCACGGACGCGTCGGAGGCGCCGGACATCGGGATCTACGGCTCGAGTCTGCCGCTCCAGCTCATCTTCGGCGAGGACCTGCTGTCCTTCCAGCCGAGGATCACGGCCGCGGGGCAGGTCGACAGCGTGGAGGTGCGCGCCTGGGACGGCGTGAACAAGCAGGTTCTCGTTGGTACCGCGCAGACCGGTTCCACTGCCGCGTCGCTCGGCGACGACCCGCAGGAGTTGAGCGGCCTGTTCGGCAGTGCCACGCTCGTGTCCGTCGAGCCGCGCGCAGTTGACCAGGCATCGGCCGACAAGCGCGCGGCCAGGATCGCGCAGCAGGTGGGCACATCCTTTGCCGAGGCGACCGGCGTGGCGCGCGGCAATCCAGAGATCCAGGCGGGGCGGGCGATAAGCGTGTCCGTCGTGGGCAGTCCGTTCGTGGGCAGCTATACGCTCAGCCACACTCGCCACGTCTTCGACGCGCACGGATACCGCACCCACATGGTGGCAAGCGGCCGCCAGGACCGGTCGCTTCTGGGGCTGATGCGCGGTGCGATGCCGCCGGCCGGGGCCGCATCCGGGGGCGGGGCCCTCAACGGCGTCGTGACCGGAGTGGTCACGGACGTGGACGATCCGCAGAAGATCGGCCGGGTGAAGGTCCAGTTCGAGTGGCTCGCGGACGACTACGTCAGCGACTGGGCGCGGGTCGCGATGCCCGGCGCGGGACCGAGCCGGGGCATGGTGTGGATGCCCGAAGTGGGGGACGAGGTCCTGGTCGCCTTCGAGCACGGCGATCCGCGGCGGCCGATCGTGATCGGCGGGCTCTGGAACGGAACCGATACGCCGCCCGAATACGGGCAGCCCAACGGCCAGAAGAACTCGCGCGCCTTCGTCTCGCTCAAGGGCCACAAGATCGTCCTGCACGACGAGGACGACGGCTCGATCGAGCTGGTGTCGGGCAAGGGCCTGACGGTCGTTCTGGACGACGTCAACAACCAGATTACGGTCAAGGCCGCCGGCGGCGCGAAGCTCGATATCTCCGCGGAGGGCGACATCTCGATCGCGAGCCAGGGCAAGGTGGAGATCAAGGCCGGAACGAGCATGAGCATCTCCGGCTCCACCGGCCTCGACTTGAAGAGCGACGCAAACACGACCATCAAGGGCTCGATGGTCCAGCTGAACCCGCCGGGCTAGGGAGGAGCAGCTATGGGTCAGCCGATCGTCCAGGGAGACCAGGTCCAGGCCACCTGCGCGATACACATGATCCCGAACCCGGCCACCGGCGCGCCCCAGCCGTCCCCGCCGATGCCGTTCGCGGCGCCGCTGACCACCGGCCTTGCGCCGAAGGTCACGATCGGCGGCAAGGCGGCGGCCGTCATGGGTTCGGGCGGAATCAACACGCCGCCGCACGTGGGCCTGCATCCATCGGACCCGTTCATGGTCCCCAACCTGCAGCAGGCCCTGATCGTCACCGGGTCGCCGACGGTCTTCATCGGCGGCCAGCCCGCGGCCACCACCGATTCGCAGGCGACGTGCTGCGGCATCCCCGGCGGCACGTGCATCCCAACCACCACCAACGTCACGATTGGCTGAAGGACTTACGGCATGACGGACGAGTTCATCGGCGCAGGGTGGGCCTTCCCGCTGCGCACCGATTCCACGGGCGGCATCGCGCTGGTGTCCAAGGGCCGCGAGATCGAGGAGAGCATCCGTCTGATCCTGGGCACCGCTCCCGGCGAGAGACCGATGCGGCCGGAGTTCGGTTGCCGCATCCACGACGAGGTCTTCTCCGGGATCAATGCCGGCACCGCCGGTCGGATCGTCCAGGAGGTCCGCGACGCGCTGGTTCGGTGGGAGCCGCGCATCGACCTGGACTCCGTGGAGGTCACCGTGGACGCGAAGGATCCGGCACTCCTCTACGTCGAAATCACCTACACGATCAAGACGACAAACGACCGACGAAACCTTGTCTTTCCCTTCTATGCGATCCCATCGGAGGCTGAGTGATGGCCCTGCCCGCCCCAAACCTGGACGACCGACGCTTCCAGGATTTCGTCGACGACGGCAAGCGGCTGATCGCTCAGCGCTGTCCCGAGTGGACCGATCACAACGTCTCGGACCCCGGCGTGACGCTGCTCGAGGCGTTCGCGTTCACGGCCGATCAGCTGCTCTACCGGCTGAACCGCGTGCCCGACCGGCACTACATCAAGTTCCTCGAGCTCATCGGCGTGCGGTTGTTCCCGCCGCAGGCCGCGCGCGCCGCGCTCACCTTCTACCTGACCGCTCCCCAGCCCGATACGGTGAAGGTCGCCGCGGGAACTCGCGCGGCCACGATCAGAACCGAAACCGACGACGCGATCGTCTTCACGACGGTCGATGACCTAGCGATCGTCGCGTGCTCGTTCGCCCGAGTCGCGACGGCCGCGTCGACGCCGAAGGCCGCGGTCGCCGAGTCCGAGGTAGATAGGACCGAACTCATCGCCAAGGATGCCGCCTTCGACGCATTCTCTGCGGTGCCTCAGTCCGGGGACACGCTTCTGATCGGTCTTACGCAGCCCGTTCCCTCGTGCGCGGTGGCGCTATCGATGCGGTGCTCCATCGAGGGAGTCGGCGTGGACCCCGCGCGGCCGCCGATCGTTTGGGAGGCCTGGTGCGGCGACGGATGGGCCGCCTGCGACGTGGAGTCCGACTCCACCGGCGGCCTCAACCGCGACGGTCGGGTGTTGCTCCACGTCCCGACGGGCCATGCGGCATCGCTCGTCGGAAAGCAGCGGGCCGGGTGGCTTCGGGCGCGAGTGCTCGGCCCCGAAGCGGGCGTGCCCCCGTACTCCGCCACGCCGCGCATCCGGGGCATCTCGGCATCGACGGTGGGCGGCACCGCCGCCGCGGTCAACGCGCAGGTCGTCGCGGCGAGAGCGGACGGTGGCGGGGCCGCCGGCGAGGTGCTCGGAGTGAGCGCCGGAGTGCCCGGCCAGACCTTCGCGCTGCTGCACCATCCGGTGGTTCCTCGCGATGAGCCGGCCGTTCTCAAGGTCAGCGACGGCGACAAGTGGGTAGAGTGGAAGCAGGTCTCCGACTTCTCGGCGAGCGGTCCCGCGGACCGTCACTTCGTCCTCGACGCGGTGGCGGGCACGGTTCAGCTTGGCCCGGGCGTGCGACAGCCGTCGGGCGAGGTCCGCTACTACGGTGCCGTTCCGCCGAAGGGCGCGCGGTTGCTCCTGGACTCGTACATGATCGGCGGCGGGCGGCGAGGCAACGTGGCCGCGGGCGCCATCAGCGTCATGAAGTCCACCATACCGTTCATCGGCCGCGTGGCAAACCGGCGGCCCGCGACCGGCGGCGTGGACGGCGAGGACGTGGAGAACGCCAAGCTGCGCGGCCCGATCTCGCTGAGAACTCGAGGTCGAGCGGTCACAGCGGAGGACTATGAGCAGATCGTCCTGGAGGCCGCCCCCGAGGTCGCGCGCGTCCGAGCCGTGCCGGCGACCACGCCGGCGGACCAAGGCGGAGTCCGGATCCTGGTCGTGCCGCGGGCAGCGGAACAGGACGGGCGTCTGCGCTTCGAGCAGCTCGTGCCCGGCGAGGAGACGCTCGCGCGCGTAACCGCCAGGCTAGACGAATGCCGCGTCATCGGTGCGCGCGTCCTCGTGGAACCGCCGGACTACCGCGGCATCACCGTGGTCGCGAAGATCCAGCCCAGGCATCGCGTCAATCCGGCGCGACTCCAGGAGGACGCGGCCCGCGCGCTGTACGCGTACTTCAACCCGATTTCCGGCGGACCGGACGGCGCAGGCTGGCCGTTCGGGCGCCCGGTGCAGGTCGGGGAGGTCTATTCGGTGCTGCAGTCGCTTCCCGGCACCGCGATGGTCGAGGACGTCCGGCTCTTCGGCGCCGATCCGATCACGGGGCAGCGCGGCACGGCGGCCCAGCGGATCGATCTGGAACCGAACGCGCTGGTGTTCTCCTACGAGCACCAGCTCCTTGTGGAGGGCGCGTGATGCGAGGACTCGTTGCCGACCTTGAGTCGCCGCATCCAATCGGCGACACACTGCCTGCCTTGTACCGCGACGACGATCTCGCTCAGCGCCTGGTGTCTGTTATGGATGCTTCGCTCGCGCCGGTCTTCGCCTCTCTCGACGGATTCTCCGCCTATCTGGATCCTGCCTACGCGCCGGAGGATTTCCTCGACTGGCTCGCGAGCTGGGTTGGCGCGGCTCTCGACCAGACCTGGCCGCTCGAACGCCGCCGCAAGATGGTCGCTTCCGCCGCGGATCTCTACCGGCTCAGGGGCACCGCGAGCGGATTGGCCTCCCAGGTGGCGATCTACACGGGCGGCAAGGTGGAGGTGATAGAGTCCGGCGCGGCCGGCTGGTCCGTGGTGCCGAACGCGGCCGTTCCCGGCGAGGCGGAACCCTCACTGCTTGTTAGGGTCACAGTGCGCGATTCGAAGAAAGTGCCGGTCGCCCGGCTTGACGAACTGGTCGCCGCGTCTAAACCTGCACATATCCCACATCGGGTGGAAATCCTGGAGGCCTAGCGGGGTGAGTCGACTGTGATCATCTGCACGAAGTGCGGTTTCCAGAACGTCGAAGGCGCAAGCTTCTGCGGTTCCTGCGGCAGCTTTCTCGAATGGACCGGCGCGAAGGTCGAACCCGAGGTTCCCGCGGCTCCTGAGCCGGTGCCGGCGCCCCAGCCCAAACACGATGGCGTCATCGATCAAGCCCGACGCGCCCTGGGTCTGGACGGATCCGGTAGCGAGCACGCGACGGGTGCCGACGCTGCCCAGACCGCCGCATCCGGCGCCGCGCCTGCCGTCGTCGCACCCGAGCCACCCCATGCCCCCGCACCGGCCCCGGTGGTTGTGAGCAGGCAGCGAATCGCCGAGGCGACGCAGTTCGAAGCGGCCCCGGTCGAGCCGCCGCCCCCGCCTCCCCCGGCCCCGGTCGAGCCGCCTGCCCCGCCTGCCCGGCCTCCCACGGCCGAGCCCGCGACCCCGCCGCCGTGGGCCGTTGCGCCGATGCCTCCGCCCACCGCGCCTCCGCCTCCTGCGTGGTGGCGCGCCGAAACGACACCCGCCACGCCGCCGGCCGCAACGCCGCCGCCGGCCGCAACGCCGCCGCCGCCCGCCGCGCCTCCGGCCGCCACGCCGCCGCCCGCCACGCCGCCGGCCTGGAAGCCGGACTCGGTCAAGCCGACAGCCTTCACCCAGCCCGTGGCTGTGAAGCCGACGGCCCCGATCCAGCCCGAGGCCGTGAAGCCGATCGCCGCCGTACAGCCCGAGGCCGTGAAGCCGGCGGCGGCTTTGCCCAAACCGTCGCCCATTCCGGCGGTCGCCGAAGAGGCGCCGCGTCCCGGGGACCTGATCTGCTCAAAGTGCGGCCTGGCCAACGACCCGAGCCGCCGGTTCTGCCGCCGTTGCGGCAACTCGCTCAGTGCCGAGCTTCCGGCTCCGGCCCGGGTTCCGTGGTGGCGCCGGCTCTTCGCTCGCCGCAAGGACGCGACGCCGGCGGGCACTCGACCCAGGGCGATCCAGCAGCAGGCGGCCGAGTCGGCGGCAGGCAGGGGCAGCAGCATCCTGCGGCTGATCGCGCTGATTCTCGGCGTTGCGCTCGTGGCCGGCGTGGCCGGCTTCGTCTTCGTTCCGAGCGTCCACGACGCGGTGACGGGCGCGGCCGACCAGGTCCGAATGGCAGTTGCCCCCAACTACGTGCCCGTGAATACGGCCGGTGCCGCGACCGGGCCTGCCGCTCCCAACCATGGCGCGGCACGTGCGTTCGACGGGTTCTACAACACCTACTGGGCGGCTCCGGCCGGGTCGGTCAACCCCGCCATCACGGCCCACTTCTCGCCGCCGGCGGATGTCGCCAAGATCCTGCTGACGCCCGGAGACTCCGACGACTTCCAGGCCCAACCCCGTCCTCGGACGATCAGGATCGACTTCGCGGATTCGAAGAGGAAGGTTGTCTTCACCAAGCAGTACGACCTGGTGGACACCAAGGATTTCCAGACCCTGGACGTGGACGCGAAGGGAGCAGCCTCCATCACCGTGACGGTCCTGAGCGTCTACGAATCGGTGAAGGGCAAGAACGTCTCCATCACCGAGCTCGAGTTCCGCAAGCGGACGTAGCTAAGTCGCAAAGGGTGACGACCCAACGCGCGCACGGGCCGAGTAACCTGCCGAGGCGTAGAGGCTGAGAAGTGGACGACAAAGCCACCTGCGCCACCAAGGAGCGAGAGTGGTGCTGAGACGGATCGCTGAGATCTGCGATCAAATTCTAGGCCCGGTGGAGGAGAAGCCCGACCCTCGGTGGCAAACCAAGCTGTCGCCAGAGCAGATCGCTGAGATACGGCAGAAGGGTGGACCGGATCTGTCGAGCCGTGATTTCTGGCATCCACCGATCTACTACTACGAGATGTACCAGAAGGGCTACTACGAGGGCTGGGTGGATTTCCCTACGCGAGCGAAGGCTACGTGGGGTCTCATAGCGAATGGTGTCGACGCCATTCCCCTCGCGATGAAGATGCTTCGGAGCGCGAAGGCGGAGGAGCGCGAAGACGCGGGTGGCGTTCTGGGCGGAATTGGCGGCTACTTCGACACGGTCGTGCCGGAAGTCGTCGCAGCTCTTGAAGCGGAGAGGGACACGACTGCGCGTGACTCGCTGATTGGGGCGCTCGGTGAAATGCGAGCCAAGCAAGCCATACCCTATCTGGCCCGTCTCATCCTCGACACCGAGACCGACGGCGACACGGCGTTCGGGGCGGCTCTCAGCCTTGGGCGTATCACTCGGCACCGCTTCGACCGCTCCAGTGATGCGATCGTTTCAGCAAGGAAGTGGCTTGCAACGCATGACTATGCGACCGTGTCGAACGACCACGACGACCCGGAGTCCGAACCTGACGATGGTTGACCTCTGAAACGTGACTCATTTTCCCGCCCGACCAGGACGCCCTTTCGCTCCCAGCGAAGGAGCGGTTGAAAGGGGTGGGTCTTCAGCGAGGACGGCCGCAGGTCACGGTCGCCTTGAGGATTGCGTTGTAGCGGGCTCTATTCCTTTCGCCCCGACACTTACAACCGTTCTGGTCCGGGGCGCGATCCTCAGCCGACGGGCGTCGTGGGCGCTTCGGCCCGCGGTTCGACCATTACGCCCAGGCGGCCGAGCATCCGCTCGTATCCCTGGCGAGCGGTAACCGCTGCCGCCTGATCGCCGGCACGTTCGCGCGCCGCAATGAGCAGCCGCCACAGCCCGTCGTGGTGAGGGTCCAGACGCAGTCCTGCCGCACACGCGTCCGCGGCGCCGTCGGGGTCATCGCTCAGAATGAGTTCGGCCACTGCCCGCGCGGCACCGGCGATCTCGATTCGAATCTCGTCGCGCCGGTAAACGACCCAATCGGCCGGTCCGTCCTCGGGCAGGAGGTCGCCACCACCCAGCCGGACCGCCTGGCGGTAGCCGTCGAGTTCGGCCTCTCGGTCGTGTCGGGAACGGGCAGTCCGGGCAGCCGCCAGCGCCTCGTCCACGGCAAGCAGATCCACCCGGCCCCCCGGCGGAATCACGAGGCGGTAGGCTTCTCCTTCGCGAACCAGTAGCGGGCAGTCCCGGGCTCCAGGGCACAGAAGCCGCCGCAATCCGGATAGCGCCACGTGTACGTTCCGCGCCGCCGTCGCGGCGTCCGCGTCCGGCCAGAACGTGGTCTCGAGTATCTCCCGATGAACCGGCTTGCCGGCGTTCAAGGCCATGAAACGCAGCATGGCACGTGGACGCGGCTTCAGTGTCGCAAGATCCAGCGGCCGTCCCGCGACGCTCATAGTGAACCCGCCCAGCAGCGTGATCTCGACAGGTACTGAACGATCGCCGCCGGCTGTTCCTCGCGCATCGCCGAGTTCTTCGATGGACGCGACCTCAGGCACCGGCAGCGCCCAGCGTGGCGCGAGGCCCGTCTCGCGTGAGACTGCCTCGACGAGGGCCCTGTGCTCGTCCGCGCGGTCCGGATCGCATTCGGCGAGGGCTGCGTAAACTGCGACCCGCGCCCCGGAAACGCCCGTGGCGCGCGCCATGCCTTCGGCTCGGAGCGCGGTACCCTGCGCGTCCGGCAGCCCGAGCCGCGCGGAAGCAAGAGCCTCAAGGCCGCGGGCCCACGCCTCCAGGGCCCCACCCCCGAGCCGCCGCGCGCCGGCCGCGGCCAGTTCCAGCGGCGGGAGCGCCTCCTCCGGATCGCCCTGAAGCGCCCAGCCCTCGACGAGCGCGGAGAGCACTTCGCCCCAGCCGTCTCCATCCAGCGCGGCGACCTGGCGGAAAGTGCGGAGTTCCGCGATCTGCTGCGGCGCAGGATCAGGCCGGGCCAGCAGCAGCGCGACCCGGGCAAGTCGCGACAGCCAGACCTGGCCTCCTCGCTCGGCCATGGCGGCGCCGCGTTCGATATCGGCGGCCGCCCGCTCGTCGCCGGACAGCGCGCCGGCCGTTCCGGCCCCGATCGTGGCAACGGCGGCAATCACCGGATCGACGGTCGCATCGTCGGCTACGTCTGCGAGGATCGAGCGGCTGATCCGGACTTGTCCCGCGACGAGGCATGCGAGTCCGTACGCCAGCCGATCCGTCGGCTCGTCACCAGAAGCTGCCCCTCCGGCGTCGGCGACCCCAGGGTTCCTCCCCAGTGGATCGCGTCGCAGCGCCGACCGCAAGGTTCCCGTCCAGGTTGCGGGTGGCCGGCCTGTCGGGTCCATGAATGCGGCGAGGGCAAGCCGCTCGGTACGGCAGATCGCGGCGGCATCGGCCGTTCCGAATGCCGACTCGGCCGTCGCGAATTCCTCGACTGCCCGGCTCCAGTGGCCCTCGGCGCGCAGCCGTCTGGCGTTCCCCAGGCGGAGCCACGGGTCATTTCGGATCACGGCCGGGGCGACTTCGTCGATCCAGTCATTGCGACCGTCGTGGCGCAGCCGCTCGCCGCCGTTGCCGAGGACGCGCGCCACGTCCGCCCAGCGATCCGCGCGCCCATACGCCGAAAGGGCATCGGCCGGCGCGCCGTGCGATTCCAGAAGCTCCGCCGCCCGCGCGAATTCGGCCCGTGCCGCCGCC
>Ga0302323_100005114_pt1 | contig 10720 bp, 6 predicted proteins | sample Fen_T0_3_FD_201950 | JGI IMG/M metagenome (GOLD analysis project Ga0302323, IMG submission 201950) | Peat permafrost microbial communities from Stordalen Mire near Abisko, Sweden - Fen_T0_3 | ecosystem: Environmental > Terrestrial > Soil > Wetlands > Permafrost | place: Sweden: Abisko... | reverse complement strand
CTCTGGCCAGCCGTCGTTGTTCAAATCGGCGATGTGGCACGAGCCGCCGATGCCGTCGTCCCCGCCGCTGACGAAGCTGTAGGTGTGGATCGCGTTCCAGTTGACGCGCCCGAGCGCATCGTTGCTGGCGTTATAGCGGTAGCCGTCGCTGCCGTCCTCGCTGAAGATCACGTCTGGCCGGCCGTCGCGGTTCAGGTCGCCCACGTCGGAGTGGTAGGTCGAGCCGGCGCTGATGCTGGCCTGGAACATGACCGCCGAGAACGTGCCCGGATTGGCCGGGTTGTTGTAGGCCACGCTGGTGGCGCCGGCCTGATTGCGCACGACGTCCAGCAGCCCGTCCATGTTCATGTCGACGATGTTCGCGGCCGTGCCGAAGCCGGTCGAGAGCATCGCGCTCGTCATGCGCGTCGTGCCCGAGTCCGTGAAGAAGCCGTTGCCGTTGTTGATCAGCAGCTTGTCCTCCAGGTTGCCGTAGTCCGCGAAGTAGAGGTCCGGGGCGCCGTCGCCGGTGACGTCGCCCGCCGCGACCGCGCAGAAGTGCGGCGCCATCGCGAAGACCGGGATGCGCGCGTCCTCGAAGCGCAGGCCCTGCCAGACGCCGTTGATCGAGCCCTGGTTGATGTACACGCGCGGGTGGCTGATGTGGTGCGGCAGTCCGTCCGAGAGCGTCGTGGCGGTGACGACGTCGAGCCAGCCGTCGAGGTTCACGTCCACGATCACCACGTCGCGATCGTTGGTTGCGGTCAGGAAGCCGAGGTCGCCGGGGACGTCGCTGCTGCTGGCGTACTGCGCACTGCGGTCGACCAGGATCCCGCCCTCGTTCATCAACAGGTAGTTCGGATAGGCGCCCGAGGTCGTGTAGGGCTGCTTGCGCACGACCACGAGGTCGACCCAGCCGTCGTTGTTCAAGTCCCCGGTCGCGACGTCCTTCTCCTGCGGGTCGGTGAGGATGTAGCTCGCGTCGGCGCCGTTGCTGTCCTTGATGCGGCCGGGACCGGGCGCATACGTCAGCCAGGTGTTGTCGAACTGCGCGAGCGCGGAGGGAGCGGCGAGTGCGAGAAAAAGAGCGATGCGGAAGAGTTTCGTGGAGCGGATCACGTCACACCTCGTGCGGAAGAGGGAGAAAGAGGAACGAATGCTGGAGCGGCGCCGGGCCGCTCTCATTCAAGGACCCGTGAACGCGCGCTGCAACACCCCGAAATCCTCGAGGTCGAAGTCGCCGTCCTGGTCGAAGTCCGCGACCGCGCCGGGGGAATCGGCGGTCAAGGGCACGACCGGCGCCGGGCCAGTGACGAGCGGATAGAGGAAGAACCAGTCCACCTCGTCCACGTTGTTGTTGTTCTCGTAGTCGAACTCAAGCCGGCCGAGCGAAAGCAGGAATGCCTGCAGCTTCAGCTTGTCGGCGCTGGAGAGCGCGGCGTAGGCATTGCGCGAGGCGAGGCCCTCGCCGTCGTGCGCCAGGATCGCGGCGTCGATGTTCTGGCCTGCCGAGCCGCCGGAGACGCGGCCGTCGTGCAGCAGTGCCACCGGCGCGCGGAACGAGACGCCCCAGAGCGGCGCCGTGCGGAACTCGGTCTCGCTCGCCATGCCCTGCACGATCCCGTCGCCGAGCGAGCCCATGTCGTGCAGCAGGAAGTCCGTGTAGGGCTTCAAGCTCGTGTTGGCGATGCCGGGTTCGGCGAGCGCGCTCGTCACGAAAGGCGTCGAGAGGTGGCAAGACGCGCAGCCGACCGCGTTGAAGACCGTCTCGCCACTCATGCCCGAGCGCGGCGTCTGCGGCGGTGGCGCGAGGTAGCGCTGGAAGTCGGTCATGCGGTCGATCAGGAAGAACCCGCTCGAGTCCTGCGGGTCCTCGGGATCGGCGACCGAGTCGCACTGCGCGAGGCGCACGAGATCGCCGTTGGGCGCGTTCTCGACCGGCAGGAAGCGGTTCGTGAGGCCCATCTCGTTCAGCGAAGCATCCGCCGAGAAGCTGAGCAGCGTCGCGACCTGCGACTTCCAGCCGAAGCGCCCGACGCGCGCGGGCGAGCCGGGCGGGTCCTCGAGCGCCTGCACGAGGTGCGCGCGGCCGCTGACACCCGGCGGCGGGAAGGCCTCGTTGACCAGGATGTCGCCGTCGAGCACGGCTTCCGCCAGGCCGAAGCCGAAGGTCGGCGGCGTGATGCGGTGGATCACCACGTTGGCCTGCGGCGGGACGGTCTCGTCGCAGCTCGGCGTGTTGATCGAGAAGGCCTGCAGCAGCGATCCGCCCAGATTGGCCAGCGGGTCGAAGGGGTTCCCGCCGCTGGCGGCCACGCCGAAGCGCGTGACGAAGATCGAGCTCGACCCGCCCGAGAGCGGGCCGAGGTGGCAGTTCTTGCAGGACTGGTTGTTGAAGACCGGGCCGAGGCCCTGCGCGGCCGTGATCTGCGTGTCGAACACGACCTTGCCCTGGTCGAAGCGCGCACGCTGCGTGGCGTCGAGCGTCGCGAGCGGCGCTCCCATGCGCGGCTGGATCTCCTGCGCCAGCGCGCGAGCGGGCTGGCACAGGAGAGCGGCGAGGAAGAGCAGCGCGAGACGCATGACGAGCGACCTCAGTCAGCACGCCAGAACGCGAGCGCGTTGGTGGTGTTGCTGTGTCCGGCACCCGCGACGGGGTCGCGGAACCAGGCCTGCGCATCGCGCTCGGTGCCGATGGTGATCGTGCTCATCGGGCCGTTCGTGAAGTCGCAGTTGAAGAGCGCGACACCGTTCGCGTCCGAGGTCACGGCCGGCAGGCGCTGGATCGCACCGCCCACCCAGCGCTGGCCGTCGCCGAAGGGCACACCGGCCCAGAGACGGTTGACGCCGTAGAGGAAGACCGTGGTCTTGAACGCCGGCATGCCCTCGGCGCGCATCACGAAGTCGTTGTGCGACGTGTCCGCGTGGCCGGTGGCGCTGATGCGCGCCTTGTTGCCGGTCGAGTTGACGTTCGTGTCGCCGTAGACATAGGTCTGGTCGGTGGCCCGGGTGATGAGCTGGTTCATCCAGACGAACGTGCCGTTGCAGCGGCCGAAGACGAGGTCGGTGTCGCCATCGTGGTCGATGTCGAGGATGCCGATGTCGAACGTGCCGGTCAGGTCGCTGTCGAGCATGCCCTGCACGCCGCGCCAGGCGCCGGTCGCCGAGCCGGCCTCTTCCTTGAGCACGACCTCGCTGCCGATCGCCCCGCCGAGGTTGTGGTAGATGTGCGCGCGGCGTCCGCAGCCGCCGATGTCGACGTCCACGTCGGCGTGGATCGTGTCCGGCCAGCCGTCGTTGTTGAGGTCGACGATGTGGCACGAGCCGCCGAAGCCGTCGTCGGCGCCGGTCACGAAGCTGTAGAAGTGCAGCGCGCCCCAGACCGGCCGGCCGAGCGAGTCGGTCGAGAGGTTGAAGCGGTACGAGTCCGCGCCGTCGTCGCTGGTGATGATGTCGGGCCGGCCGTCGCGGTTGAGGTCGCCCGCGTCCTCGTGGTAGGTGGCCCCGCTGGCGACGTTCTGCTGGAAGAGCGTGGCCGGGAAGTGGCCGATGTTGTTCGGGTCGTTGGTCATCACCGAGCACATCGGGCCGGCGCCCAGGCCGGTGACGCCCGAGGAACGCACGATGTCGTTCTTCCCGTCGCCGGTCATGTCGAGGATGTTGCACGCGTCGCCGAAGGCGTCGTCGAGCATCGCCGCTCCGATGCGCGACGTGCCCGAGTCGGTGAAGAAGCCGTTGCCGTTGTTGATCAGCAGCTTGTCGCTCAGGTTGCCGTAGTCCGCGAAGTACAGGTCGGGCGAGCCGTCGCCGTCGACGTCACCCGCGGCCACTCCGCAGAAGTGCGGCGCCATGATGAAGGTCGGGATGCGCGCGTCCTCGAAGCGCAGGCCCTGCCAGACGCCGTTGATCGAACCGAGGTTGATGTAGACGCGCGGATGGCTGAGGTAGTGCGGCAGCCCGTCGCCCAGCGTCGTGCACGTGATCACGTCCGGCCAGCCGTCCATGTTGACGTCGGCGATGGTCACGTCGCGGTCGTTGGTCGCGGTCAGGAAGCCGAGGTCGCCCGGCACGTCGCTGTTGCTGGCGTAGAGCGCCGAACGGTCGACGAGCGTCCCGCCCTCGTTCATCAGCAGGAAGTTCGGGTACGCGCCGCCCGTCGTGTAGGGCTGCTTGCGCACGACGACCAGGTCCACCCAGCCGTCGAGGTTGAGGTCGGCGGCCGCGAAGTCCTTCTCCTGCGGGTCGTTGAGGATGTACGACGCGTCCGCGCCGTTGCTGTCCTTGACGCGGCCGGTGCCGGGAGAAAAGTGAGCCCAGGTGTTGTCGAACTGGGCCAGCGCCGCCGGTGAGAGCAGGGCGGCCGCCAGGAGCGTGCGCGTGAAGAGGTTGGTCACAGACATGGGATGCATGAAGAGAGAGTGAGTAGGAGAGAGTTCCGTGAAGTACCGAGCGAGCTACTGGACGACCTGGACGGGCTCGGCCTCGCTGACGTATTCAGGCGAGGAACCGGCGAGATAGAAAGCGTGCTGGACCGTCAATCCGATGAAGCGGCGATTGGGGTGGAAGGTGACCGTCGCCTTGCCGTTCGCATCCAGGAACCCGAGCGAGTTCTGGAGGATCGACGTGTTCGGGTGGGTGAGCGTGTAGTTGAGGTAGCCGTCGGGATGCAGCGGCATCAGCCCGCCGTTCGGCAGCGGGAAACCTGGCGACGTGCCGCTGATCGAGCCCAGCACCTGGTAGGCGCGCCCGGCATTGGCGGGACCGGCATCGAGCGCGAGGTGCTGCTCGTCGTTCGCGCTGATCGAGGTGATCGCCGGCCGTGCCTGGATCGCGTGCACCTCGATCGAGAGGGCGCTGACGCTCGTCCCGGCGACCTTGTCGACCTTGTAGAAGGGCACGCCGCTCTGGCCGGGGAGGATCACGTTGGCCTTCGTGCCGAGCGCGTTGAGCGTGTAGCTGCCGACGCGGTAGGGCGCGACGAGATCGCCCGTCACGAGCACTTGCGGCGCCGACGGCTGCGCGACGCCGAGCACCACGGTCCCAAGCGGTGCGGCCGCGATCGTGTTGTTGATCGTGTTCTGCGCGCCGCCGACCTGTACCAGTTCCCCGTTCACGAGCGTGCCGCCGAAGCCGGCCGGGTTCGAGAAGCCCAGCGGCGCCGCGAAGGAGCTCATCGGCACGCTGGTCGGGCTCGCGGCTTGGGGCAGCGGCCCGCCGCTGAACGAGAGCTTGGTGCTGAAGTACGCCAGGCCGTCGCTGGCGGCCGCGTTCGAGAGCGTGCCGATCACCTGGTAGTGCGCCACGCGTCCCGGGCTGACGATCAGCGTGCTCGCCCCGCTGGAGCTGCGCACGTCGAGCGCGAGGTTCGTGCTGGCCGTCGGCGGAACCGAGAGCAACAGCAGGGCCGTGAGGCCGGCGGGGGTGAGGAGACTCATCGCTAGGGATTCGAGGATACGACGAAACTGCCCCGGCGGAGGACTCTGCCAGCAAACCTCTCCTGGGGACCTAGACCTTACCCCACAGGCGGCGCGCGGCTACCGGTCCACCGCGCAATGCCCCATTGGACGCAGACTGCCCCCTCCCGGTTCCGGATCCGCCCGGATGGACGATTCCGGACCCGGTAGCATGGGGAGCCGCATGCCGACCCCCACCAGCGATGCCCTCCCCCGCTTCCTCGCCATCGCCAATGCCCTGCGCGCGAGCGGGGGCTGGTTCGACGACTGGACCATGCTGCGCCAGTCGGCCTTGGCGCTGCCCCTTTGTGAGGGAGAGCCCGAGGCCCTCGCAGGTGACATGCGTGCAACGATGCTCGCGCTCAAGAAGAGCGCCAGCTTCTGGGAGAGCCAGAGCGCTTCGATGCGCGCCTTCATCGCCACGTCGCTGATCCAGAACGGCCAGAGCGCCGCCTCGTTCTACTCCGGGTTGAAACACGCCCGGGAGCTCTTTCGCGCAGCCAGGCTGCCGCGCGGCGGGACGAGCGAGGTGCTCGGCTACCTCGTCTTGCGCGAGCAGGCTGGCGGTGAGGACCTGAACGAGCGCGACGTGCGGCGCATGGGCGAGCTCTACCGCGAGATCAAGAAGGACCACCCCTGGCTGCTCGGCGTGGGCGAGTACCCGACCCTCGCGCTGCTGGCGCAGACCGACCTGCCCGCGCCCGAGATCGCGCGGCGCGTCGAGGCGATCCTGCAGCGCCTGGAAGAGCGCGGCTTCCGCTCGCGCGGCCGGCTGATTCCGATCGCGCAGATGCTCTTCTTCGCGCCCGACGCCGATTCGGTCGCTTGCGCGCGCTTCGAGTCGCTCTGGACGGAGTTCACGTCCGAGGGCTTGAGGATGGCTGCCGGCGACTACGACGAGGTGGCGCTGCTCGCCTTCGCGCCGCGCACGCCGAAGGAGATCGTGAGGTGCGTGCTCTCGCACCGCGAACAGATCCAGACACTGCGCCCCAAGCCCGGCCGCGATCTGAGCTTCGCTCTGGCGTGCGCGACGGCGTTCCTGGAGCTCGTCGGCGGCGATCCGAAACTGCGCAAGCTCTCGAAGGCGCAGGCGGCGCTGCAGACGCGCTCGATCCTCGTCGCGCGCCAGGCGGCGGCAGCGGGCGCGGCTGCGGCGGCTAGCTGAGGCGCGAGGACTTCAGCACGCCGAGCGCCTGCGCGAGCGACTGCTCGCGCGTGCCTCTGGTGTCGATCTCGCGCAGGATCGGCGCCGTGCGCGCACCCGCAGGTTCCCACGTGCGCCGCACGTGCTCGTGGATCGCCCAGTCCGCATCCGACGCATCACCCGCGCGCTTCTCGAGCCGCTCGCGCACCTCCCCGGCCGGCGAAGTGCACAGCAGCATGCGCACGGGCACGCCCCAGTCGCGTGCCGCGTCCACGAAAGCGAGGCGCCGGCCTTCGTCCTTGAAGCTCGCGTCGACGAGCACGCGCTTGCCCGAGAAAAGCAGCTCTTTCGCACGCGCGAGGCACTCGCCGTACGTGCGTTCGTTCCACTCGCCCGTGTAGATCCCGCCGCGCAGCTCCGCGCGACCCGAACTCGTCGGCTCGAGGCCCGCGAGCTGCTTGCGGATCGCGTCGCTGCGCAACCAGACGAAGCCCGCTGCCTCTGCGAGCCCGGCCGAGAGCACCGACTTGCCCGTGCCCGGCAAGCCCCCGACGAGCACGAGGCAGGGCCGCTCGAGCGGCGGCACGAGTTCGCCGAGCGCGAGCTGCACGTGCGCGCGCGCGAGTTGCAACGCGTGTTCGCGCTCCGCCGCCGGCACGAGCGCGCCCTGCGCCTGCAGCACGCGCACCTTGGCGCGCACGCTCGAACGGTAGGCGAGGTAGAGCGGCAAGAGCGCGCGCCCGTCCTCGTCCCCGCGCGCGGCGAAGTACGCGTCGAGCAGTATCTGTGCTCCATCCCAGGCGCCGTGCGCCTGCAGGTCCATGGCCAGGAAGGCGATGTCGCTGACGGGATCAGCGCAGCGGAAACGCTCGGAGAACTCGATGCAATCGACGATCACGAGCTCGCCGCCGGGCAGGACGTAGACGTGCTCGAGTCGCAGATCTCCGTGTGTTTCACGCGCGATTCCGGCCTCCGCGCGCCGCTCGATGCGCGCGCGCTGCAGCTCGAGCTCGCTCTCGCAGACGCGCGTGAAGCGCTGCAACTCCTCGAGCGGCGCCACGCGACCGGCTTGCGCCTCGAGGAAGACGTGGTTCTCGCGCAGGTTCGCGGCGACGCACTCGAAGCTCGCGAAGCGCGCGACCTCCGGGCCGCCGCGCGCCGCGGCGTGGAACTGCGCGATGCGCTGGCCGATGGCTTCGAGCGGCGCAGCGTCCAGCTTGCGGCTGAGCGTCGCTTCCTCGGGCAAGCGCCGCATGTGCACCGCGTATTCGATCGGATCGCCCGCTCCCCCGAGCACGATGCGCCCGCCTTCGAGCGTGATCGGCAGCACGCCGAGGTACACACCGCTCGCGAGGCGCTGGTTGAGCTCGACCTCGGCCGCGCACATGGCCTTGCGCCTCTCGAGCGTCGAGTAGTCGAGGAAGCCGAAGTCGACCGGCTTCTTGAACTTGTAGACGTGCTCGCCCGCGAGGATCACGGCCGAGGCGTGCGTCTCCACGACCTCGATCGCCGGCGCGGGATGATCGTAGGCTCGCGGGTCGGAGAGCGCGGCCAGGATCGCGGAGAGGTCCATGGCAGGCATGCTGCCAGAGGAACCCGTCGGCTGCTTCAGTAGCATTGGATGGGCTGCCGAAAAGGCGTTCCGCCCCCGTCCGCTCATGAGCTGGTCCCTCCTCCTCGTCGCCGTGATGCTCCTCAGCCTGGCTGTGGCGTATCTGCGTCTGCGCGAGGCCGGGCGCAAGCGCGACGCCGCGGTGCTCGCCGAGCAGGCGCGCGCGAAGTCGGCCGGCACGCACAAGGCCCGGCTGCAGTACCCGAACATCGATCTCGCGCGCTGCATCGGTTGCGGCACGTGCGTCGCGGCCTGCCCCGAGCAGAACGTGCTCGAGATGGTCAACGGTCAAGCGATGGTCGTGCACGGCGCGCGCTGCATGGGACACGGCCGCTGTGCTTCCGACTGCCCGGTGGGCGCGATCGCGGTCGAGCTCGGCGATCTCTCCGAGCGCCACGACATCCCGGTGCTGACCGAGAAGTTCGAGTCGGAGCGCACGCCGGGGATCTTCCTCGCGGGCGAGATCACGGGCTATGCCCTGATCCGCACCGCGGTCAGCCAGGGAACCGTGGTCGCCGACGAGATCGCGCGGCGCCGAGCGCCGGATCAGCCTTCCTCCGACGAAGTCTTCGACCTCGTGATCGTCGGCTCGGGACCCGCCGGCCTGGCCTGTGCCCTGCAATCCAAGCTGCACGGCACCTCGTTCCTGGTGCTCGAGCAGGCCGAACTCGGCGGCACCGTCGCGAAGTACCCGCGCCGCAAGCTGCTGATGACCCAGCCCATCGTGCTCCCGCTGCACGGGCGCCTCGCGCGCGACAGCTATACCAAGGAAGAGCTGCTGGATTTGTGGTCGAGTGTGATCAGGGAACACCAGCTGCCGCTGCGGACCGGCGTCGAGGTCCAAGGCGTCGAGCGCATCGAGGGCGGACTGCTGCGCGTGCGCACGGATACCGGCGACTGCGTCACGCGCAACGTCTGCCTCGCGCTGGGCAGGCGCGGCACGCCCAACAAGCTCGGCGTGCCGGGCGAGGAGCTCTCCAAGGTCTCCTACAGCCTGCTCGACGCGGAGGCCTACCAGGACCGCCGCGTGCTGGTCGTCGGCGGCGGCGACAGCGCGATCGAGGCGGCACTGGGCCTCTCCGAGCAGTACGGCAACACGGTCACGCTCTCCTACAGGAAGGGCGAGTTCTCGCGCATCCGCGCGCGCAATGAGGAGCGCATCCGCGCCGCGATCGAGGAGGGCCGGATCGAGGCGCTCTTCGGCAGCGAAGTGCTGGAGATCGGCGAGAGCTCCGTCCGGCTGCGGGTCTCCGAACGCGAGGAGCGCGTGCTCGCCAACGACGATGTGTTCGTCTTCGCGGGCGGCAAGGCTCCGCTCGATCTGCTCCAGAAGTGCGGCATCTCCTTCGATCATGCCCGGCCGGGCGTGCAGACCGCGGCAGCCGAGCCGCCGGGCAACCTTACGCAGAGCCTCTCGATCGCGCTCGGCTTCGCGCTGCTGGTGCTCGCCTGGGTGATCGTGTTCCACCGCTACTACTCGCTCCCGGGCTACGAGCGCCCGCTCGCGCCCGAGCACGACTGGCTGCGCCCCTCCGGCAAGGCGGGCCTCGTCGCAGGAGTCCTCTCGGGCGCGATGATCCTCGCCAACCTGGCCTACCTCGCGCGCCGCTCGATGCTCTTCCCCTGGCTGCCCGGGACGCTGCGGCGCTGGATGACGATGCACGTCGCGACCGGCATCGGCGCGTTCCTGCTGGTGATCGTGCACAGCGCGATGTCCCCGCAGCGCGGGCCCGGCGGAGATGCGTTCTATGGCCTCGCGATCCTGGTCGTCACCGGAGCGATCGGGCGCTGGTTCTACTCCTTCGTCCCGCGCGCCTCGAACGGCCGCGAACTCGCGCTCGACGAGCTCGAGCTCAACACGTCCGACCTCTCCGGCCAGTGGGACCGCATCCACCCGGTGATCACCACGCGCATCCGCGACGAGATCCACCGCATGCGCAGCGAGAGCCGCTGGCAGGGCTCGTTCCTGCAGCGCGTGAAGTCGCTCATCCGGACGCAGCGCATGCAGCACGATTCGCGCGTGACCCTGCGCCGCCAGCTGTACGTCGAGGGCCTCTCGCTCGACCAGATCGAGCACGGCATGGCGCTGGCGAAGAAGGCCCAGCGCTCCGCGCTGCTGGCCGCGCACTACGACGACGTGCGCGCCCTGCTCTCGACCTGGCGCTGGCTGCACCGCTGGACGGCGCTGGCGATGTTCCTGCTCGTGCTGGTGCACGTCTGGACGGCGATGAAGTTCGGCAGCATCCTCGGGTGAGGCGCGGGCGGGAGCCGGCTTGCTACGATCTGGGGTCCACATGATCCCGCCGCGCAAGAGCCGCACGATCCACATCCGCGACCTGCCTCTGGGCGGTAGCGCGCCCATCGCGATCCAGAGCATGGCCGCGACGCGCACGCGCGACCTCGCCGCCACGAGGCGCCAGATCGAACTGCTCGAAGCCGCCGGCGCCGACCTGATCCGCATCGCGGTCGACTCCAAGGAGGACGTCGCGGCGCTCGCGGAGCTGCGCAAGGGCACGAAGGCCTTGCTCTCGG
>Ga0302323_100005113_pt1 | contig 10721 bp, 11 predicted proteins | sample Fen_T0_3_FD_201950 | JGI IMG/M metagenome (GOLD analysis project Ga0302323, IMG submission 201950) | Peat permafrost microbial communities from Stordalen Mire near Abisko, Sweden - Fen_T0_3 | ecosystem: Environmental > Terrestrial > Soil > Wetlands > Permafrost | place: Sweden: Abisko... | reverse complement strand
GGCCGGCGACGCTGCTCTCCGGGCGACCGCCGGAGCCCGCCCGAAACCGATCCTGCTACGATCCGATATCACATTACCCGGGCCCCGATCCGGTTACCCGGGCCCCGATCCGGCCCCGGAACGATCCGCTTGCGGCTCACCGACGGAGCAGGACCGACATGCGTCACCGCGAGGCCGCACGGGTCGTCGGACCCGGAAGGCCAGACCGAGCACCAGGAGCCCCCGCCCGTGCCCATCCTTGACAGCCTGCAGGACCCGGCGGACCTCCGCGGCCTCTCCGACGCCGAGCTGGACCAGCTCGCGGCGGAGATCCGCGAGACGATCATCCGCACCGTGGCCGCGACCGGCGGCCACCTCGGGTCCTCGCTGGGCGTCGTCGAGGTGACCCTGGCGCTCCACCGGCTCCTCGAGTCGCCACGCGACCGGATCGTCTGGGACACCGGTCACCAGGCGTACGCCCACAAGCTGCTCACCGGCCGCCTGGCCCGCTTCCACACGCTGCGCCAGATCGACGGCATCGGCGGGTTTCCGCGCCGCAGCGAGTCGCCGCACGACGTGATGGACGGCGGCCACGCCGGCACGGGCCTGTCCATCGCCCAGGGCCTCGCCACGGCGCGCGACCTCCGCCACTCGATGGAGCGCATAGCGGTCGTCGTGGGCGATGCCGCGCTGCTGTCCGGCCTCTCGCTCGAGGCTCTCAACGACATCGGCCACCGCCAGACCCAGCTCCTGATCGTGCTCAACGACAACGAGATGTCGATCAGCCCGTCGGTGGGCGCCCTGTCCAAGTACCTGTCGGAGATCAAGCTCAGCCAGGCCTGGCAGCAGGGCCGCGGCGCCTGGGACACGGCCACCGAGGCCATCCCGGTCGTCGGAGCCCGCCTCGTCGAGATGAGCCGGCGATTCCGCCAGTCCGTGGTCTCGTTCGCGCAGCCGGGGCAGCTGTTCGAGGACCTGGGGATCACGTACGTCGGCGTCATGCCAGGGCACGACCGCCCGTTCCTGGAGGAGACCTTCCGCCGGGCCCTCGCGCTCAACGGTCCCGTCATCGTCCACGTCCGGACCCAGAAGGGGAAGGGCTACAGGCCGGCCGAGACGGACCAGGTGTCGTTCCACGGAGCCGCCCTCCCGCCGATCACGGTGCCATCGACCGACAGCCACGACCGCATCGGGGCAACGGCAGGCCCCCGGATGGCCGACGGGGACGCGATGGCATCCGCCGCGGCCGGGGGCGCCTCGCTCACGCCGTCTCGCGGCGCGGACGAGGGTGCGCCGCCGTCGGCGTCGGTCATGGCCGACCGGCGTTCGCACGGGGTGGCCGCGCAAGCCTCGAAGGGCGCGGAGCCCGACCCCCAGAACTCGCGCAAGGTGCCCAACTACACGGCGCACTTCGCGACGGAGCTCGTGGCGCTCGCCGCGGAGGACCGGCGCATCGTCGGCATCACGGCCGGCATGCCCACGGGCACGGGCCTGTCCAAGCTCCAGGCCGCGTTCCCGGAGCGGTTCATCGACGTGGGCATCGCGGAGCAGCACGCTGTCACGCTCGCCACGGGCCTCGCGCTCGGGGGGATGCGCCCGGTCGTCGCGCTCTACTCGACCTTCCTCCAGCGCGCCTTCGACCAGACGGTCCACGACGTCTGCCAGAACGACGTCCCGGTGCTCCTCGCGGTGGACCGGGCCGGCCTGGTCGGCGAGGATGGCACCAGCCACCAGGGCATGTTCACCATCCCGGCCCAGCGGATGCTGCCCAACCTCGTCATCGCGAGCCCGCGCGACGAGCAGGAGCTGCGTTCGCTCGTCCGCACCGCCTTCGCCCAGGACCATCCCTTCGCGCTGCACTACCCGCGCGATGCCGGGTTCGGTGTCCCCGAGCGCGAGCCCGAGGTGTTCCCGATCGGGCGCGGCGAGGTCCTCCGCGACGGTCGCGACCTGTTGTTCGTCACGTTCGGCCCGATCACGTCACGCGCCCTCGACGTCGCCGACGTCCTCGAGGCGCGCGGCTGGTCGGTCGAGGTGATCAACGCGCGCTTCGCCAAGCCGCTCGACAGGCAGCTGATCCTCGACGGCGCGCGTGGCAAGCAGCTGGTCGTGACCTTCGAGGAGAGCGTCGTCACCGGCGGCTTCGGCTCAGGCGTGCTCGAGACGATCGAGGAGGCCCGGATCACCGAGCCGGCCCTGCGGGACGTGCCCGTCAAGATCCTGGGAATTCCCGGCGACCGGTTCGTGGACCACGGGTCCGTCACGGACCTGCGGCGGCGCATCCGCATCGATGTCCCCGGGCTCACGGCCCAGGTCGACGAGACCCTCGCCCAGCTCGGCATCCAGGCGCCCGCCACCGCGGGTTGAGCCCGCCGTCGCCGGTTGCCGAGCAGCCGGCGCGCGTGGTGTGGCACGATCCGCCGTGATGAGCGGGACGGCGGTCACCAGGGAGCGCGAGGCGGTCCGCGAGGACGCCCCGGAAGGCGACGCTCTGGTCGCGCGGCGGTGGGTCGTCATCGTCTGGAACGACCCGGTCAACCTGATGACGTACGTGACCTACGTCTTCCGGAAGCTCTTCGGCTACAGCCACCCGCGGGCCCACGCGCTCATGCTCCAGGTGCACACGGAGGGTCGCGCCGTCGTGTCGGGCGGCACCCGCGAGCGGTGCGAGCACGACGCCGCGCGCCTCCATGCCCATGGCCTGTGGGCGACCATCGCACAGGGCTGACGACTCCATGAGCGTGCCGCTGCCCGTCGTCCGCGCCGGACGCGAGCGCTTCGAGATCCGGTTGGGGCCGCAGGAGCGGCGGATCCTCGAGTCCATCATGCGCGAGCTCCTGGAAGCGCTGGACGATCCCGCGGGCAGGGCCCCGGACGGCGCGCTGGCGCGCCTCTACCCCGCGGCATTCCCGGACGATCCCTCCGCCAGCGCGGACTTCGCGGCCCTGGTCCACGCCGACCTCACCGCGACGCGCCGCGAGCGCATGGCGGTCGTCGAGTCGACGGTCGACGCGGAGTCGCTCGACGAGACGCAGGCGACCGCCTGGCTCGGGGCGCTCAACGACGCCCGCCTCGTGCTGGGCACCAGCCTCGGGGTCACGGACGACGACCCGGGTGATCCGGCCGGCGAGGATGACCCCGAGGCCATGCGCCACGCCGTGTACGCCTACCTGGGGTGGCTGGTCGGGGCGTTCACGGACGCGCTCGCCGAGGGTCTGCCGGCGGTCCCGGACGAGGCCTGAGGTCCACTCCGCCTCATCCACCACGCCCGCCATCGTCCGGCGCCCGCCCGACAGCGTCTTCGAGGGCGCGTGATCGTGTACGTCCGGGATGGGCGGCCTGTGCCACGATAGGCGCCATGCCGGCAGCCACCGCGAAACGCATCCGCCTCGACCAGCTCCTCGTGGAGCGCGGGCTCGCGCCCACGCGCTCGCGGGCCCAGGCGCTGATCCTCGCGGGTCAGGTCCGGGTGGGGGAGGGGGACGCCGCGCGCCACGACCAGAAGGCGGGCGACCTCGTGGACCGCGCGGCAGTCGTCGGCATCGCCGGCGGGCGCGAGTGGGTCAGCCGCGGCGCCCACAAGCTGATCGCCGGCCTCGACGCCTTCGGGGTGGACCCGGCTGGGGCGGTCGCCGTCGACGTCGGCGCGTCGACCGGCGGCTTCACGGACGTGCTCCTCGCCCGTGGCGCGAGCCGCGTGTACGCCGTTGACGTGGGGTATGGCCAGCTGGCGGAGAAGCTGCGGCGGGACGGGCGCGTGATCTCGATGGAGCGCGTGAACGCACGCACCCTGACATCGGAAACCCTGCCCGAGGCCGTGGACCTGGCTGTGATCGACGTCGCGTTCATCTCCCTCGCGCTCGTCCTGGGTCCCGTGCGCTCGGTCCTGCGTGACGGCCGCGGCCCCATCCTGGCGCTGGTCAAGCCCCAGTTCGAGGCGGGCCGCGCGGACGCCAGGGGAGGCGTCGTGCGGGACCGTGCGGTCCACCTGCGGGTCCTGCGGGACACGGTGGCTGCCGCACGGACCCTGGGTCTCGGGACCCGGGATGTCATCCCCTCGCCCATCCTGGGCCCCGAGGGCAACCGGGAGTTCCTGGCCTGGTTCGGCGCCGGGCCGTCGTGCGCGGGGCTGGACGAACGCATCGAGGCCGCGGTCGCGGCCGCCTGGGAGGACGCCCCATGACGGTCGCCCGCATCGGCTTCGCCTACAACCCCACCATCGAGGACGCGATCGACCTGCGCGAGCGTGCTGCCGGCTGGTGCCGGATGCGCGGCATCGAGCAGTGGGCGGCGCCGGCCGGAGAGACGGCGGCCCTCATCGAGCAGCTGCCGGCCACCGACGTGCTCGTCGTGCTCGGCGGTGACGGCACGTTCCTGCGCGCGGCGCAGGCCGTCGCCGAGGTGGACGTGCCGCTCCTGGGCATCAACCTGGGCAAGGTGGGCTTCCTGTCCAAGGCCGAGGCGCACGAGCTGGAGGCGGTCCTGGCCCAGCTCCAGGCGGGCACCTACACGGTCCGCGAGCGCATGGGCCTCGCGGGCGTCATCCTTTCGGGCGGGCGCGCGGCGGAGGTCAGCTTCACGGCCCTCAACGACATCGTGGTCGCGCGCGGCTCCCTCGCCCGGGTCGTGAAGTTGGACGTCACGATCGACGAGTCGCACCTGGCGACGTTCGTGGCGGACGGCCTCGTGGTCGCGAGCCCCACGGGCTCCACCGGCTACTCGTTCTCGGCCGGCGGCCCGATCCTGGACCCCCACAGCCGCAACCTCGTCGTGACGCCCATCGCCGGCTATCTCTCCGCCATCCGGTCGATCGTGGTGTCACCGCGGCAGGTCGTCCGCGCGCGGGTCCTGGATGCCCACGAGGCGCTCGTCTCCATCGACGGCCGGGAGGACCACCGGATCCAGGTCGGGGACATCGTGGAGGTACGGGCCCTGGAGCAGCCGATCCGGTTCGTGGAGCCCGAGGGCACACTGCCGTTCTGGGACCTCCTGCGGACGAAGGTCCAGCTGCTGCCGTCCTGACGATGCCGAGCGACGCCGCCCCTGCCCGACCGGGCCGCCTCCTGGAGCTGGCGGTCAGCGACCTCGCCCTGATCGACCGCCTCAGGCTGCCGCTCGCCGCGGGGCTGAACGTCCTGACCGGCGAGACCGGGGCCGGCAAGAGCCTGCTGATCGACGCGCTGGGGCTGGCCACCGGGGCGCGTGCCGACACGACGCTCGTCCGCCACGGCGCCGAGACCGCCCGCGTCGAGGCGCTCTTCGACCGCGTGCCGGAGCCGCTCATCGCCGTGCGCGAGGTCGGCGCCTCGGGCCGCTCCACGGCGCGCCTGGACGACGAGACCGTGACCGCCGGGCGGTTGGGCATCGCGACCGCCGGCCTCGTGGAGATCCACGGCCAGCACGACCAGCAGCGGCTCCTCGACGAGGACTGGCAACGGGACCTGCTCGACGCCTTCGGCGGGCACGAGGCGGCCCGGGCCCTGGTGGCCGATTCGGTGGACGCCTGGCGGGCGAACCGGACTGCGCTCGCGGCGCTGGCGATGGACCCGCGCGAGCTGTTGCGGCGCCTGGAGATCGTGGAGCACGAGGCGGAGGAGATCACCGCGGGCGGCCTGAGGCCCGGCGAGGCGGACGAGATCACGCGGCAGCTGGGGGCGGCGCAGCACGGCGAGACCATCGCGCAGGGCGCCGTCACCGTCCGCGACACGCTCCTCGACGAGGGCCGCGGCGCCCGCCAGCGCGTCGCGCTGGCGGAGCGGGAGCTGCGGGCCCTCGCGCGCCTCGACGACCGTTGGGGGCCGCTGGCGGACCGCCTCGCGGGCCTCGAGGCGGAGGTGGAGGACGTCGCCGCGGAGGCGCGCGCCCTCGCCGAGACCGTGGACCACGACCCGGCGAGCCTCGCGCGCCTGGAGGACCGCCTGGGCGAGATCCACCGGCTCCTCCGCCGCTACGGCGACGATGAAGCGGCGGTCGTCGCCCACGGCGAGCGCGCCGCGACCGAGGCGGCCCGCCTGCGCGGCCTCGAGGACGAGCGCGCCCAGCGCGCCGCCGAGGATGCCCGCCTGCTCCTCGGCGTGGCCGACGCCGCCGCCTCGCTCTCGATCCTGCGCCACGGGACCGCGGACCAGCTCGGCCGCGCCGTCTCCGCGGTGCTGGCGGAGCTCGGGTTCCCGGTCGATGCCTTCGCCGTGGCGATGGGCCGCCGCCCCGCCGCCCGCGACGACCCCGCGGTCGAGGTGGATGGCGACGCCGTCGCCTTCGACGCGTCCGGCATCGACACGGTCGTGTTCACGTTCCGCCCCAACCCGGGCGAGCCGGCACGCCCGCTGGCGCGGATCGCCTCGGGCGGGGAGCTCTCGCGGGTCGCGCTCGCGGTCAAGCAGGTGCTCGCGGAGGTGGACGAGACGCCGACGCTCGTGTTCGACGAGATCGACACCGGGATCGGCGGGCGCAGCGCGGACCCGGTGGGGAGGAGCCTCTGGACGCTCGCCCGCGGGCACCAGGTCCTGTGCGTCACCCACCTGCCGCAGATCGCCGCCTACGCGGACGCGCACTACCGGATCGCGAAGCGCGAGCGGGACGGACGGACCGTGACGGAGATCTCGGTGCTCGACCGGGGGGCACGCGAGGGCGAGCTCGCCCAGATGATCGGCGGGCCTGACGGCGGAGAGGCGGCCCTCGCGTCCGCCCGCGAGCTGCTGGACCGCGCGGAGGCCTGGCGCGCGGGGCGCGCCATCGAGGCCGGCGCCTGACCGGGGCCGGTGCCGGATGACGTCGTGACCACGCCGGACCTGGAGGAGGCCATCGAGGGCTACCTCGGGTACCTGCGCGTCGAGCGCGGCGTGGCGGACGCGACGATCCGCGCCTACCGCGCGGACCTGGCGGACTTCGCGATGAGCCGTGGGGCCGCGGCGGGGTGGGTCGATGGCCCCGCGGTGGCCCACCGCTACCTGGCCGCGCGCGGCCGGCGCGGGGCGGGCCGGGACCCGGGCCTCGCCCCCACGAGCCTGCGCCGGCGCACGGCGGCCATCCGCGGGTTCTACCGCTTCGCCTACGGGGACGGGCTGATCGCCGTGGACGTCGCCGCCCACCTGGACCTGCCGCGCCAGCCGCGGCTCCTGCCCGAGACGCTCACCATCGACGAGGTCGAGCGGCTCCTCGAGGCGGCCGGCGGCATGCCCGAGCCGCGCCGGGGCCGGCGCCGGCCCACCGACGCGGAGGGCGTGGCGGTGCGCAACCGGACGCTGCTCGAGCTCCTGTACGCGGCCGGGCTGCGTGTCTCGGAGGCACTGGCCCTGGACGTCGAGCACCTGGTCCGCGACCAGTCGTACGTGCACGTCATCGGCAAGGGTGACAAGGAGCGGGTCGTGCCGGTGGGCGACGTGGCGCTGGGCTGGCTCGAGCGCTACCTCTCATGGCCGCGGGCGGCGTGGCTGGCCGCGGCCGGGCTGCCGGACGGGGCGGGATCGCCCCTGTTCGTCACCGCGCGCGGGCACCGGCTGGGGCGCCAGGCGGCGTGGGGGGCGGTGAAGGCCGCGGCCGACGTGGCGGACCTGGGCGACCGCGTCTCGCCCCACACGCTGCGCCACTCCTTCGCGACCCATCTCCTCGAGGGCGGGGCGGACCTGCGGGTCGTCCAGGAGTTGCTCGGGCATGCCAGTATTGCGACGACCCAGCTCTACACGCACGTCACCGGGGAACGCATCCGAGAGGTCTACGCCCGCGCCCATCCGCGGGCCTGAGGAGGACGAGGGGACACCATGGGCTACACCGAGTCGCTGCTCGCGTCGGGCGAGCGCGTCGTCCGCAGCGCGCACCAGCACTGGTTCATCCTGATCTGGCGTGCGCGCTGGGCGGTCTTCGGCCTGCTCATCGCCCTCGTCATGACGATCCTGCGGCTGATCAACAAGGACACGAGCGGCTTCCTCTGGACGATCCTCGGCTGGGCGTCGCTCATCCTCGTGGCGTTCGGGATCCTGAACCTCGTCTGGGGCGCGCTCACCTACCGGGCCGAGGAGTACGTCATCTCGTCCCGGCGCCTGATCCACGTCCAGGGCGTGATCAACAAGAAGGCGTCCGACTCGTCGCTCGAGAAGATCAACGACGCGATCCTGGTCGAGTCGATCTTCGGACGCATCTTCGGGTTCGGGAACCTCGAGGTCCTCACGGCGTCCGAGAGCGGCATCGAGAAGCTGCAGATGCTGCGTGACGCCAAGGAGTTCAAGAAGGCGATGCTCGAGGCGAAGCACGACCTCGAGATCGAGCTGACCCGGCCGACCATGGCCCCGATCCGTGCCCCGGAGCCCGCCGCGGCCGCCCCCACGGCCCCCGCGCCGACGCCCGAGGTGGACACGGCGGACGAGGTTGCCGACGCGCTCGGCCGGCTGGGTGAGCTGCGCGACAAGGGGATCATCACCCCCGAGGAGTTCGAGGCCAAGAAGGCGGAGCTGCTCGGGCGGCTCTAACCGCGGCGACCGGTACCATACGCGGACCTGAACCTCCCCCCGCACGAGGCCCGCGTGGACCAGCTCATCCTCAACCTGATCATGATCGCGGTCCTCCTCGGGGTCGCGTTTCCCCTGCACGAGTTCTCCCACGCGTGGGTCGCGTACCTGCGCGGCGACGCCACCGCCAAGCTGTTCGGGCGGATGACGCTCAACCCGGTCGTCCACTTCGACATGTTCGGCGGGCTGATGACGATCATCTCGATCTTCCTCGGCGGGTTCCTGATCGGCTGGGCGAAGCCAACGCCGGTCAACACGGCGAACCTCAAGAACCGCAGCAACGACGAGGTCCTGGTGGCGCTCGCGGGGCCGGCGTCGAACCTCGTGATGGCGGTGCTCGGGGCCTTCGTCTTCCGGCTGATCGTCCTGATGAACCTCAGCCTGCCCAACCTCGTGGCGCAGGGCATCTACCTGTTCGTGACCTTCAACGTCATGCTCGCGGTGTTCAACATGATCCCCGTCCCGCCGCTCGACGGCGGCACGCTCCTGTTCCGGTTCCTCTCCCCCAAGCAGGTGTGGCAGGTCCGGCCATTCCTGGCCCAGTACGGCATGTTCATCGTGATCGCGGTCGTCCTCCTGGGCGGCCGGTACATCTCGGGACTGATCAACGGTGTCACGCTCACCCTCCTGGGCGTCGGGTAAGGCCCGCCAGCTCCGGACGCACGTCACGGCCCGCGTGAGCGCTGACGAACGCCGGATGCTGGCCGCCTGGACCACGCCCGCCGAGCTCGCCCTGTTCGATGCCCAGCACGTGGCCGACCGCCGCCACGGTCTCGACGTCGCCGCGTACCTGCGGCGCGCCGGGGTGCGCGACCGGGACATCCTCGCCGCCGCGCTCCTCCACGACTGCGCCAAGGGCGACACGGGGGCCGGGCCGCGGGTCGCCTGGTCGCTGGGGGAGCGGCTGGGGCGGTGGGTCCTGGCGCCGGCGCGGCTGGTCCCGGGCTGGGGTTCGGCCCTCGATCGGCTCCGTGATCACGCCGCGGCCTCCGCGGACCTCGTGGCCGCCGCCGGGCTGCCGCCGCGCGCCGTGGACCTGGTCCGCCACCAGGCGGCGCCCCGCGACCCCGGGCTCGGCGCCCTCTTCCACGCCGCGGACGAGGCCTGCTGATGCCCGCCGTCACCGCGCCGGCGGTCGCGTTCGGCGAGGGCCGCCGTCCCGAGGCCGTCACGCGGGTCACGCTGCCCGCCTTCGAGGGTCCGCTCGCGCTGCTGCTCGCGCTCATCGAGGCGCGCCAGCTGGACGTGCTCACGGTGCCGTTGGGCGCGCTCGCCGACGCCTACCTGGACGCGCTCGCGGGCCTCGACGACGACCGGATGGGCAACGTGTCGGCGTTCATCGCCGTCGCGAGCCAGCTGATCCTCATCAAGTCGCGGGCGATCCTGCCGCGCCAGAAGGCGGAGGGCGCCGTCCCGCTCGCCGACGAGGGCCCGGACCCCGAGGCGGAGCTGCGTGCCCGGCTCATCCTGTACCGCGCCTTCCGCGACGCCGGCGCGCGCCTGCTCGAGGAGGCCCAGGTCCGCCGCGGCCTGTGGCACCGCGAGCCCAGCGCGGCACGCGCGGCCGGGGTTGCCGGCGCCCGCCCGCCCGCCGCGGAGCCCCTGCCCGCGTCGCTGCTGGTCGGCGCGCTCGAGGGCCTCGCCACGATCGTCCCGCCGCCCCCGCCGCCACCGGAGACGATCCGCAGGACCGTCACGCTCACGCAGCGCGCGATGCTCATCCGTCGCGCCCTCGCCGGCGCGGACGTCGTGGTGCTCCAGGACCTCCTGCGGGGCGTCAGGGACCGCGTCGTCGTTGCCGTCACCTTCCTCGCCATGCTGGAGCTGATGAAGCGGCGCGAGATCGTCGTGCGGCAGGACGAGCCCTGGGGGCCGATCATGGCCCGACGCACCACCGCCGAGGAACGCGCCGCGGCCGGCATGACCGGCGCGATCGACGAGGAGGCACCGCTGGACGAGTCGCTGGAGTCCTTCGCATGACCGGGGACGGGCTCGAGCTCGACGCCGTGCCGGTCGACGACGCCGCGCCCGGTGCCGAGGACGATCCCGGTGCCGAGGACGATCCCGGTGCCGAGGGCGATCCCGGTGCCGGCGCCGTCGACCCCGCCGCCCCGCCCCCGCTCATCGGGGAGCTGACGGAGACGCAGCTCGAGGCGCTGCTGTTCGTCGCGGAGAAGCCGCTGTCCCGCGCCGAGATCGCCCGCCTCGCGGGCGTGGACCGCGAGACCGTCGACGAGC
>Ga0302323_100005112_pt1 | contig 10721 bp, 7 predicted proteins | sample Fen_T0_3_FD_201950 | JGI IMG/M metagenome (GOLD analysis project Ga0302323, IMG submission 201950) | Peat permafrost microbial communities from Stordalen Mire near Abisko, Sweden - Fen_T0_3 | ecosystem: Environmental > Terrestrial > Soil > Wetlands > Permafrost | place: Sweden: Abisko... | reverse complement strand
GCCCAGGTCGACGATCCGGCGGGCCTCACCGGCGATCCCCTGCTCTTCCGACGGGATGGCTGCTTCGCCTACCACTTGGCGGTGGTGGTGGATGATGGGGCGCAGGGCGTGACCGAGGTGGTCCGCGGTGTCGATCTGCGCCCGGTCACCGCCACCCAGATTCAGTTGCAGGAGGCCCTGGACCTCCCGCACCCAGGTTATGCGCACCTGGGTATGGTGACGGCGCCCGATGGCAGCCGCCTCGGCAAGCGGGCCGGTGCGCTTGGCTTGGATGCTTTGGCCACCAAGGGCATCTCTTCGGCTGAAGTCATCGGCTGGTTGGGTTGGAGCCTGGGTTGCCTGGACCGACCCACTCCGCGCCTGGCGGCAGATCTCATCAGGTCCTTCGACTGGGACCAGGTTCCCAAGGGTGACGTGCGGGTTCCCGGGGCCTGGATCTAACGAGCCGCCGCCATCCGCTTCAGTTCCGTCCACAGCCAATCCGAGGCAAGCACGATGCGACCATCCTTGAGCCTGATTTGATAGGGCTTACCGCTCAGGGTGCTCCCGCTGGCGCAGTACCGGATGAAATCGGGGGCGGTTTTCACCCGGCTTCCGGCATTCTTCCACTTCACTCGAAGGTGATCCGCCGCGTCCTTAGGCGTGTGCTCAGACCCATTGCGGAGGAACACGGCATCCTGGAGGGCCTCCACCGCCTGGATCAGGGCCTCAATCTTCTGGGCCTCGGTCTGCGGGGCTGTCTCGATCAAAACCGGGATGGGAATCATGCTTTCAGCATGGCAGGGCAGGGATAAGAAGCAGAAGAAGCAGAGGAGAGCTGAGGGGCCGCGGAAAGCTGAGAAGAGCAAAGGGCCATTGGTGCATGGCTTTGCCCTCCGCTCTCCTTGGCTGCTCCGCTTCACCTTGTTTATTCCCAAAAAGCAGAGGACCCGGCTCTCCGGGTCCTCTGCGATGGTTGGATGGTCCGTTAGGCCAGCTTGTTCACTTTGGCGGCCAAGCGGGACTTGGTGCGGTCGGCGGCATTCTTGTGCATCACGCCCTTGCGGCAAGCCTTGTCCACGAGACCCTGGGTCTCGGGCAGCAGCTTGGCGGCTTCATCTTTCTTGCCACCGGCGATCAGGGCCAGGAAGCTCTTGACGGCGGTCTTCAGGGTCGAGCGGTTGCTGCGGTTGCGCAGGCGGGCCTCGGCATCGCGACGGGCCTTCTTGGCGGCAGACTTGTGATTGGCCATGGTTCGGATCTCCAGCTTCCGAGGCAGTCCGTCGGGAAGCACGAAAGACCATCCTATCGCAAACAGGCCTTAGGTCAAGGGCAAAAGGCTGGGCCCAAGGGGCAATCGCCCCCTTCCAGAGCGGGCCTTCGCAGGGCATCCTGATTGGAGGCGAATGGCCTCCCGGGAAGGATGGGGTCATGTCGCAGCAGAAATTGGAGTCCGTCGAAGATTTGGCGGCGAAGGCGAAAGCCCTTCGGAGGGATGTGCTGCTGCAGGTCTACAAGGCCCAGAGCGGACATCCCGGCGGCAGCCTCAGCTGGATCGACATCGGCGTGGCGCTCTACTACCACGAGATGACCGTGTTTCCGGAGGATCCGGCCAACCCGTCGCGGGACCGCTTCGTGCTTTCCAAGGGCCACGCCTGCCCCTCCCAGTACGCCATCCTCGCGGACCAGGGCTTCTTCCCGAAGGCCTGGCTGGAGACCTTCCGCCAGTACCCGACCAAGCTCCAGGGCCACGCCGAGAACCACTACACGCCGGGTGTCGAAGTCACCACCGGCAGTCTGGGCCAGGGTTTGCCTCAGGCCGTGGGCATCGCCATCGGTTTGAAGGTCCAGAAATCCGAGCAGCGCGTCTACTGCGTGGTGGGCGACGGCGAAAGCCAGGAAGGTGTGATCTGGGAAGCAGCCATGGCTGCGCCGCACCACAAGCTCGATAACCTCTGCGTCTTCCACGATCTCAATGGCCTGCAGATCGATGGTGACGTGAAGAAGGTGATGAACATCAATCCCGTCCCCGACAAGTGGCGCGCCTTCGGGTGGGCCGTGAAGGAAATCGACGGTCACGACTTCACCCAGATCCTGGAGGCCCTGGCTTGGGCCCGCACCATCAAGGGCCAGCCCGCGATGATCTGCGCCCGCACCGTCAAGGGCAAGGGCGTGAGCTTCATGGAAAACCAGGCTGGCTGGCACGGCGTGCCACCCAAGACCGAAGACTACGAAAAGGCCCTGGCCGAGCTGGCGGATTGAGGATTCACCTGATGGAAGCATTGCGACACACCTTCGAACAGCAGCTGGCGGCGGCCCTGCCCGGCGTGGACATCACGCTGGAGCGGCCCAAGTCCGGCGAGCTGGGCGATCTGGCCTTCCCCTGCTTCCGCGCCGCCAAGCGGCTGGGGAGGAATCCTGTGCAGCTGTCGCAAGAGCTGGCTGCAGCCCTCTCCATTGAAGGCGCGATGCTGGTGTCGGCGGGCCCGTACCTGAACTTGAAGCTCGCCCCGGAGACCCGCGCCAAGGCCGTGCTGGGAGCCATCCTCGAAGCGCCGCCAGAGCGGCCCTACGGCTTCCGTCCCGCGAACGGCAAGAAGGTGATCGTCGAGTACAGCTCGCCGAACATCGCCAAGTTGTTCACCATCGGTCACCTGCGTTCCACCATGATCGGCCATGCGCTGGCCCAGACCCACCAGGCTCTGGGCTACGAAGTGACCCGCCTCAACCACCTGGGCGACTGGGGCACCCAGTTCGGCACCCTGCTGGCGGCCTACACTCGCTGGGCGCAGGCGGACAATACCGATCTGGAAGCGGACTTCGACTGGGCCGAGCCCGCACCTGACAAGCGCCGCACACCGCTGTTCCGACTCTTCCAGTTGTATGTCCGCTTCCATGCCGAAGAAGAAAATGACCCGGCCATGCGCGACGAGGCGCGGGGCTGGTTCAAGCGCCTGGAGGCCGGGGATGTCGAGGCCCGGCGGCTCTGGAGCTGGTTCCGCGAAATCTCCCTGAAGGAGTTCCAGCGCATCTACGACCGGTTGGGCGTGAGCTTCGACACGCTGGCCCAGGGCGAGGCCTTCTACGAGGACCAGCTCGTGCCCACCATGCAGCGCCTGGAGGATGCGGGCCTGCTGGTCGAGGGCGACAAGGGCGCCCGCATCATCAACTTGGAGGACGTGGGCATCGCCACGCCCTGCCTCGTCCAGAAGGGCGACGGCACCAGCATCTACGCCACCCGCGATCTGGCGGCCGCGCTGTACCGCAAAGAGGCCTACCGTTTCGACCGCTGCCTCTACGTGGTGGGCACCGACCAGGTGCTGCACTTCCAGCAGATTTTCGCGGTGCTCGACAAGCTGGATCCCTGGTTCCAGGGCCGCATGCTGCACACGCCCTTCGGCATGGTCAAGCTGCCCGAGGGGAAGATGAGCACCCGCAAGGGCAACGTCATTTTCCTGGAGGATGTGCTCGACGAGGCCCGCGAGCGGGTGGCCGCCATCATCGAGGAGAAGAATCCCGATCTGGCGAACAAGGCCGAGGTGGCCGAGATGCTGGGCATGGGTGCCGTGGTGTTCTTTGACGCCATGAACGACCGCGTGAAGCCCATCACCTTCACCTGGGACCGGGTCATCGCCCTGGATGGCGACACCGGCCCCTACGTGCAATACGCGCATGCCCGCATCATGAGCGTGCTCCGCAAGGCGGGCGGCGAGTGGGCGGCCAAGGCCCAATCTGGTCCCCCTGCCGGGCCGGTTGTGCCATTCACGGCCGTGGCGCTTCCCCAGAACCTCGACGGCCTTGCCGCACCCGAGGCGCAGGCCCTGCTGTTTGAGTTGGCGGGATTGCCTGGTGCCATCGCGGTCGTCGCCGATGGCTGCATGGCCACACCCCTCGCCCGCCAACTGGTGGCCGTGGCGCGCTCCTTCAGTGGCTACTACACCAACTGCCCCATTCTTGCCCCGGAGAACACTCCGGAGGTTCGCGATGCCCGCCTCGCCCTCTGCGTGGCCACGGCCCGCGCCCTCCGACAAGGGTTGTTCCTCATGGGCATCCAGGCCCCCGATGAGATGTAGGAGATTCCATGACTAAGTATGTGTTCGTGACCGGTGGTGTGTTGAGTTCCCTGGGCAAGGGGATCGCGGCGGCCAGTCTCGGTGCGCTGCTGGAGGCTCGCGGGCTGAAGGTCACGCTCATGAAGATGGATCCCTACCTCAACGTGGATCCGGGCACCATGTCGCCCTTCCAGCACGGCGAGGTCTTCGTGACGGACGACGGCGCGGAAACGGATCTGGATCTGGGCCACTACGAGCGCTTCACGTCCGTGCCCACCACCCAGAACCACACCATCACCACGGGCCGCATCTACAACACCGTCATCCAGAAGGAGCGCCGCGGCGACTACCTGGGCAAGACCGTGCAGGTGATCCCGCACATCACGGACGAGATCAAGGGCGTGATGAAGAAGGTCGCCAAGGACATGGATGTGGTGATCGTGGAGATCGGCGGCACCGTGGGCGACATCGAGAGTCAGCCCTTCATCGAGGCCATCCGGCAGTTCAAGCTTGAGGCGGGCCTGGGCAACGCCATCAACATGCACCTCACCTACGTGCCCTTCATCAAGGCGGCGGGTGAGCTGAAGTCGAAGCCCACTCAGCACAGCGTGAAAGAGCTGCGCGCCCTGGGCATCCAGCCGGACGTGTTGCTCTGCCGCGCCGAGCAGGACATCCCCCGCGACCTGAAGGACAAGATCGCCCTGTTCTGTTCCGTGACGCAGGATGCAGTGTTCAGTGCCCGGGACGCCCACTCCATCTACGAAGTGCCCCTCAACCTGCACCTGGAAGGGTTGGACGCCAAGGTGGCGGTCCTGCTGGGCCTCGGAGAAAAGACGCCCGACCTGAGCGCCTGGCAGAACCTGCTCCAGCGCATCCGGAACCCCAAGGGCAGCGTGCGGATCGCCGTCGTGGGCAAATACGTGGAATTCAAAGAGAGCTACAAGAGCCTCATCGAGGCCCTGCATCATGCGGGCTACGGACTGGAAACCCAGGTGGACCTCAAGTGGATCGAAGCAGAGGAACTGGAGAACCAGGATCCAGCGGCCTTCCTCCAGGATTGCCACGGCATCCTGGTGCCCGGCGGCTTCGGCGTGCGCGGTACCCGCGGCATGATCAAATCCATCCAATACGCCCGTGAGCACCGCATCCCCTTCTTCGGCATCTGCCTCGGCATGCAGATGGCATCCGTGGAGTTCGCGCGGAACGTGGTCGGACTTGAAGGCGCGGATTCCACTGAGTTTGACGATGCGCCCAAACACCGCATCATCTTCAAGCTGCGTGAGCTGGTGGATGTGGAAGAGCTGGGCGGGACCATGCGCCTGGGTGCCTATCCCTGCCGCCTCGCTCCGGAGAGCCAAGCCGCCAGGGCTTACGGCAGCACCCAGATCAGTGAGCGGCATCGCCATCGCTATGAGTTCAACCACGAGTACAAGAAGGCACTGGAAGACAAGGGCTTGGTCTTTACGGGGATGAGCCCCGATGGTGTCTTCGTGGAGATCGTGGAACTGAAGGACCACCCCTACTTCCTGGCCTGTCAGTTCCACCCCGAGTTCAAGAGCCGCCCGCTGAATCCGCATCCACTCTTCACGTCGTTTGTGAAGGCAAGTGCTGCCAACCGCGGCTGATTTTTTCGGGAAAGTCGTTCGATTGTCGGGACAGAGGGAAATCCTCTGTCCTGACGGCGTTTGCAAGGAATCTGAAAGGTTGGCGGTGGTTCAATGGGTTTGTCGTGAAGATCATCGTTAGGTAATCAAAGAGCCATCGTATTACGACCTATGAGTAATCTTTGATCTTGTTTGAAAAAACGACGTAGATATCATTTATACGGACCCGGCTCTTCCAGACGGACCGGCGCTCCAGTTCATTGCCAAAGTCGACGGAGGAGGGATCATGCAACTTTCAGGCTTGCGCTACGGCTCCAAGCTTCTGCAGCTGGTTGAATTTCCCGTGGCGGATTTCATAGATGGTTCCGCCACCAACCAGGACATCCAGCAGTTCCTGGAGAAGCACAAGAAGCTGGTGGTGAAACCCGCCTTCTACGGCGGCGTGGGCAAGAAGGGCAAGGCCGGCCTGGTGCGCGTCGTCAGCACCCTCCAGGAGGCGTTGCAGGCGAAGCGTGAGCTGTTCTTTGCCCAGCACACCTACGGGAACAAGACGGTCACGGCCAATGGCGTGACCATGGAGGCCTTCATACCGTCGGATCTGGAGGTCTACTTCAGCATCTCCAGTTCCAGCATCCACCGCGGCCCGGTGTTCACCATCACGCCCTGGGGCGGGGTGGACATCGAGGAACTGCCCGACGAAAAGAAGGCCGTGGTGGAGATCGACCCGTTCATCGGGATCAACGCCTTCGAGATCACCAATGCACTGACAGACACGGGCTGTCCCGAGGCCTTCATCTCGGCCCTGGTTCAACATCTGCCCAAGCTCTGGGACCTCTACGATGGCTATGGCGTCACCACCATCGAGCTCAACCCCATCCGTGTGCAGCGGAAGGGCAACCAGATCCTGCCCGTGGCCTGCGATGTGAAGGCCAGCTTCGACCAGGACAACCCGGCCTGGAAGCGCATCGGCCTGCCGGATGCCATGTTCCAGACGGAAACCACGCCCTTCGAGGCGGACATCAATGAGCTGCGCACCTACCAGGGGCAGAGCGACGTGCTGGAGATGAATCCCAACGGCAGCATCATCCCCTTCATGTTCGGTGGTGGCGCCAACAGCGCAGGTACCGAGACCCTGGGCGAGGCGGCCATCTTCTCTTCTGATTTCGGTGGCAATCCGCCGTACGAGAAGATCTACGAGATCAGCCGCATCGCCTTCGAGCACTGGTACGACAAGGCGAGCATGCTGCTGCTCATCGGTGGCAAGGCCAACAACACGGACATCTACGTGACCTTCAAGGGCGTGTTCGACGCGTTGCGCGACCATGTGTCGAAGGCAGGTTGGAAGCCACTCTATGTGGTGATCGGCCGGGGTGGTCCCAACGCCGTGAAGGGCATGTTCTACGCCAAGGACATTCTCGACCGCCTGCGGATGCCCTACAAGGTGTTCGGTCACGACACATCGATGATCCTCACGCTGGAATACGCGAAGAAGGTCGACGAGTGGTGGCGCGCCGAAGGCGCGGAAGCCTATCGCAAGCAGGTTGAAACGCAGGTCCGGGCCTAGGAGAGCGAGATGCGACGACTGAAGACGAAGCCTTTCCCCTACTACGTGGGCCTGCACTCCCTCGAAGAGCTGGTGACCCGCGAGCACCGTGTCTGCGTGATGAACATCCTGGGCAGCGAGAGCCGCAAGGTGACGCCGGTGTCCCACGAGTACAGCGGTGGCAACATCGTGGCCGGCGTACAGTACGGGCGCCGGGGCACGCTCGAGACCAAGATCGGTCCCATCCCCGTCTACCGCAGCATCCGCGAGGTCATGGACAAGGGCATCGCCTTCGACATGGGCGTGGTCTACATTCCACCCCAAGGTGTGTGCAAGGCCGTCTCTGAATTGGTGACGCACAACGAGGCGCTGAAGCGCATCGTGATCGTCACGGAGAAGGTGCCCGCGCGGGACTCGCGCAACATCCGGGCGCTCTGCCAGGAAGCGGGCGTAGATGTCATCGGCGCCAACTGCCTGGGCATGGCCAATGCCTGGGATCGCGTGCGCATCGGCGGCAGCCTCGGGGGTGATCATCCCGAAGAGACGCTGGTGAAGGGCTCGATCGCCATCCACTCCAACTCCGGCAACTTCACCACCACCATGGCCGAGTACCTCCGCACGGCGGGTTTCGGCATCAGCACGGCGGTCTCGAGCGGCAAGGATGTCTACATCCATTTCGCGCTGCCCGAGTTTCTCTACGCCGCGCAGAATGATCCGCGCACCAAGGCCGTGGTGATCTACGTCGAACCCGGTGGCTACTACGAAAAGATGGCCCTGGACTGGATCAAGGACCGCACCTTTGGGTTCACGAAGCCGATCATCGCCTGCGTCACGGGGCGCTGGAAGAAGAACATCACGCGGGCCTGCGGCCATGCGGGCGCCCTGTCGGGCAGCGGCGATGATGCGGAAAGCAAGGAACGCTGGTTTGACGAGTACTTCGGCGTGGATGTCTTCGACCCGAAGACCCGCGAGGTCAGCAAGCGCGGTGTGCGGGTGTCGAGCATCCAGTACATCCCCGACGCGGTTCGGGCCGTCTACGAAAAGATCGACGAGAAACCCGACTTCGCCACCACCGGGGATCTCTCCCTCAAGCTCTGGCTGGGCGATACCATGGTGAAGCTGCCGCCGGCACTGGATCTCCCCATCATCCAGGCCCCATCGCCCTACGACCACCAGATCGTGGAGGTGAACAAGCAGGTGGGAGCCCACTACCTCCGCCAGAACATGTCAGACAAGTCGGGCGCCACCCGGATGAGCCCCGAGACCCAGGTTTCCGAACTGCATGGGAAATCCGTACTGGATCTCTCCCGCCGGACCCTGGAGGAGAACCTCTACTTCGCGCTGGCCAAGGTGATGCCCGAAAAGGCGGACATCCCCACGTTGAACCTCATCCTGAACCTGTTCATGAAGATCGATGAGCGACGCATGGAGCTCATCGACATCGGTCGGGCCAACGGGTGCACGCCCAATGCCTACCTGGCTTCCCAGATCGCCCTGGTGGGCGACAAGGAGCTGCTGGCGAAATCCCGCGAGCACGCCAAGTTCATCATCGACCTCATCCGGGAATTTGGTCTCGACGAGCACACGCAGACGCTCCCGGCAGAGCTGGATGCGTTCGTCGAAAAGCACCTGCTCAGCGCCGAGCCCTCTCGGAAGACGGATGTCTCAGATCTGCTCTTCAGGGAAGTCAAGAAGTCGAGGAAATCCTGTGTGGCCCTGCGGGTCTGCCAGCACATCATCGATCTGGCCGAAAAACGCGGCCTGGAAATCCGCGACACCTACGAATTCCTGCTGGCCACCATCGCCGTGTGCGTGCTGTGGAACCCCATGCTGGAGAAGCGCATCAGCCGCCAGTTGGTGGAGGATTCAGTCACCTACTTCTACCTCATGTCCCGCATCGTGGCCTATTCCGTGGTGAACCGGGAGAACAATCCGCACTGGAAGAAGCTGGTGGACCAGAAGCTGTCGAACCTGAACCACAGCTTCACGGAGAATGGCTTCAAGGTGCTCTTCGGCCGGGTGCCCGAGCCCACGGAGCTGCTGGAACTCCAGACCCTGCTCGGCCTCACCATCACGAACGGCCCCGGCACCCTGTCCGCCAAGGGCGCGAAGGAGAGCGTGAGCGCTCGCAACGACATCTCCATGGCTTTCGTGGGGTTCCTGGCCAACACGGGTCGGGCCCATGGCGGCAACGGCTATGAGGCCATCAATTTCCTCATGGAACAGTTCAAGGATGTCGCCCTGGCGGATCCCGGTGATCCCAAGCACGGGTTGGATCTCAAGGCGATGGCGAACCACGCGGCGAAGGCCTATGGGGCCTACAAGAAGCAGGCCCAGGAGGTGGAAGACGGCACCGTGAAGCCCATCCCCTGCATCAACCATCCGGTCTTCCGGGGCAATAAGATCAACGTGGATCCCCGGGAGCAGTTCGTGGCGGAGATGCTGAAGGAGAAGGGGGTCTACAACGCCTTCTGGGAGTTCTACCGCTACCTCGTCAAGGAACTCTACGCCGAAGGCGTGACGAAGAATGTCTTCTGCGTGAACGTGGATGCTGTGCTCGCGGTGATCACGCTCAAGCTGGTCTGGAAGGACCTCCAGGCGGGCCGCATCACCCTCCGTCAGGTCCAGGAACTGGCCTTCACGCTGTTCCTTTTCAGCCGTGCCATCGGGGCGTCCGCCGAGATCGCCGATCACCGTGATCGCGGACTCGATATGGACTGCCGCACGCCCGAGCGGGACCTTACCTACGTGCTTTAGGTTCGCCTTACGTTGTTTGACTGTTCCATGAGAAAAGGGCGGGCCATCTGGCCCGCCCTTTTCTCACTGAAACCCGAAGGCTGATCTACTTCCGGCCGCCCTTGGCTGCCCACTCTTCGAGCATGGCGGTGGTGACGGACTTGGGGCGCTCCAGGGGGTAGCTCAGGGCGCGGTCCCAGGTGATGTTGGCCAGGACGCCCAGGGCGCGGCCGACGCCGAACAGCACCGTATAGAAATCGTATTCGCGCAGGCCGTAGTACCACTGGATGACGCCGCTCTGGGCATCCACGTTGGGCCAGGGGTTCTTGGTCTTGCCCTGCTCGGTGAGCACGCCGGGGGCCACGCGGTAGATCATGTTGACCAGCTTGAAGAGCGGATCGGTGGGCAGGTGCTTCTGGCAGAACTCCATCTGCGCGGTGTAGCGCGGATCGGTCTTGCGCAGGATGGCGTGGCCGTAGCCGGGGATGACGTGGCCGGAATTGAGCGTGTCCCACAGGGCCTTCTTGACGTTCTCCTCCGTGGGCTCGGCGCCGTCCAGCTGCTTCTGGAAGCCAAGGATCCAGTCCAGCACTTCCTGATTGGCCAAGCCGTGCAGGGGGCCGGCCAGGCCGTTGAGGCCGGCGCTGAAGCTGTAGTAGGCATCGGACAGCGCGGAGGCCACCAGGTGCGTGGTGTGGGCGCTGACGTTGCCGCTCTCATGGTCGCTGTGGAGGATGAAATACATGCGGGCCACATCGTCATAGGGCTTGTCGATGCCCATCATGTGCGCGAAGTTGGCGCCCATGT
>Ga0302323_100005109_pt1 | contig 10724 bp, 10 predicted proteins | sample Fen_T0_3_FD_201950 | JGI IMG/M metagenome (GOLD analysis project Ga0302323, IMG submission 201950) | Peat permafrost microbial communities from Stordalen Mire near Abisko, Sweden - Fen_T0_3 | ecosystem: Environmental > Terrestrial > Soil > Wetlands > Permafrost | place: Sweden: Abisko... | reverse complement strand
AGGCGCCGGAGCAACGCAACGATATGACCGGAGCGGATCATCTCGGCCATGTGTCCTTCGCAGAAGCGCTCCTTGCGCATGTGCAGCGTGAGCAGCCGACGGACATCCTCGAGGGATGCCGTCGCCACCTTCTCGGGGTCGAGGTACGCGCGTGCCTCGTCCTGCCACGACATCCAGTCAAAGACCACCGTCACGTGATGACGCTCGAGTGCCTGCAGCAACCGCAACGCCTCGGGCGTGTAGTCGAGGTACGGCATCTGAATCGCGCCGTCGGGCAAGCGATCGCCACCGCGCTCGACCGCAGGGCTTCCTTCGACGCGGAGCAGCTCCGGAATATGCGCTGCCACCGCCTCGAGATCGGCGATGGTGATGACGTCGTCGCCCTTGGACGCGGTCGTCGTGTCCTCGATCACCTGCGCGAAGATAGCCTCGGGGGCCCGATGTCTCAACAAGGGGCGCTTGTACAGCTGCTGCGTGCTCATCTCGCCAGAATCGCGTCGAGGTCGTGTCTCACCTTCGATGTAGACCAGGACGGCTGACGGGGCTCAGCGCTTGTGCGCGACGACGACCTTGGACACGAAGTGGGGCTCGCTCGACTCGACGGTGAACCCGGCGTCGCGCAGCACGCCCGCGAGGTCGTCCTCGAGATAGTCGGCGAAGAACGGCTCGTGGAACTCGCCCGGGAACGCGCGCAGCGCACTGGCGATCTCGGCGCTCTCGGCGAGCTGGGCCGAATCCTCGATCACGACCATGCCGCCCGGCGGACGACGCGGAACAGCTCGCGCACGGCGTTGCGGCGGGCGTTGCGCGGCAGCTCGTGAAACAGGTAGACGCTGGTCGCGATGTCAAACGTGTCGTCGGCGAACGGCAGCGCCTCGGCGTTCTCGACCGCGAGCGCGACCTCGCCGACATCGGCGAGCCGCTTGCGTGCGAGCCGGACGTAGGCCGGCGACAGGTCGACGCCGTAGTAGCGCAGCCCGGGATGGGCACGGCTGAGCTGGTGCAGGGTGCGGCCGGTGCCGCACGCGACGTCGAGCAGGCGGACGTGGTCGGGGCCGCCCGCCGCGCGGACGAACCGGGTGACCGGCGGGATGATCTGCCGGCGCATCACGTCCGCGGTGCCGCGGAACAGGAGCTCGACGCCGAGCTCGTAGACCTCGGCCGAGTGGTCGGTGAAGTAGCCGTCGGTCTGCCAGTGGAAGGTGCGCCGGTAGTAGGCCGGGTAGCGCGACTTGTCGACCGCCGGGATGTCGCGGAAGTCGCCCAGGCGCTTGCGGCGCAGCACGTGCGGCGCGTCGCGCAGCAGCCGCGGCAGCGCCCGCATGTAGCGCCGCACCGGGATGTCGAACAGCAGCTCGCGCGGGTAGAGCCCGGCCTCGACGTTGGCCAGGTCGCGGGCGTGGAGCTCGTTGCGCCGGCGCAGCACCGTGCGGAGCTCCGCAGTGGAGAGCTCCGGCCGCGGCGTCCGCGACATCAGCCGCGCGGCTTCCTGCATCAGGGTGGCTTGGATCAGGAACGACCAGTGCTGCGAGCGGTACGCGAACCGGTCAAGCGTTCCGAGGATGGCTTGCATGGGCTTGGAGGACTCGACGACGCCGAGGTCGTAGCAGCACCATACCAACCGGGAGGCCAAGCGCCAGCGCGCCGGTTCCGCCGCGCCCGCCGTCGCAACAGCCGGCCTTCGGTGCCGGGGCCTCGACGTTGCACTGGTACGACGCCGACGGCGTGCAGCCGAGCTGCTTGCAGACCGCGCACCACATCATCTGGCAGTCGGTCGCCTGCGGCGTGCCCGCCGCGCACGGCGCCGCCTCGGTGAGATCTTCGTAGCGCAGCACCTTGGTCCATGCCACCGCCTCGGGGTCGGTGGTCTTCATGATCCCGGCTCCGTCGAACGGCCCGCCGTTCGGGTTGTAGTTCTGCGTGCACGCCCACAGCTCGCCGGCGGCGTTCTCGACCAGGCAGTTCATCCGCGGCGGGTCGACCAGCGCGGTCCAGGTGTCGCCGTCGTCGTGCGAGATCTGCGAGCCGTTCGCCTGGGTGCCGACGATCAGGTCGTGCTTGCCCTGCGCGTTCTTCGCGGCGCGCACGACGAACGCGTCGAGCGGCACGCTGTCGTGCGCGATCCGGTGCCAGGTCGCGCCGCGATCGGTGCTGCGATAGATCGACTGGGTCGAGATGTTGTCGTCGTTGCTCACCCGGATGTAGACGTGCGCCGGATCGTCGGCGGCGATCCCCGCGATCGAGATCACCGAGTTCGGCGCGATGGTGACCGAGCTCGGATCGACCGCGATCGAGGTCCAGCTGGCGCCGGCGTTGTCGGTGCGGAACAGCAGCTGCTGCTTCACGGTGCCGGCGTCCGCGGGGCCCGGCACGTAGGCGTAGCCGCTCAGGTAGAGCACCTGCTGGTCCGACGGCGCGACCGCGAGCGACTCCCACCAGCTGACCGGCCCGTCGGGCTGGCCCGGGGTCGGCGCGAAGCTGACGCCGTCGTCGCTGCTCCGGTAGATCCGGTAGTCGGCGTCGACGTGGTTCATCGTGTCGGCGTGCTGACCGGCGGTGTAATACAGCGCGTGATCGGCGCCGAGCGTGTTGGTCGACACGAACGTCGCGCCCGCCGGGGTCGCGCCGAACGTACAGGTGTCGCGCTCGACCTTGAAGCCATCGAACGTGGTCGCGAACAGCGCGCCCGACTGGCTGAACGCGTAGCGCGGGTCGTACTCGCCCGAATAGCCGACCGCCTTCTCGCACAGCCAGACCCAGGTCGCGCCGCCGTCGTGCGAGATCACCAGCCCGAACGTCAGGCCGACCGCGACGTCGGTCTCGTGACCCTGGCGAAACGTGATCGACGACGTCGCCGGCGGGCGACCGTTGGCCGAGGCCGCGCCCGACACCGCGCCCGAGACCGCGAAGACGACGAGCCATGCGAGCGCGAGACGCCGAACAACCATCTACCGGATCGTATCCGCGCGCAGCCACCCCGGCGAGGGCCAAGCCCGTGGCAGATCGCACGCCCGCAGCGTGGGGCTATCTGGCCAACCCAATTTCTCGTAGCCGCTGCGCGAGGTAGTCGCCCGCGGTGATCGCGGGGAACCGGGCGACGCCGCCGGTCCGTGCCACGCAGCTCGCCAGCGGCGTGAGATCGACCTCGGCGCGGGCGTGCACGAAGCACGGCATCGAGAACCGCTCGCTCGCCGCGTCGCGCGGATTCACCACGCGGTGGGTCGTGCTCTTGTAGAGCCCGTTGGTCGCGTTCTGGAGCATGTCGCCGGCGTCGACCACGATCGTGTCGAACCCGGTGTGCACCGGCATCCAGGTGCCGTCGTGGCGCAACAGCTCGAGTCCCTCGGTGGTCGCGCCCGACAGCAAGGTGATGAGGTTGATGTCCTCGTGGGCCGCGGAGCGCACCGCGCCCGGCGGCGTGTTCGCCGCCACCGGCGGGTAGTAGAGCACGCGGACGATCGTGTCGCTGTCGGTCGCGAGGCTCGAGAACAGCTGCGGCGGCTCGCCGAGGTAGCGCGCGCACGCCTCGAGCAGGATCTGGCCGAGCCGATCGAGGTGGCGGTAGAGCTCGACCAGGGTCGGCCCGAACCCGGGCAGCTCGCTCGGCCAGACGTTGGGGCCGTAGACGCGGTGGACCGGATGATCGTCGGGGACATCGGGCCGGCCGACCTGCCAGAACTCCTTGAGATCGGGCGCCGCGGCGTCCTTGGCGTGCTCGGTGCCGAACCCGGTGTAGCCGCGCTGGCCGAAGTTGGCCGGGTCGTGATACCGGCGCTTGACCTCCGGCGGCAGGTGGAAGAACGCGCGCGCGACTTCATAGGCGCGCTGGGTCAGCGCGTCGGACACGCCGTGGTGGCGCACCGCGAAGAAGCCGATCTGGGTCAGCGCTGCGCCGACGGTGTGGATGAACCGGTCGCGCGCCTCCCCGCCGGCGGTCCAGTCGCGGAGGTCGACCACGGGGATGTTGTCGGCTGTCACGCGACCAGTATCGCCGATCTGCTCACTGAGCGAGCTTCGGTCGCGGCGGGGACGGTCGCAGCCGGCGGACCAGGCGGTCGAGCTGGGCGGGGGTCGCGACCAGCGCTTCCTTCTGCGCCCGGGTCAGCTGCTTGATCGAGTGCTCGAGCCGCAGCGCGCGGCCCTTGTCGCGGCAGCCGCGGACGAGGACGACCTGGAGCGGGCCACGGCCGCGCGTGTAGCGCGCCCCGGTGCCGGCGTCGTGCGCCGAGATCCGCGCCGCGACGTCGCGCGCGATCCCGCAGTACAGGGTGCCGTCGGCGCAGCGCGCGACATAGACGTACCAGGCCACCGCCGGTCAGCCGATCTTGTGCTCGATCTCGGGCGGCGTCGCGAAGAACCGGTTGCGCTTGGGGTCGTTGAACCGCTCGTAGTCGATCAGCCACGGCGTGACCTGGGCGTTGCCCTGCTCGAGCCGGATCGTCGCCGCCATCGGCGTCACGCTGCGGTAGCTCGACTCGTCGGGCAGATCGTTGTTGTCGGCGCCGCCGGCCGAGAACAGCGTGATCAGCGACGCCTGGTCGCCGTACATCGGCCGGAACCCGGCGTCGATCTTCTCGTGGCCGCGCATCATGATCGAGCAGCCGAGCTTCTGCATGAACGCCTCGAACTGCAGCCGGCCGAACGGGAACCGCGCGTTCTGCGCCTGGAGATCGTCGGGGATGAAGTCGGCGGTCGAGGGATCCGACCACAGCATCTGGAACCGGAGGTCCGGATCGTTCAGCGCCGCGAAGTCGGTGAGCTTGGCCTTGATGTCCGCGTCGCGCGGGATCCCGGCGTGCACGAACATCATGTCGTCGAAGAACAGCATGTTCGGCAGCTCCTCGAACAGCCGCATGTACTCCGCGAACACCTCGCCCGGCATGTGATTGACCAGCGTGTTGATCGCCTCGGCCGGCTTGACCCCGCCGTAGATCCGGCCGCGGTACTCGATGTAGTACTCGTGATTGCCGCGCAGCGGGAACACGTGCTCCGGCGCCGCGAGGAACAGCTGCATCACCGCGCGGAGCACGCCGTTGTACGAGAACCGGCCGCGATCGATGTAGTCGCCGAGCAGGATCAGCTTGGGCTCGGGCTGGCGATGATCGAGCCGCCACGCCTCGAGCTTGGCGAAGAAGTCGGCCTGGAGCAGCGCGCCCTTGAGGCAGCTGTAGCAGCCGTGCAGATCGCCCAGCACGGTCAGCTCGTAGACCTGGTTCGGATCGGCGGGGTGGACGAACACGTGGCCGTCGAGGAACGGCCGCTCGCCGAGGAAGTCGGTGACCGTCTTCTTGCCGGCGAGCCGGTGGTTGCCGGCGCGCCGCTGGTCGGTGAGCTTGGCGACGAACCGCCGCATCAGATCGACGTCGGCGGCGATCTGGGTCCGGATCCGGGTCGGATCCGCGGAGTAGTGCTGCTCGAAGCTCGCGAAGAACGGGTGATCCTCGTGGCGCGACCGCAGATCCGCCGGACCCTCGATCGCGACCCGGTTCTGATCGCGCAGCACCTCGTACTCGCCGGTCTCGAGCGGCGTCGTCGAGTTGTGCAGCAGCGCCTCGAGCTCCTTGCGGAACTTGTCCTCGGCCGGATGCACGCTGCCGTCGGCGTAGATCAGCTCGTCGACGGTCGACAGCAGCTCGCGCTGGTTCGCCTCGTCGAAGGTCTGGAAGATCTCGTAGCTCTTCAGCTTGAGCTTGGCGTAGACGAACTTCTCGACGTCCTCGCCGTCGGCGACCGCCTCGTCGAACAGCTCCTTGACGCTGTGATCGATCTGCTCGAACACCTCGAGGAAGTGGACGACGAACCGGTTGACGATCTCGTCGCGGGTCTCGGGCGCCGCGTCGGGCATCAGCGCCTTGGCGCGCGCCGCGACCAGCTGCCGGATGTAGATCCGGACGAAGGTCTTCTCCGTGAAGTCGAACTCGCCGTCGATATAGCCGAACGCCGTCAGGTAGAAGATGATCGCGTTCATCTGCTGCTCGGCGACGTTGGGGTCCGTACTGAAGGTGAGCATCGACCAGACTAGCTTGCCCCGTTCGTGATTGTCGGTGCAAGCGCTGCTATGCTGGAGTCGTCGCGCCGGGTCAGCCACGCAGCAGCAGCTGGCGGGCCCAGGCCGCGTATTCGCGAACCAGCCAGCGCAGCGCGCGTCTGCGATCACGGTACTCGACGCTGTCGTCGATGTGCCAGACGTGCGCAGCGAACCCGGCGCGGCGGAACAGCCACGCGCCGCGCCGGCCATGGAACGGCTGGGTCACGATCCACAGCGAGCGCACGCCGCGGGCCGCGAGCATGGGCGCGGTCAGCCGCGCGTTGTCGCGCGTGGTGAGCGAGCGGCGCTCGACGAGCACCTCCGGAACGCCGAGCGCCTGCAGCGCCTCGGCGATCGCGTCCGCTTCGGCGCGCTGGGTGCCGCGGGTGACGCCGCCGGTCGCGACGACGCAGCCGCCCCCGCCCGCTCGCCACAGCGCCGCGGCCGCCGCGACCCGCTCGGCGAGGGCCGGCGACAGCGTGTCACCGGGGCCGAGCGGCGCGCCGAGCACGACGATCGCGTCGAGCGCCGCGAACGGCTCGCGGATCACGAGCGGGGACTCGAGCAGCGACGCCAGGCGATCGAGCGTGCTCACCGGTAGGAGAACCTCGTAAGGGAAGCTCGCTACGGCGCGTCGATCCGCTCGGGCATATCGGCGACGACGTACGCGAGCGCGGCGACCGCGGCGACATCATCGGCGAGCGCGGCCGGATCGACGTTGTCGAGCGTGTCGGCGTCGGTGTGGTGGATATCGAAGTAGGTCCGGTTGTCGACGTCGAGCCCGAGCTCGGGGACGCCGGCCGGCGCCATCGGGCCGATGTCGGTGCCGCCGTGGCCCAGGATGATACGCGACGCGTGGATCGGCGCGAGCAGCGACGCGACGTCGGTCACCCGCGCCTTCATCCGATCCTGGACCTCGGGCCTGGCCTGGACCGAGAAGCCGGCCGGGGCGAACCCGCCGCTGTCGGACTCGATCGCGAGGACGGTCTTGGCGAGCTCGGCCTCGTGGTCCTTGGCGTAGGCCCGCCCGCCGCGCACGCCGTTCTCCTCGTTGGTGAACAGCACGACGCGGATGGTGCGCCGCGGGGTGAGCCCGAGCTTGCGCAGCGTGGTGAGCGCTTGCATCATGATGACCACGCCGGCACCGTCGTCGTGCGCGCCCTGGCCGACGTCCCACGAGTCGATGTGGCCGCCGATCACGACGATCTCGTCCGGTCGCTCGCTGCCGCGCAGCTCGCCGATCACGTTGGCCGACTCCGCGTCGGGCAGCATCTGACCCTCGGTCCGGACGTGCACGGTGACCGGGCCGTCGGCCGCCAGCCGCGCGATCAGGGTCGAATCCTCGACGCTGACCGCGAGCGCCGGGATCTTGGCGACGCCATCGGCGTAGTTCATCGCGCCGGTGTGCGGCGTGCGCAGGCTGTGCGCGGTGACCGAGCGCACGAGGACCGCGACCGCGCCGTACTTGGCCGCGCGCGAGGCGCCGGCGCCGCGGTACTGGACGGTCTCGCCGTAGCCCGAGCCTTTCTCCTCGGTCCACTTCGGCATCGCGACGTCGTAGAGCACGATCGCGCCCTTGACCTGGGCCTGCTTGGCATCGAGCTCGGCCCAGTCATGGACGACGACGACCGGGGCCGTGATCCCGGCCTTGGGCGTCGCCACCGTGCCGCCGAGCCCGAGCACGCGGAGCGGCCGCGCGATCGGCAGGGTCAGCTCGGCCGCCTCGCTGCCGCGCACCCAGTGCGGCACCATCACCTTCTCGGTGTGGACGTCGTGGCCGTCGTCCTTCATCGCCTGCGCCGCCCACGCGATCGCGCGCTCGAGCCCGGGCGAACCCGACAGCCGGTTGCCGATCCGATCGGTGAGGTGCGAGAGCTTCTGGTACGCGCCGCGATCGGCGTGCGCGGCGGCGACGATCTTGCCGACCGGCTCGCGATAGCGATCGGCGAGCGGCGCGGCCGCCGCGGTCGCCGGGGCAGCCGCGCTCGCCGCCGCCGCGGGTGCCAGCGCCGCGGTCGCCGGCGGGGCGCCGGCCGGCGACGACTTGGTATCGGAGACCCACGCGGGGGTGCTCGAGTGAGGGGCGGGCGCGGGGGCGCAACCGATCAACATCATCAGTAGAAACGCGCGCATCATTGGCGGCAAGCTAACTCGGCGCGGCTGGATCGCGCCAGCGCTCGGTCACGCGAGCTCTGCGGGCTCGACGATCGCCCCGCGCGGCGGCGCCGGCGGAATGCCCCGCGCGGCGAGCTCGACGAGCAACTCGACCACCGTGACCAGCCGCTCGGCGGTCGCCGAGGCGCGCCCGAGCGCGAGATCCGACAGCGGCATCGGGTGATCGAGCGGCGCGCCGCGCCCCGGGAACACGCGATAGCGCACGCTCTCGTGGTCCCAGTACGCGATCCAGCCATCGACCGTCGCGACCGTACGCGCGCGCAGGCCGTCGTCGAACAGCTTGTGGAACGCCAGCGCGTTGCCGCGCACCTTGAACCGCTCGTCGAACGACGCGTCGCCGGTCTTGAACATCGGCGCGGCCGGCGGCCCGGGCGGGTTGACGCCCAGCGCGCGAGGCGCGATGCCCCACACCGTCAGCGTCGCCTCCCGGCCCTCCTCGAAGTCGCGGCCGAGCACGACGTCGAGCGCGAGCACGCTGCCCTCGATGCGTTCGATCCGGATCCGGACCGGGGCTCCGCCGGCCTCACCGACGATCGTCGTCGACGCGATCCCGGCCTCGCCCCGGGTCGTGAGGCCATGGACCTCGCCGAGCGCGCGCCCGAGGCCCTGGGTGACCAGCGCGATGTACGCCGCCCACGCCGCGTCGGCGATCGGCGGCGTCTCGCTCGCGATCGGCATCGCCGCGCGCTCCTCGTCGCGCACGCTGCGCGCGACATCGGCGATCATCGCGAGCCCGAGCAGCGGCAGCAGGTAGTGGTGCGGCCACTTGAACGCGTAGCCACCGAGCACGATCAGCGCGAGCCCGACGCCGACCGAGCGCCGCGCGGCGCTGGTGGCGATCGCACACGACACCAGGGTCCACGCCAGCGTCGCCGCCGCGAGCAGGTACATCGCGAGCCGCGGATCCGGCTGCGCGGGCGTCAGCTCGATGCCGATCGCGAGCCCCGCGCCCTTGGCGAGCGCGGGATAGAAGCTGCGCGCGAGCAGCGCCCCGGTCGCCGCGATCGCCATCGCCGACAGCACCGCCGCGGGCCGGGTCACCGCGCGGGCGAACGGCCGCGGCGCGAAGCAGTACGGGGTCGCGAGCGCGGCCAGGCACAGCCCGATCACGCCGGCCTGCGCGAGCACGACGCCCGGGCCGTCGAACGTGTTGTCGGGCCACACGAACGTCGCGCCGATGACGTTGATCCCGTGGAGCAGCAGCGGGACCGCGATGATCAGCAGCCCGACCTGGATCCCGACGTCGCGCTGGCGCCCGAAGCTCGCCGCCGTGATCGCCACGACCGAGACCGCGAACGCGAGCTCGAGCGTGACGCTGAGCGCGGCGGGCATGTCGACCACCAGCGCCGACGCGGCGAGCAGCGCCGTGATCGCGACGATCGCGTACGCGGCGATCGTGCGGCGCCGGCCGCGCGACCGGATCGCCTGCCAGCACCGCGCTCCGAGGAGCAGCGCCGCCAGCGTCCCGGCAAAGTAGAACAGGAACAGGCCGATGTAATCGAGCGAGGTGTGCCACGGCGGCGGTGCGCCACCCGCCGGCCGCAGCATCGGCACCGCGACCCGATTGATCGCCACCTCGAGGAGGGCGACCAGCAGGAGCACGTGGACGGCGGTCAACCCGGAGAGGCGTTTGAACAACGGGAAAAACGTAGCTGTATACAGTAGTTGGGTCAAGGCGCCGGCCAAAAACTGGGTGTCTGCGTATCCGTCTGTATCCTACATGTCGTGAAACTACCGATGACGGTCCTCGCATGTGCCGCCGCCGGGTCCGCCGGTGCATCGCCGCAGCCGCCTCGGGCCGCCCCGGTGGTCCTGCTCGATGCCGGGCACGGCGGCTCCAACCCCGGCGCCGCGGGTGTCACCGGACTGCAAGAGAAGCAGCTCTCGCTGATCCTGGCGACCCGCGTCGCGGACCGGCTGCGCGCGCGCGGCATCTCGGTGCAGCTCACCCGCACCGCCGACCGCACGCTGACGCTGCGCCAGCGGGTCGAGATCGCCGACCGCCTCCCCGCCGATCTGTTCGTCTCGATCCACGCCAACGCGTCGCCGACCCGCACCCAGCGCGGTTACGAGACCTACGTCCTCACCGCGCACGCGCTCGACGTCGACGGCCGCGCGCTGCGCAGCGACGCCACCACGCCGCGCCCGGGCGTCGATCCCGACGTCGCGCTGGTGCTCGATGACGTCGAGCGCGGCGCCTCGCAGTGGGAGGCCGCCGAGCTCGCCGCGCGGATGCAGCACGCGCTGCGCGAGCGGCGCGGCCCCGACGGCGACCGCGGCGTCCGCCAGGATGCCCAGCACGTCCTGCTCGGCGCGACCATGCCGGCCGTGCTGGTCGAGGTCGGCTTCATCGACCATGCGCTCGAGGGCCGCCAGCTCGCCGAGCCCGCGGTTCAGGCCCAGCTCGCCGAGGCGATCACCGAGGCGATCGCCGACCAGCTCACCGACTGAGCTGCCGTGCTCAACGCGTTCGAATCGCTTCGGTCAACTGGTAGACACCGGTCGTCGGGTTCACCCCGGC
>Ga0302323_100005108_pt1 | contig 10725 bp, 7 predicted proteins | sample Fen_T0_3_FD_201950 | JGI IMG/M metagenome (GOLD analysis project Ga0302323, IMG submission 201950) | Peat permafrost microbial communities from Stordalen Mire near Abisko, Sweden - Fen_T0_3 | ecosystem: Environmental > Terrestrial > Soil > Wetlands > Permafrost | place: Sweden: Abisko... | reverse complement strand
ATCATATTGGGCTGGATGTACATGATCGGGGCACTTATGAAAAACTGGAAGAAAATATGGTGATCACAATTGAGCCAGGCATTTATATTCCGGATAATTCGGCCTGCGATAAAAAGTGGTGGGGCATAGCGGTGCGTATTGAGGACGACTATTTAGTTACTAAGGATGGAAATGAACATCTCTCAGTTTCTGCGCCACGCACCGTAAAAGATATTGAAGCCATGATGAAATTGCCAAGCGCACTGGATGATTTTGTTTTGCCTGATTTGGATAAGAAGAATTAATTCGAACAGGTTGATCATCTTGTGATTTAAACAAGAAACAGAAAGTAAATTGATAAGTCCACGATAAAAGTTTTGCGAATCTTTGACTTTACAATTTGTTAATATCAAGTTCTTTTATAAATATTGGATAGGAAACAATTCCTACAACCATGATCAAAATCATAAAGAGCTTCCGCCTTATCATCAACTACAAAACATTCCTCATCACAGGCCTCTCTGTGTTGTCGAGTTATTTGTGTTTTCATTATGGGCTCACGGCCAAGTTTCCCGACATGCTGGTAGGTGTTGCTATTGTGTTTCCTGTTGTGTTCAGTATCGGATCAGCTTATACGCGTAGAGAGACGGCGCTTCAGCGGTTTTCTGATTTCAAAGGCCATGCCATTGCTTTTTATTATGCTTCCCGTGATTGGACAACGAACAAAGAAAATGATTTACCTGCCCAGGCACGTACAATGGTTTATGAATTGTTATTGACGTTGAAAGTGATGTTGAAAGTGAAAGATCATAATCAATGGGATGAACACGAGAAGAAAATATACGATCTCTTTTCAAAACTGTCGCGCATCACCATGGAGTTTCGAAACTATGGAGTTCAGAGTGGAGAAATATCTCGCGTGAGTCAATACGTTAGCAAAATGATAATTGCGTTTGACAACATGCGTATTGTGCACCGCTACCGCACACCAGTAACCCTTCGGGCATACAGTAAAGTTTTCATATATACTTTCCCTATTATCTACGGGCCGTACTTCGCAAGTACGTTTCATGATTTCTCCGCTCAATTGGAATACGTAATGCCAATCCTCTACAGTTTTATTTTAGTGAGTTTGGATAATATTCAGGACCAACTCGAAGATCCATTTGATGAAGTGGGTGAGGACGATATTGTCATCGAAGCTGAAGAAACGGCCAAACTATTGAATTGAATGGTTAAAAATTGAATTATTGCAAATGACTGATGATCATTTGAGGGTACACATTTTCTGGTTATAATCTACTTGGTCTTGGCAATACAGGTTTTTTCCCGTTGACTTCTTATATAAGAACTCCATAGGTTGTGCTTATTAAATATTCACTTAAATTTAAAATGAGGCCAGATGACACTTAATTTCTTTATAAAAAGACAAATATTATTTACGGTATTACTCACTCTTTTAAGTATTAAGTCCTATTCACAAATCGTTTTTGAAAATGGATATTTTATTAATGAGTCTGATCAGAAGATTAATTGTTTGATTAAAAATATTGACTGGGAAGACAACCCAAGTAAGTTTGAATATAAAATATCGCAGGATGAACCTACTCAGAAAGGAGACATTCAAACAATTAAGGAATTTGGAATTAATGGTGTTTCTAAATATATAAGAGCTAAAGTAAAAATAGACATATCAAGTGATGAATTAAATGATTTGAATTCAGAGAAAAATCCAATTTTTCGGGAAGAAGAGTTATTTCTTAAGGTACTTATTGAAGGCAAGGCTTCATTATATCTTTATGAAAATAGAAACCTTACCCGGTATTTCTATAGTGCCAATGGTTCGTTTATAAACCAATTGGTTTATAAACGCTATATGATTAATGAAAGTAACGTTGCCCAGAACAACTTATTCAGACAACAGCTTTTTAATGACTTAAAGTGTCAAGGAATCACTTCGCGTAGTGTTGAGGATATTGAATATGGTAAAAAGGATTTAAAGAAGTTATTTTCGAATTTTAATGAATGCACTAATTCTGCCTATGTGAGTTATGGATTAAAACAAAAGAATGACTTATTTAATCTGTCCTTTAGGCCAGGTTTAAACCTTGGTAATTTAGTAATACAGAATTCTCCGGCTAGTTTCTATAATACTGATTTTGGAAATAAATTAAGTTTCAGATTTGGAATTGAAGCTGAATTTCTTCTGCCATTTAAAAAAAACAAATGGGGAATTATAATCGAACCTACTCTCCAGTCTTTTAAATTAGAAAAAACAATAAAATCAAATTATGACCCTACAATTCCTGTTTTTTGGGGAGGGCTTGTTTCAAATGTAAAATATCAGGCAATCGAATTGCCATTAGGTGTTAGGCACTATTTCTTTTTTAATAATGAATCACAAATCTTCATAAACGTTTCGTACGTATTGGTTTTCAATAATAATTCAACTATTGAATTTAGAACTGGTTCTGGTTCTCTTGTTAGTTCAAAGGACATTAAGTCAGGAAATGCCGTTGCGGTTGGTATGGGTTTCAAATATAAAAACAGATATGGTATAGAAATGCGATATCAAACAGGCCGTGAAATTATAAATGACTATTATTGGAGTTCCGACTATAAAACATTCTCTGTAATATTTGGATACACATTGTTTTAAAGGCCATCGCTAAATTAGAACACTGTTGATTAGAATCATTCCTTAATAAGCTCAAACTCCACTCTACGGTTTAGTTGTTTGTGTTCATCAGTTACCTCCTGAACAATCGGTTTAGCGCTTCCATAACCAATTGCTGTGATGCGCTGGTCATCAATCTTATATTCGGCAATGAGATAGGCTTTGATGGCATCGGCCCTGGCTTGCGAAAGTTGGAGGTTGGATTCTTCGTTGCCGGACGAATCAGTGTGACCTGAGATTTTTAATTTTTCGTCCGGATGATCAATCAAAAAATTCCCCAGCTTGGCAAGGTCACTATGCATATTGGGAAGGATATCCGACTTTCCATTTTCAAATTCCAAGGATTCAAAAGCGATCTTGCTTTCGATGGGATCGGCAACATTGTTTATTTCACGATCTCCTTCCATGAAGAATAATTCTTCTATGCGGAAGAAGTCATCACCCTGGATCACTAACAAATAATTGCGTTTGTTGATTAGACTAAAATCATATGAACCATCATCGCGCAGAAATTTTGGGGCCACCTCCACACCGTGATCCAAATCGATCACTGAAACAATTCCTTTCACTGGTTTTCCTTGGTGGTCTTTTACATGACCTTTTAATTTAGCGATCGCTTCCGGATGGGCTTCCATCGGCACAGGAAAAGAAAATAAATCCAGATTTTTGATATCATCTTCTGACGACCGTGCATAGTACAGTTCATGACTCTTCGAATCGATTGTAAAATAATATTCGCTGCCTGCACCATTTACTAACGGACCGATGTTTTGAGGCTCACTCCAATTGGTCTTTTGACGATATGATTTATAAATATCAAAGTCGCCAAAGTTGAGCGGTTGCCCATCGGAGCTGAAGTAAAGAACGTTAAACTTATGATGAAAGAACGGACTCACTTCACTTTTCACAGTGTTGATTACCGGCCCTGCATTTTGCGCCCGGCCCCAACTTCCTTTTCTGTCTTTCACTGAAAAATAAATATCCGATAACCCGAATCCGCCAAAACGATTGCTTGCAAAGAAAAGTGTGTCTCCACTATGGCTCAAGGAAGGATGTGAATCCCAACCGCTGCTGTTAACGTTGGGTCCTAAATTTTTTATATCGCTCCAAACGCTGTCTTTGTTTAGTTTAGCAACATACAAATCGCAATTGCCTAGTCCTTTGGGTGTATTGCACCGAGAAAAAAACAAAAATCTACCATCGAGGCTTAAACAGGCAGAACCTTCGTTGTAGCGAGTATTGATGGTCTTAAAATCTTCGGCTTTCGTCCATTGCCCATCTACTCTCAGACTAAAAAAAATATCTTCATTATAAGCACGCTCCTGGTGTTCATTTCTTTTCGAAGTGAAGAGTAAAATGTAGTCTACATTTCCAATGGCTGGACCATAATCTTCCTTCTTGGAATTAATTTCTTCACCCATTGATGTGAGCACTGAATGTGGAGGACGAAGTGTATCAATTTCTTTTCGGTAGTTTACCAGTTCGTAGTAATGCTGGAGTGGTACATAATATTCTTTCTTATCAGTCTCCACGCTATCGTATTTCTTGTAAAGTTTGGTGATGTCAATTCCTTGCTGATGGTGCTTGAGTACGAGCTTATAAAGCAAAACCGATTCGCCCTTCGGTCCAAATTTTTCTGACAATTGTGCGAGCTTCCAAATCATGGGCGCGTTCTCGGCAAAATTTTCAGCTCCAAAATTTTCCACATATTCTTTTAAGGCAGTGTACATCTCTTCTTCCTTATTCTCAGTTTGAAGTTGTTGAATGTGCTTTAGCTGTTGAGGATTGGAGTAGAAACGAACTCGGTTAACGTTGGGGAACACAAACATGTCAGACTGGCTGTAAGTAGTGAGAGAATCCTTTAACTGAATAGTTTCAGCCTTTTTGAATTTCTTTTTTTGAGAATAACATTCTTGCCCATTGAGGTAAATAACTCCAACCAAAATGCAAGTCAAAATGGATTTCACAAGGGTAATCGATTACAGCCAATACTTCGTTTAAACGTAAAGTCGCTGAAAAATGTGGGATAAACAAACATTTTCAGGTAAGTGAGGCTATCAAAACTAATTATTGGCATAGCGATTGACCCCTTAGAAGTCTTTGTAAATTTAATTGTAAGCACAACTTTTTTGTGTCAAATTGGCACTCCATTTATGTTCAAAGAAATCAATATTGCACCGATCGAGCAGGAAGAATCTGAAGAGCTGATTCAACTTATCAATCCGGAAAAAGAGATCGATATCCGTCCGGAAGATTTGCCGGAAGAACTTTCTATTTTACCGATAAAAAATACGGTCTTGTTTCCTGGTGTGGTAATTCCAATTACTGTTACGCGTCAAAAATCTATCCGATTAATAAAGAAGGCGTATCAAGGCAATCGCATCATTGGTGTGATCGCACAGAAAAACAAACAGACAGAAGACCCAGCGATTGAAGACATGTACCGCTTTGGAACGATCGCACGGATCATAAAGATGCTAGTGCTGCCGGATGGGAACACCACGATCATCATTCAAGGAAAGAATCGTTTTGCGATTAAGGAATTTGTTGGAGAAGAACCTTTCATTACCGCACGTATCGAACTGCAAATCGAACCCGTCCTGGATTTGAAAAGTAAAGAAGTACAAGCGTTGGTTCAATCTCTGAAAGATGCCGCTTCCAAGATTTTGAAATTGAATCCTGATATTCCACAAGAAGCACAAGTGGCGTTGGATAATATTAATAGCACTGCATTTTTGGTTCATTTTCTTTCTTCCAACCTGAATGTAGATGTAGCCGAAAAGCAAAAGATTTTAGAAGTCAACAACATCATCGACAGAGGCACATTGCTCTTGCAATACATGCTGAAGGAAATCCAGATGCTGGAGATCAAGCATGAGATTCAAAAGAAAGTTCATACAGATATCGATCAACAACAACGCGATTATTTCTTACGTCAACAGATAAAAGTACTGCAAGATGAGTTAGGCTATGATGGTCCTGATAAAGAAATTGAAAAATTGCGCAAGCGCGGCAAGGATAAAAAGTGGCCTAAAGCAGCAGCCGATCATTTCAATAAAGAGCTTGATAAATTACAGCGCACGAATCCGCAGGCGCCCGACTTCCCGATCATGATGAACAATGTTGAGTTCATGCTTGATTTACCTTGGGAAGAATACACCGTGGACGATTTTGATCTTAAGAAATCAAAAAAGATTTTAGATAAAGATCATTTTGGGTTAGAAAAAGTAAAGACAAGGATCCTTGAGTACCTTGCTGTAATCAAATTGAAGCAGGATATGAAAGGCCCCATACTTTGTTTGTATGGACCGCCAGGAGTGGGTAAGACTTCCTTAGGAAAATCAATTGCCAAGTCGTTAGGAAGGAATTATGTGAGGATGTCACTTGGTGGTGTACATGATGAAGCCGAAATCCGTGGTCACCGCAAAACCTATATCGGTGCGATGCCAGGAAAAATTTTACAGAATATCAAGAAAGCAAAATCATCCAATCCGGTTTTTGTTTTAGATGAAATTGATAAAGTGCATTCTGATTTTAGAGGAGATCCATCATCCGCATTACTGGAGGTATTAGATCCTGAACAGAACAATGCTTTTGCCGATAATTATTTGGAAGTAGAATACGATTTGTCGAAGGTGTTATTTATCGCCACAGCCAATTCATTGGATACGATTCAGCCTGCTTTGCGCGATCGTATGGAGATTATTGAATTGACGGGTTATACGGTCGAGGAGAAATTGCAAATAGCCATCAAGCATTTAGTTCCGAAACAGATCAAAGAACACGGACTAACAACAAGTGATGTAAAACTGTCGAAAGAAACCATTCTTAAAGTGATCGAAGCTTACACTCGTGAATCCGGAGTGCGAAGCCTGGAAAGAAAAATAGGTTCGGTAGTGCGCAACATTGCCAAAACGAAAGCGATGGATGAAAAACTTCCAGATGAAATTACACCAGCTCTGGTAGTAAAAATTTTAGGTGGGGAAATTTTTGATGAAGAATTGTATCAAGGCAATGACATTGCTGGGGTAGTTACGGGATTGGCGTGGACGCAAGTTGGCGGAGATATTCTTTTCATTGAATCAAGCTTAAGCCGGGGAAAAGGAGTACTCACTATCTCAGGTCAGCTTGGTGATGTAATGAAGGAGTCAGCTACTGCCGCACTTTCGTATCTCAAAGCGAATGCGGAATCGCTAAAGATTGATCACCGGATTTTTCAGCATTACGATTTGCATATTCACGTACCGGCAGGAGCAGTGCCGAAGGATGGGCCATCAGCCGGTATTACAATGCTTACTTCGTTGGCCTCTATTTTCACACAACGAAAGGTAAAAGCAAACCTGGCGATGACAGGTGAGATTACTCTTCGCGGAAAGGTTTTACCGGTAGGAGGCATCAAGGAAAAAATCCTAGCGGCAAAGAGAAGCGGGATAAAAGAAATTATTCTTAGCTCTAAAAATAAAAGAGACATTCAGGAAATTGAAAAGACTTATATCAAAGGATTGACATTTCATTATGTTGATACAGTAGATGAGGTGTTGAAACTTGCGCTTTTGAAAGACAAGGTTGCCAAGCCGTTGGAGTTTGTATTGCCAGAAGTAAAAGTGTAAAATCGTTATCCGTTATTGGTTAATCCTTAACACCGGTTGCCATAACGATTAACGGACAACCATTAACCGATAACGTTTTCAAATGCTTAACCCAAAATATTTAACGCCCCAACAAATTGTAGCAGAGCTTGACAAATACATTGTCGGGCAAAATGAAGCGAAGCGTAATGTAGCCATCGCTTTGCGCAACCGCTGGAGAAGGATGAATGCCAATGTGGAGATGAAGAATGAAATCATTCCTAACAATATTTTGATGATTGGAGCGACCGGTGTTGGCAAAACCGAAATAGCCAGGAGACTTGCTAAAATTGCAGATGCACCATTCGTGAAAGTAGAGGCTTCGAAATTTACAGAAGTGGGTTACGTGGGTCGTGATGTGGAAAGCATGGTGCGCGACCTGGTTGAACATTCAGTAAACATGGTGAAGTCACGGAAGAAAGAGGAAGTAAAAGAGAAAGCCGCTCAGGCCGTGGAAGAAATTATTTTAGATGCCCTCATTCCACCGATGCGCAAGTCGGCCGGATTTACGATTACTTCAACCGATGGGAATCAGACAGAAGAGATGCCAAAGGACGATGCAGAATTAAATGAACGTACAAGAAATGTTTTTCGCGAAAAAATTAAGAATGGCGAACTCGAAAACCGAAAAATAGAAATTGACATCAAGCAAAGTGGCATGCCAGGAATCGGAATGGTAGGAGCGGGGATGATTGATGAAGTGTCGATGATGAATTTACAAGAGATGCTCGGTGGCATGATGCCAAAGAAACCGAAAAAAAGAAAGCTCACCGTGGCCGAGGCGAGAAAAGTGTTGCTTGAAGAAGAGGCATCCAAACTCATCGATATGGATGAAGTGAAGGAAGAAGCTATCCGGAAAGCGGAAGATGCAGGAATTATTTTTATAGATGAGATTGATAAGATTGCTTCAGGGGCGAGCAAGAAGGGTGGTAGCGGACCGGATGTTAGCCGTGAAGGCGTGCAACGCGATTTATTGCCGATCGTGGAAGGAACTACAGTGAACACCAAGCATGGTGTGATCAATACCGATCATGTGTTGTTTATTGCTGCCGGCGCATTCCACATTTCAAAACCTTCTGATCTGATCCCGGAATTGCAAGGACGATTTCCCATTCGTGTGGAGTTAGATAATCTCACGAAAGATGATTTTGTTCGGATTTTAAAAGAGCCGAAGAATGCACTCACCCGACAGTACCAAGCATTGTTTGAGGCTGAAGAAGTTACGATATCTTTTGCAGATGATGCCATTGAGGAGATCGCTCAGACAGCCTTCGACATCAATGCAGAGATTGAAAACATTGGCGCTCGCAGACTTCACACCGTGATGAGCAAACTGCTGAATGAGTTTTTATTTGATGTGCCGGATAAGATTTCTTCGGGCGAAATAAAAATCTCGCAAACGATGGTGAAAGAAAAATTAGCAGGACTTATAAAAAATAAGGATTTGAGTGAGTATATTTTGTAAATGAAACAACTTATTGCCTTAGGTTTTGTACTCTCATTTTTCTTAAAAACATCTTTAGCACAAAATTCATCCGATTCCATTCGCTCAAAATATATTCAGCGTTTTCCAAATTACTTTTTCTTTTGGCCGGTCATCAAACAACGGAGCACCTCCTTTGATGTTAAGAATCAGGCAAGTCAAAAACTAACCTACAAGCCCAACGGCAACTACGGTTTGGGATTTGGAATGTATATTTTTGAAATCGGGTTTGAAGTCACCTTCTCAGTCGCGCCTAAACCCAGCTCACAAGCTATTTATGGTCATTCACAGTCCTCCGACTTGCAACTGAATGTTTTGGGAAAAAGCTTTGGTCTGGATTTGTTTACACAACATTATGGAGGATTTTATCTCACCGATAGTAATAAACCGGTGTCGAGCGGATCTCCTTATCCCGATCGCCCCGATATCAGCGTATGGAACACAGGTATGAATGGGGTTTATATTTTCAATAAAAATAAATATTCGCTACGGGCTGCCTACAATTTTTCTGAACGGCAGTTGCACAGTGGAGGTTCATTTATATTGAGTGGCACCATTAATACCTTTAGCTTGAGAGCGGATTCCGCTGTATATGGAAACAAATACGCTTCGACATTTGGAACAACAGGTGATTTTGTAAAGTTGGATTACACTACGCTGAGCGTTGCACCAGGTTATGCTCATACATTAGTGTTCAAGAGTCTTTTTATCAATGCTTCCTTATCGATTGGTCCGGCCAATCATTGGCTGCATTATGAATCATCCACGATGGAAAAAACCGAAATCACGCTTAACAGTTTTGCGGATATTCGATTAGCTGTAGGTTACAACAGTGATCGTTTCTTTACTGGATTGAGTTACATTGCCCAGGCGCGCAATATCAAATTCGAACAATTGGAGTTCACCAATACGAACACTACTTTTAAAATTGTGATAGGGTATCGCTTTAATGAATTTGGAATCTTAAAATATAGAGTGTGGGACTTATTACCGTCCAAGAAAAATAAAACAAAAAAAGTTGCCTGATCAACATAAGCAGGTTCTCACCAAGGCTAATGAAATTGAAGCCGAACTCAAACGCCTCAATCGTTGGGACCAACAGCCATTGCCTGAAGATAAATTTGAAAACATGGGTGCCTTTGGAAGTGAGACCATGTCTTTTGAGCAATGGATTCAATTTGTGTTGATCGACACGATTCGTGAGATTGTCAAAGAAGAAGCTGAGTTTCCATCCGAAAGTAATGTGGGCGTTTATGCAGTACGGGTATTTGATACAGATCCCGATGCAAGTAGACTTACGCAATTACTTTCAGAACTGGATGAATTGATTAATCCAGATTCAGATCAATTAATGCCTGATCCTAATGAATTCCGAGGTGAGTCAATTCTTGGCGGATCGATCGAAGATTTGCCTTTGCCTGTTGTGGTTTATCAATTGGCCGAAGTGCTTCCATCCTTTGAAGGTGATGCGCTTGAGTCGCAACTACAAACTTTTGATGTATTCCTTGCCAATACAAATGCCGAAGGAAGAAGGACTATTGCTCAGCTTTTGTATTCGGCTTCGGATCGAACAACTTTATCAAAGGAAAAATTACGAATTAGAAAAGCTGCAATGGCTATCGACAGCGGAGGCAATGCTGCCGCAACCTACAATCACGATGAGGCGATGAGAAAATACCATGAAGAATTCAGGAAAAATTATCCCGAGCAAGGAAAGTAAGTAGGCTTAGGAGTTGTAATTGATGCCGTCTGCTAAGACAATCACTTTATTTTTCAGCACTTCTACCACACCACCAGTAATCTTCACTTCTTCTGTGCCTTCTTTTGACTTGTAAACGACGGTGCCGTCTTTAAGCAAGGAAACCAAAGGCGCATGGTGGTCCATCACCTGAAAGGAACCATCACTTCCCGGAAACGTAACGATTGTAACGTCTCCTTCAAATACTTTTTTTTCAGGT
>Ga0302323_100005106_pt1 | contig 10726 bp, 7 predicted proteins | sample Fen_T0_3_FD_201950 | JGI IMG/M metagenome (GOLD analysis project Ga0302323, IMG submission 201950) | Peat permafrost microbial communities from Stordalen Mire near Abisko, Sweden - Fen_T0_3 | ecosystem: Environmental > Terrestrial > Soil > Wetlands > Permafrost | place: Sweden: Abisko... | reverse complement strand
GGCGCAGCCCGCGATGGTCTTCGTGGAGCAGCCGGTCCGTTTGACGATCCGCATCGGCGTCGAGAAGGAGTACCTGCGCCACAATCTGCTGCAGCTCTTCACGCGTCCGCTCGACGTGCCGGTGCAGCTCGAGTTCACCTGGAAGACGGACACGGCCGACGCGCCCACGCTCGGGCCGACGTTCGCGTTCGGCGAGGACATCGTGCACCCGACGCGCTCGCGCGAGGAGCCGCGCGCGGGCGCGACCTTCGCCGTGCTCGAGCTCGAGCGTGCGTTCACGCCCGAGGCACCCGGCCGGCTCGAGATCCCCGGGCCCGCACTGCACTTCGCCTACGCGACTCGATTCGGCGAGGATCTGGTCTCGGGCGCCGTGCCGCTCGATCGCAGCAGCGGGCTCGTGCAGGGCGCACCGCTCGCCCTCGAGGTCGCACCCTTTCCCGCAGAAGGCCGGCCCGCGGGCTTCCCGAACGCAGTCGGCAAGTTCACGCTGGCGCTCGAAGTCTCGCCGCGCGAGCTCGAGGCGGGGGACAAGCTCCAGCTCGTGCTCACGATCGCGGGCCAGGGCAACCTTGCGCGACTCGCGCCGCCGCGGCTGGACGGCTTCGAGGGCCTGCACCTGCTCGGCAGCACCGACGAACTGAAGGGGGACACGCGCACGCTGCGCTGCGAGCTCGTCGCGGAGTCGCCCAAGGCGCGCGAGGTGCCCGCGATCGTGCTCGACTTCTTCGATCCCGACGCGCGCGCCTACGGCCGCGCGAGCACGCAGCCCGTGCCACTGAAGGTGATGGCGCGCGCGCCCTACGGCGTCGCGGGCGCGGGCTTCAACGCCGCGGGCTCCGTCTTCGTCTTGCTCGTGATCGCCGCGTTGCTCGCGCTTGGGATCGTGATCACAATCGTCGTCCGCCGCTCTCGCGCCTAGGGCTGCTCGGGCCGCTCGAGCGAGATCGGCACTTCCTTGCCGTCGCGCAGCACGACCAGCTTGACCGGCCCGTCGCCGCCGAAGAACGCCGGACCGAGGTCCTGCAGGCTCTCGACCTTGTCGCCGCCGGCCTTGATGATCTTGTCGCCGGCCTTCAGGCCCGCCTTGGCCGCGACCGTGTCGGGGGTGACTTCCTCGATCGCGAGGCCCTCGCCGAAACGCACGCCGTAGCGCCGCGCGAAGCCGCCGCCGCCCGAGTTCGCGGGGAACTCGATCTCGACCGTGACTTCCTTGCCCTTGCGCTGCACGGTGACCTTGGTCTTCTGCGGGCCGCTGTTCAGCGCCTCGCGCATCTCCATCGTGTCGCCGACGGCTGCATCGCCGATCTTCACGATCTTGTCGCCGACTTGCAGGCCGACTTTGATCGCGAGGCCGTCCTCGACGAGTTCGTCGATCGTCATCTCCTCGGAGAGCTGCACGCCCAGGCGCCGTCCGCCGAAGCCGCGGCCGCCGCCGGCGGCCTTCAGGCCCTCGCGCGAGAGCAGTTGAGGCAGGTCCGCGATGCCGAGCGCGCCGACCGCGATCACGATCGAGGAGTTGACCTCGTACTGCGCGATGGCCTGGTCGAACGTGTCGAACTGCGTGTGGTGCGCGTGCGTGTAGTTGGCCTTGCCCTTCTGGTTCCAGAAGAAGCCCGGCACGTTGGCGGCGAGGAACGAGTCGTGGTCGCTCGAGCCGGGCGAGAGGCCCTTCACTTCCTTGACCGCGAAGGGCATCTCGGGATCGAGGTTCGTGATCGGCTCGAAGATCGTCTGGAAGTCCTTGACCATCGGCGCGGTGGCGTTGATGCCGGCGCAGTAGTTCGTGCCGCCGTCGTGCACCAGCACGGCCGAGATCTTCTCCAGCTCGTCCTTGTGGTTCTTGATCCAGGCGCCCGAGCCGAGCAGGCCCTGCTCCTCGCCGCCCCAGAGCATGAAGCGGATCGTGCGCTTGGGCTTGACACCGGCCTTGACGAGCAGGCGCGCCGCCTCGAGCGTCGTGGCGACGCCGGTGCCGTTGTCGACCGCACCGGAAGCGCCGTCCCAGGAGTCGAGGTGGCCGCCGACGATCACGTACTCGTCGGGCTTCTCGGTGCCCGGGATCTCGGCGATCACGTTGTTGAGCTTGATCGGGCCGTTCTCGAACCAGTTGCGGATGTCGAACTCGAGGCTCACGGGCTTGCCCGACTCGAGCGCGTCGCCGAGCGCCTTGAAGTCCGCCTGCGTCAGGTTGATCGAGGGCGTCTTGGGCAGCTTGTCGAAGCTGATCTTCGAGCTCCCGCCGGTCAGCACGAGCTCGTTGCGCGCGCCGCGGATCGTGCCCGCGATGCCCTCGTCGTCGTAGGCCTTCTGCAGCGCGTCGCGGAAGGCCTTGTCGCTGCTCGGCGCATTCGGCGCGGGCGCCGCGGCTTCCTTGGGCGTGCCGCCGTTCGTCCCGGCGTTCGCAGCCGGCGGCGTGGGCGTGTTGCCGCGCCCGCCAGCTCGACCGGCGGCGGAGGGAATCACGATCCAGGCGCCCTTCAACTTGCCGCGCGCGGCCTCGAGCTGCTCCTTGTTCGTCGGCGCGAGCATGGCGCTGCCGCGCGTCGGGCCGTGCGTGCCGGCGGTCCAGGCGTTGGTCGCGAAGTGCAGCTCACGCGCCTCCGGCTCGAGCATGTGACCGGACGAAGGGCCGCGGTTGAAGCCGACCGGGAACTCGCCCCACTGCTCGAGGCGGCAGTTCTTCAAGCCGTAGGACTCGAACTCGGCACGCGCCCACTCGCACGCGTTCGTGAAGTTGTCCGAGCCCGTCAAGCGCGGCCCGATGCGGTTGACCACGTGATCGAGGTGCTCCATCACCTGGTTGTCCGACTTGCCGAGCGCGATCAGCTTCGCGACCTCGCTCTCCTGCGGTGCCGCGAAGGCCAAGGCGCCGGCGCAGACGAAAACAGTCACGAATGCGGGATGCAGGGGGCGCAAGTGCATGGAAATCCTCAGGGGGGCAAGAGGCCGGTGGGGGGGTGCCGCGCGCCCACTCTAACGCGCAGGTGAGATCCGCGCCTGACTACGCCTTTGGCGGGTGGCCTCTACGCCTGGCTGCGGATCGCTGTTCGTACGTCCGCGCCCGAAACTCCCCCCCCAGAAGCACCTGCCCCCTCGTGCGTACTCGATGAACGTCTTTCCCCGCTGGATGAACGCCCTGCGCGTGCTCGCAGGAGCTTCCGTTCTCGCCGCCGGCGTGTACGTCGTGGCGCTCTTCGCCTATGGCGGCTCGCCCAAGACGATCAACGCGGGTTTCTCGCCGGAGCAGCCCGTGCCCTTCAGCCATGCGCTGCACGCGGGCGAGCTCGGACTCGACTGCCGCTACTGCCACACGACGGTCGAGATCGCCGCGCGCGCCGCGATCCCGCCGACCGAGACCTGCATGAACTGCCACCTGCGCATCCGCACGCAGAGCGAGCTCCTGAAGCCGGTCTTCGACAGCTGGGCGAGCGGCGAGCCGGTGCACTGGAAGCGTGTGCACGACCTGCCCGACTACGTCTACTTCGACCACAGCGCGCACGTCACGCGCGGCGTCGGCTGCGTCACCTGCCACGGCCGCATCGACACGATGGAGCGCGTGCGCCAGGAACAGCCGCTCTCGATGGGCTGGTGCCTCGATTGCCACCGCAACCCCGCGCCCAACCTGCGGCCGCCGGAGTTCGCCACCGCGATGGACTGGCAGCCCGAGCGCCCGGCCGCGGAAGTCGGGGCCGAAATCATGCAGCAGCGCCACCTCAAACCCTCGACGGATTGCTCGACATGTCATCGCTGATCCGCGAACCGAGCGACGTCTCGCGCAGGCGCTTCCTGCAGGTCATGGGCGCCTCGATGGCGCTCGCCTCGGCCTCCGGCTGCCACTGGGAGACCGAGGAGATCCTGCCCTTCCAGCGCCGGCCCGAGGGCCGCGTGCCGGGAACGACACGGCGCTTCGCGACCTCGATCGAGTGCTCGGGTGTGGCCGCTTCGCTGCTCGTCACGAGCTACGACGGCCGGCCGATCAAGATCGAGGGCAACCCGCTGCACCCGCTCGATCGCGGCGCGGCGAGCGCGCGCTCGCAGGCCGCGATCCTCGATCTGTACGACCCCGACCACAGCCGCGGACTGGTGCAGGCCTTCGAAGGCGCCTCGTACCCGCGCAGCTGGAAAGAGTTCGACCCGTGGTTCGCTGGGCACATGGCGCAAGTGCGTGCGCGCAAGGGTGCCGGGCTGCGCATCCTCTCCGAGCCGAGTTCCTCGCTGGCGCTCGCTTCGCTGCGCACGCGCCTCGCGGAGCTCCATCCACAGGCGCGCTGGGTCGAGTGGGAGCCCTGCGCGCGCACGAACGAGATCGCGGGCTCGAAGCTGGCGTTCGGCCGCGCGTTGCGCGTGCAGCCGCGCATCGAACAGGTGAACACGCTCGTGTGCCTCGACGCCGACCTCTTCGGCCTGCACCCCGCGGCGCTCGCGAACGCGCGCGCCTTCGCGGCGCGCCGCCGCCCGGAAGAGGCGCAGCCGCTGCGGCTGTGGGTGGTCGAGAGCTCGCTCAGCTTGACTGGCGCCGCGGCTGACCAGCGCCTGGCGCTGCGCGACGAGCAGATCCTGCCCTTCCTGCTCGCGCTCGAGGCACGGCTTGCGGGCGGAAAGGCGGCCGACGGGCTCTTCCTCGAGTCGCTCGCCGACGAGCTGCTCGCGCAGCGCGGTGCGGCGCTGATCGCCGTCGGCCCGCGCCAGCCCGCGGCCGTGCACGCGCTCGCGCACCGCATCAACGCGAACCTCGGCAACACCGGGAAGACGCTGCTCTACAGCGAGGAATCCGATCCGGCGGGGGTGATGGAGCTCGGCGAGCTCGCGCGCGAGATGGAAGCCGGCGCGGTCGAGACGCTCGTCGTGCTCGGCGGCAACCCGGTCTACGACGCGCCCTGCGAGCTCGAGTTCCGCCGCGCGCTGCGCCACGTGCCGCTCGCGCTGCACCTCTCGCACTACCGCGACGAGACCTCGCGCGCCTGCACCTGGCACCTGCCACGCGCGCACGCGCTCGAGTCCTGGGGCGATTGCGCCTCGTGGGACGGCACGCGCTGCCTGCAGCAGCCGCTGATCGATCCGATCTTCCCGCGCCGCACGCCGCTCGAGCTGCTCGGCGCGATCTGCGAGGCGAAGCTGGGCGCACCCGAGCTCGTGCGCGCCTGCGTCGCCCCCGGCGCGAGCGACGAGCAGTGGAAGAAGATCCTGCACGACGGCTTCGTCGAGGGCTCGGCCGCCAGGCCGGTCGAGGCTGCGCTCGCAAGCTTCAGCGTGCCGGCGCCCGCGCCGCGCGCGCTCGCGAAGGAGCTGCGCAACGGCGAGCTCGAGCTCGTCTTCGCGCCCGACCGCAACCTCTACGACGGCCGCAGCGCGAACAACTCCTGGCTGCAGGAGACGCCCGACGCGATCACCAAGATGACCTGGGGCAACGCGGCGATCTTCGCGGCCGAGACCGCGGCCGCGCTGGGCGTCGAGGATTCGACGCTGGTGAAGCTCAAGCTCGGCACGCGCGAACTCGAAGTTGCCGCGACCGTGCTGCCCGGCCAGGCTCCGGGCAGCATCACGCTGCACCTCGGCCACGGCCGCAGCGCCGCCGGCCTCGTGGGTGGGCTCGAGCAGGAGAACATCGAGACGGTCGGCTTCGATGCCTACCGTCTGCGCAGCTCCGACGCGCTCGACCGCGCCCTGTCGCTCGAGGTCATGCCGACCGGCAAGAGCCGGCAGCTCGCGCGCACGACTGACCCCGCCGTGACCGACTCGATCGGCCGCAAGCAGATGGAGGGCCTGGTCGAGGAACTCGCGCGCGTGCGCACGCTCGCGGACTTCCGCAAGGAGCCCGGCAGCGAGCGCGAGTCCGAGCACGAGTCGCTCTGGAACAAGCCCGTCGCCGAGGGTGTGCGCTGGGGCATGGCGATCGACCTCAACAGCTGCATCGGCTGCAACGCCTGCGCGCTCGCCTGCCAGGCCGAGAACAACGTGCCGGTCGTCGGCCGCGAACAGGTGATCCGCGGCCGCGAGATGAGCTGGATCCGCATCGACCGCTACTTCACCGGACCCGAGCGCTCGCCGCGCGTGCGCTTCCAGCCGCTCACCTGCCAGCACTGCGAGAGCGCCCCTTGCGAAGAAGTCTGCCCGGTCGCGGCCACGATGCACAGCGCGGAGGGCCTGAACGACATGGTCTACAACCGCTGCATCGGCACGCGCTACTGCGCCAACAACTGCCCGTTCAAGGTGCGGCGCTTCAACTACTTCAACTACCACAAGGCGATCGAGGCCGAGGGCGCGGAAGTGCAGCGCATGCTCTACAACCCCGAGGTCACGATCCGTCACCGCGGCGTGATGGAGAAGTGCACCTTCTGCGTGCAGCGCATCCAGGCCGCGAAGATCCACGCCAAGAACGAGGGCCGCGCGCCCGCCGACGGCGAGATCGTGACGGCCTGCCAGCAGACCTGCCCGACGCAGGCGATCGTATTCGGCGACCTCGCGGATCCGAAGAGCCGCGTGGCGCGACTGCACGCCGAGTCGCGTGGCTACGCGATGCTCGCGGAGCTCAACATCGGGCCGCGCACGACCTACCTCGAGAAGCTCGTCAACCCGCACCCGGCGCTGGAGGAACATGACGGCTAGCGCAACGACGAAGGTGCGCCTGGACGAGCCCTATCACCGGCCGCTCTTGATCGAGGGCGCGGAGGATCTGGCCTCGGTGACGAACCGAGTGTGCGGCGTCGTCGAGCGGCCCAAGCCGCCGCGCGCCTGGTACATCGCGATCACGATCAGCGGCTCGATGACGCTGATGCTCGGCGCGATGGTGGTCTACCTGATCTCGACCGGCGTCGGGGTCTGGGGCAACAACGCGCCGGCCTTCTGGGGCTGGGACATCGTCAACTTCGTCTTCTGGGTCGGCATCGCGCATGCGGGCACGCTGATCTCGGCGATCCTGTTCCTGCTGCGCCAGAAGTGGCGCACGAGCATCAACCGCGCGGCCGAGGCGATGACGCTCTTCGCCGTGTGCTGCGCGGGCATGTACCCCGCGGTGCACGTCGGCCGCATCTGGGTCGCGTACTGGCTCTTCCCGGTCCCGAACCAGATGCAGATGTGGCCCAATTTCCGGAGCCCGCTGCTGTGGGACGTGTTCGCGGTCTCGACCTACGCGACCGTCTCGGCGCTCTTCTGGTTCATGGGCCTCGTGCCCGACCTCGCGACGCTGCGCGATCGCGCCACGACGAAGCTGAAGCGCGTGCTCTACGGCTTCTTCGCGCTCGGCTGGCGCGGATCGGCGCGCCACTGGCAGCGCTTCGAGCGCGCCTACCTGCTGCTCGCGGCCCTCGCGACGCCGCTCGTCCTGAGCGTGCACTCGGTCGTGAGCTTCGACTTCGCCGTCAGCCAGGTCAGCGGCTGGCACACGACGATCTTCCCGCCCTACTTCGTCGCGGGCGCCATCTTCAGCGGCTTCGCGATGGTGGTCACGGTCATGGTTCCGGCGCGCGAGCTGTTCGGGCTGAAGGAGCTCGTGACGCTGCGCCACCTCGAGAACATGAACAAGGTGATCCTGGCGACGGGCTCGATGGTCGGCCTCGCCTACGCGACCGAGTTCTTCATCGCCTGGTACGGCGGCAATCCCTACGAGCGCTTCACCTTCGTCAACCGCGCCTTCGGTCCCTACGCCTGGGCGTACTGGATCATGATCTTCTGCAACGTCGTCGTGCCGCAGTTCTTCTGGTCGAAGAGGATCCGCACGAACCTGTGGCTGATGGTCGTGGTCGCGATCCTGGTCAACGTCGGGATGTGGTTCGAGCGCTTCGTGATCATCGTCACTTCGCTGGCGCGCACGTACCTGCCCTCGAGTTGGGGCTACTTCAAGCCGACCTGGGTCGACGTCTGCACCTTCGCCGGGACGATCGGCCTCTTCTTCACGCTCTTCCTGCTCTTCTGCCGCTTCCTGCCGATGGTCGCGATCGCCGAGGTCAAGACGGTGCTGCCCGCGGCACACGCGCACAAGGAGAACGGCCATGAGTGAGGCCCAAGGCGCGCTGCACTCGCTGGTGGCCGAGTTCGACGACGTCGACGGCGTGAGCGCCGCCGCGCGCGCGGTGCGCGACGCCGGTTACAAGGCCTTCGACGTCTACAGCCCGTTCCCGATCCACGGCATCGAGCGCTCGATGGGTCTGCGCGCGACGCGCCTGCCCTGGCTGGTGCTCGCTTGCGGCCTCACGGGCACCGTGCTGGCGCTCTTCTTCCAGTGGTGGACGAACGGGCACGACTACGCCTTCAAGATCAGCGGCAAGCCGCTCTTCGGCGTGCCGGCCAACATCCCGATCACGTTCGAGTTCACCGTGCTGCTCGCCGCCTTCGGCGCGTTCTTCGGGATGTTCGTGCTCAACCGCCTGCCCGAGCACCACAACCCGCTCTTCGAGAACGAGCGCTTCCGGCGCGCGACCGACGACGGGTTCTTCCTCGCGATCGAGGCGCGCGATGCGCAGTTCCACGAGCGTGCGACGCGCGAGTTGCTGCAATCGCTGACCAAACACACGGTGGTCGCCTGCCACGAGTCGGGCGAGAGCCGCGCGCTGCCGGTTTGGGTGCGCGCGAGCATGGCCGGAGCTGGGGCGTTGGCGCTCGTGCCGCTCGCGGCGATCGTCGCCGCGCGCTACCGCGACTCGACGCAGGCGCCCTTCCACCTGATCAAGGACATGGACTCGCAGACGCGCTACCGCGCGCAGGCCGCGAATCCGTTCTTCGCCGACGGTCGCGCGCAGCGGCCCGACGTCGCGGGCACGGTCGAGTTCGACCGCTTCCGCACGGACCCGGCGCTGCTCACCGGCCGCGCGGGCGAGGCCTTCGTCGACCAGATCCCGCTCAGCGTGACGGCCGAGCTGATGCAGCGCGGACGCACGCGCTTCGCGGTCTACTGCACGCCCTGCCACGGCGGCGCCGGCTACGGCGACGGCCTCGTGGCGCAGCGCGCGGCGACGCTGCAGGAACAGGCCTTCGTGCCGCCGGCCTCGCTGCACGACCCGCTCGTGCGTGCGCGTCCGGCGGGGCAGATCTTCGACACGATCCGCAACGGCGTGCGCTCGATGCCCGCGTACGGCCGGCAGATGAGCATCGAGGACAGCTGGGCGATCGTGGCCTTCGTGCGCGCGCTGCAGCGCTCGCAGAACGCCAGCGTCGAGGACGTGCCGGATGCGGAGCGCGGAAGGCTCGGGACGCGATGAGCGAGACACTCGGAACACGCAGCCGCCGCTGGAGCACACTCGCGCTGGTCGTGGGCCTCGCCGGCCTGGTACTCGCGCTCGTCCTCGGCAGCGCGCGCGGCGATGCGTTCAAGCGCTTCGAGCACTCCTGGCTCGTGAGCTGCCTCTACTTCCTCTCGATCTCGCTCGGTGGCCTCTTCTTCGTGATCATCCAGCACCTCGTGCGCGCCGGCTGGAGTGTCGTCGTGCGGCGCGTGGCCGAACTCGTCGCGGCCAACACGCCGGTCACGGCGCTGCTCTTCGCGCCGCTCGTGGTGCTGCTCCTGCGCGGCGATTCCGGCCTCTGGCCCTGGGGCGACGTGGCCAAGGTGCACGCCAGTCCGCTGCTCGAGGGCAAGGCGGCCTTCCTCGACGCGCGCTTCTTCGCGCTGCGCTGCGTCGTCTACTTCGGCATCTGGATCTTCCTCGGGCGCTGGCTCCTGCGCCGTTCGCTCGAACAGGACGGCGCGCAGGATGCGGCCCCGACGCTGGCGCTCGAGCGCCGCGCGGCGCCCGCGATGGTGGCCTTCGCGCTGAGCATCAACTTCGCGGCCTTCGACATCCTGATGACGCTCAACCCGACCTGGGCGAGCACGATCTTCGGCGTCTGCTTCTTCGCCGGATCGATGATCTCGTTCTTCGCGCTGACGGTGCTGCTCTTGCGCTTCCTGCAGCGCAACGCGCTGCTCGGGAAGGCCGTGCGCGTCGAGCACTACCACGACCTCGGGAAGTTCCTCTTCGCCTTCGTCTTCTTCTGGGGCTACGTCTCGTTCTCGCAGTTCATGCTGATCTGGTACGCGGATCTGCCGGAAGAGACCTTCTGGTATCGCGATCGCTTCCACGGCACCTGGCTCGCGGTCTCGTGGGTGCTGCTGCTCGGCCACTTCGTGATCCCCTTCGCGGGCCTCGTCTCGCGCCACGCCAAGCGGCGCCTGTGGCTGCTCACGTTCTGGGCCGTGTGGATGCTGTGCATGCACGCGCTCGAGCTCTTCTGGCTCGTGATGCCGGGCGCGGAGAAGGACGGTGCTCTCGTCAGCCCGGTCGACTTCGCCTGCTTCGCCGCGGTGGGGGGGATCTGGTTCTTCGCGCTTGCGCGCCTCGCGGGCGACAAGCCGCTCGTGCCCGTCAACGACCCGCGCCTGCCCGAGTCCCTGGCCTTCGAGAACTTCTGATCATGGCCGAACGCGACACACTGCCCGTCTCCACGCTGCTCGGCTCGCTCGCCGCGCTGGTCGCGGGTGCCGCGCTCCTCGCGCTGCTCGTGCCGACCTGGTATCGCACGCAGGAATCCGCGCTGCGCGCCGAACGCGGTTGGGCGAGCACGCCGGCCGAAACGAAGCAGGTCAAGAGCTCGCAGGCCGAGCGACTCGCGCACTACGCCTGGATCGACAAGCAGAAGGGCGTCGTCGCGCTGCCGATCGAGCGCGCGATGGAGCTCTCGCGCGAGGAACTCTCCAAGGCCCAGGGAGGCCAGGGCCGATGATCGCCGGAATCCTGCCCCAAGCGTCGAGCTA
>Ga0302323_100005105_pt1 | contig 10727 bp, 9 predicted proteins | sample Fen_T0_3_FD_201950 | JGI IMG/M metagenome (GOLD analysis project Ga0302323, IMG submission 201950) | Peat permafrost microbial communities from Stordalen Mire near Abisko, Sweden - Fen_T0_3 | ecosystem: Environmental > Terrestrial > Soil > Wetlands > Permafrost | place: Sweden: Abisko... | reverse complement strand
GTCCTGGACTGGAACCAGTCGTCTCGCGGCGCTCCAGTACCTGCTGGAGGAGGGGCAGCGGGACGACTGGTTCCAGTCCAGGACCATCACCGCCTGCGCCGTGGTGGCCGTGGTCGGCCTGCTGGCCTTCGTCTACCGGGAGCTGACCGCGCCCGTCCCGGCGGTGAACATCCGGCTCTTCCGGGACCCGGTCTTCAGCTCGGGCACCCTCATCGGCGCCGTCATGTTCGCCATCCTCATGGCCGGCATGTTCCTGCTCCCGCTCTTCATGCAGGAGATGCTCGGCTTCACCGCCACCCAGTCCGGCGTGGCGCTGGTGCCGCGCGTGGCGGTGATGATGGTGCTCACCCCGGTGGTGGGGAAGCTCTACAACCACATCTCGCCGCGTATCTTCATCGCCTTCGGCGTGCTGATGATCGCGCTCGGGTGCTGGTACCAGGGGATGATGACGCTCCAGACCTCCAACGCCGGGATCATCCAGGCGGTGATGATCCAGGGGGTCGGCTTCAGTTGCCTCTTCGTCCCGCTCACCGCCGCCGCGCTCTCCAACGTACCGCGGGCGCTGGTGGCGGACGCGACCGGCCTCAACTCGCTCCTGCGCCAGATCGGCGGCTCGATCGGGCTGGCCGCCTTCGCCACCCTGCTCTCGCGCTACGCGGTCGAGGCGCGCGCCTCCATCGCCGCGCACGTCATCGCCGAGCGGCCCGAGGTGATCAGCCGCCTCTCGGCCATGCAGTCGGCCATGGTGGCCCGCGGCCTCGACCCGGTCACCGCCCGCACGGCCTCGCTGGGCGCCCTGTCCAGGCTGGTCATGCAGCAGGCGATGGTGATGTCCTTCGAGAAGGTGTTCCTCCTGGCCGGCGTGCTGCTCACCATGGCGCTGCCGCTGCTGCTGTTCCTCAAGGTCAATCGAGCTGGACCGGAGAAGGTCCACATCGAAGCGATCGCAGAGTGAGACGATCATGAACTCGCCCAACACGCCCCTCAAAGAGATCCGGCCGGAAGAGGCCGAGGCCACCCCGGCTCCGGTGGCGCCGATCCAGAACGGCGGCAAGCGCCGGCGCGTCCTCCAGGTGGGAGGGCTGGTGCTGGCGGTCGGCGTGCTGGCGCTGATCGGCAACGCCATCCTGACGCGGGGGCAGGTGACCACCGACGACGCCCAGGTCGAGGCGGACGTGGTGCCGGTGTCACCCCGCGTGAGCGGTCTGGTGCTCCGGGTCCTGGCCTCCTCCGACCAGGTCATGAAGAAGGGCGACGTGATCGCCGAGATCGACGGCGCCGACTACGCTGCCCGGGTGAAGCAGGCCGAGGCGGAGCTCGACACCGCCCGCGCCCAGGCGGCGGCGGCCGGAGCCCAGGTCCAGGTGGTCGATGCCACCGCGCACGGCGGCTACACCAGCGCCCAGGCGTCGGTGCTCTCGAGCGGCGCGGCGGTCTTGGGGTCGGACGCGCAGATCGCGTCGGCGCAGGCCGGGCTGCTGCGGGCGGAGGCGGAGGCTCGCAAGGCGGCGGCGGATCTGGAGAGGTCCAAGGAGCTCCGCGCCGGCGACGCCATCTCACCGGAGCAACTCGAGCGGGTCCAGACCCTGTCCGACACGGCCAAGGCGGGCGTGGCGCAGGCCAAGGCGCAGCTCGCCGCGGCGCAGGAGGCGAAGCGGACCGCGCTGGGCCGTGTCTCCGAGGCCGAGGGCAAGCTGCACCAGAGCACGCCGATCCAGGCCCAGATCACGACCGCCCGCGCCAACGCCGACCTGGCCCTGGCGCGAGTGAAGAGCGCGGAGGCGATGCTCGAGCTGGCCCGGCTCCAACTGAGCTACACCCGCATCCTGGCGCCGGGGGACGGCCAGGTCTCGAAGCTCACTGTCCGTGAAGGCCAGATGCTGGTGGCCGGGCAGGCCGTCGCGGAGCTGGTGCCGCTCCAGTCCTACGTGATCGCCAACTTCAAGGAGACCCAGATCGGCGACATGAAGGAAGGGCAGCGCGCCGAGGTCGAGGTGGACGCCTTCCCGGGCCGGAAGTTCGAGGGGAAGGTGGAGAGCCTCTCCGGCGGGACCGGCTCGCGCTTCTCGCTCCTACCGCCCGACAACGCCTCGGGGAACTACGTCAAGGTGGTGGAGCGCATCCCGGTCCGCATCCGCTGGGCGAAGCAGCCGGAGGTCCCGGTGCGGGCGGGGTTCTCGGCCACGGTGACCGTCCACACCCGCGGTTGACGGGTCGGATTCACCCCGGGACGATTTCGCGCTCAGTCCCGGGCCGTGCTATGGATTTCTCCGGACTTAAACCAAGGAGGGAATCATGCGCAAATCGATGTTGCTCGGGCTTCTCCTGGTGCCGGTGTGGACGTTCGCCGAGGACGCGGCCAAGACCGACGAGGCTCCTGCCAAGGCGGACGACAAGGCCGCGGCGGCACCCGCACCCAAGGGAGACATCACGATCGTCGAGGCGAAGCTCGGCACCGGGGTGCAGGATCGCCAGGTTCAGGGGGAGGCCGAGGAGTTCAAGGCCGGGGTGGGGAAGGTCTACTGCTTAACCCGGATCAAGGGCGCCGAGGGCAAGGAGCTCTCCCACGTCTGGTATCAGGGCGACAAGAAGGTGAGCGAGGTGAAGCTCGCCATCAAGTCGGCGCTGATGCGCACCTGGAGCTACAAGAGCATCGGTGAGGACGGAAAGGGCGACTGGCGCGTGGACGTCGTCGGCCCGGACGGGGCGGTCCTCAAGAGCCTGCCGTTCAAGATCACCGAGTAGCGAGCAGCTCCGCAGCGCTTCTGGCCCCGCTGGCGTGGATACCGCGCCACGCAGCGGTGGCCGTCGAGGAGCGCGCACCCCCCCCGAAATCTGCCGATTTCTGGACAGGCGTCACGGCCTTGCTAGCGTCATTCCCAGTGCGTGGGCGCTGGCCATGACCGCATCCCGAAAGATCCTCTGGTGTACCTGCTACGTCGCCGTCGTCCTCGGCCTGGGCGTCCTCTCGGCCGTGGATCCGAACGGCCTGCGTAAGCACCGGCGGCTGGACGTCGAGGTGCGCCGGGTCTCGGCAGAGAACCGGAGCCTGCGCCTCGAAAACGTCCGCCTCCGCCGCGAGGCACGCGCCCTGGCTGGCGACCCCGCCGCGCTGGAGCGCGCCGCCCGCGAGGAGCTCAACTTCGTCAGGCCCGGTGAGTGGGTCTACAAGCTCGACGAGCCGGGAGTGCGCCCGTGAAGAGCCCTATGTGGGCTCCTGGCGCGGCAGCCCGGCAGGGTGCGCACCCCGCGAGCACCTCCGATCCGAGCCTGCGCCTCCCGGTCCGCCGGAACAGACCGCTCCTGGTCCAGCTCTACGCCGCGATCTTCTCTGAGAGTGGAATCGTCGGACGCGTCGCCCGCCGCCGCGCCGCCCGCCTGGGGCTGCGCAGCATCCCGGCCGCGGTCTCGGTCGCCATCGCGGTCCTGCTGCTCCTGCGCGTCTTCGTTCCGCTGCACGGGGGTGCCCCCCAGGCCTTGGCCCTGGCGGCGCTCCTCGCCACCCTGATCGGCATCTCGCTCCGCCGCGCCCAGCGCGCCGCGGCCGGTGCGCGCGCCGGCGTCCGCGAGCAGATCGAGCTCGGCTCGCTCTTCCTGCTCGCCGCGTATGTGCTGGCCCAGTCGTCGGGGATGGGGCCGGGCGGCCTGTACGGACCGCTCTTCCCGGTGGTCTATCTGGTGATGGCCTTCCTGGTCGCCTTCCTCTCGCGCGGGGTGGGGTTGGCCATGGTCGCCTTCGCCCTGGCGCTCGAGCTGGCCCTGGGACGCGACCCCGGCTCCCGCGCTGGGCCAGGGCCGGAGACCCTCGCCCACGGCCTCTTCCTGGTCCTCTTCGCCGCGCTCTACCAGCTCGTCCTCGGCATTCGCGTGGCCGTCTCCCGCCGGATGGAGCAGGCCGCAGTCGATCGGCGCCTGCGCGAGATCGAGGAGCGGGCCCGTGAGTTTCGCCTGCTGTCGCCGGTGGGCAGCGACGAGGACCCCGAGGAGCAAGAGCGGCGGTGGAAGGAGGCCTCGGTCTTCGAGGTCGAGACCGCTCTGCGGGGCGCGCTGGAGGTGGCCGAGGTGGCCCTCGAGGCGCACACCTGCGCGGTCTTCGTGCTGAGCGGAGACGACAGCCAGCTCATCCTCCGCGACTGTCGCTCCCAGAGCGAGCAGGTGGGGCGCCACCCCTTGCCGGCCGGGGAGGGCGCTCTGGGCGCCGTGGTCCGTCGTGCCGCGCCGGTTCGCCTGCACGGCGACATCCGCAGCGCCAGCTACTACGAGGACGGAACCCGGCCGCACGCGCTGCTCGCGGTGCCCCTGCTCGACCACTCGGGCGGGCACGTGCGCGGGGTCCTCCTCGCCGATCGCGCGCAGCCCAAGGCCTTCACCGAGTCGGACGAGCGGCTCCTCACGGTGCTGGCCGGCGAGATCCTGCGCGCCATCGCCAGCGAGCGACTGCTCAGCCAGATGAAGCGCACCCGCGACGAGCAAGAGCGCTTCTACGAGGCGCTCGAGCGGCTCAATCGAACCACCAAGCCGCAGGAGGTCTTCGATGCGCTCCTGCAAGTCTCCGCCGGCCAGGTGCCGGTCGAGTTCGGCGCCATCACCCTGGTGGAGCAGGCTGGCGGCAAGACGCGGCACCTGATCGCGCGCCTCCTGCCCGGAGAGCTGGCCAAGCCGGGCGGCGCGCTCGAGGGGGCCCGCTTCCCTGACAACGCCGGCCTGGTCGCCTCGGCGGTCCGGCTCGGCTCCTCGCTGCCGGGCAAGGAGCTCAAGATCGGCGACGCGGTGATCTTCGACGAGGCCACGCGCATCAAGGGGCTCCGCTCCCTCAAGATCATCCCCCTCAAGACCGGTGAGATCGTGCTGGGGACGCTGGTGCTGGGGACGCGGCGCGAGAAGGCCTTCGGCCCGGACACGGTCCGCGAGCTGGAGGTGGTGGCCATGCAGGCCGCCGACTCGATCTTGCGCGCCCGCCTCTTCGAGCAGACCGAGCGGCTGGCCACCACCGATGGCCTCACCAACTTGTTGAACCACCGGACCTTCCAGACCCGCCTCGACGAGCACCTGGCCCAGTCCGTGCGCTACGGCAAGAAGCTTTCGCTCATCATCTGTGACATCGACCACTTCAAGTCGGTGAACGACACCTACGGCCACCCGGTGGGGGATCGGGTGCTCCAGGGGGTGGCGCAGGCGCTCAGCCGGGAGGCGCGGGCGACCGATCTGGTGGCGCGCTACGGGGGGGAGGAGTTCGCCCTGATCATGCCGGAGACCGACGCCACGGGCGCCCTGGCCACCGCGGAGCGGATCCGGGAGCGGCTCGGCCAGACCGCGTTCGAGACCGAGCTCGGTTCGCTCAAGGTCACGCTCTCGCTCGGGATCGCCTCCTGCCCCGAGGACGCGCAGAAGAAGGCGGAGCTGATCGAGCTGGCCGACAGCTGCCTGTATCAGGCCAAGAGGTCTGGGCGGAACCGGACTGTGCTGGCGAGCGCCCTCCGTCCAGCGCGCCGGACGGCGAGCTGACGACCCTGACCGTCCGTCCGGCTCGGGGCGGAGGTGAACCCACACGCCCCAGTTGCCCGCGCCGCCAGGCGCTGGTGTTGGTTGCAGGAATACCGGCGGTGTCGTTCCGCGCTGGCCCGGCGGCGCTGGCCCCTGTTAGACTCAACCCGAGCGCATCGGTGTTCTCGTCACTGCGGAGCTCCACCGCTTGAAAAAAAACTTCGTCCTCGACACCAACGTCCTGCTGCACGATCCCCGCTCCCTCTTCGGCTTCGGCGACAACGACGTGGTCGTTCCGATCTACGTCATCGAGGAGATCGACAACTTCAAGAGGGACCTCTCCACCCTTGGGCGCAACGCCCGCCAGGTCTCGCGCTGCATCGACGAGTTCCGGCTCCGGGGCAAGCTGCGCGAAGGGGTCTCCCTCGGGCCCGACAAGGGCAAGCTGCGGGTGCTCTTCACCCAGAAGAGCCTGCGCGACGTCTTGGAGGCCCACGGCAACGACAGCAAGATCCTGGGCGTGGCGCTGGAGGTGCGGGACGCCGACCTGGCGACGCCCACGGTCCTGGTGAGCAAGGACACCAACCTCCGCATCCGCGCCGACGCGCTCGGGCTTCACGCGGAGGACTACGACGTCGAGGGGGTCGAGATCGACGAGCTCTGGAGCGGGGTGGCCGAGCTCGAGGTCGATCCGGAGGCGGTGGACGCCTTCTACACCGAGGGCTTCGTGGCCCAGAAGGAGGACGGCGAGCCGCCGCCTCCCAACGAGTTCGTGCTCCTGCGCGACCGGAGCAACCCCCAGCACAGCGCGGTGGGCAAGTACAGCGCCGCCCGCCAGGGCTACGTGCCACTCATCAAGACCTCCAAGGAAGGGGTCTGGGGCGTTCGTCCGCGCAACAAGGAGCAGTCGTTCGCCCTCGACCTGCTTCTCAACGACGAGGTGCGGCTGGTGACCATCGTCGGGAAGGCCGGCACCGGAAAGACGCTCCTGGCCATCGCAGCCGGGCTGCAGAAGACGATGGAGGAGTCGGTCTACCAGAAGCTCCTGGTCTCTCGTCCCATCTTCCCGCTCGGCCGGGACATCGGCTATCTCCCCGGCTCCGTCGAGGAGAAGCTCAACCCCTGGATGCAGCCGATCTTCGACAACGTCGAGTACCTCATGAACCTGTCGCGTTCGGAGAAGAAGTCCGGCCGCGGCTACCACGAGCTGATCGACCTGGGCATCATCGAGATCGAGCCGCTCACCTACATCCGGGGCCGGTCCATCCCGAACCAGTTCATCATCGTGGACGAGGCGCAGAACCTGACCCCACACGAGGTGAAGACCATCATCACCCGGGTGGGCGACGGGACCAAGATCGTCCTGACCGGCGACCCCTACCAGATCGACAACCCGTACGTGGACCAGACCAACAACGGGCTCATCCACGTGGTCAACCGCTTCAAGAGCGAGCGGCTGGCGGGCCACATCACCATGTCCAAGGGGGAGCGTTCGCCCCTCGCTGAGCTGGCCGCCAACCTCCTCTAGGATCGGGGCCAGCCCAGCCTGTCAACCCCGCCTCGATTCGCTAAGCTAAATCCATGGGCAACGGGAACGGCAGCGCTGATGCGAAGGACGTGGTCCGGGCAGTGGAGCAGGCGGCCGAGCAACAGCCGCAACTGCCGAGCCTGGGTTACCCGCTCGACTACACTTTCAAGATCATGGGGCTGGCCAGCGAGGACTTCGCCGACCACGCGCGCCGGCTGGTGGAGCAGGTGACCGGAGCGGCGCCAGCGGATCAGGTGGTGGTCCGAGCCAGCAACAAGGGGAAGTACCTCTCGATCTCGGTGGTGGCCAGGCTGAGCTCCGAGGAGCAGCGCCGCGCGGTGTACCAGATCCTGCGCGCCGACCAGCGCGTGGTCTACTACCTCTGAAGCAAGGAGCGGAGGAGCGCTCTCCGTCGCCCACCCGTGAAGCGAATCCCCAGGTTGGTCAGCATGGCGTTGGTCCTCTCGGCGCGGCGCCGGCTGCGCGCAGCCGACCTTTCGGAGCAGTTCGGCGTGAGCGAGCGGACCGTCTACCGGGACATCGCCGCACTCCAGGAAGCCGGGTTCCCTGTGGTCGGGAGCGCCGGCGACGGTTACCAGGTCCCGGCCGCGGCCTTCCTGAAGCCGCTCCAGCTCACCCAGTCGGAGGCGGTGGCGCTGGCCATGGCGGCGCAGACGCTGGAGGCGACCGCTGATCCGCGGCTCCGGGACCTGCTCCAGCTGGCGCTGGGGAAGGTGGAGTCGGTGCTCTCCCCCGAGGCGCGGCGGCAGGTCCGGCGGCAGCGGGCGGAGGTGCTGGTCCCCGCGGGCGCCCTGCGGCCAGGGGGACCGCTCGGAGCGGTTCTGGAGGCGATGGCGTCGCGGTCGGTCCTGCGCATCCACTACCAGGCCGTGAAGGACGATCGGGCCAGCGAGCGGGAGATCGAGCCACTGGGGTTGGTGCGGCTGGTCGACGGCTGGCTGCTGGTGGCCTACTGCCGCCTGCGCCATGCGGCGCGCGCCTTCCGCGTGGACCGGATCCGCTCCGTCCACCCGACGGGCGAGGCGTACGCGCCGCGGCCGGGATCCACCTTCGCGGAGGTGATCGCGGGCGAAGAGGGGCGCCGAGGCGGGAGGACCGGCTCCTGACATGGGGTTGTCACGGCCCGGCGCAGACTTCCTGAAGACACAGAACAGGAGGCGAACGCATGGCGACCGAGACGAAGCAAGCGTGGCAGCTGGGGCTGGAGCTCTTCGAGCGCTGGACCCGGATGTGGAACGGCGAGCTGGCGCTGGCGGATGGGCTCATCGGCGAGCGGTTCTGGGTGCACCTGACCGTTCGCTCTCCCCAGTGGACTCCGGAGCGGCTCCGCGACGCGAAGGCGGTGGCCGGCTGGGTGGAGTGGGTTCGCGGCCGGTACCAGACGCTCCGTTACACCATGGACGGTCCACCGTTCGTGGACACCGCGCAGGGCACGGTGGTTTGCCCGTGGCACGCGGACGGGGTCTTCTCCGGCCGCTCCGGCCGAGCGGAGGACGTCGCCGGACAGGCCTTCCGTCAGGCCGGGATCGACATCCTGCGCTTCGAGGGTGAACGGATCGTGGAGTGCTGGACGATGAGCGTCAACGTCACCGCGCTGGGGGAATCCTGGCCGCAGCCCCGGCGGAGCTGAGCTCCTGGTCAGGCAGGCGGCACGGGACGCGAACGGTCAGGCCGCCGCCCGCGCCGCCGCGCTGCCGAAGTCGACCAGCTCCACCGGCTGCCGGGCCATTCCGAACCCGGACTCCTCGTGCCAGCCGCTGGCGTCGCCGCCGACCTGGAGCGGCATGGGGCGCTCGAACCGCATGGCGACCTGCTCCGCCTGGAAGTCGAGGATGCTCGGGTGGGTGAACGTGCCCGACCAGATGCTGGGCAGGTTTAGGAGTAGGGCAGGAAGGTCCAGTCGAGTGGCCACCCGGAGCTGCATCATGCCCGGCCGCGACTGCGCGAACGGGAAGAGCCGGAGCCCGAGGCCGTAGTACGGGACCGTGCTGGCAGCGGCCATCACGCACGGGCCGGCGTAGAGCAGCTCGCCCGTCTGGACGGCGGAGCCCACCTTGCGCCCCTGCCCGTCGAGTCGCCAGGCAGGCCGGCCGGAGTTGACGATCTCGCAGTAGGCCGCGCGCCGCTCCACGCACGCCCGGGGGACCGAGCGGAGCAGCACGGCCAGTCCGTAGCCGGCAGGCCCAGTGCCCAGCGAACGCAGCGCGGTCTTGGAGAGCCGGCGGTGGATCCAGTTGTAGTCGTTCAGGACGGCGGCATCGACCCCGACTCCGGCGAAGGGGGTGCGCCGGCCGAGACAGGTGAGCAGGTCGAGCCGACGGAAGAAGGGGACCTCCCCGCGCATGTACCGGGCCAGGTCGCGCACGTGCTCCTCGGGCCGCGCCCCGACCATCTCCGCCACGGCGTTGCCGGTCCCCAGGGCCAGGACCCCGAAGCGCGGCGCCGGGACCGACTCCTTCTCGGCGCGGTCGAGGATCTGATTCACCCACGAGACGAAGGTGCCGTCGCCACCACCGGTGAAGACCGTGCCATACCGGCGCGACACCACCCGCTCGGCGATCTCGCGGGCCTCCTCGGCGGACCGCGAGAAGAACAGGTCCCCGGCTGGCACCACGTCCGACAGCGCCCGGTGCACTCGCCCGTTCACCTGCTTGGCGTTCGCATTCAGCAGCACCGCGATCCCGGCCGCCGATGCCTTCGTGTCTGTCGCCATGCGGATCAATGCCTTCTCCCTACCCCCTGACAGTGCTGTCGGGGTAATCAGCAAGCGTGATGCCATACTGCGTCAGAAAAAAACATCCCGAAGTCGAGCATGTTACAAACTAGTGACGGGCGGGCACCTCTGGAAACTGGATAGCGCGGGTGGCGGTGCGTAGCGAACTACGCACTTTTTGGGGCGCTTGCAAGCTCCGGGACGGAAATGACCGAGCGCCGTTTGACAGGGCGCGGCGCGGACTTAGGTTCGCGTCGTCAGGAGGATTTCCCACAATGGCGAAGATCATCGGCATCGACCTCGGCACCACCAACTCGGTGGTGGCGGTGATGGAGGGGAAGGAACCCGTCGTCATCACCAACGAGGAAGGCTCCCGGCTCACTCCGTCGGTCGTTGCCTATACGAAGGATAGCGAGCGGCTGGTTGGCCAGGTGGCCAAGCGGCAGGCGATCACCAACCCCGAGCGGACCATCTTCAGCATCAAGCGCTTCATGGGGCGCCGGTTCAGCGAGGTCCAGGAGGAGACGCGGCGCGTCCCCTACCACGTGGCCGAGGGGCCGAACGGCGACGCCCGCCTCGAGATCGACGGCAAGCAGAACAGCGCCCCGGAGATCAGCGCGCAGATCCTGCTCAAGCTGAAGCGAGCGGCCGAGAACTACCTGGGCGAGAAGGTGACCGACGCGGTCATCACCGTCCCAGCCTACTTCAACGACTCCCAGCGGCAGGCCACCAAGGACGCCGGTGAGATCGCGGGCCTGAACGTCCGCCGCATCGTCAACGAGCCGACGGCGGCCGCGCTGGCCTACGGCCTCGACAAGAAGAAGAACGAGAAGATCGCGGTCTACGACTTCGGCGGCGGCACGTTCGACATCTCCATCCTGGAGGTGGGGGAGAACGTGGTCGAGGTGCTCGCGACCAACGGTGACACGCACCTGGGCGGCGACAACATCGACCAGCGGATCATCGACTGGCTGATCGCCG
>Ga0302323_100005104_pt1 | contig 10727 bp, 12 predicted proteins | sample Fen_T0_3_FD_201950 | JGI IMG/M metagenome (GOLD analysis project Ga0302323, IMG submission 201950) | Peat permafrost microbial communities from Stordalen Mire near Abisko, Sweden - Fen_T0_3 | ecosystem: Environmental > Terrestrial > Soil > Wetlands > Permafrost | place: Sweden: Abisko... | reverse complement strand
CATCGCCAGCGGGGACGAGGACGTCATCGACCCCGCCCGGGCTTGCGAGTTGCACGCCGAGACCGGTGCGCTCTGCGTGGCCTGGGAGGGCGCCGGAGCGGCGCGGGCGGCGGCCTTCAGCGGGCGCCGGTTCGTCGAGCTGCGCGTTATCACCGACGCGGCCGATGCCACCGCTGCGGCTGACTTCCACGCCAGTCTCGAGGAAGTCATCCCGCACTTGGCAGAGGTGCTCGTCGTCTGGGTCGCAGCGATGCGCGGTCCAACAAGCACATCGAGTAGACAGGCCCCGCAGGTATGATGCGACTCGTAAGGGCTGCGATGGCCTGCAGCTCATATGCAAAGCGTTAGACCGACCGAGCGTAGAGCTACCCGAAGGAGAGGCGGCTATGCCGATGGTCACCGTCTTCAATCTGAGGCGAGGCGACCGTTTGTCGGACATCGAGGATGCGGCAAGGCGTGCCCTGACCAGTATGCCCGAGCTCGCCATCAACGACTGGGAGATCAACCTGGTGCCGGTCCTCATGCCGGAGGGCTTCGACGGCGAAGTGACCAGGATCAACGTCGACCTCTGGGAACGGCCTGAGCGCACCAAGGAGGCCTTGCAGGAGCTTGCGATGCGCCTCGCCAAGGCTTTCCAGTCGGTCGCCGGCGCCGACAGGAAGGTGAAGGTCGTCATCAGGCCGTATGACGTCGAACGGAGCGGCTGGGTGTCTCTTTGACGGCCCGAGATCGGCACGCATCTGGCGAGCGGCTCTTCCCGAAACCGTCCGGGGAGCGTCCAAACTCCGTGGCGAACGTGACCCGATCTCGGCCTAGCAAAGCGCTCGAGCAGGCGCCCAGAAGCGTGGTGTGCTGTCCACAGCCAGTGGGGCGATGCTCAACGCCCCAACGTTAGCCGGACCAGTGATGCGAAGCCTCCACCGTTTCACAGAACCCAAGGCCTTCCTCACTCAGGCGGAGCCGTTCCTCCGCGCCAAGGAGGTCGAGAACGCGCTCATGCTGGGCATCTGCGAGTCGGCCCGCTTCGACGATTCCTGCTATCTCGCCACGGTCGAAGAGGATCAGGGCGTCGTGGCGTGCGCCCTCCGTACGCCGCCGCACGGTGCTCTCCTGACGCGAGCTGATCGCCAGGCGCTCGAGCTGCTGGCGAGCGATCTCGCCGACAAGTACCAGGACCTCTCCGCTGTCGCCGGTCCAGAACCTGCCGTCGGCGACTTCGCGAGGCTGTGGGCGGCGCGCACGGGAGTGGCCGCGGGGCCGGCGATGCGCATGCGCGTGTTCGAGGCGCGCCGCGTGGTGCAGCCGCGACTGCCGGCCGGGACGTTTCGGGCGGCCACCGAAGCGGACCTGCCCACCGTTTCCCGGTGGGCGGCAGCGTTCATCGATGAGGCAGGCCTCGACGAGCCGTCCGATCCGGATGACGTCGCGCGTGAGCGGATCCGTGAGAGCAGCCTCTTCATCTGGGAGGACGAGCAACCGGTGTCCATGGCGGCTTGGGCGGGGCGCACGGGTCGCATGGTGCGTATCAACTACGTCTACACGCCACCGGAGCACCGCGGACGCGGCTACGCCTCTGCCTGCGTCGCGTCCCTCACCCAGCAGCTTCTCAACGAGGGGTTTGCCCAGTGCTGCCTCTACACGGACCTTGCCAATCCGACATCGAACAAGATCTACCAGGCGATCGGTTATCGCCCGGTGTGCGACGCGGCGGAGTATAACCTTGGGGCCGGCTGACAAGCGGATCGACCTGACGCGCCCGAGCGCTGCGCTAGACTGGGAGCGCAGCCCGCGCAGGTTACGCGCGGTGCGTTAGCCCGACGACGTGCAGGTAGATCGCTGCCGTCAAAGCCGCATCAGGATCGATTTCGATGACGAGTTGGATAACCGGAGTCTGCGAAGCAAACGGCATCAACATCCACTACCTGCGAACCGGAGGGGTCAAACCCCCGCTGGTTCTGCTCCACGGGTTGATGGGGAGCGGAGCCTGCTGGAGTCCTTTGGCTCGCTCTTTGGAGGCTGGATACGATGTGGTGATGCCGGACGCCAGGGGGCACGGGAATTCGAGCGCTCCGCTCCATGGGTACAGGTACGAGGATCACGCGAGCGACGTCATTGAGCTCATCCGAGGTCTCGGACTTGCCGCTCCGATTCTGCTGGGACACTCAATGGGAGGCATGACTGCGGCTGTGGTGGCGAGTCGAGTCTCCAGTATGATCCGCGGTGTCATCCTGGCCGACCCGACTTTCTTGAGCCCCGAGTGGCAGCGCGAAGTTCGCGACAGCGACGTCGCCGAGCAACATCGCCGAGTTCTCAGCCTAGACAAGTGCGACGCCTTGGCTCAGGCACGGCTGCGACACCCGCGTCGTTCGTCCGAGATCGTCGAACTCCTCGCCGAAGCGAGGCAACAGACCCGGATGAGCGCGTTTGACGTTCTCACGCCGCCCAATCCCGAGTATCACCAGTTGGTGAGTACGATCGATGTCCCGATCCTGCTTGTCATCGGAGATGACCCCGTGGTTTCCCTTGAGACGGCAAGAGAGCTGCAGAGTCTTGACTCGCGCCTTCGGGTGGAACAGATACGAGACGCTGGACACGGGGTCCCGTATGACCAACCTGAGCGCTTTGGGTCGGTGGTCCGGTCCTTCCTGCGCTCGGTTGTCACGTCGTTCCCAAGCGTGTGACAGCTCACCTCGAACGCGGGCTAACCAGCGCCTCGAGCAGGACGCCGTCAGGCAGGATCGACCTGCGGGCGCTCGGCGTCTACTCAAGCGCGGAACGTTGGGCAGAACACGCCGGCGTCCTTTCGTCACCCGCTATTCACGCTTGACGTTACTAACGCGTAGCGTTACTATCTCAGCATGATCGTCTCGTTCAAGGACGCGGACACCGAGGCGCTGGCCGCAGGCCGGCGGGTCCGGCGCTTCGTGAACATCGAGGTGGTCGCGCGGCGCAAGCTGCGCCAGCTGCAGATCGCCGGACGACTCGACGACCTGCGCGTCCCGCCGGGCAACCGCCTGGAGGCGCTCAAGGGTGACCGCGGCGGCCAGCACAGCATCCGCGTTAACGACCAGTACCGCGTCTGCTTCCGCTGGACGGCAGCCGGCGCCGAAGAGGTCGAGATCGTGGACTACCACTAGGAGGATGATGATGCAGAAGCTCAAGCCCGTGACGCCCGGCGAGCTGCTGCGCGAGGAGTTCCTGCTGCCGATGGGCCTCTCGCAGTACCGCCTCGCCAAGGAGATCGGCGTACCGGCGCAGCGCATCGGCGAGATCGTCGCCGGCCGCCGCGCCATCACCGCCGACACCGACCTGCGCCTCTGCCGCTTCTTCGGTCTCTCGAACGGCTACTGGCTGCGCGCGCAGGTGGCCCACGACACCGAGGTCGCCGAGGACGGCCTGGCCGAGGAGCTCGCGCACATCAAGCCATGGTCGAACACCGCCGCCTGACGACGGTGGGTCTGCCCAACAAGCGGTTCGAGCAGACAAACCACGGCCACGATAGTAAGCTCAGGCCCACGTGCGGTGGCGCCGTGGTTTGCAGCTCGACCGCAGACCGTTCTGCGGAGCCCAAGTGCTGATCCGCCGGATGACCGAGAGCGATATCGACGCCGTTCTCGACCTGATGCAGCGCAACTACGACGGCATCTTGGCCGAGTTCCACTCCGCCGAAGTGCTCGCCGAGTTTCGCGCCGAGATGACGCCGCAGGATGAGCGTGAGCACATGGTGCGCAACCAGGTCTTCGTCGTCGAGGAAGAGGGCCAAGTGGTCGCAACGGGTGCCTTGGCCGACCTTGGCACCTCCCGCGAGCCGCGTTACATCGTCTCGCAGTTCGCAGTACGGCCCGATCGCCATCGGCGCGGGATCGGGACACTCTTATTGGCGCACCTTGTGAGCGGCGCTCTGGATGTCTCCACGGACACTCTCCACGTTCCCAGCAGTCGCAACGCGATCCCTTTCTATGAACATGCTGGCTTCACTATCGACGCACTCCAGCCTGACACGGCGATCGAGATCACTTGGATGACGAAACGCTTGTGCGGGCGGCCCGCCTGAGTTCGAGTTTGAAGTGCAAGACCTGAGCCTCAGACGCTCCCGTCTACCCGGCTTGTACATGGCGGTTCGGCGGGACCCCGCCTGCCCGTCCCGCCTCTCGAAAGACGCCGGCTGCGGGACGAGGATCCGAACCTCGGTTCCACGGTCCAGAGCCGCGTGTCCCTCCCGCCTCCTGTGCTATCCTCGCCCTCGTGAGCATCCAGACGTCATCCACTCCCGAGCACGGCGACTTCATCCGCGAGATCGTCGCCGCCGACCTGCGCGAGGGCCGGCACCAGGGCGTCGTCACCCGCTTCCCCCCCGAGCCGAACGGCTACCTTCACATCGGTCACGCCAAGTCGATTGGCCTCAACTTCGGCATTGCCCGGGAGTTCGGCGGCCGCTGCCACCTGCGCTTCGACGACACCAACCCCACGAAGGAAGAGCAGGAGTACATCGACGCCATCGAGGCCGACCTCCGCTGGCTGGGGTTCGACTGGGGCGAGCACCTCTACTACGCGTCGGACTACTTCGAGCAGCTCTACGAGTGGGCCGTCCACCTCGTCAGGGCCGGCAAGGCCTACGTGGACGACCTCAGCGCCGACGAGATCCGCGAGCACCGCGGCACGTTCACCGAGCCCGGCCGGCAGAGCCCCTGGCGGGACCGGCCGGCGGACGAGAGCCTCGACCTCTTCGCGCGCATGCGCGCCGGCGAGTTCCCGGACGGAGCGCGCGTGCTGCGCGCGCGCATCGACATGGCTTCCGCGAACATCAACCTGCGCGACCCGGTCGTGTACCGGATCCTCCACGCGGAGCATCCGCGGACGGGCGACGCCTGGTGCGTCTACCCGACCTACGACTTCGCCCACGGGCAATCCGACGCGATCGAGGGCGTCACGCACTCCATCTGCACCCTGGAGTTCGAGGACCACCGGCCGCTCTACGACTGGCTCATCGAGAACCTGCCGGTGCCGTCGCGTCCGCGTCAGATCGAGTTCGCGCGGCTCAACCTCACCCACACCGTCCTCTCGAAGCGTGTCCTTTTGCGCCTCGTCAATGAAGGCCACGTGCGCGGCTGGGACGACCCCCGGATGCCGACCATGTCCGGCCTCCGCAGGCGGGGCTACCCCGCCGAGGGGATCCGCGACTTCGTGACGATGGTCGGGGTGGCCAAGGCCGACAACGTCGCCGAGATGGGCATGCTGGAGCACGCGGTGCGGGGCGTCCTCAACCGGACGGCGGCCCGCCGCTTCGCCGTGCTGGACCCCCTCAAGATGATCGTCGAGAACTACCCCGAGGGGCAGGTCGAGGAGATGGAGGTCCCCAACAACCCGGAGGACCCGTCCGCCGGGAGCCGCCGGGTGCCGTTCACCCGCGAGCTGTGGATCGAGCGCGACGACTTCATGGAGGAGCCCGTGCGCAAGTTCTTCCGCCTGGCCCCCGGCCGTGAGGTGCGGCTGCGCTCCGCGTACTTCGTCACCTGCCGCGAGCTCGTCAAGGACGCGGCAGGCCGGGTCGTGGAGCTGCGCTGCACCTACGACCCGGAGACGCGCGGCGGCGACGCTCCCGACGGCCGCCGCCCCAAAGCGACTCTCCACTGGGTGTCGGCCGCTCACGCCGTGCCGGCCGAGGTCCGGCTCTACGACTACCTCTTTCGGGACCCGTACCCCGGGGCCGACGGACGCGACCTCTTCGACGACCTGGATCCGGACTCCGAGACCGTGCTTCCGGGCGCTTTCGTGGAGCCGTCGCTCGCCGATGTGCCAGTCGGCGAGACCGTGCAGTTCGAGCGGCTCGGCTACTTCTGCCCCGACCCCGATTCGGCGCCCGGCGCGCTCGTCTTCAACCGGACGCTCACGCTCAGGGACACCTGGGCGAAGCTGCAGGCGCAGGGCCGACAAGACGGTTGAGGAGGGTACCGTCGCGCGGTACACTCTGGCAGCCCCTCGGGCATCGCTGGCGAGTGGCCTAATTGGCAAGGCACCTGACTCTGGATCAGGGGATTGAAGGTTCGAGTCCTTCCTCGCCAGCCATTTTCTCTCCCCCTTCCCTGACCTCCGTCCGGCGCGCCCGCCTGAACCCTCGCGGGAGCCTCAGTGAGACCTCGGAGCGCCGCCACGCGTCGCCCTGTGTCGCGCCATGCGGTCGGGTGAGGGAGGGTGGTAGCGCATACGGGATTCGAACCCGTGTTACCGCCGTGAGAGGGCGGCGTCCTAGGCCCCTAGACGAATGCGCCACGCAAGTCGAGCTGCCGCTCCGGCAAGACCGTGTGCCCTGCTGCGAGGCGATCGGCAGCGGCAGCGGCGAACTAGGGTAGCACAAAGGCCGTGTGCGGCAAACCCGTGTAGGCTTGGGTCCGTGACCGGCCTGTCTCGACCGGCTCCCACCCGCCCCGCGGGGCGTGATACGGTTCCCTGAACCACCGAGCGAGACTGCGGGAGGCTTGTGAGCCACGCCGACGAGGTCATCACGGACGTGAACACACGGCGCCTGTTCGCGCATGTCGAAGATGGGCACTTCACCCTCGGCTGGGACTATCCCGGCCGCACCCTCCTCGAGGTGAGGATCCTGCGCTCCGAGCAGCGCTTCGCCGCGACCGCCGACGCCGACGCCGAGGGCCAGCAGGTCGTCTACCAGGATGTGACCGGCTCGTTCCGCGATACTGGTCTGCGTCCCGACCGGCCCTACTTCTACACCGTCTTCGCCCGGCATCCGGGCGGAGAGTGGGTGCACTGGGGCGAGTACTCCCTTCCATGCGAGCCCACGAGCGGCTGGCGTGAGTTCGGCCGCCTCGTCAAGAAGGGCGTCGGCAGTCGCATCATGCCTGCCGTCGTGATTCTGCTCTGCCTGGCGGCTGTGGCGGCGGCCATCGCGGGCAGCGCCGCGGCGGCCGCGAGCGCCGCCCAGACCAAGGGCAAGCAATCGGCTGAGGCCATCGCCATCGCTCAGGCCGACCCGCGGTTGGCCGCCCTGCTCGCCGGCGCCGACTGGGGCAGCGCCGACGTCACGCCGTGGGGCGGCACGGCTCAGGCCCCTGCCGGCGCCACCGTCACCGTGCGGTGGGCGGCCGCGAAGTCGCGGAGCATGGCCGGCCTGTGGCCGCTGCTCACGTCGATGAGCAACGACCATCCGGTGCCGCCGTACGCCACCGTCGAGCACCGCCTGCGGGTCGACGACCTGACCGCGCTGCGCGTCGACGTCCTGCTGCCGGAACGCCACGTGCTGCAGGTGCTTCCCGTCGACGGACAGACCAGCTTCGTGCTGCTCGAGCAGACCTGGCCGCCGTTCTCGTGGTTCCCCTGGTTCACGGCGCGTCCCTGGGTGTTGGCGCCGCTCTTCATCCTCGTCGGCGCCCTCATCGTCGCCAGGGCGTGGCGGCGCTCGCGGGCCTGGAACCGCCGCCTGCCGTCCATGACCCGTCACGACCGCCAGTTCATCGGCCGGCTCAGCGTGATCCTCTTCCTGCTCGCCGGTATGGCGTGGCAGATCTACGAAGGCATCTACGCAGCCTCCCTGCCGGCGGTCGACCCCACGGGGTTCAACGCCGGCGACCTTGCCGCCCTTCCTCTGCTGCTCTTCCCGCCCGCCCTATACCTCGCGGCGCTCGCTCTGGAGCTCACCCCGGCGCCGCACCGCGTGGCGTGGGGCCTGGTCGCTGTGGTGGCCGGCGCCACCACCGGCTACAACCTGGCCACGGCGATGACCGGTACTGCCACCAATCTGAACCTCACCTATTACATCCTGCTCGGCGTGCTCACCCTGCTCGCGATTCCCCGGGCGTTCAGCGCCGGCCGCATGGGCTGGAGCCGGGACAGCCTGGCGCCGCACGCCTAGGCGGGCGGCCGCAGGCGGCCCCGCCGTCCGTCCACTCTCAGTATCCTCCCAGCGCGACCCCAGCAGCTCCCCAGCCGCACCTGCCACACTCGCTTCTCACGAAGTCCCCGGACGAAGAGGTGGCAGATGCGCAGACCGTACGTGGCCGTGGCGATCGCGGCTCTGATCCTGGCGGCGACCGTCGCCGCGGGGGCGGCCATCACCGCCTGCGGCTCGTCGGGTCCCGCGGCGAATGCCGCCGCCACCGCCCCGCCGGTCGGCGGCCAGCGCCCCGACATGAGCAGCATGTTCACGCAGGCGCTCGACCCGCTGGTCAAGAAGAGCACGATCACCGGCGACCAGGAGACGGCCGTCGTCAAGGCGATCAGCGCCTCGATGCCGTCCGGGGGCGCGCCGGGTCAGGGCGGCGCGCCGCCCAGCGCCGGCGCGCAGCCTAGTCCGGGGGCAGCCCCGAGCGGCTCGCGGCCCGGTCCGAGCGCGATGTTCACCGCTGCGCTCGATGCCCTGGTCGGCAAGGGCACGATCACCGCGACGCAGGAAAAAGCGATCGTCGCCGCACTCGCCGCCGGCATGCGGGGCGGCCCGCAGACCGGCGGGACGCAGCCGTGAGGCGCGCGCTCAGCGTTCGATGAGCTCGATCCAGTTGCCGTCGGGGTCGGCGACGAAGGCGATGCGCGGCCCTGCGCCCTCAAGGGCCTTCGGCGGCCGGCCCACGTCGGTCGCGCCGGCCGCGACCAGCTCCGTGTACGCGGCGTCCAGATCCTCGACGTCGAAGGCGAAGTGCCCGAAGCGGGCGCCGCCGTCGTAGGGTTCGTCCTTGGCCCAGTTGTAGACGAGCTCGATGCTGAAGTCGTCGCCGGGTCGGGTCATGAAGGCCAGCGTCGCTTCGTTCTTCTCGAGCTCGCGGGTGCGGCTGAGCTCCAGCCCCAGCGCCTTGTAGAAGGCGATCGCCGCGTCCAGGTCCCTGGTGCGCGTCGCCACGTGCGTGAATCTCATCTCGACCTCCGCTCGTCTATACTTCCGTCATGTCTATCACCGCATTCGGCGACAAAGTACCCCGGTTCGGCCCCGGCGTCTTCATCCATCCGGACTCGACGGTCATCGGCGACGTCGTCCTCGAGGAGGGCGCCAACCTATGGCCGGGCGGCGTGCTCCGCGGCGACGTCGAGCGTATCCTGCTCGGCAGCCACACCAGCTTCCAGGACAACTCGGTCGCCCACACCGACCCCGGCTGGCCCGTCGTCATCGGGCCGGAGTGCGTGATCGGCCACGGGGTCATCGTCCACGGCGCCACCATCGGCGCCCGCTGCCTCATCGGCATGGGCAGCACGCTGCTCAACGGCTGCGAGATCGGCGACGAGTGCATCGTCGGCGCCAACAGCCTCGTGACCCAGGGCAAGAAGTTCCCCCCGCGCAGCCTCATCGTGGGCTCGCCTGCCAAGGCCGTGCGCGAGGTCACCGACGAAGACCTGCAGCCGCGCGCCGAGCTGCGCGACCGTTACGCGCGGCGCTCACTCAAGTACGCCGAGCTTGGCCTTGCCGCCGACCTCTCGGCGTTCCGTCGGTAGGCCGGCTCGCCCCTCGGCTCAGGACGCTTCGCGAACGGGTATCGGGTTCCCATGGCCGACTCCGACACGTTCTTCGCCGCCGACCGCGCCGCCTAAGCCGCGAGGTGCTGCCGCACCGCGGCTACAAGTTCCGGCAGCACCTCGCCGCCGGCGCCTCGCAGGAAGATGCCGGCTGCCGCCGCCAGCGCGTCGCGCTCGGGGTTGACGTCGATGACCACGGCGCCGGCCTGCGCCGCCAGGAGCGGCATCGCCGCCGCCGGGTACACGACGCCCGACGTGCCCACGACCAGCATCACGTCGCAGCGGACGCTCAGCACCTGGGCGCGGTCGATGGCGTCGCCGGGCAGCGCCTCCCCGAACCACACGACGTCCGGACGCATGAGGTCGCCGCACTCGGGGCAGCGCGGCGGCTTCTCGTCCTGATCGACGAGGTCGTCCATGCGGAATCCGGTATGCCGCTCACCGATGCACTTGAAGCGTTGCATGCTGCCGTGCAGCTCCACCACGTCGGTGGACCCGGCGCGCTGGTGCAGCCCGTCGATGTTCTGGGTGATCACCGTGACGCGCGGAAGGAGCTGCTCGAGCTCCGCGATCGCGCGGTGCCCTGGATTGGGCTCGGCCGCGGCAAGCGCCCCGAAGCGATGCTCGTACCAGCTCCACACGAAGGCGGGATCGCGGAAGTAGGCTCCCGGCGTGGCCAGCTCCATGGGGTCGTACTGCGCCCACAGTCCGGTCTCGGGCTCGCGAAACGTGGGGATGCCGGACTCCTTGCTGACGCCGGCGCCGGTGAACACGGCGAGGCGCTTGGCGCGCGCCACCGCGCGCGCCGCGGTCTGCAGCTGGTCGTGCGAAAGCTGGTCGTTGGGCCGTCGATCGCTCACTGGGCCTCCTCGGACGGTGCCGCGCGTCGCCGGAGATTGTACGCTAGCGGCGTCAGCGGCCGCGCGGCCGCCGCAAAGGGGCCGAAGACAGGAGGTGGGCATGCCCGATGAGATCGTCGCCAAGCCGGCCCACCCGCACGTCGCGCACTACGACGAGCCGGACCTGCCGGACGACGAAGAAGCGCGGCGCGATGCCGAAGCGCTCGCGCAGGCCGAGCACGATTTCTCACGCCGGATGGACTTCGCGCGCTGGCGCGCCGCGCGCTACGTCGCCGGCGTCTTCCTCGCCTGCGTGAGCATCGCCGGGGGCGCGGTCGCCGTCATGGCTGTGATCGCCGCGCTCACGTCCGGCGCCGGCCCTGTGGACCTCGTCACCGGCATCGAGGATTCCGGCGTCGGCTACGCGACCCT
>Ga0302323_100005102_pt1 | contig 10728 bp, 13 predicted proteins | sample Fen_T0_3_FD_201950 | JGI IMG/M metagenome (GOLD analysis project Ga0302323, IMG submission 201950) | Peat permafrost microbial communities from Stordalen Mire near Abisko, Sweden - Fen_T0_3 | ecosystem: Environmental > Terrestrial > Soil > Wetlands > Permafrost | place: Sweden: Abisko... | reverse complement strand
TGTCTGAAGTCCCTGCTCTCTCTGCGTGTCCTCCGGCCCCCTGCCGGGGCCGCATCAGCTGTCGGGTGCCGTCGGTGCTGTCGGTGCGCTGTCGGTGCGGGTCCGCGGGGTCGCGACCCGCGCGGGCGGTGCGGGGATCAGCCCGCGAGCCGCCGCCGGGCCTCGTCGAGCCGCGCCGCGATGGTCCCGTCGACCACCTCGCCGCTCACCTCGACCCGCAGCCCGCCGACGACGTCGGGGTCGACGTCGATGTTCAGCCGGATCGGGCGGCCGTACCGGCGCTGCAGCGTGGCCGCGAGCCGCGACCGCTGCTGCTCGGTGAGGGGCAGCGCGGCGACGACGTGCGCCACCAGCTGACGACGGCGTTCCGCCGCGGCCTCCACGAACAGCTCCAGCACCTGCTCGGTGCGCAGGCCGCGCGGGCGGGTCGCGGCCTGGACCGCCAGCCGCAGCGTCTCCGGCGCGGCCCGGCCGCCGAGCAGGGTGTGCACCAGCTCGGCCTTGCGGGCGGTCCCCTCGGTGCGGCTCGAGAACGCGTCCCGCAGGCCCTGGTCGCCCGCGACCGTCCGGCCGAACCGGAACAGCTCGTCCTCGACGTCGTCCAGCCGGCCGGTGCGCTCGGCACCCGCCAGGACGGCGCTGACGGCGTAGCCCTCGATCGCGTCGACCAGGTCGCCCGCCCGCGACCAGCGGCCCCGGACGAGCCCCGCGAGCAGGTCGACGACGGCGCCGTCGAGCTTGCCGCCGAACAGCCGCGCGACCAGCGCGGCCTTGGCCTCGCCCTCGCGGGAGGGGTCGGTGAGGGCCCGGCGCAGGCCGGCGGCACCGGCGAGCACGTCCGTCACCGCGAAGAGCTGCTCGCCGACGACCGCGGGGTCGGGCGCGTTCCGCGCAGCGGCGGCCAGGAGCGCCTCGAGGCTCTCGGCCCCCGCGGCGGCGGTCGCCCGGCTGACGCCCTGCATCAGGCGCCCTTCCCGGTGGCCGCCACCTCGGCGGACTCCAGCTGGTCGAGGAAGGTGTCGACGACGCGCCGCTGGCGCGCCTCGTCCTCCAGCGACTCGCCCACGATCCGGGAGGCGAGCTCGACCGACAGCCGGCCGACCTCCTGCCGGAGCTGGACGATCGCCGCCTGGCGCTCGGCCTGGATCTGCTGCGTGGCCGCCGCGGTGACGCGCTCGGCGTCCTGCTGCGCCCGCTGGCGGATCTCGGCGGCGACGACGGCCGCCTCCTCCTGCGCCTGCTGGATGATCCGCGCCCGCTCGGCGCGGGCCCCGGCCAGCTCGGCCCGGTACTCCTCCAGCGCCGCGTTCGCCTCGGCCTGGGCGACCTCGGCCTTGTGGATGCCGCCCTCGATCGCCGCCGACCGCTCCGCCAGGAGCTCCTCCAGGCGGGGCACGACGAACCGCTGCACCACCCAGTAGAGCCCGGCGAACACGACGAGGCCGAAGATCAGGTCGACCGGGTGCGGGATGATCGGGTAGGCCGTCTCCCAGTCGATGGCTTGAACAACAGCTGGGACGGTCATGGTCGCTCCTTAGTCGCTCGTCGTGGATTGACGTCGTCGAAACGGCGGGACGAGCGGCGTCAGCTGCGGAAGACGAACGAGAGGGCGAGGCCGAAGATGGCCAGCGCCTCGCAGAGCACGAAGCCGAGGAACGCGATCGGCTGCAGGATGCCCCGCGCCTCCGGCTGGCGCGCGACGCCGTTGATGTACGCTGCGAAGATCAGGCCGATGCCGATACCCGGCCCGAAGGCGGATAGGCCGTAACCGATGATCGCGATGTTGCCAGTCACGTGATGACCTCGATTCCAGACGTTTTCCGTCGCTGAGGGGGCGCCGGACGGATGATATTCGGTGCTCCGGGCGGCGGGTGCCGACGCGGTGGTCTGTCAGACTGCGGGACGAGCGGTGGTGCGGTGCCGGGCACCAGCTCGCCCGGCGGTCGTGCGGTCGGTACTGCGAGTCGGTCCTGCGGATCAGACCTGCGGATCGGTACTGCGGTCAGTGCTCGTCGGCCAGGGAGCCGGCGATGTAGAGCGCACTGAGGAGAATGAAGATGTAGGCCTGCAGGAACTCGACGAGGATCTCGAAGACCGTCATCAGCACACCCATGAGCCAGGAGAAGACACCGGCCGTGGCGAGCCCCACGTTCCCGCTGGTGACCAGGTACTCGCCACCCGTGATGAAGAGCACGAGCAGCAGGTGGCCCGCGAACATGTTGCCGAAGAGCCGCAGGGCCAGGCTGACCGGGCGCGTGAAGAAGTACGTCAGCATCTCCAGCGGCCACAGGATCGGCACGATCCACCAGGGCGTGCCCTCCGGGATCACATGCTTGAAGTAGCCGCCGAAGCCCATCCGGCGGACGCCGACGACGTGGTAGCTGACGAACGTGACCAGGGTCAGCGCCGCCGGGAAGCCGACGCGGCTGAACGTCGGGAAGAGCACCGGGGGGATGACGCCGAACAGGTTGTTCACCAGGATCAGCACGAACATGGTGAACAGCATCGGCACGAACTGCAGGAAGTCGCGGCTGCCGATGATGTCGCGGGCGACGCTGTTGCGGACGAACCCGTAGGTCATCTCGGTGAGGAACTGCCGCTTGCCGGTCGGCACGACGGCGAGCCGTCGGGTGGCCACGAGCAGGTACCAGGCGATGAGCACCGCGGAGAGCACGAGCACGATCGAGGCGCGGCTGATCGACCAGGTGCCGCTGCCGATGACGGGCTGCCAGAAGTCTCCGGTACCTGGCGTGGTGAAGTCACCTTCGGCCAGCAGGGGGGCGCTCACGTCACTCCTCACTCGGGGTGGTGACCGGCGTCCGGGGACGCCGTGGGCGGGCGTCGGTCGTGCGTACCGTATCTGACCCAGGCCAGGTAACAGCCTGCAACCACGCCGAGCACGATGCCGATGGACGTCAGCACGGGGTAGGTGCCGAGCCAAAGGTCCGCGAGCCGGCCGAGGCCGCCGTAGAGGAGCGGGCCCGAGATCAGGTAAGCCAAGATGGTCCACGCCGCGGCCTCGCCGTAGGGAGCGGGCGTGCCGTGGGCGTCGTCGTCCATCGCTCAGGAGCCTATCAGGACGGGCGTCGCAACGGTGACGCAGGGGAACCACTCGGGCCCCTCGTCCGGCACCGCCGCACACCCCTCCCGGCACCCGTCGCGGCCCTCCGGACGAGGCCTCCGGACCCCCGTCCGGGCGCCGATCGCACCCAGCGGCGCCGGGACGGCGGGCAGCGGGGTTACCATGCGCGGCCGCTCCGGCCGCCCTCGGCATCCGCGGCCGGGCGGCGACGGCACCCCGCCGCCGCGGCCGGGACACCCTCGCCCCTCACCGGAGGACCGCAGGTCAGAGGCGGGTTCGACGCCGCCTGCCGGGCCGCTCGGAGCCCACCCGGCCGGGCCGCGGGAGCCGGCGCGGGCGACCCCGCTCCCCCCGGGCCGGACCAGAGCCCCGCACCGGACACGATCGAGACAAAGGGACCTACGGCCCCACTCCGAGATCCGCCGCAGGCGGCCGCGACACGCCGAACGCGGCGATGTGACGCATCAGACGGCGTTGTCGGGAGCCACCTTGTGAAATCGGTCACAAGGTGGCGAGGTGACGGGAGGATGAACACTCAGCGTATCCGTGGATCAGTGCTCGGGGCTCCCTTTTGCGGGGGGTTCGTCATAGACCAGCACGCGTGTCCGGCTCACTGCGCGCATCTGGCCGCCCATCGAGCCGAGGGTCGCCGCGAACAGCGCATAACCCACGCGATCCCCGACGAGCCAGGGCACGGCGTCCAGGAGGGCGTAGGCGAAGGCCAGGCCCATGACGACCAGCCAGCCGCCCATCAGGGCGATGAGCGTCACAGCCGCCGGGATCACCCGTCCGGTGAGGGCGAGCAGTCCGGGCGGCACGCTCAACGCCCCCACCGCGACCACCACCCCGATGAGGGCGCTCGTCCCGGCCTGCAGCGACGACACCGCGCCGAGCACCACGACGGGCGCTCCGAGCACCCCGCCCCAGAGCGCGCCCAGCCGCAGCATGGCCCGCGCCGGGCTCGCCTCAGCCGGCATGACGCCGCCGCGGGCCGCGGGAGGAGGCAGGGCGGGGGCAGGGGGACGGATCGCTCACAGCCGGAAGTCTGGCACCTGCGGCGAGGGCCGGGGGCCACCCGCCGGGGCCCCGGCACCGACGCCGGACGACGGCGCGCGCGCCGCCGGCGGCCCCTCCACGCGCGGCGCCGGACCGTCGGGCCCGGCGACCCGGCCGACGTCCGGCCCGGCGTCCCCCGGAGGGGAGGCAGGCGCGGGCGCCGCAGCGGCGGCGGCACGGGCGCGGGCCCGACGGGCGCGGCGACCGCGCAGGGGCACGAAGGTGAGCACGGCGGCCACCAGGGTCGACGCCGCACCCACCACGAGCGCCCCCCGCAGGTCGAACGCCGTCATCGCGACCCCGAACGACAGGATCGCCGTCCACATGTAGAGGATCAGGACGGCGTGGGCGTGGCTGTGCCCGAGCTGCAGCATGCGGTGGTGCAGGTGGCTCTTGTCCGGGTGCCAGGGCGCCTGCCCGGCGCGGGTGCGGCGGATGACGGCGAGCAGGAGGTCCATCAGGGGCAGCGCCAGCACCGCCAGCGGCAGCGCGAGCGGCAGGAAGGCGGGGGCGATCTTCTGGCCGGAGATGACGGCCGGGTCGACCTGGCCCGTGATCGCGATGGTCGGCGCGGCCAGCAGCAGCCCGATGAGCATCGACCCGCTGTCGCCCATGAAGATACGCGCCGGGTTGAAGTTGTGCGGCAGGAATCCCAGGCAACAGCCCACGAGCGCCGCCGTGATGAGCGTGGCCAGCGAGGAGTAGTCCGTGGGGCTGGCCGTCTGGGCGATCCGGTAGGAGTAGACGAAGAACGCCGAGCCGGCGATCGCCACGATGCCGGCGGCCAGCCCGTCGAGGCCGTCGACGAAGTTCACCGCGTTGATGGTGAGGATGACGGCGAACACCGTGACGATGACGAGGAAGCCCGGCGAGACCAGGGTCAGCCCGTTGATCGGCAGCGAGACGAACTGGACGCCCTTCCAGGCCATGACCCCCGCGGCGATCGCCTGCCCCGCGAACTTGGTGACGGCGTCCAGCTGCCACAGGTCGTCGGCCGCGCCCAGCGCGCACACCGCCGTCGCGCCCAGCAGCACGCCCCACGGCGCGCCGCCGCCCTCGGCCGAGAACACCGGCTGCAGGAAGGGCATGTTCCACGCCATGGCCATGGCGACGGCGAACCCGCAGAGCATCCCCACCCCGCCCAGGCGCGGGACGGGCACGCTGTGGACGTCGCGGTCGCGCACCGGGGTGATCGCGCCGATCCGCCGCGCGATCCGGCGGACCAGCGGCGTCACCAGGTACGTGACCGCCGCGGCGACCACGAGCACGAAGAGGTACGCCCGCACCTAACCACCGGCTCCCGTGCCCGCGGCGACCGGCTCGCCGGTCTCCTCGGGCGGCAGCAGGTCGACGACGTCGGCGACGACGTCGCGCAGCGCCGCGACCGGCACGGCACCGCGCCGCAGCACCTGCGGCAGCGGCCCGCGGCAGTCGACCACCGTGGAGGCACTCCCGTAGGTGGTGGGACCGGCGTCCAGGTAGATCGACACGGCCTCGCGCAGCTGCTCGTAGGCGGCCTCGTAGGTCACCGGGACGGCGCGGCCGGGGGCGTTGGCCGCGGTGAGGGCGAGCGGCCCGGTGGCGGCGAGCAGTTCCAGGGCGACCGGGTGCAGCGGCATCCGCAGGGTGACCGACCCGTCGGCGCCGCTCAGGGACCAGTCGAGGGTCGGCTGGGCGTGGCAGACGAGGGTGAGCGCCCCGGGCCAGAACGCCTCGGCCAGGGCGCGGGCGCCGTCGGTGACACCGGAGGCGAGCCCGTCGAGGGTGCGGCCGCTGCCGATGAGCACCGGCGGGCGCAGGTGCGGGTTGCCCTTCGCGGAGCGCAGGGCGGCCAGGCCGGTCGCGGAGAAGGCGTCACAGGCGACGCCGTAGGCGCTCTCCGTGGGGAGCACCACCAGCTCGCCCTCGCCGAGGACCGCCCTCGCCCGGGCCAGCCCCCGACCGCGACCGGACGCGTCCGCGCAGTCGAAGCGATAGCTCACACCGGGAAGTCTCGCACCTCCACCACCCCCCGCGAGCCACCTCTCCCCCCTCCCTCCACCCCGTGATCATGCAATCCGGGACGATCATGCAATCCGGGAACGGGCAGCCGTCCCGCGCGCCGCCCCCGGGGCCCCGATCACACTCGGCGATCGTCGCCGGATCGCATGATCGCCCCGGAGGGCATCATCACGGCAGGGAGTGGGGCGCCGGTCAGGTGGCAGGGGTGCGGCGGGCGACCAGGGTGCGGTCGCGCCGGGTGAGGTCGGGGAAGGTCCGGACGTCGGTCCAGCCGGCGCGGGCCGGTACCAGCGCCCGGGTCGCAGCTCCCTGCAGGTCGCCGTGCTCCATGATCAGCCATCCGCCGGGCCGCAGCAGGCGCGCCGCCGCCGCCACGACCGCCGCGGGCACCACCAGGCCGTCCTCGCCACCCCCGAACAGGGCGGCGGGCGGGTCGTGGTCGGCGACCTCCGGGTCCACCGGCCGGGCGCCGTCCGGGATGTACGGCGGGTTCGCCACGACGACGTCGACGGCACCGGCCAGGTCGGCCAGGACCGCGACGTCCGCGACGTCGCCCAGCCGCAGGTCGACGGCGCCGGGCGCGATCCGCCCGACGTTGCGCCCCGCCCAGGCGAAGGCCGCCGGGTCGAGCTCGAGCGCGACGACGCGGGTGCCGGGCAGCTCGAAGGCGAGGCTCAAGGCGATCGCGCCCGATCCCGTGCAGAGGTCGACGGCGACGACCGGCCCGTCGCCGGACCCGGCCCCGGCCGCCCGCTCGGCCGCCGCCGAGCGGCACGCCTGGATCGCCAGCCCGGCGACCGTCTCGGTCTCGGGGCGCGGCACGAAGACGCCGGGACCGACGTCCAGCTCCACCGTGCGGAACGGCGCGCGACCGGTGAGGTGCTGCAGCGGCACCCGGTCGGCGCGCTGGGCGAGGAGGTGCCCGAACCGCTCGGCGTCCTGCGGCGCCAGCCGGCGGCCGGTGAGGGCCGCCGTGGCGACCTCGCTCGGACCGGTCGCGAGGACGTGCCCGGCGAGCCGGTGCACGTCCGCCCGGGCCGTCTGGATCCCGGCGTCGCGCAGTCGGACGACGGCCGCGCGCAGGACGGCGTCGAGCGGCTCCCCCGCGGACGTCCCCGGCCCGGCGTCCGGCGTGGCCTCGGGCCCGGCGTCCGGTGCGGCGTCCGGCGTCATGCGGGCTGCCCGGCGAGGGCGGACGCCTCGTCCGCGGCGACGCACGAGTCGATCACCGGGTCGAGGTCGCCGTCGAGCACCTGGTCGAGGTTGTAGGCCTTGAAGCCGGTGCGGTGGTCGGCGATCCGGTTCTCCGGGTAGTTGTACGTGCGGATGCGCTCGGACCGGTCGACCGTCCGCACCTGGCTGCGCCGGGTCTGCGCGGCCTCGGCGTGCGCGGCCTCCAGGGCCAGCGCGTGCAGCCGCGCGCGCAGGATCCGCAGGGCCTGCTCCTTGTTCTGCAACTGGCTCTTCTCGTTCTGGCACGAGACGACGAGGCCGGACGGCAGGTGCGTGATCCGGACCGCCGAGTCGGTCGTGTTGACGCTCTGACCGCCCGGCCCGGAGGAGCGGAAGACGTCGATGCGCAGGTCCTCGTCGCGCAGCGGTACGTCGGCGGTCTCCTCCGGCTCGGGGAGCACCAGCACGCCCGCCGCCGACGTGTGGATCCGGCCCGCGGACTCGGTGACCGGCACGCGCTGCACCCGGTGGACGCCGCCCTCGAACTTGAGCCGGGCGAACACGCCGTCGCCGGGCTGCGGGTTCCCGCGCGACTTCACGGCCACGGAGACGTCCTTGTACCCGCCCAGCTCGCTCTCGGTGGCGCCCAGCAGCTCGGTGCGCCAGCCGCGGCGCTCGGCGTACCGCAGGTACATGCGCAGCAGGTCCCCGGCGAACAGGGCCGACTCCTCGCCGCCCTCGCCCGCCTTGATCTCGACGATGACGTCGCGGTCGTCGTCCGGGTCGCGGGGCACGAGCAGCCGTCGCAGGCGCTCCCCCGTCACGGCGACGGCGAGCTCCAGCGCGGGGACCTCGGCGGCGAACCCGGCGTCGTCGAGGGCCAGCTCGCGGGCCGCCTCCAGGTCGTCGGACGCCGCGCGCCAGGCCCGGGACGCCTCGACCACGCCGGTCAGCTCCGCGTACCGGCGGCCGAGGCGCCGCGCCACCGCGGGGTCCGCGTGCACGAGCGGGTCGGCGAGGCGGCGCTCCAGCTCGCGGTGCTCCTCGACCAGGGGGGCCACGGCGGCGGCGAGGTCACTCGTCGTCGGCATCACCATCGCTCCACGTTCTCGCCGGATCCGGCGTCATCGGCTGTCGGAGGCCACCGGCGAGCCGGGCGGCCCGCCGTGGCCGGGGTGCGACGGCAGTCGCAGAGCGCGACTGCGGTCGCCGGGGTGCGACTCCCGGCGCGGGGGCGCGGGAGGGTCCGGCCTGCGCGGGGACCGGGCACCGAGCCGGATGACGCGAACGGCGCCGGTGCCGGGCGCCCCGGCGGGTGGTGACCCGCCCGGGAGGCGCCCGGCCCGGCGCCGCGAAGGACCTACTTGGCCTGCTGACCGCCCTGCACGCGCTTGCCGTACCGCTGCTGGAACTTGGCGACGCGGCCGCCGGTGTCCAGGATCTTCTGCTTGCCGGTGTAGAAGGGGTGGCACTGGCTGCAGACGTCGGCGTGGATCGCGCCGCCCTTGGCGGTGGAGCGGGTGGTGAACGTGGCGCCGCAGGTGCAGGTCACGGTGGTCTCGTGGTAATCCGGGTGGATACCGCTCTTCACAGGAAACTCCCTCGGGTCGTGGGCCGCCGGGTCGTCAGCGCGGGACGCGCGACGGGAACCGGAGCCGTGCACCAGTGTGCCAGACCCACAACCACCTCCCGGCCACCCCCATTCCCGGCGTCATTCCGGGCCTCGAAAGCCGGCGGCGCGCAGCGGTCAGGCGGGCGGGACCGAGAGCTTCCAGGTGCGCACGCCGTCGCGGAACGGACCGGCGAACGAGTTCGCCAGGGTGCGCGCCTGGCGCGGGCTGGCCAGCCGGGAGACGTCGGGCACCAGGTTCACCGACCAGTACACCCCGAGCGGCGGGACGTCGCCGCGCACCACCCGGCGCAGGTTGCCGGCGATCAGCAGCTCGGACGGGCCGGTCCGGTCCAGCGGGAAGATCAACCCGTTCAGCGTCCACGGGGTGATGAGCACCAGCGTGGGCAGGCCGTCGACGAGCGCAGCCTCCGTCGCCTCGACCGACAGGTTGGCGTTGACCGCCGGATCACCCCGGAACACCCGGTCGAACACGCCCTCGAAGGCGTCCACAGCCCGCACGACGAGATCGTGCAGTGCGGCCTTTCCGGCAGGCGCGTCCGTCGTCACCGTGATCACTCCCTCGCCGGTCGGGCCTGGGAAGGGCTCCCCGCGGCGGGGCCCGCCACCGGTGACGCCGGGGTTCCCCCCGCCGGTCGGCCGGTCCGCCCCTCCACGCTGGTCGACCGCCCTGCCGCGGCGGGCAGGACGTTCGTCATGCCGTCACGGTGCGCTCCCCACCGGGAACGCGCCGTCCCGGACGGAGGGGACCTTCGTCCCGCGGGCCGCCCTGGACGTGTGACGTGGTCCTCAACCCGGCCGGGTCGACGTCGTCCTGGCTCGGGAGGCGACGTCGCCCGCCGGACGCGAAGGATGCGTCCGGCGGGCGACGTCGAGGATGCGTGCAGGGTGGGTCAGTCGTCGTCCCGGCCGCCCGGCGAGGGCGTCGTCTTGGCGACCTGCAGCAGGAACTCCGCATTGCTGCGGGTCTGCTTCACCCGGTCGAGCAGCAGCTCGATCGCCTGCTGCGCCTCCAGGGCACCCATGACCCGGCGGAGCTTCCAGACGATCTTCAGCTCGTCGGCGCCCATGAGGATCTCCTCGCGGCGGGTGCCGGAGGCGTTCACGTCGACGGCGGGGAAGATGCGCTTGTCGGCCAGCTGGCGTGACAGCCTCAGCTCCATGTTGCCCGTGCCCTTGAACTCCTCGAAGATCACCTCGTCCATCTTCGAGCCGGTCTCGACGAGCGCGGTCGCCAGGATGGTCAGCGAGCCGCCGTTCTCGATGTTCCGGGCCGCCCCGAAGAACCGCTTCGGCGGGTAGAGCGCCGAGGAGTCGACGCCGCCCGACAGGATGCGCCCGCTCGCCGGTGCCGCCAGGTTGTAGGCGCGGCCGAGGCGGGTGATCGAGTCGAGCAGCACGATGACGTCGTGCCCCAGCTCCACCAGCCGCTTCGCCCGCTCGATGGCGAGCTCGGCGACCGTGGTGTGGTCGTCGGCCGGGCGGTCGAACGTCGAGGCGATGACCTCGCCCTTGACCGTCCGCTGCATGTCCGTGACCTCTTCGGGCCGCTCGTCCACGAGCACGACCATCAGGTGGCACTCGGGGTTGTTGCGGCTGATCGCGTTGGCGATGGACTGCAGGACGAGCGTCTTGCCGGCCTTCGGCGGCGAGACGATCAGCCCGCGCTGACCCTTGCCGATCGGCGCGACGAGGTCGATGACGCGCGTCGTCGTGATGTTCGGCTCGGTCTCCAGGCGGAGCCGCTCCTGCGGGTAGAGCGGGGTGAGCTTGTTGAACTCGGGAC
>Ga0302323_100005101_pt1 | contig 10729 bp, 6 predicted proteins | sample Fen_T0_3_FD_201950 | JGI IMG/M metagenome (GOLD analysis project Ga0302323, IMG submission 201950) | Peat permafrost microbial communities from Stordalen Mire near Abisko, Sweden - Fen_T0_3 | ecosystem: Environmental > Terrestrial > Soil > Wetlands > Permafrost | place: Sweden: Abisko... | reverse complement strand
GCCCGCCCCAGCGGCCCGGGCGGGCCGAGCCGCTCGGCGCGCGCCGGGCCGAGCGACTCGATGAGCCCGGCGCTCAGGTGGCCGCTGTAGCGCCGGGGCAGCGCGTGGGCGACCGAGCCGAGCAGCGCGCGCATCGGGCCGGCGTCGCGCTCGGCAGCGACGAGCGCGATCAGCGTGGGCGTGGCGAGCCCCTGGTACAGCAGCGCCACGGCGCGGACCGGATCGTCGGCGAACCACGTGGTGTGCGCGGCCTCGCGCGGATCGAGATCGCCCAGCTCGTAATCGTGCAAGTACGGCGCGCGGCGCAGGAACGCATCGAGGGCCGAGCGCACCTCCTCGGACAGCGCTGCCCCGGAACGCACGACTTCGGTCGGCACCCGCGCGACGCTAGCATGGGTCCTCGCACACGCCGGTCGGCGGTGCGATGACCGCGGAATCGCGATCGCGGCGAGTCAGCGCATGTCACGCGGCCGTCATCCGGGCGCGCCACCGCTGTCAAACCCTCTCTTGGACCGCGGTCCGGGCGGCGGTGCCAGTTTTTGTTCGCGGGGATCTCCTCGTGACTCACCGCGTCGATCAACAGCTCCGTGCCGATCCCACAGGGTTTTCCACAGTGTGGGATAACATTTGAGAATCTCTTTAGAAAAAGTGCTGGATCCACCCACAGTTCACGCTCAATCCACAGCTAGTTCACCGGGTAGCCTCAGCTTGCTGCACACTATATGTAGCCAGTTCTCGCGCCTCACCCCCCAAATCTAGTGCGCTTTTTGTTGCTCGCCACCAGGCCCCTCGATACAAAGACGGCGTGACTGTTCTCTCGGATCCCAGCGCCTGACGGCGAAATTTTCCCCGCCGTCACGAGCCTCTACTGGAACAGCCACCCCGTCAGTTTGAGACCTCGGCCGCCAGGCCATTACGACCATCGCTTCTCCTTCCGTACCTGAGCGATTTTGTCAAAGAAGCTCGCGTAGATGCAGGCCATCTACGCAGGCAGATCTGTGCGCCTGGAGACCGTGGCCGTGCCCGCAATCAAAGTTGACAGACCGCTGTCAGACCGATCCAGCAAGCTCGACGTTCCCCAGCGGTTTTTCACGCAATCGACGCCCTACTCAACGTTCCACGTCCGCATCACTACTAGGAGGGGTCTGCATGCTCGCGAAGTCTGCCGCCGTCACCACCGGGGACCAAACTCGGATGTCGAGTCAACAGGCCAAGAAGCTGTCACGGATCAGCGACAGCTTGGATAACCTGCGCCCGGGGCTCACCGTCGAGCGCTTCTTCACGCGCCAGGGCGTCGACCCGTTCGACACCGTCGAGTGGGAGCTGCGCGACGCGGTGATCAGCGGCGCGGACGGCAAGGTGTTCTTCGAGCAGCGCGGCGTCGAGTTCCCCAAGACGTGGTCGCAGACCGCGACCAACGTGGTGGTGCAGAAGTACTTCCGCGGCACGCTCGGGACGCCGCAGCGCGAGCACTCGGTGCGGACGATGATCGGCCGCGTCGCCGACACGATCTACAGCTGGGGCAAGGCCGACGGCTACTTCAAGAGCGACGCCGATGCGTGGGCGTTCCGCGACGAGCTGGTCCACCTGCTGCTGCACCAGAAGATGGCGTTCAACTCGCCGGTCTGGTTCAACGTCGGCGTCGAGGAGTACCCGCAGTGCTCGGCGTGCTTCATCAACTCGGTCGATGACTCGATGAGCTCGATCCTCGGACTTGCAAAGACCGAGGGCATGCTCTTCAAGTACGGATCGGGCACCGGCTCGAACCTGTCGTCGCTGCGCAGCTCGCGCGAGCACCTGAACGGCGGCGGCACGGCCTCGGGGCCGGTGTCGTTCATGCGCGGGTTCGACGCGTTCGCCGGCGCGATCAAATCGGGCGGCAAGACCCGGCGCGCGGCCAAGATGGTGATCCTCAACATCGAGCACCCCGATGTCGTGGACTTCATCGACTGCAAGGCGATCGAGGAGAAGAAGGCGTGGGCGCTGATCGACGCCGGCTACGACGGCGGGTTCAACGTCGTGGGCGGCGCCTACGACTCGGTGAACTACCAGAACGCGAACCACTCGGTCCGCGTCAACGACGACTTCATGACCGCGGTGATCCGCGATGCCGACTGGCACACCCGCGCGATCACCGATGGCCGCAAGCTCGACACCCACAAGGCGCGCACGCTGATGCGCAAGATGGCGGACGCGGCGTGGATCTGCGGCGATCCCGGCATCCAGTACGACACGACGATCAACGACTGGCACCCGTGCATCAACACGGCGCGGATCAACGCGTCGAACCCGTGCTCGGAGTACATGTTCCTCGATGACTCGGCGTGCAACCTCGCATCGCTGAACCTGCGCAAGTTCCAGCGCGCCGAGGCGCCGGGCACCGGCGTCGTGCCGGGCTCGAACGCCGGCGAGTTCGATCACGAGGCGTTCCGCCGCGCCTGCCAGACCACGATCACGGCGATGGAGATCATCGTCGACAACTCGAGCTATCCCACGACGCAGATCGCCGGGAACAGCTACAAGTTTCGCCCGCTCGGGCTCGGGTTCGCGAACTTGGGGGCATTGCTTATGTCCCGTTCACTCCCGTACGACTCGGAGCCCGGGCGGGCGTATGCCGCCGCGATCACCGCGCTGATGTGCGGCGAGGCCTATCGCACGTCGGCGCGGATCGCCGCCGACGCGACCGGACCGTTCGCCGGCTACGCCGACAACGAGACGCCGTTCCTCAAGGTCATGCGCAAGCACCGCGCGGCGTGCGATCGGATCGACACCGCGCTGGTCCCCTACGAGCTGATGCAGGCCGCGCGCGAGGCGTGGGACGGCGCGATCGAGGTCGGCCAGAAGTACGGCTTCCGCAACGGCCAGACCACGGTGCTGGCGCCGACCGGCACGATCGCGTTCCTCATGGACTGCGATACCACCGGCGTCGAGCCCGACATCGCGATCGTCAAGTACAAGCGCCTGGTCGGCGGCGGCCTGATCAAGATCGTCAACCAGACCGTGCCGCAGGCGCTCAGCCGGCTGGGCTACAGCGACCGCGAGGTCGAGCAGATCGTCGCGCACATCGACGCCAACGATACGATCGAGGGCGCGCCGCACCTCAAGGACGAGCACCTCCCGGTGTTCGACTGCGCGTTCCGGTCGTCGAACGGCACCCGGTCGATCCACTACATGGGCCACATCCGGATGATGTCGGCGGTCCAGCCGTTCCTGTCGGGGGCGATCTCCAAGACGGTCAACCTGCCCACCGACTGCACGGTCGAGGACATCGAGGACGCCTACATCCAGGCGTGGAAGCTCGGCCTCAAGGCGATCGCGGTCTACCGCGATGGCTGCAAGCGGACCCAGCCGCTGTCGACCAGCATGAAGCAGGCGACCAGCGATGGCTCCAAGCTCGCCACGGTCGACGCCGCGGCGCTCGCGGCCGCGGTCGCCGCCGGCACCGCGCAGAACCTCGCCAACCTCAACCCGCTCGATCTGCTCGCCCCCGAGGAGCGCCGCCTGGTCGAGGCGCTGCGCGTCCGCAAGTCGCGCCCGGCAGGTCCGCCGATGGCGAACCGCTACAAGCTGCCCGACGAGCGCGCCTCGTTCACCCACAAGTTCTCGATCGGCGGCCACGAGGGCTACATCACGGTCGGCATGTACGACGATCAGTCGCCGGGCGAGATCTTCGTGCGGATGGCCAAAGAGGGCTCGGTGATCGCCGGCCTGATGGACTCGTTCGCCACCGCGATCTCGCTCGCGCTGCAGCACGGCGTGCCGCTCCACGTCCTGATCGACAAGTTCAAGGGCACGCGGTTCGAGCCGGCCGGCTTCACCGGCAACCAGGAGATCCCGATCGCGACGTCGATCATGGACTACCTGTTCCGCTGGCTCGCGATCCGGTTCCCGTCGGACGGGCCCTCGATCTACGAGCGCCACCCGGCGGCCAAGGCCGCGCAGCTCGATCTCCCGAAGATCCCGCTGCTGTCGAAGGACTTCCTCGCGGTCGAGACCAAGGCCGCGCCGGCGATCCCGGTCGAGGTCGCGAGCCGCGATCGCGCCTGGGTCCAGGAGACCGATGCGCCGCCGTGTCACGAGTGCGGCACGCTGATGGTGCGCAACGGTGCGTGCCACAAGTGCCCGAACTGCGGCTCGACCAGCGGCTGCTCGTAGCCGGGCGATCGTCCGCCGCCGCGAGCGGCGCGATGCGCGCGTGAGTGATAGGGTTCGCAGCGATGTTGCTGCCGCTTCCCTACCTGACCTTGATCGCCGTGGTCATCGTGGTCGCGGTGCTGTGGTGGTGGCTGTCGCGGATCCGCGTTACCCCGGCACCGCCGGTCGCGATGATGGCGCAGCGGATCGCGTTTCCGGGCGGGATCCGCCTCGGCGATCCCGAGCGCGCGATCGCGCGGCTCGATCACCCCGACGAGATCGTCATCCCGTTCGAGCACGCCATGCTGCTGATCGACTACCCGCTATCGACGCCTGCCTCGATGGCGATCGCGGCGCCGTTCGCGCTCGGCTTCACGCGCGCGTCGCTGATCAAGACGATCTGCGAGGAGTACGCGCACGTCTACGACGCCGAGGAGGGCACCGCGGCGATCAAGCCGACCCCGCTCGCGGAGCGCGGCGCGACCCGCCGGCGCAACCGGACCGACGGCGCATATGGCATCTGGGGCGCTGATCTCCAGGACCTCGTGATGACGGCGGCGCGCTGGAGCCGGCGTGCCGACGGCACCGTGCAGATCGAGCTCCACGTCGAGGGCTGACGGGCCGGGGTCAGCCGCGGAGCAGGCGAGGCGAGGCGCCGGACGGACCGCGCTCGACCGGCTTGTGCAGCACCACGGTGCGGCCGGCTTCGCGCCCCGCGGCGTGCGCGCCGTTCATACGCACCCGGTGCGAGCGGGTCGTGATCCGCGGATGGCGCGCGTGATAGAAGCCGTCGAGGTCGCCGTCGCCGACCCACACCAGGCCGGTCTGCTTGAGGTCCTTGCGCTCGGACAACAGCTTCTCGCGAAACCCGCCGACCACGCCCGATTGATAGGCGAGCCGGTCGCGGCCGTTGCGGACCCGGGTGTCGTGGCGGTTCTCGTTCCACAGCCGCTCGGCGGTCGCGAGCAGGAACGCGTAGACGTGGCTCGCCATCTCGACGTTCGCGTGGGTCCCGGCGATCTCGTAGACCTTGCCCGACTTGCCGTCGCGCGGCAGGTAGACCGGCACGCGGATCACCTTGACGAAGAAGAACTCGGACAAGAGGCCCGCGACGTCGGAGTCGACCCGGGTGCCGCGCTTGTGCGGATCGCCCAGGTGGCGGACCTCGTAGTTGCGCTCGGCGCGCGTGGCGGTCGCCTCGACGTTGTGGCGCAGCATCAGCTCGTGCGCCTTGCGCATCGCGATCTCGGCCTCGTGCTGGTTCGGGCTACCGGCGAGCGCGAGCAGCTTGCGGATCCGCTCGAGGATCCGATCGGCGCTCGGGTCGATGCTCGGCGCCGCCGGATCCACCGTGGGAGCACCCGCGGCCCGGGCATCGATGCCGCGCTCGGCGCACACCCGGCGAAACGTCTCGCCGTGCGCGGATTCGCCGCGGACCTGGAGCACCTCGTCGACGAACTGGTGCGCCATCTCGTGCTCGAGCACGCTCAGCACTTCCAGCCATGACCGCTCGAGCACCAGCGCGCGCGACAGCTCGAGCAACCGGGTCTGGCTGTGCCAGCGCCCGAGGTACGTCGCGGAATCCGATAGCAGGATCACCGGCGTGAGCAACCGGTTGCCGAACCGCTCGCGGTTGTCCCATTCGTAGCGGCCGCGAAGCTCGCGGATCAGCGCGGCCTCGAGCTCTGCGGACAGCGCATCGACAGTGACCGGATCGCGATCAGGCATCATCGCCCAACCTCGATAGCACGGCGGTCTGACGGCGTCGTCCCGCGTCGCGCGCGGCCGTCCATTGGGGCAGGCGCTCCCGCCGGCACGCCCACGCGGCCGGGCGTCGTGACGAGCGACGAGGATTGTGGTGAATCATGAGACGTCATCGTCGACGCTCACCGATGCTGGCGTCGACGTCGTGGACGGAGACCTCGTCGTCGCGTCACCCGTGGAGCGCGCGGGCGATGGGCTCCGGATCCTGGTCCGGCTCGCTGAGCGTGGTCAGGATCGGCCGCGCACCGACGAGCGATCGCACGAACAGCGACGGTTGCTCGGGATCGGCGAACACCGCGGCGAAGTCGTCGGGGCTGAGCGCGCGGACCAGGCGCGCCGCGTAGGTGTCGCGCAGGACGTGCAGGTAGTGCTCGATGTCATAGTCGCGCGGATCCGATGGATCGCGCAGCTCCGCCGAGCCGCCCGTGCCGGCGAGCTCGCGCGGATCGCCGGCATCGCGGCCGCCCAGGTCGCGCGCGTAGGCGATGCCGCGTTCGATCGGATCGCCCGCACCCGCGGTGCCCGCCAGGTCGGCGGCGTCGCCGCCATCGGCCGCGTCGCCGGCCGCGGCCTCCTCGGCGTCTTCATCGGGTTCGACGATCAAGCGGCTGCGGCCGCGGGTCGCGCGGTAGACCCGGACGTGCTCGCCGACCGCCCAGTCCGTGCGGCCGCTCGCCAGCACGGCCTCGTACGACAGCTGGTGACGCGTGGTGCGGGTCGCCGCGTACTGCGCCGGGGTGAGCGTCAGCCGGACGCGGGCCGCGACGTCGCGGGTCGGGATCTGGCGCTTGCGCAGGGCCAGGACGGTCTCGATGTAGACCCGCTGCACAGAGGCCAGGTCGCCGGCGAGCAGGTGGTCGAGCGCGCGGCGCAGGAACGCCTCGCCGAACGGCTCGGCGCGGCTCGAGCGGAACGCGACACCGCGCAGGATCAGCGGCGCGCCGTACGGGAGCAGCGCGTAGTTCTTCGGCTCGTGCGACAGCATCGCGGCGTAGCGGCCGTCGAGCTCGAGCTGGACCCGGGTCGGCAGCAGGGCCGCGACCTCGGCGACCACCCGGCGCTCGTCGGCCTCGGTCCAGCCGGCGGGCACCGCGAAGTAGACTCCGTCGGTGTCGGCCTCGAGCAGCGCGACGCCGCGCGCGGCGAGCTCGCGGCACAAGAGCGCGAGCACGGCGCGGCCGTGGCTGGTGACGCGGTTGGCGGCGTGGACGTCGGCGAACCGAGTCAGCCCGACCGCGCCGAGGTAACCGTACGCGGAGTTGACGACGAGCTTCATCGCGGCCGACATCGCCTCGTCGGCGAACCGCGCCGCGGATCCGGGCGCGGCGGCGCGGGCGCGCGCCTTGGCGGCGAGCCGGTGATCGACCAGGCGATCGACGAGCGCGAGCAGCACGCCGAGCCGGTCGCGCGCGGGGCCGATCTGGTACTCGCGCATCAGCGATGGATAGAGGCTCGCGACGTCGGCCTTGACGATCCGCTGGGCGACCCCGGCGGCGAACAGGTGGAGCGCGGCCCCGCTGTGCGGCGTGCCGTCGCCGGGCTGGTGCGCGGGCAACGCGGCGCCACAGCGCAGGTAGGCGCGGACGAGCAGCGGATCGATCACGCCGGTCGCGGCGCCGGCATCCGCCAGCCGCTCGTTGCGCCGCGGCGCCATCCCGGCGAGCACGAACGCGGCGCCGCCGAGCATGCGCGCGAGCCCGGCGACCTCGGCGACGTCGCCCGACGCGTAGCGCCGGACGCGCTCGGGGTCGCGCTGCCAGACCTCGAAGATCTGCGCGCCCGGGATGTGCTCGCGGTCCGCCGCGGCGAGCCCCATGTGGCGAGCGACCGCCTTGAGGCCGTGGCCGGGCAGATCGCGGGTCGCGAAGTCGTGGCGGAGCACGGCGTCGAGCGTGTCGATCAGCTCGCGGCCGGGCATCGTGTAGCGGATCCGGCGCTGCGGGTTGTGCGGGGCCGGGGCGCCGCGCCGGGCGGGCCGCTGGCGGAGCCCCGGTGCTCCAGCGCGGCCGAGCGCGAGCGGAACCCCGTGGATGCGCGCGCGGCGCTCGAGGAACGGCAGATCGAAGCCGTGCAGGTTGTGGTTCTCGATCACGTCCGGGTCGCACGCCCGGACCTTCTCGACCAGGCGGGCGATCAGCGCGGCTTCAGCGCGCGGATCGTCGCTCTGCGCCTCGAGCAACTCGGTCTGGCCGTCCGGGTCGCGGACCGCGATCAGGAAGATCCGATCGTGGGCGGCGTCGAGCCCGGTGGTCTCGAGATCGAGCTGGAGCCGGCGGAGGTCGTCGAACGCGAGGTCGCGAAAGTAGGTCCGGCCGGTCGCGACCAGGTACTGATCCTCGGGCGCGAGCGCGAGCACCTCGTCGGCGCCGAGCTCGCGGAGATGGCCGACCGGCCGGCCGAGCCGGCGACCCGCGCCGTGCAGGATCGCGCCGGTCAGGCTGCGCATGTCCTCGCCGCGGACGAGGTAGCGCAGCGCCCCCGGGCCGGTGAGCTCGCGATACGTAACATGGTGCGGCGCGGGGCTCGTGCGGCCGGCGCCCGCCGGCACGAGCCGCGTCCCGAGGTGCACGAGATCGGCCAGCGACGCGAGCAACAGCCACGGCCGGAACCGGACATCGTCGCGGACCAGGGCACCGGTCTCGGGGATCCGCCGCCACACCCAGGCGCGACCGTCGGGCTCGGCCCACACCGAGACGATCCCGGGCGTCGGATCCCAGCCCCACAGCCAATCGTCTTCGATCGCGGTCACGGCGACGTGCTCGCCCGCTCACCAGGTGATCAGGCGACTCGGCGGGCGCGCGCGACCGGGAGGTCGGAGGCGTGCGCGCGAACGCGCCATAGCGAACCGATGAAGTCGGTCGCGACCGCGGCGGCGACCGCGACGCCGCCGACCGCGTGGCCGTGGGTCAGCTGGAAGATCCCGGCGATCTGGACCGCGCCGAGCGCGAGGCCGCGGACCCAGGCGCGCGTGAACATGTGCGCGGTACCGAACGTGATGAACAAGCCGAGCAGCAGCACCACACCGGTCCGGCGGCGGCGGTCGAGCTGGAGCTGCATCGACTCGCCGGGGCCGTCATCGTCGTCGTCGTCGTCATCGGCGTTCGGGCCCTCCGGATCGGCCGCGCCGTCGCCCTCCGGCTGTACCCGATCGCGCAGATCGCGGAGCAGCGCGCTCGCCTCCTCGCTGTCCTCGGCGTCGACCCAGATGTCGAGCGACAGGAAGCTGCTACCGAGGGCGCCGAGCAGGCTCGCGTGGTGCTCGGCGCCGACCACGATCGGGATGCCGCGCGCGGCGAACATCGATCGCAGAAACATGGCGTCGGCGGGGCTCAAGCACGTTCCAATACGGACGCGATGGCTCACCTCGCCGTCATAACACGCGGACCGGCGGCTGGATGCAACGATCTGCCGCGCTCGAGGCGCGCATTCCGCGACGTGCGCGCACGCTCAAGACCTGTCGAACAAAGCCGACTCCGTCGGCTTGGCGCCACGTCTTCTTTCGATCCGTCTGTCGCCGTAACTGGCGACAACCTGTACGGAATCGTCGCTCGAACACTCGCGCCTGCCGAGCTATCGAACAATGCCGCAACGGCAGTTTTCGACACCTCTTCAGTGAACGACGATTCCACGCGGCAGCGCGAGCTCATCGCGCCGTTCGGTGACCCGCAGTGCGACGAGGTGGCTCAGCGCGGCGTCGTTGATCGGGGTGCCGCGCTCCGGCACGCGGATCGCGTCGCCGGCGAGCTCAGGGACGAACAGCAGCGCGCGGCCGGCGCCGTTGTAGCCGAGCTGGACGAACGCCTCGGGCTCGAACTGCACGCAGCGCTGCTCGCAGCAGTAGAACGCGCTGGCGACGCGGTAGAAGCCCTCGGGCGGCAGCGCGACCAGCGCGCCCGGATCGAACGCGGTCGGCAGCGTCGTGCCCTGCGGCGAGAACTGCGCACGGTTGGCGGTCCAGCGCTCGGGGAAGTACAGCCCCGGTCCGGGATCGCCGTGGTTGTGGAAGTACACGAGTCGGTCGGCGCCGACCGTGCCGATCGGCTGCGCGGTGCGATACAGCCCGCAGGGCAAGACGGAAGTCACCCGGACAGCATGTGCCGGCAATGCAGAGAGGGCGAAAAATTGCGCACGACGCCGGCCCGCCGGCGCCCGAGCGGGCCCGCAGTGCCGCGGCCGACGACTCGCCAAGTGGCCGAGAGTCCTCCGATAACATCGCGGTCACCGGCCGGCGCGCAGGTGATAGCGAGAGGGCTGCCGCACGAGCCCGGGACCGCGTGGCGCCGAGTATGATGCCGCCATCATGGCAAGCTCGGCGCCCGGCCAGCGGCGACTGCTCGCGATCATCGAGCTCCAGAACGCGATCGCCGCCGCGGCGATGAACGCCGACGAGGTGATGCACATCGTCGCCGAGCGCGCCGGGGCGCTGACCGAGGCCGACGCGGCGTCGATCGGGCTCGTCGAGGGCGACGACCTGGTCTACCGCGCCGTGGTCGGCGGCGCGCTGCAGGAGCTGCTCGGCGCGCATGTGCCCAAGGGCGCCAGCCCGGCGGGGCGCTGCGTGGTCGAGCGCCGCGCGTTGCGGATCGACGACACCGCGCGCGAGCCGCCGGCCGGCGCGAGCGTGACCGGGCGCAACATCGCCTCGATCGCGTGCGTGCCGCTGCTCTACGGCGAGACCGCGGTCGGCGTGCTCGAGGTCGTGTCGGCGCGCACCGCGGCGTTCTCCGACGAGGACATCGAGACCATGCGCGTGCTCGGCCAGATCGTCGCGATCGCGCTCCACCGCGCGTACACCTACCCGCGGCCGCGCTTCGACAGCCACTACGACGCG
>Ga0302323_100005100_pt1 | contig 10731 bp, 7 predicted proteins | sample Fen_T0_3_FD_201950 | JGI IMG/M metagenome (GOLD analysis project Ga0302323, IMG submission 201950) | Peat permafrost microbial communities from Stordalen Mire near Abisko, Sweden - Fen_T0_3 | ecosystem: Environmental > Terrestrial > Soil > Wetlands > Permafrost | place: Sweden: Abisko... | reverse complement strand
CCGCCCCCAGGCACCCCCTTTGCCGGCGACGACCAGACCGGTCCGCGGGTGGACGACCCGGATCCCGGCGTCGGCGGCGGGCGACGCGGCTGCCTCCCACGCCTGGACCACTTCAGCCAGGAATCCCCGACCAGCCGGTGCCGACTCGTCGACGATGCGGTCGCCGGTGTCGCCGTAATAGCCGATCGCCGAGGCCGAGACGAAGACTGCTGGTCGTGGATCGAGGGCCGCCGCCGCGCGCGCGATCGTCGTGGTTCCGAGGACCCGGCTGTCGCGGATCTCCTGCTTGTACGCGGCCGTCCACCGGTGGTCACCGACCCCGGCTCCGGCCAGGTGCACGATCGCCTCCGTACCGGCCAGCCGGGCGAGGTCGACGCCGTCGCTGTCGTTGGCGGTCGGGTCCCACTGAACCTCGTCGACGGCCTGCGGGTGGCGACGAACGAGCCGAACCACCTCGTACCCGTCGAGCCGGAGCGAACCGACCAGCGCCGAACCGATGAGACCGGACGAACCGGTGATGGCGACCTTCATGCACCCATGGTCGGCCTCACGGCCGTGTTCGGCCAGTCGACGACGCGCTCACAAGCCGAGCTCGGCTTCGAACACCGCTTCTTCGAGCCGCAGCTTGAGCGCGCCGAGGAACCGCGCGGCGTCGGCGCCGTCGACCAGTCGGTGGTCGTAGGTCAGGGCCAGGTACACCATCGACCGGATCGCGATGCTGTCGGCGCCGGACTCGTCGGTGACCACGACGGCGCGTTTGACGACCGCCCCGGTACCGAGAATCCCCACCTGTGGCTGGTTGATGATCGGGGTGTCGAAGAGGGCGCCGCGACTGCCGGTGTTCGTCAACGTGAACGTGCCACCGGCCAGCTCGTCGGGGGTGATCCTGCTGCTGCGCGTGCGCTCGGCGAGGTCGGCGATCCGGCGAGCGAGTCCGGCCACCGACAGGTCACCAGCGCCGTGCACCACAGGAACCAGGAGTCCGCGGTCGGTGTCGACCGCGACTCCCAGGTTCTCCATGTCGTGGTAGCTCACGGTGCCGGCCGCGGAGTCGATGCTCGCGTTGAGCATCGGGAACGACTTCAGGGCTTCGACCGCGGCCTTGGCGAAGAACGGCAGGAACGACAGCTTCACGCCCTCGCGGGCCTCGAAGTCGCCCTTCGTACGGGCCCGCAAGGCTGCGATCCGGGTGACGTCGACCTCGGCCACAGTCGTGAGCTGGGCCGACACGTGGAGCGACTCGACCATGCGCTCGGCGATGACCTTGCGCAGGCGCGTCATCTTCTCGGTGCGACCGCGCAGTGGTGACGCGCTCGTGCTCGCGGCCGGAGCGCGGGTGGGCCCGGGCGGTTTCGGGCCATCGACCCGCGCCTGGGCTGCGGCCTGCGCGATCGCCTTGGCCGCGTCGAGCACGTCCTGCTTGCGGATGCGGCCCCCCACGCCGCTGCCCTGGACCGCAGCCAGGTCGACGCCGTACTCGGCGGCCAGCTTGCGGACCAGTGGCGTCACGTACCCGGCCTCGACGGCACCCGGCACGGGTGGCGGCTCGGTGACGACCGCGGCGGCTGGGGCGTCTGCGGGCGCGGGCGACGGAGCCGGCGCGGGTGAAGCGGCGGGTGCGGATGCGGGCGTCGGTGAGGGAGCGGGCGCAGGCGCCGGCGCAGGGGCACCCTGGGGCGCGATCACGCCGAGCGTCCCGCCGACGTCGACCACGCCGTCCTCGGCCACGGTGATCTCGGCCAGGACCCCGGCGACCGGGGCGGGGATCTCGGTGTCGACCTTGTCGGTGGACACCTCGAGCAGTGGCTCGTCGAGCGCGACGGGGTCGCCCACCTGCTTCAGCCAGCGGGTGACCGTGCCCTCGGTGACGCTCTCGCCGAGGGCGGGAAGGACGACCGGCGTTCCGGCGACCGGCGTTCCGGCGACCGGGGGAGCCTCGACCGGCGGCGGTGTCGGCGTCACGACCGGCTCGGGAACCGCGGCGGGTTCGGGATCGGCCACCGGCTCGGGAACGGCGGCGGGTTCTGGCTGGGCCGCGGGCGCTGGAGTGTGGCGCAGCGGAGCCTCGCCGCTCTCACCGATCACGGCGAGCTCCGAGCCGACCGCGACCACGTCGTCCTCCTGGGCCAGGATCCGCAGGAGCACGCCCGATGCCGGAGCCGGGATCTCGGTGTCGACCTTGTCGGTGGACACCTCCAGCAGCGGCTCGTCGAGCCGCACCTCGTCGCCTTCCTTCTTCAGCCAACGGGTCACGGTTCCTTCGACCACGCTCTCGCCGAGCTGGGGCATCGTCACGGAGACCGACATGTGCGGATCCGACTCCTTCGACTGCTACGGAACGTCAGGCGTGGGCGTGCAACGGTTTCCCGGCCAGGGCCATGTGGGCCTCGCCCATGGCCTCGGACTGGGTGGGATGGGCGTGGACCAGCGTGGCCACGTCGTCGGCGTACGCCTCCCAGTTGTAGATCAGCTGCCCCTCGGCCAAGAGCTCGCCGACCCGGCTCCCGATCAGGTGAGCGCCGACCACGGGACCGGCCGTCCCGTCGGGCTGCTTCACCGCCACGAGCTTGACCAGGCCGGCGGTCTTGAGGATCTGGCTCTTGCCGTTGCCGGCGAGGTCGTAGGTGACGGTGGTGATGGCGTCGGCTCCGTAGCGTTTCGCTGCCTGCTCCTGGGTCAGCCCCACCGAGGCCACCTCGGGCTCGGAGTAGGTGATCCGCGGGACCCCGTCGTAGTCGATCGGACGCGGGCCGAGCCCGGCGATCTGCTCAGCGACCAGGATGCCCTCGGCGAAGCCCACGTGGGCCAGCTGGAGAGTGGGAACCAGGTCGCCCACGGCGTAGACCTGCCGGACGTTGGTTCGCATGTACCCGTCGACGAGCACGTAGCCGCGGTCCATGGCCACGCCCGCCTCGGCGTAACCGAGCCCCTCGGACACCGGGGCCCGACCCACGGCGACGAGCAGGAGGTCGGCGTCGAGGGTCTTCCCGCTCTCCAGCGTCACCTGGACGCCGGTCGCCGTCGCCTCGGCCTTCGCCACCATCGCCCCGACCTCGAAGGCGATCGTTCGCTTGCGGAACGCCCGCTCGATCCCCTTGGACAGGTCGACGTCCTCGTTGGGGAGCAGGTGCGGGAGCGCCTCGACGACGGTGACGTCGGCGCCGAACGAGCGCCACACCGAGGCGAACTCCACGCCGATCACACCGCCACCCAGGATGATCACCGAACGCGGCACGTAGTCGAGGTCGAGCGCGTGGTCGCTGGTGATGATCCGGGCGCCGTCGACCTCGATGTTGGGCAGCGACTTGGGGGTCGAACCGCTGGCGAGCACCACGTTCCGTCCCACGTACACGTCGTCGCCGACCTGCACCCGATCCGGGCCCGCCAGACGCCCCTCGCCGGCCACGAAGGTGACCCCCCGGCCGTTCACCAGGCCGGTCAGCCCCTTGTACAGGCGGGTGACCACGCCGTCCTTGTAGGAGTTGACGGCGGTCATGTCGATCCCGTCGAAGCTGGCGCGGACGCCGAACTGGGCGCTCTCCTTGGCCGAGTCGGCGATCTCGGCGGAGTGCAGCAGAGCCTTGGTGGGGATGCATCCGCGGTGCAGGCAGGTACCGCCGAGCTTGTCGCGCTCGATCAGGGCCACGGTCAGGCCGAGCTGCGCCGCACGGAGCGCGGTGGCGTACCCACCGCTCCCCCCGCCCAGGACCACGACGTCGTAGACCTCGTCGGCGCCAGCAGTGGTTCGGGGCTGGGCGGACTCCGTCACGGGGGCTCCTTCGCGCGGTCGGATCGTCGCCGGTCATCCTTCCACCCCACGCAACGACGCAGGAACCGGGATCGATGCCGGCCTCGCGGTGGTGGGTCCCCTCAGACAGGACGACGGGGCCGCGTGGGGGAACGCGGCCCCGTCGTCAGGGTCTGGGCGCTGGTCCCGTCTCCGCACCGGTGGGGGAGCGGTGTCGGATCCGGAGAGCCGGGAGGTGGGATCGGGTGCCGGCAAACCGGTGGGCCTGTGCCCCGGTGAGGTAGGGGGGCTAACTCACCGTTGGTGACCCTCGCCAGGCCCACCTTCGGCGGGCCTGGTCGGGCGCCCGGTTCCCGGGTCCACGGCTGGGGGGCTGGGGGTACCCATGGCCGTGACTCACTCGGGCCGGTGCGATCGAGGGGTCGCGGTCGCCGGGATGCCGCCTCAGGTCGGAGCCGCCCGCGTGGACAGCACCGAGCACCGGCGTGAACCGGTCCTTGCTCGTGCGTCCCCGCATCGGTCCTCCCCTTGGTGGTCACCCCACCGACACACCATGAGAGTAAGCAGACGACCACGCTCTGTGTTGGGTTATCACCCGGTAGGCCTAGGCAATCAAGGCGAAATTGGGCTGAACGAGCTAGTTCAGGGCCAACGAACCCCGGCTGAGCGCGTCGGCGACCTCGACGAACGTCCGCACGGCTGCGCCGGTGCCGCCCCGTGGGGTGTACCCGTAGGCCGCCCCGTCGTTGAAGGCCGGGCCGGCGATGTCGAGGTGGACCCAGGGCGTGTCGTCGGACACGAACTCCTGCAGGAACAGGCCGGCGGAGAGCATGCCGCCGTACCGGTCGCCGGCGGTGGCGAGGTTGGCCAGGTCGGCGACCGTGGAGTCGAGGGCGCTCTTGAGGTCGTCGGGCAGGGGCATCGGCCACATGGCCTCGCCAGCCCGGCCGGCCGCTTCGGTCACCGCGGTGCGGATGACGGCGCCGTTGCCCATGACGCCGGCGGTGCGTGAGCCGAGCGCGACCATCTGCGCGCCGGTGAGGGTGGCGGCGTCGACGATGACGTCGGGCTCCTCCTCGCCGGCGCGGACGAGCGCATCGGCCAGCACCAGCCGGCCCTCGGCGTCGGTGTTGATGACCTCGACCGTCTTGCCGCCGCGGATCGTGATGACGTCGCTGGGTCGCTGGGCTGTGCCCGACGGCATGTTCTCGGCCAGGGCCAGCCAGCCGGTGACGTTCACCGACGGCTTCAGCCGGGCGATCGCCGTGACCGCGGCCAGGACGGCGGCGGCCCCACCCATGTCGGCCTTCATCCACTCCATGCCGGCGCTGGGCTTCAGGGATAGGCCGCCGGAGTCGAACGTGATGCCCTTGCCGACGAGTGCCAGGTGGCGGGTCGCCTTCGGGTGCCGGTAGCCGAGCCGGACCAGCCGCGGCGGGTGCGTGGATCCCTGACCCACGCCGAGCAGCCCGCCGTAGCCGCCCCGCCTCAGGGCGCGCTCGTCGAGGACCTCGACGGAGACGCCGACCCGGCCGGCCTCGCGGGTCGCCACCTCGGCGAAGACCGCGGGCGTCAGGTCACGCGCGGGGCGGTTGACGAGGTCCCGCGCGAGGTTGACCCCGCGGGCCACGTGGCGCAGCCGGGAGACGGCCGCCTGGGCCGCCCGGGTGCGGGCGGCCGGGCCGGCCACCGTGATCGTCCGGACCGGTCTGGGGTGGTCGCCCGCGGTGGTCTTGCGGTACTCCAGGAAGGCGTACGCCCCGAGCAGCGCTCCCTGTGCCACCGCGGCCAGCTCCTCGGCCTCGGCCGACGGGAGGGCCAGCACGACGGCCCCCAGCCCGGCCGCCGCGCGCACACCGGCGCCGGCCGCCCGGCGAAGGGCCTCCAGGTCGGGCGAGCGCTGACCGATCCCCATGGCGACGATCACGGGCGCGGCGATCCGGCCGACGGCCGGCAGCTTGTGCACCTCGCCGGGCTTGCCGGTCGCGCCCAACGTCAGCAGCACCCGTCGCAGGTCCCCGTCGAACGCTTCGGCGATCGGTGCCGCACCCTCGGCCAACCGGATGCCCCGAGCCGTCTTGCTGATCCCGATCACCACGGCGTCGGCTTTGGTGCGGGCGGGATTGCTGGCGCTCAGGGCGATCGTGGTCACTGGAGGTCCTCGGCTCGTCGTGGGGTGTCGCGGCGATGCTAATAGGGTCCGAGCATGACCGATCCGGCGCCCATGGCCGACCTGCACCACTCTCCGCTCACGCAACGCCACGTGGCTCTCGGCGCCAAGATGGCCGACTTCGGTGGATGGGACATGCCGATCGACTACCCAGGTGGCGGTGTCCTCAAGGAGCACGCCGCGGTGCGCGAGGCGGTCGGTGTCTTCGACGTGTCGCACCTGGGGAAGGCCCAGGTGCGCGGGAGCGGGGCCCTCGACTTCGTCAACGGGGTGCTCACCAACGACATCCGACGGATCGTGCCCGGCCAGGCGCAGTACTCGCTGCTGTGCAACGACGAGGGCGGCGTGGTCGACGACCTGATCGTGTACCTGCGCGGCGAGGACGACGTGTTCCTTGTTCCCAATGCGGCGAACACGGCAGCGGTGGTCGCCACCTTGACCGAGCAGGCGCCAACGCCGATCACCGTCGAGAACCTGCACGACCGGTTCGGCGTCGTGGCCGTGCAGGGACCGCGATCGGCCGAGCTGATGGCGGCCATGGGGCTGCCGAACGTGGACGACCATCCGGACCTCGACTACATGTCGTTTCGGGACGCGAGCTGGCGGGGTCGACCCGTGGTCGTGTGCCGCAGCGGCTACACCGGCGAGCACGGCTACGAGCTGCTCCCGGCTTGGGAGGACGCCGGCGACCTGTGGGACGCGTTGCTCGAAGCGGGGGAGGCTCTCGGTGTCCGGCCGGTCGGGTTGGGTGCTCGCGACACGCTGCGCACCGAGATGGGGTACGCGTTGCACGGCCAGGACCTCTCGCCCACGGTGTCGCCGGTGCAGGCCCGCTCCGGTTGGGCGGTGGGTTGGGACAAGCCCCGGTTCGCCGGTCGGGACGCGCTGCTCGTCGAGCGGGACTCTGGACCGCGGCGCCTGCTGCGTGGCCTACGGGCCACCGATCGGGGAATCCCGCGGCCGCACATGAGGGTGACGTCGGTGGACGGCGCCGACGTGGGCGAGGTGACGAGCGGCACGTTCTCGCCAACCTTGCGCGTGGGGATCGGTCTGGCTCTGCTCGACGCGTCCGTCACCGACGGCGACCAGGTCCAGGTGGACGTGCGCGGACGGACGTCGGTGATGGACGTGGTACGCCCGCCGTTCGTCACGTCCCACGTCCGCTGACCGGCCCCGGTCAGCCTGCCCCGGGCAGGTGGTGGAACCAGTGCGGTTGCAGTGACGTGCCGATGACGAAGACCGTGAACGACACCTCGATCACCGCGCCGAACACGTCACCGGTCATGCCACCGAACCGTCGCACGGCGCGGCGCGCGAACCAGCCCGCGCCCACCAGCAGAGCAACCACCATCGCCGTCTCGAGGGCGTAGCCCAGGCCCGGGACGTGGTCGTCGTCCAGCAGTGCTGCCCCCGCCAGCAGCAGCGCGGCACCGGCGGTGAGGCCGACCAGTGCGGCGACGGGTGCCGTCCCGGCGACGGCCGCCCCGAGCCCGTCGGCCCGGGCCGACGGCAGACCGGGTCGCGCGCTCCAGCTGGCCGCCAGCCGGGACACGGCGGCGCCGCCGACGAGGGCCAGCGTTCCGTGCCCGAGCGTCAGGGCGCTGAAGAGCCCGGCAACCTGCAGGAGGAGCAGGAGCACGGCGGTGGCGACGCCCAGCGCGCCCACGTCCGAACGGGACATGACGGCCCGAGCGTCGGCGCCGTGGCGTCCGCTGCCGAAGCCGTCGGCGGTGTCGATGAGCCCGTCGAGGTGCAGTCCGCGCGACAGCCAGGCCAGCGCCGCGACGCCCACGACGGCCGCTAGAAGGTGGTCGGACGACCCGCGGACGGCGAAGCGGACCAGCGCCACGACCGCTTCGGCGGTCAGGCCGAGCCCCAGCCCGACCAGCGGCGCCCACAGCATCGCGGCTCGGCCGGTCGCCCGGTCCACTGCCTGCGGGGGCCGCACTGGGACGATCGTGAACGTCCCGATCGCGAGCCGGAGCCCGTCCCAACGTCTGGACAGGGAAGGCTCCCTATTCGGGGGCCACGGCCGGGTCGACGGCCGGGCCGACCTGGTCGGCCAGCCACTCCGTCAGCGGCCGGAGCTGGCGCCACGCGTTGCGCACCACGGTGAGGGTCTTGCGGGTGCCCATCCACGGCTCGACGGGGTAGTGGCGGGCGGCGGTCAAGGCCCGAAACCGCAACAGGTCGAGGTCCGGGTGCTCCGGATCGACGCCCCGCGGGCGCGTCTTCAGGGGCTGCCCGTCGATCTCCCACCCCTGTCGCTCCAGTTTGGTGATCAGGCCCCGGAGGTGCCCGGCGTGACCGGTCTCGACGGCCTCCCGGAAGCGGCTCACCTGCTGACCGGCCGGTGCGTACCAGCCGCCGGCGACCATCAGGCCGGCCGCCGACACCTGGACGTAGTAGCCCACGGCGTCCTCGAGGCCGACGAAGCCGCCCTGATGGTCCTTCAGGGGTGCCTTGTCCTTGCTGAACCGGGTGTCCCGGTGGGGGCGGAACAGGTGCGCCTCGCCGAACTCCCCGGACAGCTCGGCCAGCAACAGCGTCAAGGGTTCGCGGACCTGCTGCTGGTAGTCGCCCTTCTGCGCCTGCCACCACGCCCGCGTGTTGTTCGCCGACAACGTGTCGTAGAAGTCGAACGCCTCGGCGGGGATGCCCTCGAACCCGGCGGTCTTCGCGCTCATGGGGGTGATCGTGTCATCCTCGCCGACCATCCCGTGGCGAGGCGGTCGGGCATCGGGCACCCGCGTAGTCCAGAATCCGGCTGACCGCCCGATGTCGGGGGCCGAGAAGCTGGACCGACGCAGGCACCGGAAGGGGTTCGATGAAGCGCTGGTGGCCGCTGGTCGCGCTGGCGACGGCTCAGTTCGTGATGGTCCTCGACCAGTCGGTCATGAACGTCTCGATCAGCACGCTGGTGGCCGACTTCGACACCACGGTCACCACGATCCAGGGTGTGATCACCTTCTACTGCCTGGTCATGGCCATGTTCATGATGACCGGTGCCAAGATCGGCGACATCATCGGGCGTCGGCGCGCGTTCGTGGTGGGTCTCGTGGTCTACGGCTGCGGGTCGTTCCTGACCGCTGTGGCGCCGACCGTGGCGGTCCTCACCCTGGGCTGGTCGGTGCTGGAGGGCCTCGGGGCGGCCCTGGTCCTCCCCGCGATGGCCGCGTTGATCGCGGGGAACTACCAGGATCGTGAGCGCAAGGTCGCCTACGCGGTGATCGGTGGGGTGGCCGGTGCCGGCATCGCCATCGGTCCGATCCTGGGCGGTTGGGCCACCACCGAGCTGAGCTGGCGCGTGGTCTTCCTCGGCGAGGTCGTCCTCGTCGTGTTCATCCTGGCGATGGCCCGGCTGATCGGGGATGCGCCGCGCAGCGGGGCCACACCGCGGCTGGACGTGGTTGGAACGGTGCTGTCCGCGGCCGGCCTCGGGGCTGTGGTGCTGGGGGTGCTGCAGTCCAGCACCTGGGGCTGGATCCGGCCCAAGGACTCCCCGGTGGAGCCGTTCGGCTTCTCGGCGACGATCTTCGTCATTGCCTTCGGCGCGGTGCTGCTGTGGGGCTTCTTCCGCTGGCAGGAACGCCGTGAGCAAGGCGGACAAGATCCGTTGGTGCACCTGAACCTCCTGAAGGTGCCACCGCTTCGGTCAGGTCTGGTCGGCCTGTTCAGCCAGAACCTGATCCTGATGGGGGTCTTCTTCGTCGTCCCGCTGTACCTGCAGCTGGTTCTCGGCCTGGACGCGCTGCAGACCGGGATCAAGATGCTGCCGGTCTCGATCACGATGTTCGCCGCGTCGGCGGTGGGCTCGCGCCTGTCGTCCCGCTTCACGGTGCGGACGATCGTGCGCACCGGCCTGACCACCACCCTGGTCGCCGTCTTCCTTCTGCTGGCGACCATCCGACCGGACCTCGCCGATGCCGCGTTCGCCGGGTCGATGGCCGTGCTCGGCGTCGGGATGGGCCTGATCGCCTCGCAGCTCGGCAACGTCGTGCAGTCGTCGGTCGACGCATCCGGCCGCAGTGAGGCCGGTGGGCTCCAGTACACCGGCCAGCAGCTCGGCTCGTCCCTGGGTGTCGCGCTGATCGGGGCCATCGTCCTGGCCGGACTCGCCACCGTCTTCGTGTCGAAGGTCGAGAACGACCCGCGGATCAGTGCCGAGATCTCGACCCAGGTCGGAGTGACGGTCGAGTCCGGGCTCGACTTCGTGTCCGCCGACCAGATCCGCGCAGCGGCCGAACAAGCCGGGCTCGACGCCACCACGACGGCCGCGCTGGTCGACGACTACGAGCAGGCCCAGCTCGGGTCGTTGAAGGCTGGCCTGCTCGCCGCCGGCTTGCTGGCCCTGCTGTCGCTGGCCTCGACCCGAGAGCTGCCGCACGCCCCGCTGACCGCGAGGGCGAAGACTGCGGGCTCGGTCGCGACTCCCTGACCTGGACCCACGAGCCCCGGTCCTGAGGCCGGCTCAGTGCTTCGGTTCCGCCGCCGGCCGCAGGCCGAGGTCGGCCAACGTGGCCATGTCGGCCAGCGTGGCCTGCGCCCCGCGAAGGATCGGCAGCGCCAGGAGTGCGCCGGTTCCCTCGCCGAGCCGCAGGCCCAGGTCCAGCACCGGGGTCAGCCCCAGCCGGTCGAGAGCCAGACCGTGCGCGGGTTCCACCGACCGGTGCCCGGCGACCCACCACAGGGCCGAACGAAACGCGACGCGGTGAGCGACCAGGGCGGCCGCGCCTGACACCACACCGTCGAGAACCACCGGGGTGCGCCGACCGGCCGCCTGCACGAGGAACCCTGCGGCGGCGGCCAGGTC
>Ga0302323_100005099_pt1 | contig 10732 bp, 7 predicted proteins | sample Fen_T0_3_FD_201950 | JGI IMG/M metagenome (GOLD analysis project Ga0302323, IMG submission 201950) | Peat permafrost microbial communities from Stordalen Mire near Abisko, Sweden - Fen_T0_3 | ecosystem: Environmental > Terrestrial > Soil > Wetlands > Permafrost | place: Sweden: Abisko... | reverse complement strand
AACAACCTGCCTTGCAGGGTGCGGGTGGTGACTTCGACGATTACATTACTGGGGATGAAGCGCAGGGGTCTTGGCATGCGCTGTTTTCGGCAAGGGAAGGTAAAAGTTTCTTCTAGAAGTGTCTGGCACCACCCAGACTTAAGGGACGGGCTGGAACCAGAAGCGGTTGAAACCACCGCGGACCCACCCGGCGAACCAATCCGCGAACGATGGCGCGATTACCTTGAGGTGAACGTCGCTGGCGTGGTCGAAGTAATAGGTGACGACGGGAATTGCTCCATCGGGTTGGCGTTGTTCAAAATCGAGGGCATGCCACCCCTGATCCGGAATGTCGAGGAAGGGAAGCACGGGAAGGTAGTGCTTCTCCGTCACGCCATCGTGCCCGGTCTCGGACCAGTGCTCGGTTTCCCACTCTTCCAGAACCCGGCTCACGGGCTGAATGCCTGCTTCGTAATGCTCGGTCTTAAGCAGGTCGAGTTCCTGATCACCTTCGGCGAATTCCCCCACCCATAGTCCATTGTGTTGCGCGAAGAAGGCTCGGAGATCCGACGGTAATGGGGTCTTGAATCGGGCACGACAGAGCTCGTCCAGTCGCTCCAACTCCTGGGCGGGGGCGGGCCGTCGTAGCACCAGGGCAAGTTCCGCAGCCGCATCCACGCCCATCTCCCGTTGGATTGCCATCATTTGTCGACGCAGATCCTGGTCTATCACCCGGCAGCCCTTGGTGGCCTTGGCGAGGAGACGCACCTCCTCCAGAACCCGCCGAACCGACGGAGAAGGCTCCTCCTTCCGCGCCTGAAGCCACCGCGCGTGGGCCGCGCCGAACACAGCCGACGGGGCCGTTTCCAACCCATCAAGGTCCATCACCACCTTGCCGGTCTTGGCCGCACCGGAGGTTGTGGCAACGAGGCGGTAGCCCGAGCGCTCGGATCCCTCGAGTGAAAGTTCCGCCACCTGCGACCAGGGGAGCCGAGTAGGCAAGGCGCTTGTGTCTAGGATGCCGTCCGCCTTGATCCGCAGGACATGTCGCGCGGTCCGGAGCTTGAGCCAACAGCCAAGGGTCAACAGGGCGAAGAAGGCCGCTCGTATCCCAAATCCGGTGGCCCGGTTTTCACCCGCACGGTGGGCCGCGAAGGCTGCCCATACGAAAAAAACGGTCACGCCGCCTAGTCCGACGACGCCTAATAGATAACGCCCTTTCGATCGTCGAAAAGTCACCTCGTCCATGCTCGAAACATTGCCGGTGGGCTTTGCCACAAGTCAAGCTGGCGATCCGCGGTTGCGGCATAGGTTCGCCCAAAGCCCCAATAGCGGACTCGTTTCCTCCCTTTAACGCGCAAGGCTTGGTGAACATTTCCGTGAAACCACCGCAGGATAGGCCAGCGGTACGGTTTCTTGATTGCCAGGTTACAAATATTTGATATCGTATTAAGTGTGTTTCTTAATACATTTTATATGATACTTAAAAATCACAACGCCGCCGCGACCATGCTCGCCTTGTCGACTTTCTTGGTGGCATGTCCGGGGTCCACCCCGGAGGCGCTGCCGCTCGATGGCAGTTCTCCGCTTACCAGTCCGGATGCGCGGCCAACCATCGATGTGGGGTCGGCGTTGTCGGGCAAGCCGGATGCCTACCTACTGGATACGGGGACCGCGACGGATCGTTTGCGTCCGTTAAATGCGGACCAAGATGCTCTGGTAAAGCCTGTCGAGGACGCCATTGGGTCAATCACCCAAACCGATCCCATGCCCGCGGATGCCGTGGGTCCGGTTGCTACGCTCCGGGATGCCCGGTCGCAGGATGTCCCCGTGACCTCCCCCGATACCATCGTCTCCGGACCGATCGTGGATAGCCGAACCACAGTGGTTCCCGACACGGGAGCGGCGTCGACGGCCGATACGTCGATGGTTATTACCGTGGCCGATTCCCGATCGATGCTAGTACCCGACCTGGGCGCGCCCATAGCTGCCGATACGATTGGCCCGCCGGTTTTGGTCGTCGACGCGGGTGTCACCCCGGACTTGCTGCCCACCATGGACGCGCAAATGATCCCCGATACCCTCGTACCAGCGGACACCACGCCCCCACCACCTGCCGACGAGGTCTCGGGCGTGGTGACGGGTCTCGGGGCGGGCGAGTTCGCCACCGTGGTACTGGGCAATGACCGATGGTTGCTTCAACAAAAGGTGGCCGCGGGGGGGGGCTATCGCTTTAGCCAGGTGCCGGTGGGAAGCTATTTCTTAAAGGTACTGGCCCCGGGCTATGCGGCGGGTGCAGCCCATCCCATCGTCATCACCTCCGCCACCATGCACGCGCCGGTCACGAATCCAGGCGTCGTGGACTTCGCGCTCCAACCGCTGGATCCCAGCGTCTTTCGTTACCACTGGGAAGAAGATCTCAGCCGCGCCGGCTACACCACCATGGCCCATGTGGTCTCGCCACCCGTCGTTACCTTCTTGGATCAACCGGTGATCGTGCCCGAGGTGGCCGAAGGCGCCACGCTGCGGGGGCAATTCAATATTCTGCTTTCCGATGAGGAGATGGCGTGGAACTCGGAATACTCCTATCGGTTGCTGGAAACCCTCCGCGCGATTCCGCAACCCGCGCGCAAGAACGAAGGTGAAAGTTCCCTGCTGCCGTCGAAATGGGTTTTAACCAGCCGGCACCTGGTGGGCGATGTGGAGATTACCTATGGAGCCAATGGCAATCAGGTGGCCATCTCGCAGGACGCGTTCGTGTATGCCTCGCCCCGGCTGGCGATGGTGGAGGGGGTGCGGGGAAAATTCTTCTCGAAACGCCTGCACCACGCTTTGGTTTCCTACGTGACCCATCAAGGAGAAGACCTGCCCGCCGTGGAAAAGATCCTGCAAGAACGTTTCGGCTGCACGACGGTGATTCCCAATTACGCGGTCTTGACCGCGTCTACGACCGCGGAACAATCCGGTAGCTTCCAAACCTTCCATCCCTTGGAGTTAGTTGAACTGATCAATATGTTCGAGGAAATGCCGGATGGGTACCACGCCATCGCCGGACTCAAGTACTTGGTACGCCGGGTGGATGGGCAACGCAATCCCCGGTACCCGAACGCGGCGGCGGTAGCCTGGGCCTTGCCCGCGCTGTTCCCGAACGGCAGTTACATCGAATTCATGGATAACGCTTTGGGATCGGGACTGGCGGACGCGCACCGCTTGATCCTCCACGAAAAGGCGCACTTCTTGTGGGGCTATGTTTTCTCGGCCAACCTGAAGCAGGAATGGATCACGCTCGGTGGCTGGTACCCGAACGGCGCGGATCCCGACGGTTGGTCCACCACCAAGACCACCGAGTTCGTCACCGCCTACGCGCACCAGAAAAATCCCGACGAGGATATGGCCGAGTCGCTGGCCTACTTCATTTTGGATCCGGCGGCGCTGCAGGCCCGGGCCATGGAAAAGTACACGATCATCCGCGACCGGGTGATGCAAGGCACGCGCTACCTTTCGCGGATCCAGAAGGATTTGACCTTCGAGGTGCTGAACCTGTACCCCGATTATGAATACCCTGGAAAAATCCAGCGCGTGGATCTCGCGGTGGAAGGCGCGGCCGACGCGGACAAAAACGTCACCGTAGAAATCGGCCTCCATACCGACAATCGAATCTTCGCGGGCGCCTCGCAGGCCTATTTCCGCCTGTATAGCCCGATCAATACCTACGTGGATGTTTACCTGTTCCCCACCGATGCCACGGGCGCGACCTTGCGTGGGCAATTCCCCCTTAGCAAGTATGCGAAGTCGGGGTTCTGGATGACGGATCAGATCGTGGTTACCGATACGGTGGGCAACCAGCGCTTCGAAGGGGTGAACGACTTCGGTTGGAAGCTGCATGTCCGCAACACCTTGGAAGACCTAAGCCCGCCCAAGTTCGTGAAGGGATCGTTGACGGTGGATCGCGTGGACGACGTGGCGCTGGTGGGCAACGTGTCCCATCCCATCCAACGGGTGGATGTTAAGTGGAAAGTGAATGAGGATCGGGGGATGAAACAGGTGTACGCCCGGCTGACGAACCCCTCGGCGGCGAATACCTACCCGTTTGAAAGGTATGGCACCTTCGATGCGACGACCAACACGGCGACGGTGAGTTTCCCAATCACCGAGTTCTACGCTTCGGGAACCTACGGGGTGCCCTTCGTGTCCATGGAGGATTTGGCGGGCAATCAGGTTTCGCAGGCCTTTTCCACTTCGCCGCAACACGAGCCGCTGATGACCGTGCCCATCACCACCACGGATCCCGATACGGTAGCGCCCGTGGTGTCGTTGAACGACGACTCAGGGCTGGGGCTGCACCGGATCCAGATCGCCGCCCATCCCACCAACCCCGATCATCCGAACGGCGAGACGGCAGTGACGATCAAATACCAAGCCAAGGATGATAAATCCGGCGTGGGCGTGGTGAACTACCGCTTGCTCGATCCCCAGGGTGGATCGCACTACCAGTACCATTACCATTCGAACTTCTACACGCCGTACTTCGTGGGCGATCCCACGATCTTTGCCGAGTACCAAATCGACGTGATCTTACCGGTGGGTTCGCCGCCCGGGACGTGGGGATTGCAGATGCTTACGGTGCTCGACAAGGCGAACAACACCCGAACCTATGACTTCGTGGAAATCGTGCAGTTCCAGGTGGCGCCCTAGTGGAATGGGGGCGCGAGCGGCCGTCGGTGTTTAGTATTTCCCAGGACGTAGGCGCGAGTCGGGGACTTCGGCGGCGTAGGTATAGCCGTAGAGCTCCCAAAATCCATCCACCGCGTGATCCGTGACCTCGATGCGCGAAAGGTACTTCGCGTTTTTGTAGCCAAATAGCCGTGGCACCACCAAGCGCAAGGGGAAGCCGTGCACCAGCGGCAGCGTCGATCCACCCACCCCGTAGGCCAGCATGGTGCGGGGTTCGCGCGCGATCGCCAAGGGAAGCGATTCGGTGTATTTCCCGCCCTCGCTGTAAAACGTGAGATGGGTCGTCGCGGGGGCGACCCCGACGAGGTCGAGCAAATGCGCGAGGCGTATCCCATTCCAGGGAACGTCTTCCACCGACCAGCCGCCCACGCAGTGAAAGTCCGTCACTTGATCCTGCCGGGTCAGGCGTAGCAGCTCGGGGAAACGGAGGACCTGCGGTTTCGTTACCAGGCCGTCGATGGTCAAGGTCCAGTTGGCCAAGAGGTTGGTTAGGTCTTGCTCGTCCACGGTATTCTCCGCCCAATCGGTGAAGATTTCACCCTGGCCGCTTCCCGGCGCGAACGGGAAAGCTGGCGCGGACGGGGTTCCCCCATCGTGGGCACCCGTGCCCGGGGCGGGCTGATCCGCGATACTTCCGCCGTAGCAGGCCGAAAGCGCGCTGCCCCCGAGGGACAAGACCGTGGCGTTGCCCAACCATCGGAGGACCGTTCGTCGCTCGACAGTGGTGGTGGCGATGAAGGCGGGAGTCGTGGGCTTCATAGCAAAATTGGATGCCCTAGGGGCCAAGGAGGTTCAGCCCGGTGTTCTTGCTGGATAGGAAATTTGCCGGGAAGTGACGCTAGGGAAGGCCCATCTAATTGGTAGGGAAAGTCGCGGGGGATGGCGGATACCTAGGGGGCAATTTATCCGTCTGGTGTTTATGCGCCAGGTAGCCGGCGCATACGACGAGGATCGCGTACGACGCGAGGTTCATGCGAAACGAGAGGGAATATGGCCGTGGCAGGCTAGGGGAGAATCGCGCCAACAGGCGGCCCTCGATCCAGACCGTCCCCACGAAAAAGCCAGCGATCAAAGGGGGATCCAGCACGGGCCCCGAAAGGCCAATGATCACGGATAGCAGAATGCCAACCAAGGTAGAGGAGAGGTTGATGAGAAACGCCACCCAGAGCGACCGCGCGGCGGAAAGACCGCAGAGTTTCCAAAGGATGAGCCCCTCGACGAAGGCAATAACGGGCAATAGGCAAACCGCCGCGAAGGTCAAATTCCAAACAAAGGGGGAATAGAGATCCGCCCACGCCATGCGGGGAAACAACAGGATGGCGACCCCTAGTCCGAGCGACAACCCTCGGTTAGCGAGGTTGGCCGGAAGTCGGGAATTCAACATGCCGTGTGTTTAGCGAAACCACCAGGCTTCCACAAGGGAAGCCAGTAGTATGATGGCCCCGATGTCGCTTCCCGTGTCTGCCGTCGACGAATTGTTACCCCTGCCCGCGGGCAACGGGATTTTTATCGCCGCGACCGGCACCGACGTTGGAAAAACGTTTGTGACCGCATTGTTAATCAAAGCCTGGCGCGACGCTGGCTTGGCGGCTGGGTATTACAAGGCGGCCTTAAGTGGCGCGGAATTCGTCGACGGCAAATGGGTGGCCGGAGATGCGGAGTATGTGCGGCGGGTGGCGGGGCTGCCCGACCCCGCGGATGCCTTGGTTACGTACGTGTACCGTGAGGCGGTTTCTCCGCACTTGGCGGCCCAGCACGAAGGCAACCCCGTCGAGCTTTCGCGGGTGCTGGCGGACTATCGGCAGGTACAAATTCGGCACCCGTTTGTCTTTGTCGAGGGCAGCGGTGGCATTATCTGCCCCCTCCGCTACGACGATACGGCCAAGGTGTTCCTGACGGACATCATCCGTTTGCTGAACCTTTCGGTGGTGATTGTGGCCCCCGCGGGACTAGGGACCATCAACAGCACGCTGCTGACGGTGGAACATGCCCGGCAAAAAAATATTCTTGTCCGGGGCGTGATCCTGAACCGCTACACCGACAGCGCGATGGAGCGCGACAACGTCCTGATGATTGAACGCTTGGCGGAGGTTCCCATCCTCGCGAAGGTGGCGCCGAACGCGACAGCCATTGCACTAGACCAAGCGGCGATACGGACCATCGGCGGTTAGGCTAAGTGGTCGGCCACCTCGTGGTAACGTCCCATCATGCGAACCCTTCCTGTGTGCCTCGGCCTCGTGGTGTTTAGTAGCGCATGCGGCGGTGGCACCGCCGTCCCGGTAGGAAATAGTTCCACGGCCACGGATTTTTGCCGTTCCATCGCGCCCGCCGTTGCGGGCATGGCGGTGCGCTGTTACGGGGGAACCTTGTCCACCTGGGAAGGGATTTACGCCAACGTGGTTGATTGCAGTCATGTCGCAGCGTCGATTGCTAGTGACCGGACGGCCTACGATGCTGCTAAGGGGGCTGCGTGCCTCGCGGAAATCGCGAACGTGGATTGCTCGAACACCAATGAGATCAGCCCCTGCACCACGGCGCTAGTGGGCCGCGTGCCAACGGGGGAGGCCTGCCCGACAACCCTTTCCCTGTTTTCGGAATGCGCACCAGGGGCTTTTTGCAAAACCGCGGTCAATGTCTGCGGTGGAACCTGCCAAGCCTACGCCCCAGCGGGCGCTTCCTGTGTTTCATCCACGACTTCGACCGTGCGCTGCGATCCGGACACGTCCTGCCAAAGCACGATGCGGATTTGCGTGGCAGACAGCGGAGAAGGCCAACCTTGCGAAGGTCCCAACGCCGGAGGGTGCGTCTCAGGATTATTTTGTGACGGGGCCACCTCGGCCGTCGCTGGTACCTGCCGAAAACGAAAGACGTCTGGAACGTGCTTATTGGGCGGTGATTGCGCCACGGGGTACGCCTGCGTGGGGACGGGCACCAATAAGGCATGCACGAAAATGAAATTGACCGGAGAGGCTTGTACACCGGGAAATCGGGAATGCTTCACCCTTTTCCACTGCGCGAGCAATGGACGATGCGAGGATCAGGCGGCCAGCGGCCAGCCTTGCGGATCGGATGAGAACAAAGAATACGTGGCCTGTGCCTCGGGGCTTTATTGCGCGAACGCCACGACCACGACCATGGGCAGCTGTAGCAGCCCCAAATCAGCGGGATCCCCGTGCAGCGGATCCAATTACAGCGAATGCGCGGGCATCGGATCGTATTGCGACAGCCAGACCAAGCGGTGCGTGGCGTGTAACTAAGCTTCGCCGATCCATCTCTGCGTCGGGGGCGATGTCCTCAGGCTCGGTGGACGCCTAGATCATGTTACGATCCGCTGGATGAGAACTGTCGCATGCGCCGTAGTCGCAATTACCACGATGTTCTTGGGGGCTTGCTCGTCGGATAGCACAACCAAAACCGCTGGTACCGGAGGATCGGTCGCCAGTGGTGGCGTGGTTTTATCCACGGGGGGCGCGCCCAACGCCGCCGGCGGGACCATCCTGGACACAGGAGGAAAGCCGACGCTTCCCTCAGGCTTGTTCGATCCGGAGATCACGACGGCGTGGAATCCCGGCATCGGGGCGGACACCGCCATGAATCTGCCCCTGGGTCCTGAGGGACTGCCGGTACGGACTACGGTGTGCAAAGCCGTGCCGCCCGCCGAGGCGTCCAGCTTGCAAGCCGTGTTGAATGGGTGCGCGGCGGGCACGGTGGTGGAACTGGCCGCTGGGACATACACCCTTTCCGCGACGGTCTATGTCCCGAGCGGCGTGGTCTTGCGCGGGCAGGGCTCGACGGGAACGAACGCGACGGTGGTGGTCTTGGCGAAAAGCGCGAACGGACCGGTGCTGGCCATGGGACTGAAGGATCTGTTCGACCAGGCCTGTTACAACAACGGCAATTACACCACGGCCACGGTGGCGGATCTGTCGGCCGATGCGGTTAAAGAACAAAGCCAGGTGTCGCTGGCCGCGAAGGGCAATCTTTTTGCCGCGGGTGATTTCGCGTTGATCGATCAGACCGACGACAGCGCGATCATTAGCCCGGGGGATGCCGACGGGGCGTTCGCGCGGGCAAAGGGGCGTGTACTTAGCCAGCGGGTGGAGATCGCCTCGGTGGATGCGGCGAAGACCACCTTGACGTTATCCAGTCCCCTGCATTGGAGCTTCAAGACCAGCCGAAAGGCGCAAATCGCGAAGGCCAATGCCGTGGTCACCAAGTGGGCCGGCATCGAACACCTGTGGGTGCAGGGCGGGAAGGGGTTGGGCGAATACCTGGGCCGCAAGGCCGGGGGCATCGATATTTCGAACGCCGCCTATTGTTGGGTAAAAGACGTACAGACCGACGGAACCCTGTCCGGCATGCACGTCGCCTTGACCGCGAGTAACCGCTGCGTGATCCGCGACAGCCACTTCCACAATTCCGCGCAGTACGGTTTCGGTCAGGACAATTATGGGATCGTGATCCGCTGTGGATCGTCCGACAACCTGGTGGAAAACAACATCGCCCGCTACATGAACAAGCCGATCCTGTTCAACAACTCGGGTGGAGGCAATGTGGTTGGCTACAATTATGCCGACAACGAATGGTCGCTCGATTCGAACGGCGGCGATCAATTCCAGGAATCCAGCATCGATGTGCATTGCACCTTCCCGCATATGGAACTGGTGGAAGGCAATTACGCCGCCCACGTGGGCGCCTCCACCACCCACGGCAACGCCGGCTATTTGACCTATTTTCGCAATTACGTGTCCAGCCAGCAGGCGCCCAAGCCCATTATTTGGAGCCTGCCCGATTTACCGCAGACGGGGAACGTAATGGCCCTCCAGATCGATGCCGGCGTTCATCACCTCTCCGTCGTGGGCAACGTGCTTGGCAGCACTACCAACGCTGCCTTGGGCGTGCCCGTTTCGCTGGGCACGGCGGACGTGTCCATGGTGTATCTGGCTTATGCCGATAACGATAAGCCGTGCATCCTGTGCGTGGGTGCGAAGACCGATGTGTCGGCCACGACGTTGTGGTGGCATGGCAACTTCGACACCGTGAACGGCAAGGTGATGTGGAACCCGGCCATCGCCACGCAAACCCTGCCCGCATCGCTGTACTACAAAGCGAAGCCGGCTTGGTGGCCAAGCGCTTCCCCGTGGCCCTGGACCGGTCCCGACCTTACGCCGATGGTTGGTTCCCTGCCGGCCCAGATCACCGCCGCCGCGTTCAACTACAACACCAGCAATAATCCGTCCTGCAAAGCCAACGTGGACAATTACAGTTGTCCGTAGTCACCGGCGGGTGGAGCGATCGGTTCACCCGCCGGTTGGGGCGATTGGCGGGACTCAATACGGACCGTCGAGGTAACTGAGCGTGGCACTATAGGCGCCCGATCCACCCGCCGATCCCGGGGCGCCCACCAACACCTGGTTACCGCGGAGGGCGACCCGCGCGCCGAAGAAGTGGTCCTTCCCCGGGGCGGGTTCATTGCGAAGCGCCTGCAGGTTGTAGGTGTTGCCGAGGCCGAGGAAAATCCGGATCTGTCCGGCGTGTTGATAGCCGTTGGCGGCCTCCGCGGGTTCGCCAATGGCGAGGTGATCGTCATTGATGTCCACGGAATTCACTTCTCCGGATCCGACGGCCACACTCCATGCCTGGCTCCACACGCCGGCCGATCGGGTATACACATAGACCATGCCCGTTTTCCGGATGGCCAGTTGGTCGCCCCAAAGCGCGGCCGCGTTCCCAAATCCGTCGTAAGCGCCCGTGGCGGTCGGCGATTGCAAGACCTGCTGGAGCGCCCAGGTTCCCCCGGCGCGCGCATAGATATAACCCTTGCCCGCCTTGGGGGGCGGGGTGGAGGCGGGGGTGTCGGGCCGCGTGGCGATGATCGTATCGCCGTATATCTTCACCGTGTCGCCGAAATTGGCGTCAAAGCGCTGATCCGGATCCGCCTCTTTCAGTTCGGCGACCTGGGTATACTTGCCTGCCTCGCGGTGGAAGACGAAAACCCGGCCATAACCACCCGCGAATC
>Ga0302323_100005094_pt1 | contig 10738 bp, 6 predicted proteins | sample Fen_T0_3_FD_201950 | JGI IMG/M metagenome (GOLD analysis project Ga0302323, IMG submission 201950) | Peat permafrost microbial communities from Stordalen Mire near Abisko, Sweden - Fen_T0_3 | ecosystem: Environmental > Terrestrial > Soil > Wetlands > Permafrost | place: Sweden: Abisko... | reverse complement strand
GGGTGGCATGGGGCGCCAATCGTGGCAGCTCAGTTGGCAAATGAGGAAGCCACGACCGGCGGTCTTGGCGAGGACAGCAACAAAGTGTGGCGCCCCAGGACGCCCGTTCCCTTCGCGCAGTTGGGTCAACTGAGGCCGAAAACGCCCATCGCTGCGTTGCGAAGTCTCGCCGGGTACCCAACCCGCCGCAGCCGTAGCACCTTGCGCTGAGCGTTTTCGGCCGTGCAACGCGTCTGTGTCCATAGCGTTAACAGGCCCTAATGCGCCGCCCACTGTTTGGCAGGGCCAATGCCGCGTGCTACAGTAAGTTCGCGGTTTTGTCGGCTAAGGGCTTGTCTGCTAATAACTCGCGTGAATTGGCTCGGAGGCAACTGGGTGTCAACTGAGGGGTGTCAACTGAGGGGTGTCAACTGAGGGGTGTCAACCGAGTGCCAATTGGGCGGCGGCAAATTGAAGGGCTTTGACCGGTAGGGCCAACAAGGGCGGCAGGCGAAAAAGACAATCCGGATCGACTCTTTGAACGCAACGACCACACCCGAGGCGGCGGCGCACCACGCCGTGCCGCGCGAGAGTGCCAAGATCATCGGCGACTGCCGGGATCTCGCGATCTCGCGCCTTACGATTTCGTTCGCGCAAATGATGGACCGGGTGGGTGAATTGCTCATGGATCGCGCCAACAGGTCGGACGTGCGCGAGGAACAGCAACTCTGCTTCGACGCCCGGCATGTGTTGAAGGGTGAACGTCCGGCGCTGATGGCGGAGTTCGAGCGTCAGCTCCGCCGGTCCATCAATGACCGCATCGGTGGCAAGGTGGCCGTGAAGGCCGACTTCTCCCAGGTGGACGCGGAGAATCTCACGCTCGTCGAAACGTCGTCGATGGACGAATCGTTGCTCACGGGAAACATCGCCCGAATCGTCGAAAACCTTTCGCACGACGAACTGCTGACCTTGAATCGCGGCATGGGTTTTCTGCTGGGCCGGCCTGATCTCGCGACGGATGCGAATCCCCTCGCGCCAGTGGCCATCGTAGAAGCTTTCGCCGAGGCGCTGAAGACGGTCAAGTCCGACCGGCGCGTCAAATTCCAGATTCTGAAGGAGCTGAATCAGGCGCCCATGGGAGACATTGGCGTCATCTATGCGGAACTGAACCAGCATCTCGCGAAACTAAACGTCATTCCGGCTCCTGTACGTCCGAAGTTCATCAGCCGCGGCGGAGTGGCGGATCGCGCGCACGCGCGTGCCGAAGCGGCGAGGGCGAAGGCCAGCGCCGACTTCAACGCCAATGCACCGCAGCCGGAAGTCGACGTGATGGCCATGTTCAAGCGCATGTATGGGAGCGCAACGCCGTCGGCGGCACCGCGGCACTCGCCGCACGGCATGACCGAAGGCTTCGGATCCGCGATAGGCGGCCATGGAGGCGACTTCCCGCAGGTCCAGGCGCCGGCGGAAGGCAGCCATTCGTATGCGCCCATGTCGCCTACGCCGTCGGGTTATGTTCCGGGCGCTCCGATCATTACCACGCAGGATCTGCATGAAGGCCTGACCCGATTGCAGGCGGGTCAGACGGACTTCGACGTCGGCGGCGCAACGGTGGCGTTCTCCGGCATTCCGCAGGGTATGCACAACGTGCTGCGGGACCTGCAGGAGTCCCCGCTCGGCCAGAAGGCGAACCAGATCGAATCGATGACGATCGAGATGGTCGCCATGCTGTTCGATTTCATCTTCGATACCAAGGACCTCCCAGACGGCATCAAGGCGCTGCTCGCGCGCATACAGATCCCGGTGCTGAAAGCCGCGATGCTCGACCGCGCTTTCTTCGCCAAGAAGTCACATCCGTCGCGGCTCCTGGTCAACGCCTTGGCACAGGCTGGCCTGGGTTGGTCCCCGGTGATGGGCCAGGACGATCCGCTGTACAAGAAGATCAGCGAGATCGTTCACCAGATTCTGGACAACTTCTCCGACGATCTCGCGATCTTCGACGAACAGCGCGTCGAACTGGAAAAGTTCCTGGCGGAGGAAGAGAAGGCCGCCGAAGCGAACATTCAGACAACCGCCGAGGAAATCAACCAGCGCGACCGCCAGCAAATTGCCATGGCCGTCGCCAAGGCCGAGATCGAGCGCCGGATCGAGAACACCGCGGTGCCGAATTTCCTGGCCACGTTCCTTCGGCAGAACTGGGAAGGCACGCTTTCGCATATTTACTTGCACGATGGCGAGGAAAGCGAATCGTGGGGCTCCGCGGTCACCACGCTCGAGGACCTGGTCTGGAGTATCCAGCCAAAGAAGACTCTCGAAGATCGCCGGCATCTGGTTGCGCTGCTGCCTTCGCTGCTGAAGCGACTTTCCGCCGGCATGCACAGCCAGGGGTGGCCGCCGTCCGAGCGGGAAGCGTTCATGGCCAATCTGGTCGAGGCGCACGCCGCGTCGGTCAAGCCTTCGCTGGCCGCGGAACGCTCGCCAACCGGTGCGGTGGCTGAGGCCGCCAAGCTGCAGGCTGAAATGGCCAAGGCCGCCGGCGACGCTACGCTGGCCGCGAAGGCCGAGGCGCTGGCAGAGGCCATGACCGATGCCGTGCCGGAGCCGATCGAGCCGGCCCGGGAAGTCATCGACGACGACTACCTCGAAATCGCCCGCAGCCTGGAACGCGGCATGTGGATCGAATTCGAGGCCGACGACGGCCAGCTTGCGTTTGCCAAGCTCGCATGGGTGAGCCCGCTTCGCGGCACATACCTGTTCACCAACCGGCAGGGCCAGAAGGCGCTGTCGATGACTGCCGAAGAACTGGCCGAGCGCTTCCGCAACGACCGCGCTCGCCTGGTCGAGGCCGAGCCGCTGATCGATCGGGCGTTCACGAGCATGATGGGCCGGATGGAAGACAAGGCGCAAATCGCCACTGTGGATTGAGCCGTTGTCCTTTCCTGTGGGTTGAACTTCGCCGGGTCTACGCGGTTGCGATCGTTCACGACGTGCCTGCGATGGTCGAACTCAGGTCGTCATTTGTCCATGCCGCGGGATGCGAGGAATGGCGCATGCGCCGTGCGGTATATGGTTGAGCGATAATTCCTGATGGACATTGGCGCACTGATAATCGGCGACGAGATCCTGTCGGGAAAACGGCAGGACAAGCATCTGCCGCACGTTATCGAAACGCTGGCGGCCCGTGGCTTGGCGCCCGATTTCGTCCACTATCTCGGCGACGATCGCGAACGCCTCACCGCGCTGCTGCGCGATTCGTTCGGGCGCCACGACCTGCTGTTCAGCTTTGGCGGCATCGGCGCGACACCGGACGACCATACGCGGCAGGCGGCTGCGGCGGCGCTTGGACTTCCGCTCGCACGCCATCCGGAGGCGGTAGCGGAAATCGAGGCGCGTTTCGGAGCCGACACCTATCCGCATCGCGTATTGATGGCGGAATTTCCGGCGGGCGCCCGCATCATTCCAAATCCGGTCAACCGAGTCGCGGGCTTCGCGATTCGCGACCACCACTTCTTCCCTGGTTTCCCGCAGATGGCGTGGCCGATGCTCGACTGGGTGCTTGCGACCTGGTATCCCGAACTGCGGCGCGTGCCGCCGCAGGAGCGGGTCATCGTGGTCTTCGGCGCGGGAGAAAGCCAGCTGCTTCCGCTGATGGAAGCAAACGTCACCCGATTTCCGACGTTGAAGCTCTTCAGCCTGCCGTCGTTCATGCCCGACGGCGGCCGCAGGATCGAGCTCGGCGTCAAGGGCGATCCCGCCCATGTCGACGCCGGGATTGCGCATCTGCGGGCCGGTGTCGAGGCCGCAGGTTTCCGATGGGAACCGATCGAGGGATCCGCATAGCTGCGGCATCCACTGCGCGCGAACCCGCGGCCCACGCGGTTTTCCTGGCGCTCACGCGCGCGCTGCCCGTTCTGTTCAGCGCCAGTATCGTCGCCGTCGTGTTTCTGCCGCTCGCCGCGGCGGCGACATTCTGGATGGTCGTCGGCTGGTTCGCATGGACGCCGCTGTCACGATGGCTCAGTGCGGGGCTGCTGGGCGGGGACAGTGGCTGGAGTCTGTTCGCCGCGAGTGCCTGCGCCATGTTGCTGCTGATGCTGGCGGCGGTGCTCACTGCGCTGCTTGCGGTCGCGGTGCTTGCGATGCCGGTCATTGTCGATGCCGTCGCGGATCGCGACTTCGAATCGCTGGCGAATCGACGTGGCGGAACGTTTGCCGGCAGCCTTGTCAACGCAGCAGTCGCAATTTCCGTGTTCCTGCCCCTCTGGCTGCTGGCGCTGTCGCTGCTTGCCCTGCCGCCGATCTACGTGGTGGTATCGATGTTCCTGAATGCGTGGCTCAACCAGAGACTGTTCCGGTACGACGCGCTTGCGCGGCACGCCGGTCGCGATGAAATGTCGGCCGTGATCCGGGGCATGCGGGGACGCTTGCTGGTGCTGGGCCTCGTACTCGCGCCCCTGTCGCTGATCCCCTTGGTCAACCTGTTTGCGCCGATCTATGCGGGCATCGCGTTCACCTACCTGTGCCTCGATGAACTTGCCGCCTTCCGCGCGCGCGGCATGTCGCAGGTCACGGCATCCGGAAGCTGATCATGGGCACGCGCGGCACAGCCTGCGACCACACTCAGCTTCGGGTCGTCGTGCATTTTCGCGATATCCGATACGAAAGCTTTCATTCGGCCGGTTGCGGACCGCGTGCGTCGCCCGGCAGAAACGCCACGGTAGCGAGCGTGCACATGGCGACGACCGCCAGAACAGCCAGCAGCACCGGAAAACCCGCTGCCTTGACGACCGGGCCCAGCAACGCCACCGCGACTGAACTCACGCCCAGTGAAATGGCGAGCCGCACGCCCGCGACGCGCGAGCGCATCCGGTCGTCGACGTAGCGGGCGATCAGCACGTCGGTGAAAGGTATCGCGCCGAACACGGCAATCATGAACAGGATCTGCAGTGCATAGAGCTGCCAACCTCCCGCATGGGCCGCCAGCAGAAACAGCGGAGGCTGCAGCGCCAGTATTGCGATATAGAGTCGCTTCAGGGAGAAGCGGTCAAGGAGCCACCCGACCACCAGTTGCGCCAACGACGCAACGGCATAGACGATCGCCATCAGGAGGCCCAGCACGGCCGGGTCGTTGACTATCCCGTCCATGCGTTCCTTCAACAGTTCCGGATTGCCGTTGGTCGTGAAATTGAACAACAGGCCTCCCATTGCGGCCGCGGTGGTCATGACGAGGAAGACCCGCGCGACGACGGACGCAGGTACTGCCATGGTTCGCGCGACGCGCTTCGCCGGCGCGTGCGTTTCCGCCGGCGTGATTCGCGCAAACAGGATTCCGCAGCCAATCGCAACGAGCCCCGGCAGAGCGAACGCTGCGCGCCAGCCGAGGAACTTGACCGCGAGCCCGGTCGACAGCGCCGCCAGCGCAATTCCCAGGTTCCCGGAAAGGCCGTTGACGCCGATCGTCCAGCCCGGGCGCCGGGTCGCCTGCAGCAGCATGGGGATGCCCACGGGATGGTAAATCGAGGCGAACGCACCGAGCAAGGTGAGCGCGATGGCCATTTGCCACGCGTTCTGTGTTGCGGCCACCAGCAATGCCGCGGTGCCCATGCCGAAGAAGAACACCAGCATCATCGGGCGGCGGCCCCACAGGTCGCCCAGACGTCCCGAGGGGATCGACCCCAGGCCGAACAGCAGGAACGCCGCGGCGCCATAGGGCATCAGCTGTTCCCACGACGCAAACCCGAAATCCGCGGCAATGACTGAAATCGCCGTGGCGAAGATGAGCAGGAACATGTGGTCGATCGCGTGCGCCACGTTGAGCAACAGCGTGGTGCCCCGCGAATGCGCAGGCATGGCTGGCATCGGGTGCGCGGAGGGCATCATCGCTGCGCCAGCGCGTTCACGCATTCCTCGACCAATTCCGGCCCGCGATAGATGAGGCCGGTATAGATTTGCACCAGCGATGCGCCGGCGGCGATTTTTTCCTGCGCGTCCTTGCCCGAGAGGATGCCTCCCACACCGATGATCGGCAGCGCGCCATCGAGCGCGCGCGCCAACACGCGGATTACGGCGGTCGATCGTTCGCGCATCGGGGCACCGGACAGGCCTCCGGCCTCATCCGCATGGGGCAAGCCGGTTACGCCTTCGCGGCTGATCGTCGTATTGGTCGCGATGACGCCGTCGCAACGGTGCATTGCTAGCAAGCGCGCGATATCGCGGATGGCATCGTCGGTCAAATCCGGCGCGATCTTGACGACGATCGGAACATGGCGGCCATGCCGTTCCGCCAGCGCCGTCTGCTCCTTCTTCATGGTCCGCAGCAGCGCCGCGAGCGCATCCTCGACCTGCAGTTCCCGCAGACCAGCAGTGTTCGGCGATGAAATGTTGACCGTGACGTAGTCCGCCTTGGCGTAGACAGCACGCAGACAGGTCACGTAGTCGTCCGCCGCGCGCTCGTTGGGCGTGTCGAAATTCCGACCGATGTTGATGCCCAGGACTCCCCGATACGACGATTTCGCGAGGTTGGCCAGGAAGCGCTCGACACCGTCGTTGTTGAAACCCAGACGATTGATCAGCGCGTTTGCCTGGGGCAGTCGCCACATCCGCGGCTTGGGGTTGCCGGGCTGCGGACGCGGCGTGACGGTGCCGACTTCGAGAAAGCCGAAACCGAACGTGGCCAGTCCGGCGAGATGTTGCGCATTCTTGTCGAGGCCCGCGGCCAGGCCGACCCGATTCGGAAACGTGATCCCCATCACCGAAGCCGGTGTCGCAGGCAAGCGTGCGGCGACCAGCCTCGCCAGGCCGAATCGCGCAGCGTGATCGAGGCCGGCAAAGGCCAGATCGTGCGCGGTTTCCGGATCGAGTGCGAAGAGAAACGTGCGCGCGAACGGATAGAGCTTGTGCATTGATTGTGGCCATCTTGCGCATGGCGGAGAAGCCAGGCGCGACACGCAGCGATGATACCATCGCGAATCTCCGCATCATTCGGGCGCTGGCTTGTCGTTCCACACATTGGCTATGTTCGCGTTGCTCCTGTTGCCGCCGGCAGAGGCGGCGGAGCCACAGGTCGCCCAGGGCGCAACACCGGCCCATGTGCCTTACGCCAAGCGCGCCGACGTGCGCGCATTCGCGGCTGAAGTCGCCGGTACGGCAGGTCTGTCGCAGCAACAGGTCGAACGCTGGCTCGCGCAAGCGAAGTTTCAGCCAAAAATCGTGGCGGCCATGGATCGACCGCTGCTGCAGCCGCCCAAATGGTTCGAGTACGCGCCGCCCTTGCTTGCGCCGGACCGGGTGAGCGGCGGTGTCGCCTTCTGGCGCGCGAACACACCAGCGCTTGCGCGCGCGGAAGCCGAATACGGAGTTCCTGCGGAAATCGTCGTCGCCATCCTCGGTATCGAGACGATTTATGGCCGCAACACGGGTTCTTATCGCGTGATCGACGCGCTCGCCACGCTTGCTTTCGATTACCCGCGCCGTGCGCCGTTCTTCCGCGGGGAGTTGCGCGAATACCTGATGCTTGCGCAGGAGCAGGGCTGGTCTCCTCTCCTGCCTAAAGGTTCATTCGCGGGCGCGATGGGCATGCCGCAGTTCATGCCCGGCAGCCATCGCCAGTACGCCGTTGACTTCGATCAGGATGGCCGGATCGACCTCTGGCGCGACAGCGCGGATGTGATCGGAAGCGTGGCGAACTATCTGGCCCGCCATGACTGGCTGGTGGGCCAGCCGGTATTGCTGCCGGCCCGCATAGCCCCTGAGGCGCGCGACGTCTCGCTAAGTCGTCTCGACGGCGGCATCAGCGAGCGCCGATCACTGTCCGCTTGGACAATCGACGGCGTCGACGTGGAAACCATGCCCGCCGATCTTGCCGCTGATCCGATCGGCCTGCTGCTGCTGGAGGAACCGCCGGAGAACGGCGAAGCGCGCGCGAGCTACTGGATCGCGTGCCCCAATTTTTATGTGATCACGCGCTACAACAAGAGCCGCCTCTACGCCGCCGCCGTGTTTGCGCTGGCGCAGGCCGTCAAGCTCGCGCACGACGCCCCCCAGTGAACGCCATGGTCGACGAAGTCTCCCCGTTGCCCGAGATCGCGCCAGCGAATGCCGCTGCCAAGGACCTGCCCCTGAGGGAAGACACACGCCTTCTGGGTCGACTGCTGGGCGACGTGCTGCGCGCGCAAACTGGAGACAACGGCTACGCGCGAATCGAAGCCGTGCGGCAGACGGCGATCCGTTTCCGCCGCGCGGCGCCATCCGAGGCGGCCGCCGTTCGGGCCGAACTCTCCACGCTGCTCAACGACCTGTCCATTCCTGACACGCTCGACGTCGTCCGTGCGTTTTCCTATTTCTCGCACTTGAGCAACATCGCGGAGGACGTGCACCAGAACCGCCGGCGTCGTGCACACGCGCACGCGGGATCGCCGCCGCAGGCCGGCAGCGTTGCCGCGGCATTGGCCAATGTCGCGAAGAATGGCGTCTCGGCAGATGAGCTCGACGCCTGGTTTGCCGAAGCGCTGATTTCACCGGTGCTGACCGCGCATCCCACCGAAGTGCAGCGCAAGAGCATCCTCGATTGCGAGCGGGAAATCGCGCGCCTTCTGCTGTGGCGCGACCGCATTCCACTGACACCGGAGGAAGCCCGCGACTTCGCGACGGGGCTCCATCGCCAGGTGCTGTCGCTGTGGCAGACGGCGATGCTGCGGCTGGCGAAACTGCAGGTGCACGACGAAATCGACAACGGGCTTGCGTATTACCGGTACACCTTCCTGGCCGAATTCCCGCGCCTGTACGAAGGACTGGCCACGGGCATCGCGCGCACGTTCGCAACGACCGCCGCGGCGCCTTCGCTGCCGGCATTCCTGCGGATGGGCTCGTGGATCGGCGGCGACCGCGACGGCAATCCCTTCGTCGTGGCCGACACGCTCGACTACGCGATTCGCACGCAGGCCTGGATCGCCTTCGATCACTATCTGGATGAGGTGCACCGTCTGGGCGGCGAATTGTCGCTGTCGGCGCGACTCGTGCATCCCACCGCCGAATTGCTGGCGTTGGCCGAAGCGGCGCATGACGGCAATCCCCATCGGCAGGATGAGCCCTATCGCCAGGCCCTTGTCGGCATTTATGCGCGACTTGCGGCGACAATGCAGCTTCTGGCCGGCAAATCGCCCGCGCGCGCGGCGCATGCCGATTGTCCGCCCTATCAGTTGCCGGACGAATTTGTGGCCGACCTCGACATCATCCGCGCGTCGCTCGCGACGCACGGCGCGAGCATGCTCGCAGAGCGGCGGCTCCTCCCACTGCGGCGCGCGGTGGAAGTGTTCGGGTTTCATCTGGCGTCGCTGGACCTGCGCCAGAACGCCGACGTTCACGAAGCTGTCATCAGCGACCTCCTTGCGCGAGCGGGCGTGGCAGCCGACTATCCGACGCTGCCGGAAAGCGGACGGGTGGCATTGCTCCTCCGCGAGTTGGCGACGCCGCGTCCGCTGTATTCGCCGCATCTCGACTACGCTGCGCGCACTGCCAGCGAACTCGCCATCCTCGTGGCCACAGCAGATATTCATCGCAAGTTCGGTGCCGTGGCGGTGCCGAACTACATCATCTCCAAGTGCCAGTCGGTGTCGGATCTCCTCGAGGTGGGCGTGCTGCTCAAGGAGGTGGGCCTGGTGCACGGCGGCTTGCTGGCAGTCAACATCGTGCCGCTGTTCGAGACGATCGACGACCTGGCGAGGGGCGGCTCGATCATGCGCGAGGCCTTCGGCCTGCCGCTCTATCGCGCTTGGCTTGAACAGCGCAACGACTGGCAGGAGGTGATGCTCGGCTATTCGGACAGCAACAAGGATGGCGGCTATCTTGCGGCCAACTGGGCACTCTACCGTGCGGAGATGCATCTGGTGGATGCATTTCGCGAACATGGCGTGAAATTGCGCCTGTTCCACGGCCGGGGAGGTACGGTCGGACGTGGCGGCGGCCCATCCTACGAGGCCATACTCGCGCAACCCGCGGGCAGCGTGACAGGTGGCCTGCGCATCACCGAGCAGGGTGAAATCATCGCCAGCAAATACGGGGACCCGGAATTGGGCCGCCGCCATCTCGAGGCGTTGGTCGCCGCAACGCTGGAAGCCAGCCTGGTCGATGCCGAGCAGATCGGCGCGCGGGCGACGACTTTTCACGCGGCGCTCGACGCGCTGGCGGCGTACGCGTATGCCGCCTACCGCACGCTGGTCTACGACACGCCCGATTTCCTGACCTACTTCCGCGCGGCGACGCCGATCGCCGAAATCGCCGAACTCAACATCGGCAGCCGTCCGGCGTCGCGCACCGGCTCGGCGCGCATCGAGGACCTGCGCGCGATTCCCTGGGTCTTCAGCTGGGGGCAATGCCGGCTCATGCTTCCCGGCTGGTATGGGTTCGGGTCTGCGGTTGCGAAATGGCTTGAGGGCAATTCCGGAGGCCTTGCCCTGCTGCGGGAAATGCACGAGAAGTGGCCGTTTTTTCGTAGCGTGCTGGCAAACATGGCGATGGTGCTCGCCAAGACCGACCTGGCAGTGGCATCGCGTTACGCTGAACTGGTCCCGGATCCGGCCGTGCGCGAGCCGGTGTTCGCGCGCATCGCCGCGGAACACGGCTTGACGGTTTCGCTGCTGCTCGAGATTACCGGCGAGACGGCTCTGCTCGACACGCAACCGGAGCTTGCTCGCAGCATCCGCAACCGGTTCCCGTATCTCGACCCGCTCAACCACCTGCAAGTCGAATTGCTTCGGCGCCA
>Ga0302323_100005093_pt1 | contig 10738 bp, 8 predicted proteins | sample Fen_T0_3_FD_201950 | JGI IMG/M metagenome (GOLD analysis project Ga0302323, IMG submission 201950) | Peat permafrost microbial communities from Stordalen Mire near Abisko, Sweden - Fen_T0_3 | ecosystem: Environmental > Terrestrial > Soil > Wetlands > Permafrost | place: Sweden: Abisko... | reverse complement strand
GTTCGAGGCGGGCATCGCGCTCGACCACGTACTGATCGTATGGGTAGGCGTAGCGGACGAAGTCGCCGTCTTCTAGTTCGACGATCTCGCGGCAGGTGCGCTGGATGAAGGCGCGGTCGTGGGAAACTACGAAAAAGGCGCCAGGGTAGTCATTGAGGTGGGCTTCGAGCCGTTCGATGGCGGCCAGATCCAGGTGGTTGGTCGGCTCATCGAGCAAGAGCAGATCTGGCTGCAAGGCCAGTACCTTGGCCAGTTCAAGTCGGCCGCGTTCGCCACCCGAGAGGGTGTTGACCGAACGGGTAAGATCGGTCGCGGACAGGCCCACCTCCTCGGTCAGGGCGCGCACTCGGCTTTCGATGTCGTAGCCACCCTCGATGCGGTAGCGTTCTTGCAGTTCCCCGTAGCGCTTGAGATCCGCTGGATCGCCAGCGCCCAACCGTGCTTCGAGCACGGCCATTTCATCGTGCATGGCGTGCAGGTGGGCGAAGGGTTCCAGCAGGGCATCGAGCACGGTCCCGTCGCCGCTTAGCTGCTGCGACTGCTGCAAATAGGCCACGCTGGCGCGGCCGAGCATGCGCACGTCACCCGTGTCCGCCGTCAGCTCGCCTGCGAGTAGTTTGAGGACCGTGGACTTGCCGGTTCCATTCGGCCCCAGCAAGGCCATGCGATCACCAGGCCGGATGAGCAGCGACGCGCCGGTCAGTATGTCTTTGCCAGGAAACGCAAAGTGCGCATCGGCGAATTGGGCGAGGGACATGAGGAAAATACATCCGGATGTTCACCACAGAGAACACAGAGGACACAGAGGACGGAAAGGGAATGAGTCCGGATCCAAGATCCGCAGAACCTATCCTTTTCCGAACTCTATTTCCTCTGTGTCCTCTGTGGTTATTACCGCTAGCTTGCTATCCGTTCTTCGCCGCAAACTCCTTCATGTGCGTCGCGAGCAGCTGGCAACCCTCGACGGGCATGCCGTTGTAGATCGAGGCGCGGATGCCGCCCACGGTGCGGTAGCCCTTGAGCGCCACCATGTCCTTGGCCGACGCTTCCTTAATGAACTTGTCAGTCAGTTCGTCGCTGGGCAGCTTGAAGGTGACGTTCATGTGGCTGCGCGCGGCCTTGTCGGACACGGTGCCCTTGTAGTATCCGCCCGACTCGTCGATGGCGTCGTAGATGGTCTTGGCCTTCTCGCCATTGCGCTTCTCGATGGCGGCAAGACCACCCTGGCGCTCCATCCAGCGGAAGGTTTCCAGCAGGACGTAGATACCGAAGGTGGGCGGCGTGTTGAGGCAGCTCTTGGCGTCGGCGTGCGCCTTGTAATTCAGGATCTTGGGCACGCTCTTGGGGATGCGGTCGTAGAGATCCTTGCGGACAATTATCAAGGTGACGCCCGAGGGGCCAAGGTTCTTCTGGGCGCCAGCGTAGATGATGCCGGTGCGGGCGACGGGGTGGGGCCGCGACATGATCTCCGAGCTGGCATCGACCATCAACGTCGCGTGGGTTGGCCACTCGGCGAAGCGGTTGCCGTGCACCGTCTCGTTCGAGCAGATGTGCAGGTACGACGCCGCCGGGTCGGGGGTGATGGGCGAGGGCAGGCGATCGAAATGCGTCGCCTCGCTGCTCGCGATAACACGAATTTTTTCGCCGCCGATGCCTTTGGCGACGTCCGCGGCTTTCTTCGACCACTCGCCGCTGACCACGTAGTCGGCGGGGCCGGTCAGGAAGTTCATGGGGATGACGGCGAACTGCTGGGTGGCTCCGCCCTGCAGGAAGAGGACATCATGGGTGTCGGGAATGCCGAGTAGGGTCCGGCAGCGTGCGATGGTTTCGTCGAGAACCCCGTCGAATTCCTTGCCTCGGTGACTGCATTCCGCAATTCCAAAACCCTTGCCCTGGAAATCCAGGAGGGCGGCAGCGGAGGCTTCAAGAACCTCGTGGGGAAGTGTGGCGGGACCAGCGGCGAAGTTGAAGACGCGCTTTTTCATGAGGGCAGGATAGACGAAGAGTCCTTGCCTTGCCAGCCCTGGTAGCGATGGTAGCGACGGTTCGATTGGTGATTGGGCGTCGCTCGTGCGCCGCGGCGACAGACCCGCATGCGCATTTGACAGCGCGGCGCTTGTGTACGTAGATAGGCAGCGAATTTCTCTTGGCGTGTGCGAAGGCGCACTTCCAACTCATCCAAGCAAGGAGATCTCAATGACCCGTACACTCAAGGCGCTATCGGCTCTGGTTCTCGGTGGAATGCTCCTCATCAGCACGGCGTGCGAGGACAAGGAGTGCAAAGAGGCTCTTGCCAAATCGACAATCACGGCCGAGGCTTCGGCGAAGGCTCAGGCAGCCATGGTTGCCGACCTGAACGCCACCAAGGCCAAGCTCGCGGCCACGTCCACCGAGTTGGCCAAGGTGAAGGCCGACATGGAAGCCGCCAAGGCCGCCCCGAAGACCGATGAGCCCGCCAAGGCCGCCCCGGCCAAGAAGGGCAAAGGCAAGAAGAAGAAGTAGCGAAGTCGTCGCAAGGCGACGCGCTCCACCGTGGAGCACCTAAGAAAAAGGGGCCTCACCCAACGGTGAGAGCCCCTTTTTGTTGGTGGGTGGCCTTGCTACTTGCTGGCGGCCAGCACTCGCCTACGCAGGGCCTCGTTCTGCTGCCACAGCTCTTCCGGCATGCGGGTGCCGAAGGTCTCGAAGAACTGTCCCACGGCGTCGATTTCCGCCAGCCAGTCCTTGGGGTGGATGGCCAGCAGCTGGTTCATGGTTTCAGCCGGCAGATCGAGGCCGCTCATGTCGATGTCCTTGGGATTGGGCACGATGCCGATGGGCGTTTCGATACCGCCAACTTCATCGCGCTGGCGGGCCAGGATCCATTCGAGGATGCGCAGGTTCTCGCCGAATCCAGGCCACAGAAATTTCCCCTTCTCGTCGGTGCGGAACCAGTTGACGTGGAAGATCTTGGGCGGGCGGCGAATGCGTGTGCCCATGTCCAGCCAGTGCCCGAAGTAGTCGGCCATGTTGTAGCCACAGAAGGGCAGCATGGCCATGGGGTCGCGGCGGACCTCGCCCACAGCGCCGACCTGGGCGGCGGTTCGTTCGCTGGCCATGCTGGCTCCCATGTAGACGCCGTGTTCCCAGTTGAGGGCTTCGTAGACCAGCGGGGCCAGGGTGGCCCGGCGCCCACCGAAGATGATGGCCGAGATGGGCACGCCGTGGTGATGCTCGTAGCGGAACGAGTGGGTCGGGCAATTGGTGAAAGGCGCGGTGAAACGGCTGTTGGGATGGGCGGCCATCGCCGGTTTTCCGTCCTTGCCAACCGCCTTGAGACTCCAAGGCTTGCCCTGCCAGTCCAGGGCTTCGGCGGGCGGTGGGTCGTCGTGGCCTTCCCACCATACGGTGCCGTCGGGCTTGAGCGCGACGTTGGTGTAGATGGTGTCGTGGGTGATGGTGGACATGGCATTGAAGTTGGTCTTCGAATTGGTGCCGGGCACCACACCGAAGTAGCCCATTTCGGGGTTGACCGCCCATAGCCGGCCGTCGGTATCGACCTTCATCCAGGCGATGTCGTCTCCCACGGTCCAGATGCGGTAGCCCTTCACCTTGAGGCCTTCGGGTGGAAGCAGCATGGCCAGGTTGGTCTTGCCGCAAGCGCTGGGGAAAGCCGCCGCGATGTATTGAACGCGGCCCACGGGCTCCTCGATGCCAAGGATCAGCATGTGCTCGGCCAGCCACTTTTCCCGCTGCGCTTGCACCGTGGCGATGCGCAGGGCCAGGCACTTCTTACCAAGCAAAACGTTGCCGCCGTAGCCCGAGCCTACCGACCAGATGGCGTTGTCCTCGGGGAAGTGCAGGATGAGGCGGCGGTTCACGTCGAGGTCGGCCTTGCTGTGCAGGCACTGGGTGAATTCGCCTTTGGGGCCCAGGGCATCCAGCACGGATTCGCCCATGCGGGTCATGATGCGCATGTTGAGCACCACGTAGATGCTGTCGGTGACTTCGATGCCGATCTTCGAGAAGGGCGACCCGATGGGGCCCATGGCGAAGGGGATCACGTACATGGTGCGGCCCTTCATGGCCCCGGAGAAATACTCGCGCGCCTTGCGGTAGCCCTCGCGCGGGCTCATCCAGTTGTTGGTCGGGCCGGCGTCGCCCTGGAAGCTGGTGCAGATGTACGTCAGGTGCTCGGTGCGAGCCACGTCGTTGGCCGCGGTCCGGTGCAGGTAGCAGCCCGGCAGCACCGTCTGGTTCAGTTCCATGATCTCGCCGGACTTGAGGGCCTCGGCGGTCAATCTGCGTTTTTCTCCCTCGGATCCATCGCACCAATAGACGCTGTCAGGCTGGCACATGGCCGCCATGCGATCGACCCACTCTTGAACATGCGCGTACTTGATCATTTTCAAGATTTCTTGCATGCCCATCGCGCTCGGTCAACCCGCCCTTGGCATATAAAGTGATGGCGGATAAATCGCGTCAGGGTTCAGCGCCGGTCGCGGCAGTTGGACTCGGCCGTGGCCGCAGGAATCGAAACCGCTTCGTCCTTGCTGGTGGCCGCCTTGCGCAGGGCCGCTGCGCCTTTCCCGGGGTCGCAGACCACACCCAGGGCATCGACCGCGATTCGCTGCACCGAGGGGCGAGCATCGGAAAGCAGACCGGCCAAGGCCGAGATGGCCTCGGAGCCGCGGATGGTGGCCAATGCCATGGCGGTGCTGGCGATGACCCCCTCTAGTGAAAGGTCGGCCTGGGATTCGGTCAGAAGCCGGGTGAGGACCTCGGTCAAACCCGGCACGGTCCTGGGATCCTTGCGCTCGCCCAGTAGGCGCGCGGCCAGCGAGCGCATGTCCGCGCTTTCGGCCAGGCGGCCTAGGGTGCGCAGCAGCGTGCCCGTGGCTTTGACCTCGTAGCAGTGGGCGATGCCGGCAAGCGCGGCTTGGCGGACTTCTTCCACGTCCCGCTGATAGGCACGGATGAGCAGGTCGTTGCCCTCGGCCACGCACAGCAGGCCCAGGGCCACGACTTCGGCCCGGCGCACCTGCGGCCATGGCTCCTGCTTCGCGCCGTCGATGATGGCCGGGGCCGAGGTCCTGTCGTTCTTTCGGCCAAGACTTTCGGCGGCGGTTTCGCGCACCCGCGGATCGGCGTCGCCTAGGGCTGCGCGCAGGGCAGGCAAGAGCGCAGCGCCCTCGCCATTGGCCAGTTCACTGACCGCGAAGCTGCGTAGCACGCCGTCGGTATGGTGGGCGCGCACATCCACGAGTTCGTCGGCCGCCGCGGCATCGTGAAGGGAGCCCAGCCCTTGGATGGCGCGCGCCTGCTCTTCAAACGAAGCGGCGCTGTGCAAGGGGGCGCGCAAGGCGGCCAGCACGGCCGCACGTGATTCTGGCTCGTGCATGGCCAGGGCACTGGTGATGAGTAGTAGGTCCGCGCGACGTTCGCTTTCCGTCGCGGGCGTGGCATCGAGAGCGGCTAGGGCTGAGGTGAGGGCGGGTGGCTTGAGTCCAGCGGCGACGGCGCGGACCACTTTGCGCAAGGACGGACTACCCCGGCCAGCGGCGTCGAGTACCTTGGTGCGCGCCTCGGGCTGCTTCATGGCCGCCAGCACGCGCGCCGCTCGGGCGCGGTCTTCGTCGCCGCGCTTGCTGTCGGCCAGCACGGCTGCGATGGCCGCGATGGGTGCTTCAGGCATATCGGGAAGCAACGTGAGGATCATCTTCTCCTCATCCGCAGTGGATCGGTCCAGCGCCGAAACCAGCGCCGCAGCCGTGTCCGCCGAGGGCTTCGCGCCCGCGGCCACGAGTGCGGCCAAGGCCTCGACCAGGCACGCGCGGCCGGCGCCAGCTCCGGCGCTAACAATGGCTGCGGCCACTTTGGCCAGGGCTGGCGAACCCATGCGCAAGAGCAGGGGCTGGCGGGCCGCGCAGGACGTGCCTTGCGCCAGGTCGGCAACCAGGCGATCCGTGGCTTGCGGTCCGTCGAGTTCGGTCATCACATCTAGATCCGCGATAGACATGGGGCTCTTGTCAGAAGTCGGTTCTCGAACAACGACGGTCACGCAGGACGAGGTCACGGGCTTGGGAAGGGCGATCCAGAAGGGCTCGCGGAACCGCCGGGCGCCGTTGTCCGCATCTTCCACCAAGGCGATGTCGATGTTCTGGGCGGGATCGCGGCTGAAAATAAGACTGAGACGGTGCGGTTTCGCGCTTGCCCGGAAGGCCTTTTCGTTGCTGGTGTCCCCGGGCAGAAGGCGCAGCCCCGTGATAGGGAAGCCGCCGCTCGATCGGGCCGTCAAGATCTGCCCGCGGCCGCTGCCTTCTGTCGTCCACACGGTGTCGGGGTTGCCATCGTTCACCGTGACGGGGGGGCGAAGCTTGGCCGCATCGCCGGTGGAACCCGATGAATCAGAGGCCGCCGAGAAAAAGAAGCCTCCCGCCGGCTTGCCAACGGGTGCACCTCCCCGGTGCGCTTGCAGCGTGTTTGCGGCACGGGCGGGAAGTTCGGGCGGCGTGGCGCGGAATGCGTGCGTGCTGAAGTCCCAGGTCCGGCGGAAAAGCTGAACGGGAGCGCCGTCGCAGCGGGAGAGTCGCGCCGCGGTCTGGTATTCCTCGATGCCTTGGTTCGACGCCTTCACGACGAGGGTCGTTTCGCCGTCGGTGTCGCGCGCCCCGGCCACATCCCACCAGATGGCCTTGCTTCCCGAGGCCGCACGCTCGGCGATCCACACTTCTTCGCGCTTGGGAGCGTCCCCAAGGATGGGGATGCGAACTTCGAACAGGGTGTGTCCGGAGGCCGAGAGCGAGTGCAGGGCAGCCGTTCCTCGCTGATTCTGCGCCGTCTTGGGCGCAAAGCTGGCCACCGTTTTACCGCCTTCTTTGATGGCGACGGAGCCGTCGGTTTGGGTGACCACGGCCGGCTCGCCGGCATGAGACGGCGACGCATTCGCCAAGGCAGCCCCAAGGACCGCAAACACAAGATTCAGAGAGGGTGCTCGCACGATGTCTCTCGATACTGCCAGCACCCTCAAGGCGTCAAGGTCAGAAGGCGCGTCCCAGGTACAGCGTAAGGCTGAGCTGGGTGGGATGCCCGTCGTATCCGCCGGCCAGGCGAAGGCGAAAGTAGTCGGCGCGCGCCAACAACGACATGGTCAGATGGCGGCTGAGCAGGTAGTCAGCGCCGAGTCCCATTTGCCCACCCAGGCGCCAGCTAGCGGCCATCCCGCCGCCGCGAAAGTCGGCCACCGCAATGCCCAGATCTACGAAGGGCACCAGTTTGAGCACGTCGGCGGCCCAGGTCAGCCCCAACGATTGGGCCGTGACGTGGGCGGAAGGTTTTCCCTCGTGGGTCGGATACCACGCCGTCTGAAACCCAAGCCGCGCCGCCCAAGAATCGCTGATCCCACGCAGCAGTCGTAGGTCGGCTTGCGCTCCGGCGCGCGCCGGGTCCTGGAACCCCACGGCCAGTCCCAGCCCGCCGGATAGCAATGCCTCGCCTTGACCGACGGCCAGGGCCGAGGTGGGCAGCCACCAGACCAAAAGAATTGCCAGCCAAAAGCGCATGCGGGGCCCGCACTCTACGCGAAATGCCCCAGCGCTCCCAGCGTCCAGGCCGCGGGTTGCACGTGACGGGAGCATTGACCCGGGGCGGTGCCTCTGTTATCTCCACTGTCCGTGGCAAAAGCACTCGCTAAGGAACTCAAGCAGCCTGACGAATTCGTCAGCTTTTGGACACACCTCGGGGCCAAGCTGGCCAAGAACCGCTGGAAGGTGATCGCAGTGGTCGCTTCGGCGGCGATTGCGCTTGCCGCCGGGTGGGGCTCGGTCAGCTATCGCAATGCCCAGGCGGCCAAGGCCACCGTGGCTTTCGCGCGTATTGATCGCATTGCTTCTGCGGAGCTGCTGCCCGAAAAACCAGCGGATAAGGCGTCGGACGACGCCAAGGCGGCCAAGCCTGAGAAAGCCGAAGAGGACGGAGTGCCGCGGTTCAAGACCGAGCAAGAGCGTCTTGAAGCCGCCAACAAGGAAGCCGACGCCTTCATGGCCACCTTTGGCGGCGAAGGCCTCGGGCGCAAGGCGCTCTTTGGCAAGGCCAGCCGCCTGCTCGTGCTCGGCAAGACCGCCGAGGCCGCCACACTCTACGACACCCTTGCGGCGAATGAAACCAATCCTGAGTTGCGCGCCATGCAGCGGGAAGGCTCGGCCGCCGCAAGCGAGGCTGCGGGCAAGCTCGACGACGCTCTTCGTTCCTACACCACGCTTGCCGATGAGGCCCAGCGCACGGGCACCTTCTACCTGGACCGCGCGCTCTTTGCCAAAGCACGCATCCTGGAAAAGCAAGGCAAAGGCAAGGACGCCGAGCAAGCCCTGCGCGATATCTTGACCAAGGTGCCGAAGACCTCGCTGCGTCCGCAGATCGATGATCGACTGGCCGTCCTCGGCGAGAAATAGCCCGTGGTTGCAGGCCGCGCGCGCGTGGGATTTAGGATGAAGTCGAGCCTCCTCGCCGGCCTGTCCCTGGCGGTGTTGTGGATCGCTTGTTCGACGGCCACGGTCAGGCGCGATACGACCGAGCGTCACGACTACCCCGAGGGTGTGGCGCAGATGCGCTGGCACACGCAGATCCACTCCTATCCGTCAACCGAAGGGCATCCCGAGGAGTGCGCGACCGGTGCGCTGGTGGGTTCGAAGCTGGTGCTCGGGTCACGCGGTGGCGCGGTCGTCGGCGTGGACGTCGGTACGGGCGCGGTTGCCTGGTCGACCGCGGTTTCGGGCGGCGTGGACGGGGATGCCCGCTTCGACAAGGAGCGTGGTCAGGTCTACGTCGGTAGCGATGATGGCTACCTCTATGCCATCGAGCCGGCCAAAGGCGCGATTCGCTGGTCCAGCAAGTTCAAGGGTGCCGTAGATCGTGGACCTGAGATCGGTAGTGCGGGGCTTTTCGTGGCCACCGCCGCCGATCGCGTGTTCGCGGTGGATCCAAGCGACGGCAAGACGCGCTGGCAGTACGAGCGCGATACTCCCGAGGGATTCACCATTCACGGCAACGCTGTCCCGCGCCAGCACGGCGCCGCGGTCTACGCCGGTTTCAGCGACGGCTACCTGGCGGCCTTGCAGGCAGAGACGGGCGACTTGTTGTGGTCGCGCTCGCTTGCCGCGGCCTCGGAACAGTTCGTGGACGTGGATGCAAACCCCATCGTCCAGGGCGACAAAATCTTCGCAGCCTCGTTCTCGGGCGGCCTGTATGCCCTGCGGGCCAAAGACGGCGAAGTACTTTGGCACCTGCTTATCGATGGCACCAGTGCGCTGGCCATGGGCGCGACGAATCTTTATGCCGTCTCCTCGCGCAGCGGCCTGGCCGCCGTCAGCTTGCAAGGGAACATCCTGTGGCGCCAGGGGCTGCCCGACGCTGGCGACGTCACGGTACCGGTCGAGGTTGGCCCCTACCTGGTGTTCAGCGGAAGCCGCCAAGGGTTGTTCATCGTCGAGCGAAGCACCGGCAAGTTGCTTCAAGTGTTCGATCCCGCGCGCGGCATGTGCGCGGCTCCCACGGTCGATCGCGAGGGCAAGGCCCTCTACGTCCTGGCCAACAGCGGGACCCTCTACGCCCTCGACTTGGTTTGGTAGCGCGTGTCGGTCGGATTTCTTTTCACCACAGAGAGCGCAGAGAGCACGGAGAGCAGACAGGAAGGGAATAGTCCGGATTCGGATCCGGAAACCCTTTCATTTCCGGCCTCTGTGCTCTCTGAGTCTCTGTGGTGAAAAACTAGTGCACCGGTGCAATGTAGCCTGCCGAGGTCAGGCGGCGGACCAGTTCTTTGATGCGGCGGCCACCGCCCGCGTCGCGGGCGCGCCATTCGATGCCGAAGACATTTTCCTCGCCGGCTTTTCCCGTCCAGGCCACGCGGCCGATGAACGCCATGGGCACTTCAGCACCGGGCGGTGCGATTTCCAGCACGACTTGCGACCCATGCGGAACGCTGGCCGACGAGAGCACGAAGGCGCCACCCCGACCCACGTCGCGCAGCTTGCCCGTCAACCCATCGTTATTGCCAGGGTTGCCAAGGGGCCGCCAGGTGATGGGCAGATCCACCGGAATGCGTTCGTGGCGGCGGCGGCTGCGCACGCTGGCCCCTGAGCGGGCCATGTCGAGCAGGTACTCGCACTTGGCTTGCTCGCCCGGCAAGAATTCAACGCCGATGCCGGCGCGGATCTTAAGCAGGTGCTTTCCCGGCCTGCGCCAGGCCACGCGACCGTAAATCATCATGGGCGGCTGCCTTCGTCCCAGGCGAACCTTCACGGAAACCAGATCACCGACTTGCAGCTTGCTTCGCGTCGGACAGAACACGCCTCCGTTGCCGCTCGACGGCTGGTAGCCAGCGTGGAATTCGCGAACATTCTTCACCACGAATTCGGTGGTCGAATCGTCTGGCCCGGCAGCGCTGCTGCTTTGCTTGCGAGGGCTTGCTTTTGTGTTGGCAGAAGGCATGCTGGCTCGTGGGAGTGGAAAGTTCCTGCTAACTGAAGATTTCGACTATGAGCTGCCCGAGGGGCTGATCGCTACGCAACCAGCACTTCATCGGGATGCGTCGCGACTGTGCATTCTTAGCAAAGATGACAGAGAGCGCAATCACTGCTTTTTTCGCGACCTGCCCAGGTACCTGCGCAGCCAATCGCTCATCGTCGTGAACGACACACGGGTGATTCCGGCCCGGCTTTCGGCGCACAAGCCAACCGGTGGCCGCGTCGAAGTATTTCTG
>Ga0302323_100005091_pt1 | contig 10741 bp, 6 predicted proteins | sample Fen_T0_3_FD_201950 | JGI IMG/M metagenome (GOLD analysis project Ga0302323, IMG submission 201950) | Peat permafrost microbial communities from Stordalen Mire near Abisko, Sweden - Fen_T0_3 | ecosystem: Environmental > Terrestrial > Soil > Wetlands > Permafrost | place: Sweden: Abisko... | reverse complement strand
GCGCGAAATTGGAAATCTCGTATTGCGCGTAACCGGCCGCGTCCAGTTGCGCCCAGGTTTTTTCGTAAAGTTGCGCCTCGTGCTCGGGATCAAGTTTCACCTTGCCCTCGGAAAGTTTCACCCAAAGCGCGGTGTCTTCCTCGAAGGTCAGGCAGTACGTCGAGATGTGATCTGGGGCAAGCGCCACGGCTTCGCGCACATCGCCCAACCACGCCGCATCGTCCTGCCCGGGCAGAGCGAACATCAGGTCGATGTTTACGTTCGCGAAACCCGCCGCACGGATCCGCTCGTAGGCACGAAGAATCTGTTCGCGCGTGTGCGGGCGCCCCAATGCGGCCAGCAAGGCCGGCTGAAAACTTTGCGCGCCCATCGAAATCCGGTCGACGCCCAACTCACGCAACACCGCCAACCGCGCCTCCGTCACCGAGGAGGGGGCCAACTCGACCGACCATTCGGTCGGCACACCGCCAAAACGCGCCTTCACCGTTTCACCGAGTTTCCGCAGATCCACCGGGGCCAGCAACCCCGGTGTGCCGCCACCCCAGAAAACGGTATCCACGGGCCGGAGCCACTCAATCAAAGCCGTCTCGCGAGCCACTCCCTCGATGTACTGCCGCACCATCGGAGCGGTGGGCGAAACCTGATAAAAGGCGCAATAATCGCACGTCTTCGCGCAAAAAGGTACGTGGACATAGACGCCCAGTGCCTTCGGCCCGAGGGCGGAGTTCTGCACCTTTTTAATTTCACTCATTGCAAACGGGAATGGTTTCTGTTGCCTTTCAGGTGATTTTTTAATCGGAAAATCCCAATGCAAAACAACCGCTTCTCTCACGCGAGACGAATCTTCCTCGGGCTGGGTGCTGCTCTCAGCCTTATCCTTGTCGGCTGCCAGACTCCGGCAATCGTAAATCTGACACCGCTGTCGCTGCCGGAAAATCCGTCGCAAATCTACACGATTTCGGCCCGTATCACACCGAGAGATAGTGGCTATGTAGAGGGCACGCTGGTCCCCATCCTCGTGATCGACGGTCAAAGCATTGTGCTGAAAAAGAGCTCGCTCGTTCAAAATGCTTACGAGATCGACTATCAAGTTCCCGCCGGCCACAGCGAGATTGCGTACTATTTCCAAATCAATTACCAAGTCCAAAACTCCAACGGTCTGGTGAACTCACGCGAGGATTTCACACCGCTGCAAAAGGCGCAGATCCTCAGCCGATATGTGGTCGCCATCGAAGCCAACCGTGGCCCGGTCGGAGCACTCGTCGGCATTAGCGGGCGCGGTTTCACGCCAAACGACATCATTTATTTCAATGAGACGCCCGTCCGAACCGTTTTTGAGTCGGCCCGCTCCATCGGCTTCTATGTTCCCGGCCTCGATGCCAACCGCAACTACCGCGTCTCCATCGGCAGCGGCGGCGGCCAGACTCCCGTCGGCACGTTCCACATCGATGGCCCGGTCGGCAGCGAACCCTCCAGCACCGGTTTCTCCGCGCCCAACGCCGGCTCACTCCTCGTGTCGCCCAGCGTGGTCAACCTGAAGAAAGGCGAAAAAACTTCACTTACCTTCACCTCGCCCGTCAACGCCACTGCAGGCGGCCTGCTGATCGACGTGACCACCGACATTCCCGAAAGCGTAATCATGCCCGAGGTGATCATCCCTGGCGGTAGCAACATGGTTACGATCACGATCGAGGGTGGCCGTCCCGGCACGGGCAGCCTTTTCATCAAAGGCCCCGGCGTCAAAGAGCTGACCGTTCCGATCACCGTCACCAAATAAGACGCGTATCCACTTTCTCCTTTCAAACCGGCGCCGCCAAGCGCCGGTTTTTTTGTGCCGGTAGCGGTCTACTTAAACGTAATAGCCGTGTCACTTATGACGCGGATTTGCGCGCTACTCTGCGAGCACCGCTGCTTAATTGCAGCAGCTACGGCGACCCTTCTCGCGATCCGTTCAGTTGGAGGACGGAACGTTCAACAACAGGGCATCACGCACGCCATCGAGTGAATTTACTGAACCGATGATACGCGTTCGCAAACTCTTGATCGGTGGCATCGGTACCGGAGGGCCGTTCGCCATCCAGCCGTCGATTCGCGCAGCGGCCGCTTTGAGCGGGAAAACGCTTTCTGGATAACGCCAGGCTTCGGTAGAGAGTCGTGCTCGCTCAATCGCTTCCGCGATTTGAATCACGTTGATCGTCTCGCCATCCGAAACCTCATTGCCCACCAGCAGCTCAAGTGCTTTCCGATCCTGAGCCGACAAAGCAGCACCTTCCTTGCTCGCGAGAAACACGGCCAGAGTTTTTCCCCAACCCTGCGTCGCAAGATTCCGAATACGCTGGGCCTCGGCTTTGCGGCCTAGATCCTCAAGCGCGTTGGCAACGGTCACGCCGATGGTCTGGCGTTTTGCCTCGGGGAAACTGGGATCGGCATAGGCGACAACTCCGATGAGATCGCGCACGGGCCAGTTCTCCTCGGTTCTTAAGTAGTCGATGATCGCCTGCGGTTTTTTCTGTAACGCAAGCACCTGAAGCAGTCCGGCCATGGCCGAGGCAGGGCCTTTCAACGTGTAGTTCTGCCGCTCAGCCTCGGACATCAGAAAAACTTCGCCAATATCCACCGCCTGCACGCTCCAGCGGACGTTTAGCTTCGCCGCTGCCAACGCGAGGCCAAGATTCCCTCTGTCGGCCAATAGCCCAGGCAGCTTCGCCCATGGTTCGCCACCGTCGCCGCAGCCGGCCTTTGTGACCGTCCAGTAAGTGATCAACGCCTGCAATCGTTCCAACGCCTGATCCCGCCACTCGGGTCGGTTATGCGTCTCGCCTAGCTCAAAAAGCTTAAGAATCGCCTCGGCGCGACGCTGGGTCGGGCTATATCCAGTCGATGAATACGGACGCTTGGTTATCTCCGTCAGCATGGCGGCGGCCTCCTCGACCTGACCAGCATCGATGCGGGCCTTCACGATGAGCGCTTCGCAGTCGCCCTCGATTTTCCCGCGATTCTCAAGCAACACCTTCAACGCTTCCGTATCGAGCTGCACGCGGTGCGCCTGCTCCTGCATCATTTCCCAATACGAAAAGGAATTTCCCCGACAAAGCGGCAGCGCAATCATGGCAAACTCAGCGACGGCGCGGGAATTTTCTGGCACAAGCGCGGTTAAAGTCGCCCATTCAGTAAAGCTATCGCTGCCCATCACCGCCGCCGCGTCGCAACCACGTCCCAAGGCAATTAGGCATAATGCGCGGCTCGACTTCGTGGCCGTGACAAAATCGTCGTCTTGATCGGTTTTGTGTGCCTTGGCCGCTCGTGCTTCCAGCGCGCTGATAAAGGTCAGTGCTGCTTCCGCCCGGGCTGCGGCTGGCGCTTTCCAGGTAGTCAGTAGTTTGCCAAGAAATTCTTCGCTCCATTCCTGCGACGCATCGAGCTGACCGTCGGCCAGCCAGCGCGCGGTGGCCTCTGCGGTCGGGCCGGCCTCACTCCAATCCAAGCCCACATGCGCCGCGAGGGCGTCCCTAAGCAATGTGCGTGCATCGTCCTCGCTCATTTTGCGCAAGAAGTCAGGCACCTTCACGTCGCCGGCTGTCTCCGCCCCCATCACTTGCAGGTCGAACGCCTCGCCCGCAGCTGCAGGCAAAGGACCATAATCGAAAAGGGCCTGCGATGCGGGATCAGCCAGACTGCGTGCCCGAATCCGTTTGAGTTGCGCGGCCAAGGGTGACGCTAACCACGCGCCAGAATCTCCGATGGAACCGAGCGCATAGGCCAGGTGCCCCGCTCGCTCGGCAGTTTTCCGGTCCGAAGCAATTTCCTTCAGACGTTGATAGGTTGTTTTTCCAACCTGATCGAATAACCGGTCGCGCGCGGTCATGTGAGCCTGACGAATCGCCAATTTAAACGTTTCCAGCTCCGATACCGACACGTCGACTGGCTTCGTGCTTGGGCGTATCGCCCGATCAAGTGCGCCCAGACGGTTTGCGAATTCATAGTCGAGCCGCGCATTCTCGCTATCGAAGATCACCCGGTGCTCAACGAGCCAGCGCACCGTCCGCAGCTCATCGAGTGTCGCACGGATTTCGTCGCGGGTGTCTGGCATGTTAAGCAAGAGCGCCCACAAATGAAGCAAGCGTTGATCGGTCCACGCGAGTACCTCGGCACTGTTTTTTGGAAACGCCTTCTTGAGTTGCGCCCGCGTGATTGCAGGGAGTTCCTTCCAATGCCCGGCCTCTGGCAGAGCCTCGATGAGATTGTCGAAACAGGCCGCAGGGCCTGGCATTTCCCTGTCCACCTTTGCCTGGCCACCAGCGCTCGAAAAATGCGACGTACGCCACGGCTGCGTCAGGAAGTTGCCCGCCGCCTTTTTCCAGGGACCGAAAAGATCGGCATCTCCTGCCGAGGCGACCGCTGCCGTAAAAAAAAATACCAACAATTTTAACCGTGTTGCCATGAGCGTTGAGCGAGTGATCGCAAAAAAAAGAGAGGGCGCGAATGTCCGTGTTTTATTCACTCGGAGCGGGAATCTTTCCGTCCGGCACAAGTTTTAGCGTAACCGAAACAGGTCGGTGATCACTCGCGCTCGCCGCCCCGATCCCGTCGAAAATCTTCACCACACCACCGACGACGACTGGGTTCAACTTTGCGGAGGCGAGCACGTGATCGACTGCCGAATACGTCTGTTCCTTCCGATAGAAATGCGTCCAACTTTCCCCGCGACTGTCGGCAGCAGAAAGGATTTCTGCGATGGAGGTGTTCCCTTTTTGCGCCAGCGCTTTTAGCGGCTTGCTGGCGGCACTGTCGTTGCAATCCCCGACGATCAGGAAACGCGCTGCGGCTGGGACGGGGAATATCTTGAGAACCTGATCGCGCACCGCCGTTGCTTCACCCAGCCTTCGCAACGCTGAGTTGGGGTCGTCCGTCCGGTCAGTGAAACGGCTTTTGAGATGAACCACAAAGATCGTGACCTCGCCCGCTTCGGTCGCAAAACGCATTTCGAGCAAGCCGCGCTTCACCAGCTCCTTCGTGCCAAAATATGAGAACGCAAGATCCGTATGTTTGGTCACCGCAGAGAACGGACGCCGCGACAAGACTGCGACATGCCGGTCGGCATCGGCGGCTTCCAGCAACTCGGCATACGGATAGGCCAAGCCATCGTGAGCGAGATCGCGCTGCAGCTCTTCGAGATAGGAACGCGAGCCCATTTCCTCCAGCGCAAGCACGTCGGCGCCCAGCGCACGTATGACGGCGCGCAACGCCTGCTTGGCCGCTTCTGGCTTGGGATAGTCCTGGCGATAGGTTCCCTCCACTATGCGATTGGTCGCGAGATAGTTTTCAACGTTGTAGCTCGCGACCGTCAACGTCTCCGCCGGGAGCCGCAGTCCGTAAGCCAGAAAGCCGAACAATACGAACCAACCAATAATACCCAAGCGCGCCTTCATCGCCTCCCGCCAGAGCTTCATTTTACGTTCACCAACGCTTCTTCGCGTTCCACCAGTGTTGGGTGCGAGTAATAGAATCCGCTGTACCAGCGATGAGGGGTGAGATTGCTCAGGTTTTTTCGGGCGAGCTGGCGCAACGCACCGATCATCGGCTGAGCACCGCCGACCGCCTCGCGGGCAAAGGCATCGGCCTCGTACTCGTGTTTGCGCGAGAAGTAATTTCCGACTGGTGTGAACCAGAAGGTCGCCAGTCCGCTGAGCAGACCAAACAGCAAAAACGCCGGGGCGATCTCGCCCGCAGGCAAACCGAACGCCGTGTTGAACCAGGGCTGATTCGCCAACCAGGCAATCGCCGCAAATCCGCCGAGCATGAGCACCGCACTGACCGCGATCATCTTCGGCACGTGCCCGCGTTTGTAGTGGCCAACCTCGTGCGCCAGGACGGCCTCCAGCTCCTCTGGCGAGAGTTGCGCGATGAGTGTATCGTAAAGTACAATACGGCGGAACCGGCCAAAGCCGGTGAAAAACGCATTAGAGTGGCTGGAGCGTTTGCTGCCATCCATCACTTGAATCGTCGTCGCCCGGAAACCGGTGCGCTGCGAAAGGGCGAGTAGGCGCGTGCGCAGATCACCTTCCGGCAGCGGCGTGAGCTTGTTGAACAGCGGCATGATCAGTTTCGGGTACAACACCAGCATCAACAGCTGGAAAACAAAAACCAACGCGAAGCCCCAAACCCACCAGGTTGCTCCCGCCAGTCGCACGAGCGACAGCAGCGCCCAGAGCAACGGAAAACCGATGGCCAGCCCGAGCGCGAGGCCTTTGAACTTGTCGATGATCCACAGGCGCAGGGTGCTTTTGTTGAAACCAAATCGTTCCTCCAGGCGAAACTGTCCCCACCAATCAAGCGGGATCGATGGCACGCTCAGGAGTATGCCTGTGGCCACAAGAAACAAGGCGTCGTCCCAGGTGCCCGTCGGCGAAAGCGGCGCGAAGAATCCGTAGATCCACGGCAGCACACCGCTGCCCAACACGGCCAAAACCACGAGCGCATCCCACACCAACTCGATGCGCCCGAACCGGCCCTTGGCCAGCGTGTACTCGACCGATTTCGCGTAGGATGCCGCATCGGCGATGGCCGCAACGGCGGGCGGCGGCGTGCCGGCATGCTTCCGTGCTTCAGTACAGTTGAGCAAACTCAGCACCAGCTCGGCGCCAAGGCGCAGCGCGATCAAACCAGCGACAATCGTGAAAACCATGCCATCGAATCCAGCGACTTTTGGCTACGCGCCAACGCTAATCTTCTCCCGGACACACCGAACCGCTGCATCAGGGCACATTATCTATCTTGTCTTCAACGTATCCAGCAACTTGGGACCAAAGCTGCACCCCTCACTCCAAAGTTTGATTGAAAACCAGCTTCACCCGCTCAGATTGAGCGCGTGGACGCCAAACCCGATCAGCCCCTCTCGTTCGAAGATGCCCTGAGTCAGCTCGAAACCATTGTGGAAACCATGGAATCCGGCGACGTGCCACTGGCGGAGCTGCTGACGAAATTCGAAGAAGGAAACAAACTCTTGAAGGTTTGCGAAACCCGCCTGAAAGACGCTGAAATGAGGATTGAGCTGCTCAAAAAACAAAAAGACGGAGTCGCGTTCGGTACGTTCTCCGTCGAACGCTGAGGCTCGCGTCTCCCGCCTTGTCCCCGCCGCTCGTCGCTCAATGAATTCCCAGCCTTCCGCCTCAGCCTCCATTCAGCCGCCCCACCAGCCACGCCTGCTCGAATCCATCCACGGCCCGGCCGACGTCAAAAGACTTTCTTCCGACCAACTCCCGCGACTGGCTCAGGAAATTCGCGACGAGATTATCGCGACCACCGCCAAAAACGGCGGCCACGTCGGCCCGAATCTCGGCGTCGTCGAACTCACCATCGCGCTGCATCGCGTATTTTCCACGCCCGAGGACCAGTTTGTCTTCGATGTCAGCCACCAGGGCTACGTGCATAAACTGCTCACCGGTCGCGGCGGTGAGTTTTTTAAAAACCTCCGCCAGACCGGCGGGGCTAGCGGCTTTTGCAGCCGAGCCGAGAGCGCCCACGACAGCTTCGGCGCCGGTCATGCCGGCACTGCCCTCAGCGCCGCACTCGGCATGGCTACGGCCCGCGATCTGCGCGGCACAAATGAACACGTGGTCGCGGTGTGCGGCGACGCGGCTTTCACCTGCGGTATCACACTCGAAGCCCTGAATAACGTCGTCGCCTCAACCAAGCGCCTCGTCCTAATTCTCAACGACAACGAATGGTCCATCGCCAAAAACGTCGGCGCCATTGCCAAATATCTCAACCGGCTGAGCACGAACCCGACCTACAACCGGGTTCATCACGATCTGGAAAAGTTCTTCACCAGCCTCCCCCATGGCCACGACATGCACCGCGTCTGGGTGAAATGGAAACGGGAGACCAAGGACTTTTTTGTCAGCTCCAGTATCTTCGAGAAATTCGGCCTGCGCTACCTCGGCCCAGTCGACGGTCACAACCTCGATGAACTGGTCAAGAACTTGGAATTCGCCAAGCAGTCCGAAGTCCCCGTCGTCCTCCACGTCCTGACGAAAAAAGGCAAAGGTCTGAACGCCGCGATCGAGCATCCGGAAAAATTTCACGGCCTGAGCCCCTACGACCCGGTCACCGGCGAAAGCAAGAAACCCGAACCCGGCACTCCACCTAACTATCAGGATGTCTTTGGCCAGGCGCTCACCCGCTTCGCAAAACAGGACGCACGCATCGTCGGTATCACGGGTGCCATGCCTGCCGGTACCGGCCTGCATCTGCTTGCGGCGGAATGCCCGAAACAGTTTTTCGATGTCGGCATCGCCGAAGAACACGCCGTGCTGTTTGCCGCAGGGCTCGCGACCAAGGGCATTCGCCCGGTCGTCGCCGTCTACTCGACGTTCCTTCAGCGCGGCTTCGACCAGATCGTGCACGATGTCTGCCTGCAAAATCTGCCGGTCACCTTCTGCCTCGACCGCGCGGGCCTCTCGCCCAACGACGGCGCGACCCACCATGGCCTTTTCGACCTTTCCTACCTGCGCTGCGTACCCAACGCCGTCATCATGCAGCCGAAAGACGAGGACGAATTGGTCGACATGCTCCACACAAGCCTCCACCAAGCTTCGCCCGCCTTCATCCGCTATCCGCGCGGCGCCAGCGTCGGCGTGCCGATCAAGGAAAAACCGGCAACATTGACCATTGGTCAGGCTGAAGTCGTGAAACCGGGTTCCAACATCATCATCTGGGCGCTCGGCCCGATGGTGAAGCAGGCGCTCCAGCTCGCGCAGAGACTCGAAGCCGAGGAGCATCTTTCCGTCGGAGTGGTCAACGCCCGCTGGGCCAAGCCACTCGATCGCGAGTTGCTGCTCAGCCAGGCGGCGGTCGTTCCCTTGCTTGTAACGATGGAGGATAACGTTCTCGCGGGCGGTTTCGGCAGCGGTGTGCTCGAAGCGCTGCAGGAAGGCGAGTGCAACACCGCGGTTGAACTCGTGGGCTGGCCCGACAAATTTGTCGAGCACGGCTCGGACGTGGCTACGTTACGTGCCGCAAACGGTCTTGCGCCTGACGACATCCATCGACGCATTCTCGCCCGCTGGCGCAATTTGCACCACGCTAATGTCGAAGCCGGCGTCTAACGGCGAGAGCGCTGCCGGCGTCACTTCTTTGCCGTCTTGGTGGTGGCTGCTGGACTAACTTCAGGTTTCGCGTCCGATTGTGAGGCAGATTTGCCTGCACCCCACACCGCAAGCACATCGGCAGAACCCAAAGCTCGCACACCGTTGTCGGACAGAATCTCCTCGGTCGAGGCGATCATTTCTTCACGCGGAAAAACCAAGGTCTCCCCACCGCGCCCCGCTAGATCTATAACAATAAATTCGCCCTTCGCATCTCGGACAAGCTGCACGAGATGCTGCAGGTTTTTGACGGGCGTACCGTTGATCGACTCCACCACACGCATCACGTGGTTCGAATAGCCCTTCGAAATCTTATGCGGAAAGAATGGAGCGGATATGATAACCAATTGCTCGCCTTCAAAAGCCGGTTTGTCGCCCCGGCGAAGGATCAGCGGACTCGCCGTATGGCTCAAAAGCTGTGCGACCATGACCCCCTTTTCGTTCGAGCTGAACACGCCGACCAAGTCCTCAGTGGCAATAGTGAAAACGACCGGGCCGCAGATAAAATATGGCGGGTACGCACCGAACAAAGGAGGAATTACACGCGCCCGGTTGGGCGTGACGGGTAGTTCGATCGCCACCTCTTTGGCCCCACGCAAAACGGTGAGGCGCAGTTTCCCTTCTTTGGCAGTTTTCTGAACCATGTAGGCGAGCCGAAGACGCAGGCCACTTTCCAGTTTGATCATGCCCTGATCGTCCACCTTGGCGTCTCCAATTTTGGTAATCACGTCCCACTTTTTCAGCGGGTAGGCGGGATCTTCCGAATACGGTTCATGAACGACGAGACCGGAAACTGACTTATCAAGTTTGAGGAAATTGCGCAGCGCGGGATTCTCGAGCGTTTGGAACTCGTCGAAAATGGCCGGCTTACCGTCATAACGCCCGTCGGCGATGTCCTTGAGAAACAGGTCAATTTCCTCGCTAGGAATGATATAACCGATGTTCTGTGAATTGGCCAGATGACTGAAAGCGAGGCCGATCACTTTGTCGCCCACCAACGCCGGTCCGCCGCTGTTGCCAGGATTAATGGCGGCATCAATCTGCACCCGCAGACCCGAGGTCGAGTGATTGTAACCCGCAAACTCTATCCGCGATACAATACCCTTTGTAATCGACAAGCTGGTGCCCCCTGTTGGGTAACCGTAGACCAGCACTGAGTCCTTGATTTGCGGCAGAGAGGATGCTCTCGCCAACGGCGGATGCGTTTCGAAAAAGGTTTCGTCTTCGAGCTTGAGCACCGCGAGATCGATGCCGGGCGCGACAAACTCGACAATGGCAGAAAGCTTGTCGCCCGCCTGGTTCGCCTGAATTTGAACCTGGCTGGCGTAGTGAACGACATGGGAATTGGTCAGAATGCGCCGTCCCTCGATAACAACACCGCTGCCCGTAACCTCCTGGGGCGATTGTTTCGCCCACGGCTTGAGCAAATCAGGCCGGCGAACCTGAGCGAAAATCTTGACGACAGAATTTTCGATCAAAGTCTTTTGGGCGTCGCTGGCCGTCGCCGGAGCGGAAGTCTCAGCATCAGGCGATTGGCCATGGGCGGCTGAGATGTGGTCATCCGCAGAATACAATGCCGACCCAAAAAAGACGAC
>Ga0302323_100005090_pt1 | contig 10743 bp, 11 predicted proteins | sample Fen_T0_3_FD_201950 | JGI IMG/M metagenome (GOLD analysis project Ga0302323, IMG submission 201950) | Peat permafrost microbial communities from Stordalen Mire near Abisko, Sweden - Fen_T0_3 | ecosystem: Environmental > Terrestrial > Soil > Wetlands > Permafrost | place: Sweden: Abisko... | reverse complement strand
GGGCAAGGGCGGCAAGCAGCGCGTCGTGCTCTTCGGCGGCCGCGCGCGAGAGGCGCTGCGCGCCTGGCTCGCTGCCCGCCGCGACCTGCGGCCGCGGACGGACGCCCTGTTCCTCAACGCGCGCGGCGGGCGCCTGACGGACCGCAGCGTGCGCTCGCTCGTCGCGGCGCGCGTGAAGGCGGTCGCGCTCGAACGGCGCTGCAGCCCGCACACGCTGCGCCACAGCTTTGCGACGCACCTGCTGATGCGCGGGGCCGACCTGCGCGCGATCCAGGAGCTGCTCGGCCACGCGAGCCTCTCCACCACGCAGCGCTACACGCACGTCGACACCCGCCACATCCTCGAGGTCTACAAGAAGGCCCACCCGCGGGCGTGAGCTGCTCTCGGGGCCCGGCCCGACGGGCAGTCCTCGCCTTCGAGCCAGCACAGCCGCGCGCGGGCGGGGCAACAGCAGGACGAGGGAGTCCTCCCGGCGCTTCGTGCGCCACCCGTCCCGCCCCACAATGGGTGGTGGGCCTCGGCGGGGTGAGTCCTTCCCGCCCGCGCCGGCGTCCCAAGGGCAGAAGGGCGGCATGGGGCGCAGCGACGAGGAGCTGATCGAGGCGTGCCAGGCGGGGGAGATCTCCGCTTTCGACCTGCTGGTCGCGCGCTGGGAAGACAAGATCCGCGGCGCCTGCTGGCGCGTGCTCGGTTCGGAGGAGGAGGCGCGGGACGCCGCGCAGGAGGCGTTCCTCAAGGCCTATCGGGGCCTCGAGGGCTTCAAGCGTGAAGCGCGCTTCTCGTCGTGGCTCTACCAGATCGCGATCAACCTGTGCCGCGACCGGCTGCGGCGCCGGCGCACGCGGCCGACGGTGAGCCTGGACGCGCTGGAGGAGACAGGACCGGTGCTGGTCGAGTCGGGCGCGGGGGCGCACGAGCAGTTGCTGCGCCGCGACCTCGCGGGGGCGGTGCGGCGGGCGATCGAGACGCTGGCACCCGAGCAGCGAGAGGTGCTGATCCTGAAGGAGTACCAGGAGCTGACGTTCCTCGAGATCGCGCAGGCACTCGAGGTGCCGGTCTCGACGGTGAAGACGCGGCTGTACCGCGGGCTCGGGCAGCTGCGGCTGCGCCTCGAGCGCGAGGGGATCCGGGGCCTGGCGCCGGTCGTGGCGCCCGCCCCGCAGGCATGAGGCGGGAGACGGTCGCGATGGAATGCGAGAAGACGAGCGAGGAGCGGCTTTCGGCCGACAAGATGGACGTCCTCTACGGCGAGGCGGACACGGAGGTCCGCGCGCGCGTCGAGGCGCACCTGTCGCAGTGCGCGGCGTGTCGCGACGAGCTGGCCGGACTTGCGAGGGTGCGCGAGGACCTCGCCGCGTGCCGGCTGCCGCGCGCGCGGCCAGCGTACACGCCACGCGGGATCGTGGTCCCGCGCTGGCTGGCCACCGCGGCCGCGCTGCTGGTGGGTGTCGGCCTCGGCCTCGGCGCGTCGGGCTACGTCTCGCTGCGCCGCGCGCTCGCGGCACAGGAGTCCCGCGCGGCCGCACTCGAGGCCGGCCAGCGCCAGGCGCAGGCCGCGCTCGCCGCCGCGCTCGCCCGGCCCGTCGCGCCGGACGCGGACGAGCTGCTCTCCCGCGTCGACACGCGCGTGGCCCAGCGCCTGCGCGCGACCGAGGCGCGCCAGGCACAGAGCCTCGACCTGCGGCTCGTCAGTTTCGGCGAGCGCGTCGACGCACAGCGCCGTGTCGACCTGGCGCGCGTGGCCGCCGGATTGAGCTACCTCGACGGGCGCCACGGCGAGCAGCTCGCGCGCACGAACGAGCTGATGGGCTACATGCTGCAGACGGCGTCGACCGCGCCTGCGAAGAGATAGCCATGCGCATGCTCGCCCTCGCCCTCACCCCCGTGCTGGCCCTGGTCGCGCGGCCCGCGCCCGCACAGCAGACGCCCCCGCGCACCCCGGCGCGCGAGTCTGCGGCGCGCCACGCCGATGCGAGGCCGCCCGCGCCCGCCGTCTCCCGCGAGGCACTCGAGGCGCTCGAGGCCCAGCTCGACCGCGCGGTCGCCCGCGTCAGCCTGCCGCGCGCGGCGCACCTGCTCGGCGCCGGCTCCGCCCGCGGCTACCGGCTGCCGGGCTACGGCATCGTCTTCGTGCTGACCCCGCGCGCCCTGCCCGGGAGCGAGGACCACCTGCTCGGCATCGTGGGCCCGCAACGGATGAAGGTGCGGCGGCCCCGGGCGGCCGGCTCCGAGGAGATCGCTCCGGAGATCGACGCGCTCGAGCGGCAGGTGATCGTGCTGCAGCAGGAGACGGAGCTGACGCGGCGCGCCGCCGAGGAGGAGATGGATCGCATCGTCCAGAACGTGCGCGTCCGTCTGGCGCCCCAGGGCGAGACGATGCAGGTGGAGGTGCGCACGGGACCGCAGGAGGCCCCGCCCGCTCCGGTCGCGGTCGAGTCCGTTCCCGTCCCGCCGCCCCCGCCGGCACCGGTGGCCGCCCCCGAGGCGCCGCAGGCCGCCCTGCCGCCGGCGGCACCGGAGGCCCCGCTGCCGCCACCGGCTCCGTGGCGGTACTGGTTCGAGACGCGCGTCCCGCACGACGAGCGCCCCGCGGACACGGTCGTCGCGGACGTGCGCGACGCGCTCGTCGACGCGCTCGTCGGCCAGGCGGGCCGTCTGCCCGGCCTGGGTCCGGATGAGTTCGTCACGGTGGCGGTCGACTTCGAGGCGGGCGGCCTGATCGCGAGCCACGCCCGGCCTGAGCGCACGCTCGTGCTGCGCGCCCGTGTGCGCGACCTCGACGCGCGCGCGCGCGGCGCGATCCCGCCCGAGGAACTGCGCCGGCGGCTGGAGCTCTCCGAGTACTAACCGCGGCGGACGAGCAGCCAGAGCGTCGCGAGCGCGAGCGTGCCATCGCACGCCGCGAAGAGCAGGAACGACGCGGGCGAGCCGTTGGCGAAGTGGTCGACGAGGAAGACGATCGCCCCGAGGCCCTTGGCGAAGACGCCCGCGGCCCACAGGTAGCCGCGCCGCGCCGCGACGTCGCGCGCCGCCCAGAAGTAGCCGAGCGCCAGCGCCAGCGCGAAGACGCCGTTGAGCTGCGCGTTCACGACCGGCAACGGCTCGGGGGCGCCGAACGCGCGAGCGACCAGGACGGGCGCCAGGAGCATCGGCAGGCCGAGCAGCAGGTCGTAGACGCCGCAGACGAGGGCGAGGGAGCGCAGCTTCATGGCGCTATACTAGCCCTCCGACCTCTGCGGGAACCGCGTCCCAATGCGCCACAGCGATTCTTTTCACGGCACAACGATCCTCGCCGTCCGCCACGGCGGCGCCGTGGCGCTGGCCGGCGACGGCCAGGTGACGCACGGGCAGACGATCGTCAAGCACAAGGCGCGCAAGGTCCAGCGCCTGCACGGCGGCCAGGTCCTCGCCGGCTTCGCCGGCTCGACCGCCGACGCCTTTGCGCTCATCCACCGTTTCGAGGCGCGGCTCGAGGAGTTCCGCGGCAACCTGCAGCGGGCCTCAGTGGAGCTCGCGAAGGAGTGGCGCACCGACCGCGCCCTGCGCCGGCTCGAGGCCTTCCTGATCGTGGCCGACCGCGAAGCCACCTTCCTGCTTTCGGGCGCGGGCGACGTGATCGCGCCCGACGATGGCCTGTTGGCGGTGGGCAGCGGCGGTCCGCTGGCGCTGGCGGCGGCGCGCGCGCTCGTGCGCCACGCCCCGGCGCTCGACGCGGCGGGCGTCGCGCGCGAGGCGCTGCGCATCGCGGGCGAGATCTGCGTCTACACGAACGACCAGGTCGAGGTGGAGACGCTCGAGGCATGACGAGCGCCACCCCGACGGCGCGCCGCGACCTCGCGACCCTCTCGCCGCGCGAGATCGTGGCCGAGCTCGACCGCTGGGTGGTCGGGCAGGCCTCGGCCAAGCGCGCGGTGGCGATCGCGCTGCGCAGCCGCATCCGCCGGCGCCGGCTGCCGCCCGAGCTGGCGGCCGACATCACGCCCAAGAACATCCTGATGATCGGCCCGACAGGCGTCGGCAAGACCGAGATCGCGCGCCGCATCGCGCAGCTCGCCGGCAGCCCGTTTCTCAAGGTGGAGGCCAGCAAGTTCACCGAGGTCGGCTACGTCGGCCGCGACGTGGACTCGATCGTGCGCGACCTGGTCGCGGCGGCGATCGACATCGTGCGCCGCGAGAAGCAGGCCGAGGTGAAGGAGAAGGCCGAAGCTCGCGCCGAGGAGCGCCTGCTGGATCTGCTGCTGCCGCCCCCGCGGCCCGTTCCGGGCGAGACGCCCGAGCAGCACAGCGCGCAGCGCGAGCAGCCGCTGACCACCCGCGAGAAGCTGCGGGCGCAGCTGCACACGGGGCAGCTCGACGCCCGCGCGGTCGAGCTCGACGTCCCCGAGCGCACGCTGCCGAGCTTCCAGATCCTAGGCAGCCAGGGCGGCGAGGAGATGGATGTCGCGATCAAGGACATGCTGCCGGGCCTGTTCGGCAAGCGCACGAAGCAGCGCCGCGTGAGCGTGCCCGAAGCGCGCGAGCTGCTGCGCCAGGACGAGGAGGCGCAGCTCGTCGACCAGGACCAGGTCGCGCGCGAGGCGATCGAGCGCGCGGAGACGACCGGCATCGTGTTCCTCGACGAGATCGACAAGGTCGCCGGGCGCGAGGGCGCCCACGGCCCCGACGTCTCGCGCGAGGGTGTCCAGCGCGACCTGCTGCCGATCGTGGAAGGCACCACGGTCTCAACGAAGTACGGGCCGGTGCGCACGGACCACGTGCTGTTCATCGCGGCGGGCGCCTTCCACGTCAGCAAGCCGACGGACCTGATCCCGGAGCTGCAGGGCCGTTTCCCGATCCGCGTCGAGCTGCAGCCGCTGCTCGAGCAGGACCTGGTGCGCATCCTCACGGAGCCGCGCACCGCGCTCACCGAGCAGTACAAGGCGCTGCTCGGCACGGAAGGCGTCGAGCTCGCCTTCACCGCGGACGCCGTCGCGGAGATGGCCCGCTTCGCCGCGCGGGTCAACGACTCGACCGAGAACATCGGCGCGCGACGGCTCGCCACCATCCTCGAGGCGGTGCTCGACGAGGTCTCGTTCGAGGCCGGCCCGGCGTCGCCGTTCGCGGTCACGATCGACGCCGCCTACGTGCGGCGGCGGCTCGAGCCCGTCGTGCGCAGCCAGGACCTCTCGCGCTTCATCCTGTGAGGAGACAAGGACACCCGATGGCGAAGCGGTCCCGCCTCCTGCCCCTCGCCTTGCTGCTGTTGGCGCCCGCCTGCGGCCACCGCGGCGACCCGCAGCCGCCGCTGCGCCACACGCCGCCCACGCCGGCCGACTTCCGGCTCGCGCAGCGCGGCGAGCTGATCGAGCTCGTCGCGACGACGCCGGCGGCCTCGGTGGACGGGGTCGCGTACCAGAGCCTGATCGTCGAGTTCCTGCACGGCACGGGGAAGGAGGACCTCGAAAAGCGGGGCGGGCGCCGCATCGTGCGGGCCACCCCGGGCGCGCCGGCAGTCGCGGCGCTGCCGCTGCCGGCCCCGGGCACGCTCGTGCGCGCGCAGGTCCGCGCCGTCGCCGGGCGGGAGCGCGGGCAGCACTCGCTGACCAAGGCCCTGGTGGCGCAAGCGCCGCTCGAGGGCCCGCGCGAGCTGGTCGCGACACCCGAGGCGGACGGCATCGCCCTGTCGTGGCGGGGCGTGCGGCCGAAGCCGGTCGAGCCGCCGGTGCTCGCGCCGGCCGGCCCGCGGCCGGCGGGGATGTCGGGCCTGCCGGGGGCGGCGTCCCGGCCGGCCGCGCCCGGCGCAGCGGCCGCGCCGTCGCCGAGCGGGGCGAAGCCGCTGCCGCCGCCCGCGACTCCCCCGCAGAGCCAGGCGGCCCCCGCGAAGCCGGTCCTCGAAAAGGCGCCGGCCGACCGCGGGCCGGACGCCGCCGCCGAGAAGACCGCCGCGGGAGCCACTCAGGAGAAGGGACCGCCCGCGCGCCGGAGCGGCTTCTTCGTCTACCGCCGCATTGCCGGGCCCGCCGGTTATGCCGCCCCGCTCGAAGAGGAGCCGCTCGAGCGTCGCAGCTTCAAGGACGACGGGGCTCCGCTGGGCGCCGCCGTCTGCTACGTGGTGCGCGCGGTGGCCTCGCCCGAGCCCCTGATCGAGAGCGACCCCTCGAACGAGGTCTGCGTCGAGCGCAAGGACATCGTGGCCCCCGAGCCGCCCGCGGGGCTTGCCGTGCTGCCGCGCCAGGGAGGGCTCGAGCTGCTGTGGAGCCCCTCGGCCGAGGAGGACCTCGCCGGCTACCGGGTCTACCGTGCTGCCGGGGACGAGGCCCCGCAGCGGCTCGCCGAGCTGCCGGTCGCAAAGGCCTCCTACCTCGACGAGTCGGCGCAGAAGGGCGTCGTCTACCGCTACACGCTCAAGGCCTTCGACGCGGCCGGCAACGAGAGCCCGGCGAGCGACGCGGCCGAGGGTGCGCTGCCGTGAGCGCGCCCGGCGATATCATCTCCAGAGGGGTCCCGCCCGGCCTCGCCGTCGCCGGGCCGGGCCCGCAAGGCGCGGCCGCCCGCCGTCACACCGTCATCGAGAGGTAACAGGAATCATGAAGATCTTTCTCGACACCGCGAGCCTGAAGGAGATCCGCGAGGCCGCAACCCTCGGCGTCGTGGACGGCATCACCACGAACCCGAGCCTGCTGGCCAAGGAGACCGGCGACCCCGAGCAGATCCTGGTCGACATCTGCAACACGATCGACGGCCCGATCTCGGGCGAGGTCGTCGCGACCGACGCCGAGGGCATGGTGCGCGAGGGCCGCCACCTCGCCTCGCTGCACAAGAACATCGTGGTCAAGGTGCCGTGCATCGCCGAGGGCCTCAAGGCCACGAAGGTGCTGACGGCCGAGGGCAAGCGCGTCAACATGACGCTGATCTTCAGCGCCACGCAGGCCCTGCTCGCCGCGAAGGCCGGCGCCCGCTACGTCTCGCCCTTCGTCGGCCGGCTCGACGACATCGCGACCCCCGGCATGGAGCTGGTCGCCGACATCATCGAGATCTTCGACCACTACGACTACGACTGCGAGGTGCTGGCGGCCAGCCTGCGCGGCCCGATGCACGTGCTCGAGGCCGCCAAGATGGGCGCCGACATCGGCACCATGCCGACCAGCGTCTTCTACGCGCTCCTCAAGCACCCGCTCACCGACAGCGGCCTCAAGCGCTTCCTCGAGGACTGGGAGAAGGTCAAGGCACAAATGGCGGCGAAGGCCGCGAAGTAGGAGACGGCGAAGCGATGCCCATCTACGAGTACGTCTGCCGCGGCTGCGAGCGGCCGTTCGAAAAGCTGGTGCGGCGCTTCGCGGAGGAGGTCTGCTGCCCGCACTGCCAGAGTGCCTTGGTCGACAAGCAGCTCTCCGTGTTCGCCGTCGCGAGCGCCTCGTCGACACCAGCGTTTGCCCGCTGCGGGGAGGGGGCGTGTGCCCCCGGCGCGGGCGGTTGCGGCTCCGGCCCCTGCGGGGGCGGCGGCTGCGAGATGAACTAGCGCCATGGCCACCCCCCTCGACGAGCTGCGCGAGCGCTCACGTAGGGCCGAGGAGGGGGGCGGGGCGGAGCGGCGCGAGCGCCAGCACCGCGAGGGTAAGCTCACCGCGCGCGAGCGCGTGGAGCTGTTGCTCGACGAGGGTAGCTTCGAGGAGCTCGACAAGCTGGTCGAGCACCGCTGCCTCGACTTCGGCATGGAAGGCCAGAAGGTGCCCGGCGACGGTGTCGTCTCCGGCTACGGCCGCGTCGACGGGCGCCTCGTCACCGTCTTCGCTCAGGACTTCACGGTCTTCGGCGGCAGCCTGTCCGAGACGAACGCCCGCAAGATCTGCAAGGTGATGGACCTCGCGCTGCAGGTGGGCGCCCCCGTGATCGGACTCAACGACTCGGGCGGCGCGCGCATCCAGGAGGGCGTCGCCTCGCTCGGTGGCTACGCCGACATCTTCCTGCGCAACACGCTCGCCTCGGGCGTCGTGCCGCAGCTCTCCGCGATCATGGGCCCCTGCGCGGGCGGCGCCGTCTACAGCCCCGCGATCACCGACTTCAACGTGATGGTCAAGGACACCAGCTACATGTTCGTGACCGGCCCCGACGTGATCCGCACCGTCACCCACGAGGAGGTGACGAAGGAGGAGCTGGGCGGGGCGCTGACGCACAACGTCCGCTCGGGCGTCGCGCACTTCGCGGTCGACGACGACCGGGCCTGCCTCGCCCTCTTGCGCGAGCTGCTGTCGTACCTGCCGGCGAACAACCTCGAGGAGCCGCCCCTGCGGCCGACCGACGACCCGCCGGACCGCGCCGACGCCGCGCTCGAGTCGCTGGTGCCCGCCGAGCCGGCGAAGCCCTACGACATGAAGCAACTCGTGCTCGCCGTCGTCGACGAGCGGCGCTTCCTCGAGGTCCACGAGCACTTCGCGCCGAACCTCGTCGTGGGCTTCGCCCGTTTCGCCGGGCGCAGCGTCGGCATCGTCGCAAACCAGCCGTCGCACCTCGCGGGCTGCCTCGACATCGACGCCTCGGTGAAGGGCGCGCGCTTCGTGCGCTTCTGCGACGCCTTCAACATCCCGCTGGTCACCTTCGAGGACGTGCCCGGCTTCCTGCCGGGTACCACCCAGGAGTACGGCGGCATCATTCGCCACGGCGCGAAGCTGCTCTACGCCTACGCCGAGGCCACCGTGCCGAAGGTCACCGTGATCACGCGCAAGGCCTACGGCGGCGCCTACTGCGTGATGTCGAGCAAGCACATCCGCACCGACGTCAACTACGCGTGGCCCTCGGCCGAGATCGCGGTGATGGGCCCCGAGGGGGCGGTCAACGTGCTCTACCGGCGCGAGCTGGCGGCGGCCGTCGACGCCGCAGCCCTGCGCCAGCAGAAGGTGGCCGAGTTCCGGGCCAAGTTCGCGAACCCCTACGTCGCGGCGGACCGCGGGTTCGTCGACGAGGTGATCGAGCCGCGGCAGACCCGGCGGAAGATCGTGGCCGGGCTCGAGATGGCGCGCAGCAAGCGCGACCGCAACCCCCCGAAGAAGCACGGCAACATACCGCTGTGAGCGCGCCTCCGCGACCGCTGCGCAAGGTCCTCGTCGCCAACCGTGGCGAGATCGCCGTGCGGGTGGTGCGCGCCTGCCGGGAGCTGGGCATCGCCTCGGTGGCCGTCTACTCCGAGGCCGACCGCGCGGCCCTGCACGTGCGGTTCGCCGACGAGGCGGTGGCGATCGGGCCCGCGCCGTCGCCGGAGAGCTACCTGCGCAGCGACCGCCTGATCGACGCGGCCCTGCGCACGGGTGCCGACGCCGTCCACCCCGGCTACGGCTTCCTGGCTGAGAACGCGGGGTTCGCACGCGCCTGCGCGGACGCCGGGCTCGTCTTCATCGGCCCGCGCCCGGAGACGATCGCCCTCATGGGCGAGAAGACCTCGGCGCGGCGCGAGGCGCTCGCGGCCGGCGTGCCGGTGGTGCCGGGGACGTTCGAGCCGCTCGGCGACGAGGCCCACGTCCTGAGCGAGGCCGCGCGGCTGGGCTACCCGGTGATGCTGAAGGCCGCGGCCGGCGGCGGCGGCAAGGGCCTGAGGCTGGTGGCGAGCGCCGCCGAACTGCCCTCGGCGCTGGCGCGCGCGCGCTCGGAGGCGCAGGGCGCCTTCGGCGACGACCGCGTGTACCTCGAGAAGGCCGTCGAGCGCCCGCGCCACGTCGAGATTCAGGTCCTGGGCGACGCGCACGGCCACGTCGTGCACCTGTTCGAACGGGAATGCTCGATCCAGCGCCGGCACCAGAAGCTGATCGAGGAGAGCCCCTCGCCGCTGCTGACGCCCGCGCTGCGCGCGCGCATGGGATCGCTCGCGGTAGCGCTGGCGCAGCGCGTGGGCTACCTGGGCGCCGGCACGCTCGAGTTCCTGGTCGGCGCGGAGGGCGAGCCCTACTTTCTCGAGATGAACACGCGGCTGCAGGTCGAGCACCCGGTGACCGAGCTCGTGACCGGCCTCGACCTGGTGAAGCTGCAGATCAGCGTTGCGCAGGGCGAGCCGCTGCCGTTCGCCCAGGAGGCGGTCCTCCAGCGCGGGCACGCGATCGAGTGCCGCGTGTACGCCGAGGACCCCGACGCCGGCTTCCTGCCGAGCCCGGGCCGGATCCTCGCCCTGCGCGCGCCCGCCGGGCCCGGCGTGCGCGACGACTCGGGCGTCTACGAGGGCTGGCAGGTGCCGATCCACTACGACTCGCTGCTCTCGAAGCTCGTGGTCTGGGCCGGCACGCGCGCGGAGGCGATCGCGCGGCTGCGCCGCGCGGTCTCGGAGTACCGCGTGCTCGGGGTCCGCACCACGCTGCCGCTGTTCGAGCGCGTGCTGCGCCACCCCGCCTTCGTCGCCGGCGACTTCGACACCTCCTTCCTCGAGACGGCGCTGCGCCAGGAGCCCGTCCCGCATCCGCGGGCGCTCGACGTCGCCGTCGCTGCCGCCGCGATCCACGCCTTTCGCGCGCGCCAGACCAGCCGGCCGCAGGCGCCGGGGCCCGCGGCAGCGGCCTCCGGCTGGCGCCGCGCGGCGCTGCGCGAGGGCCTGCAGACGCGGCTGGGGGGCTGAGCGATGCTGTTCGACGCCACCGTCGACGGCCGCACGCTGCGGGTCGAGGTGCGCGCCGCCAACGGCCGCTACGCGGTTGTGGTCGACGGCCGCCCGCTGCAGGTGGACCTGGTCGAGGCGGGCGGGGCGTTCGCGAGCCTGCTGGTCGACGGGCACAGCCACGAGGTCGC
>Ga0302323_100005088_pt1 | contig 10745 bp, 7 predicted proteins | sample Fen_T0_3_FD_201950 | JGI IMG/M metagenome (GOLD analysis project Ga0302323, IMG submission 201950) | Peat permafrost microbial communities from Stordalen Mire near Abisko, Sweden - Fen_T0_3 | ecosystem: Environmental > Terrestrial > Soil > Wetlands > Permafrost | place: Sweden: Abisko... | reverse complement strand
AATGGTACTGAATCACAAGCAAAAAAATTTAATTACCGTAACATTGGCATTACTCTTATGAGTGTCTCCAAAGAACCATATGTTGGGCTATCAAACCCTGATAGTCTTGGAAACTTCAAATTTAGATTACCTCTGATTATTGGCAGGCCTCATTTAATGGTTCAGGCAACAACTGTCAAAAAGAAACCATTTAATGGCGATATAATAATTGATAATCCTGTTCCCTCTCCAAAGTTTAATACCCGCCCTTCTATTATTGACTATACCCCTTCGCCGGTTCTAGAATTTGCAGTCCATATAGAGACAGTTAATAAATATGATCCAGCCATATTTAAATTACCAGGGACAATGTCGAAGAGTTTGGGAGAAGTAATAGTAACAGCAAAAGCTGCACCTAAGAACTGGTGGCGCAATTATGATAAAGATGCCACAAAAATTGCAGATCTCGATTTTCTTGACCCTGAAGGTGACAAATACAGAAGTATTAATGATCTTCTGGTAGAGGAATTTGGAGCCAGAAGGTATAACAATGCAAGTAGCGGTCTAAATACTGTATTATTGCCATGCGTAAAAACAATTAGTAATGGCTGGAACGCAAATTATTGGTTTCCAATATATTTACTTGATGGCAAATTATACTGGAATGGAGAAGGATTTGATTTTTCTAAATTGGAAACTTTATCAGCTTATCCCGTAAATGAAATAAAGAGGATACTCGTAATACCTCCCGGGAAAAGTATAGCGATGAATTATGCATATGAGCCGATTATTGGTTTCCCACAGTATATCTTACAATCGATGGTAATAATCGAAACTTATTCTAAGAGCACTTATCGCGGAGATCTTCCGGGAGTTAAAAAATTCATTCTCGATGGACTGGATGCACCACGTGCATTTTACTCACCCCGCTATGAAGGTTCACTAAAAAATAGTCCTGTATATGATGGCAGAGCAACAATATTTTGGGAACCATTATTAAAAACGGACAGCAACGGGCAGGCAAAAGTGGAATTTTATACCAGCGACCGAAAAACAGAGCTGGAAGTTATAATAAATGGCATTGAAGTTGACAACGGGAATCCGGGGGAAGGATATAAAATCATAAAAAAGAACACTATTGGACCAGATAAGGATTATCTTTTAAGTTCCGGCAAGTAACCATTAATACAATATTTAATAAACTATAATTGAAATAATAATCCCCATGATTATAACAAACACAGCATAAAGTGAACCTTTCCATGGTGTATTTGCTTCTGTTTTCCTATATAAGGAGTAATTAATAAGAAAAAGTCCAAAGCAGAAGATTAATGCCAGAACAGGGATGAAATATTCATAAAACTTGTTCTGTACAAAATAATTGACAATCGGGAAGACCAGCAGCAGAATAGAAACAATCAGAAAGCCGAGACCTGTAAGCCTCATGAAAGTAAGAATTACAAGTTTGAGAGAACTATCAATTTCTTCCCATTTTTTATTTGCGGCCTTCTCATGAAATGGCAAAAATTTATCAGAAAATAGATTCTTGTATGCCATTACCATACTTATCATACCAACGATGATGTAAAGAAGAACGGGTATTATTTTAAGTGCCTGAGCCATTTGTAACCTCCCGGTGATTATGTTTTCTCTCAATTTTCTATTTTATATAGGCGCCAGTTTGCCCTTTCCAGAATTCTTTAGCTTCTGACTTCGGATACTATAAAGATATATATTCTACTTTAATCCAAATCTATAGCTAAATTTAATAAGAAAAACGTTGTGAGGTTTATTATCAGCCGGACTGAAAAGATTACCAAAATCATTAAAAATTTCCATATTGTCTGAACTGTTTGAACTGCTTCTTGTCTGACTCCAGACCAGGTAAACTGATGAACCCGGTTTATATTCCCATCTTATTACAAGGTTTGAAAGAAACTCCTGGACATTAAAATCCCTCCTGTCAAAACTATAGTCAAACGATCCATCTGAATTTTCATCGATATTATAAGTATTCCCGACAAGAGTTATCTGATTTTGCGAATATGTTTTGAAACGATCTCTGTAATTATCTGCCATCGGACTGGTAATGAGTTTGTGATCATAGTATCTGCCAGTTGCAAAAAATGGCTGTCCCCAGTATTGAAGCGTAAGATTCGGACTCAGGTTAAGATTTACTCTGAATGAGGTATTAAAAGTTTTCCTGTCAATACTGGCAAATATGTATTTATCCTTGTTATTAACCTTCCGATCCGTGACGTATTGAAGTTCACTGTACGATTTGCTAAATCCTGGATTGAATGAGACAACAAGCCAGTTTGTGGGTTTATAAGAAATCCCAAATCCGGTACCGAAGGTCATGGAACTTTTCTCAATTCCCTGGGTACAACTGACCGAAGCATTTAATACCAGCATTTTCCGGTTATCAGTTGTAAATCCTAAACGGCCTGTAACATTGCCGGGGGTTTCCATCATCGGGCCTCCACGCAGAATTGTCTGATCAAGCGTACTGCTTCTCAAGGCTCCTCCTCCCCAAATATTCCAGAAATTTTTCAGATCCATATTTGCATTCCACTCAAAGCCTCTGGCAATGTTCCTGGCGCCAAAGTTCCATGCGGAATAAACATCCCAGTTAATATTGTATTTTCTGTAAATTCCTTTTGGTTCATACTGATTATACTGTGCCCATAATACCGAGAAGATCTGATCTGCCTGGCGGGTATACCCTAGATCATTTGCATCAAATCCCGGAGTTCTCCATGTTGTAGCACTCTGGAAATTCCAGTGTCCGTTAAGCTTCATGATCTGAATTCTTCCACCTGATCCTGCAAGGGAGGTTCTGTTTGTATCGAGTATAGAATAGTTATTATCCGGCCGCTGGAAATAATGAGCGGACGATTCTTGCGTATTTTCAATAGCCTTTCTTGAACCTTCAACAATACTATATGATGCTACCAGATTGAACATCCAGTTTTTTGCATCGAAGTACTGTGTAAAATCTGCTCCACCAGTATAGGCAGCCTTGTGCATAAAATCACTCACGTATGAATCAAGTTCTCTGTTTGTACTTGTAATGATCCCACCGATAAGTGTATTACCGTTATTGATATCCTTTTGTATCCTGCCGACAAAATAATTTGTAAGTGGCTCAACCGTTTCTGTCATTCTTCCTCCAATTGTATCTATCTCCGCCTGCATCCTGGCAGTAAGTACCTCAACAAAACCCAGTGAAAGTCCGTTTTTTGTTTTCCCTGTGAGCTTAGCTGCTCCAAGTATTGTTGACTGAACCGGCACATCGGCATTCCATCCTTCTTTCAGATCGGGATATCCCAATGGTCTGCGGCCTATACGCCTTGAATAGAATAGGTTATCATTCCCTATATCGCCATCACCTACTCCAAGACCAAAGTTTGTGATATTGCTGCCCTCAATAAAAAAAGGCCTTTTTTCGGTAAAGAATGTTTCGTAAGCAGACAGGTTAACTTCGGAAGGATCAGCTTCAACTTGTCCAAAATCGGGATTAATTGTCAAGTCCATAGTGAGATTGTTGGTGACTCCTATTTTAGCATCAATACCTCCGTTCAATGAAGATAGTTTGCCTTTTGACAAAAAGGGATTATCAGGAACGCTCTGAAATGTTTCAGTCCGTGCAACACCATATGGAGTCACATCAAAAATCTTTCGTGGTTTGATCTGTTCCAGACCATGCAACTCTCCGAAGAGATGCATCAAACCTGATGCATCTTTGGGTATATATTGCCAGTATGAGGTTTCGTTTTTCCTGTATAAAACTCTTCCTACATCAAATCCCCATACATCTCCTGAATTCTTTTCAAATCGCACCTGGCTAAACGGGATTTTCATTTCGGCAATCCATCCCTCACCATTGACTGAAGTTTTTACCCACCAGTTAGGGTCCCATGTAGGGTCATCATTTTGACCATCATTTGTCATCATATGGTCATATTTGACTCCTGTTGAACTTACACCAAAAAGAAATCCTGTACGGAGATCATGAAAGCTGTCGATGATTATCCCTACAAGATCCCCATCCTGCTGATCACGACGTGATAAACGATTTACAATACTGTCGGGACTGGTATCATATGCTTTGATCGCCACATAGAGATTATTATCATCAAACAGAATTTTGAATTCGGTTCTCTGGGATTCGGGTCTTCCACTATATGGCTGATTCTGTGTAAAACCACCAGCCCAGGGACCTAATTTCCACGCTTCATCATCCAGAATTCCATTAATTACAGGAGGTGTAATTATGCGGGTAGCTGTATATTGCTTTTTTTCTGTGGTTTGTCCAAAACCGGTCTGGAAAAAAAGGATGGCACTCATGCTCAAAATAAAAATCCGTGTCATTGTTTGTCGTTTTTAATGGTTTTCGGTTAATGACGGAAGTCGAAAATCATCTGACGCAAAAAAAAGTTATTTAGATTGATTTTAAAGTATGATTGTATACCCCCTGCCTTCCTAATCTAACCTTTAGACACATCTTTATTATTCTTTTTAGCATCCAAATGATTTAAAGAGAGAACAACTTGTCTTCAAAATTAATGCCGGAGGCATTTAATTCCAATAGCCACGGTAACGTCCGTGGTCGAAGTATATGTGGATAGTTCAACCCCGGAGTGGGTTGAATATGTTTAAACTAAAAGATTATCTTGATTATATTCAACACCGCTGGTGTTGGACTAAATCCAGCAATAACTACCACAGACGTGCCTGTGGCTATTGGAATTTGACGCTTTCGGCGTCACTTTAAATAATTGAGATGTGTATTAAGTTTAGCTTCCCAAAGGATCGCGGAGGTAAGCAACGGGGTTGTTGAGAGGTATCTTCAGGTAATTTATCGGATTCTCTCTAATTCCGTTTTAAGAGCATTCAGAAAATCTTTCACTTTCTGTTCCTGCTCATCTCCTCCGGAATAGCCAATGCTGAATGTAATTACATTCTGGAAAGTTGAAAAGCCCATACTAAAATAATCTTCGAAACTTATTGCGCCTGTCACAAATGCATCTTCCACCTTGATATTGCCAAAATTTACATCTGCTCTGTTTATAATCCCTATGTTAGTAACCAGTGGGATTGGTGGCATCTTCAGATTCATTAATTGTTCTTTTAACTTATTGTAAGGGATGAATTTCGATAAAATTGAAATTTGTGAAATCCTGTTCATTTCAGCATGAGCCTCTTTCTTTTTAATCATTTCATCCCTGACCTTCATTAATGTATCCTTAAAGCTGATTCCGGCAACCCTGCCTATATTACAAATAAGCGAACCTGTCAGACTGCAAATTGAAGAGCGGGTTTCCGGTTTAACATATTTTCTTAAATCGACAGGAACAATTACAGGCTTTGCTGCATAATGATTCGTCATGTTCGTTGGTTCAAAGGACCTTATAAAAGCTGCAAGAACAATATCATTAATAGTCACATTATTTAACTTTGAATATGCTTTGATTCTATCGAAGCTATCGGAACCGATCTTTATTGAAGTGATAAACTTCCTGGTTTCTTTACCCGTCCTTGTCCAGTCAAATGACCATGTAAAACCTCTTTTTGGAGACCTGAACCCTTCTCTGGCAAACTTTAGTTTTTGAAAGAATGTAAAATGATCTGTTACCTGCTTCAGACTTCTCACACCATTAAATTCCGGATTTACTTTAAACTCCCGATTGGTGATCAGATTGGTATAAATTGAAGCCAGCTGCTTTGCAAATTCTTTTAGTCCTGCGCCATCCGTCGGAGTATGGTTCATATTGATACACAGGATATCCTTCTGACCATTTCTTATGACTCTTGCTTTTACAATCGGAAAAGAAAAAGGAGGTATTTCAAGGGTAAGAAAATTGTTAATCTCATTCTCAGAGCCAGATTTAGCTTCAACCAGATCGATCAATTGTTCTGTGTCAATATCTTCCTGTTTTTGCCAATAAGCTGACTTAGTATCTTCTTTATAGAAATATGAAAAAACCGGTTCTGCGTAGATAGTCAGCCTCATGGCTTTTTTAAGTATCTCGAAATTAATCTGTTGCTCCAGTGAGATAACGAAACGCATCTGCTGGTCAGCATAGGTACGAAGAAAAAACTGAATCTGATCGGATATTTCGGCATGCATTACCGCAGGCAATTCTTTGTGTAAATCTTCAATATTCATGATCATTATTTTATTGTAATGTACAATTTAAATACTGTCATATTGTTATGCCCCGATTTCGCTGATAAGTTTTTGTCTGGCTCGTGAGTAGTGTGACCTTGATGTACTGCTTGGGATTGACAATATCTGACCAATCTCCTCATGATCGTATCCTTCAAAGAGATAAAGTGAGAGAATATTCCGGTATCGTTCGGGCAAAAGCTTTATCTTCTCCATTACCCAGTTCAATCTGGGATCAGGCTCTTCATTCTGGCAGAAACTATCATTGCCATTATCTTCCATCCCATGAAATGACTCAATATCTTCATAGGTAACTAACCTCTTCCTGCTCAGATAATCGAGCGACCTGTTTTGTACTATCTTTTTAAGCCATGCGCCAAAGCTTACTGTACCTGAGTAAGACCCTATTTTCTCAAAGGCCGACAGGAAGGCTTCCTGCATAATGTCTTCTGCCTCCATAGTGTCCTTCACAATTCTTAGGCTTGTATTATACATCGCTTTATAATACAATTTGTAAATCTGAAACTGGGCTTTCTGGTCGCCTTTTCTACAACCATCAATAAGTCCCTGGTGTAAGTTAAGAAATTGTACTTTTGAATCGGCCACTTTTGTGTTCATGATATTTAATTTTGATTTGTCGGATCAAAACTAATATCAGGTGGTTGACTGGAGCGAACGCCCCTATAAGGATGATGTACATCCCGATAGGCAAGTATGAATTACTCAATGTAAGTCTAATTCAATCAGGTGTTTATAGATTTACGAAATTCCGTAGGAGTTTTTCCTGAAAGTTTCTTAAATGCATTATTGAAAGCTGTTTTTGAGTTGTATCCAACCATATCAGATACCTCTTCAACAGTAATTTTATTCTTATTATCAGCCGATAATATTTTTTTTGCTTCTTCAACCCTGTATGATGCCAGTAATTCAAAAAAGCTTTTATTAAGTTTTTCGTTCATAACCTGGGAAACGTGATGGGGGCTCTCCCCAATTTTCTTTGCCAGCTCCGAAAGCGATGCCAGATTTTCTAAATAGTATTGTCGGGTTTCAAGTTCAAAAATTATACTCTCCAGTATTTTCTTTTTATTAGTTTCTGTTAACGAAGATTTGCGATACTTGCCCAAATCTATATCCATAAATGATGTTGACCGTTCAAAATAGGAGGAATCATTCATGACCCTGAGAGTGGTTATAAGAATAATGACCGAAACGTATGTACCTATGTAATAATCACCTAAATCTCCTTTAAAACAAAGTTTTACAATTGTAAATATCAGAACTACAATTGCAATATGAAATACCATATTCCTCAGTGAACGGAGGATCTCATCATTTGTCCTAAAGATAGATTCGCCGGCTTGCCGGACCCGATTAACAACTAACCTGAAAGCCATGACAGTATACACTGATAATTGAATACCGGTTGCTAAATTCAGCCATTTCTTCAGGTTCAGGGGATCATTCGAGTAATTTACATTCACTTTGAGATATGGCCAATCGGGATGGAAACTATAGATATAGGAATTATACTTGACCTCATCAGGTTGAAGAAGGTCAAACATCAGATAACACAGGTAAACTAATGCAAGTATAAAATGTATCCAGTCTTTTTTTGAGTTATTCTGGTCAAGGCTGCTCTTGACAAAAAGATAGAGAAAAGGTCCAATTACCAGGTTAAGCGGCTCGGTTGAATTTGTTATGACAAGGACTTTGGTAATATACCCGGTAATGTTAAGGAATTGTTCAAGTATACAAAGAGTCAGTGAAAGAAGCAGCAGTCCCTGGTACTTGTTGGCTCTTATATTTGATGAAGTTTTTACAATAAAAAAGAAGGAAAGTATAAACCCCAGGAAGACTCCGATAAATATAAATGCCGATATTGCATCCAGATGAGTTGTTGTGTTCATAAATCAAATATAATGAAGTTTCGCAATATTTAATATTGACTGAGGAGTACTGAAAGTGATTGAATTTTGCCTTAGAGTGCCTTAGTGTTAACCTTAGTGACCCTTTGTGGTAAAAAAAATCCATTTAACACAAAGGATCACAAAGGAAAGCACAAAGCTACACAAAGGAAAAAAGTTCAATATCCTTTAAAAAACATTGCCGTTAAGAGAATGCATTAAAGCACTTCCAAACGGCATTGTAAAATCAAACCTGAATTCAGAAGCTCTATTTTGTTCCTTTCTTCACGTAAATGTTCCCCTGCATGTTTTTCATCATCATTTCAGGGCCGCCACCATTGATCTTTCCATATACCCAGTCATCTTTCTTAATCTTATACAAACCAGGCTCGGTCGTTTTATCAATTTTGGATGGTGTTTTATCAATATCAATATCAAAATCACTGAATACATCTCCATTATCGGATTTGACTTTAAGATTTGCTTTTGTATCCATAGGCAATGTTACTCTTACATCTCCATTCAGTGTTGAAAATGCCATTGGCGCTTTGGGATCTACTGAAATGAAAGTCACAGTAACATCTCCGTTCACAGTATTGGCGACCACTGAACCAGAAATATTGGTAAGAGTTATCTTATCATTAACATTATTGACTTCAAGTTCACCCCTGACATTTTCCACGACAATTTCCCCGTCGTTTACCGTACCAATTTTTAGCTTTACATCCTGTGGAATCTTAAGATTAAGATCAACAGCCTTATTGGGGTTGCCGGTGTTAACTGTAACAGTGTTATCAGCCTCTTTCGCAGTAACTTCAAATCCACTGGAGGTTGAAATACGTTTCATCCCGTTTTCAACAGCTTTTGATTCTTCTTCGTTGTCACCGCTCCTGGGAGTGGCATTGATAATTATATCTTTTCCTTCGTAGCTCACAACTTTTATAGACCCTGATACCAGCTGCACCTTTAATGAATATGGTTTCCCTGGACTGCTTAAAGGCACAGTTAACTGTTCTGCTGAACCAGATTGTCCAAATGATTTTGTTGCGATAAAAAGGCTGAGTAATACCAGACCTGCAATTTTCATTTTTTTCATAATTTTAATTATTAAGATTGTTTTTTTATATAGACATTGCCATTAAGTGTTTCAAATTTGAAGATTTTGCCGCCCTTGCCAATACGAACGGCTGTAATTGCTTTGAGCATATATACTGTGCCCTTTCCTTTCTGCTCCTGAACTTTCTTTACCGTAGCTGGTAGTAATTCAGCGTCCCGGAAATCGGTAAAGAAATCTCCGTTCATACTCTTAAACTGCAGATCGGCTGAAAGATCCGGCTGATAGCATACATGAATATTCCCGTTAATTGTATAATATGATGATTCCTCCGGGGGATTAGAAAGATAATTGACAGAGACATCTCCATTTACAGTATGGGCATAGGTTGTACCTTTTGCATTTTTAATTGATATCTCTTCGTTTACATTATTTACATACAATTTTCCAATTACATTATTTACCGTGATAATCCCATCATTTACCGTTGAGATATGGAGATTTATGCCATAAGGCACCTTCACGGTGAAATCAACATTATAATTGTACTCAATTTCGCGACGATCATCATTATATTGCCAGTTCCTGTGCGGTCGCGAATCAAAAGGTTCTGCGATGTAAGCCATAATGGTATCTGATCTCTGGTCAAATGCCAGCCTGAATTCCTTCCTGCCTGTTTCCAGATTTTTCTCGTCATCTGCAGAAATTGTTTTATCCATCTCTAACAGTATTTTATTTCCGTCATAACCTTCTACTTTAATAAATCCTGAGATATTGTAAATGAACATTGTTCCTCCGGAAGCATCACCGGTAACCACAAATTCTTTGCTCTGGTGCTCTTTAAATTCCCGGGCATTTGCCAACGGAACCGCACATATTATTCCCATACCCAATAAAAGGGTTACTATTACTTTTTTCATATCTTTTCTAGAAAATTGGTTTCAGATAAGTTTACTAATGCTTTTTTCGATATTGATTTTAACCATTTGATTAAGCCCTTTTTTATTAAGCAGATTCCGTAAAGGCTGCACCGAACTCTTTTCCTGTAGTTTTACCATCGCGTCAGCAATTGCAGATTGCATAAGAGGTGATTCCTGAAGTTCAATACTCCTGACAAGACCTTCCCGTACTTTTGGTTCCCCCGATAATTTAACAAGTGCCTCAAGTGTTGCAAGTCTTACATTTACATTCGGATCTTCATTTAAGGTTGTGAACAAAGCATTGATTACCTTAAGATCTACATTACTTATTTCATCGGTATATGCAACCGCTCTTATGCGTTGCGAGGCCGAAGGATCCTGCAGCAGTGAGAGCATCATTACCTGTTTAATTTCAGAGACCTGAGAGGAGAGTCTATCGATCTGCCTGTTATAGGATATTGCCGATTGCTCAGGCTGATGTAAGAAATATCCACAAATCAAGCCAGCTGCAACTAATAAAAGACTGAAGGCTAAACGCGGTTGCGCCTGGCGTGACCAGAACTCGCGAAGCTTGATTGTCCATATACTGACCTGATTATTTTTCTTTGCAGCAAGCTCTTCCTTAAAATCAGAAAGTATTGTATCAAAGTTTGCCCGCATAGCTTGTGATGGCTCAGGCTGCGGAATTTCTCCCATTAGACTCCATATCTTTCTGG
>Ga0302323_100005087_pt1 | contig 10745 bp, 2 predicted proteins | sample Fen_T0_3_FD_201950 | JGI IMG/M metagenome (GOLD analysis project Ga0302323, IMG submission 201950) | Peat permafrost microbial communities from Stordalen Mire near Abisko, Sweden - Fen_T0_3 | ecosystem: Environmental > Terrestrial > Soil > Wetlands > Permafrost | place: Sweden: Abisko... | reverse complement strand
GCTGGGCAGCTTCCTGTGGCAGAGCTCGATTGGCGCGCTCGGCGCGGTCAGCGAGGCGGTGATGGTGGCGTTCCTCGTCTTCTTCCTGTTGCTTGGCGGAGACACGTTCAAGCGCAAGATCGTGCGACTGACCGGCCCAACGATGACGAAGCGCAAGATCACCGTCCAGATTCTCGACGACATCAATGCGTCGCTGCAGAAGTACATGTTCATGCTGCTGACGACCAACTTGCTGGTCGCGCTGCTCAGCTGGGTCGCGTTCAGCTGGCTCGGGCTCGAAAACGCCGGCGCCTGGGCTGCCGTCGCGGGACTGTTGCACCTCGTTCCCTATCTGGGTCCCGGCGTGACGGCCGCGGCGACAGGCATGGCAATGTTCATGCAGACGGAGTCCTTCGCGGCCGCGTTCCTGGTCGCCGGCGCCTCGATGGCCATCGCGACGATCGTCGGAACCTTCGTGACCACCTGGATGGTGGGACGGATCGCGCACATGAATTCGGCGGCCGTGTTCATCTCGCTGCTGTTCTGGGGCTGGCTGTGGGGGATCTGGGGATTGCTTCTCGCCATTCCCATCATCGTCATCGTCAAGGTCGTTTCGCAGCACGTGGAGCAGCTGCATCCGCTGGCTGAACTTCTGGGCGACTGATTCGTCCGCCCACGCGGCGAGGCGGCATTAGCGGCACACGAACGGACGGCGCCATTGGTCACGACCCGCAAATCGACTTTCTCGCTTCCAGATTGGCTGAGTTCGCGGCTTCCCACAGGCATCCTGGCGCGTGCAACGGCGGTCGAAGAGCCACCGCTGCGCTCGGAATTGTTCAGCGCCGACCAGATGGAGCGGTACGGCAGGACGCTGGCGGCGGCCCACCGGCTGTCACCCCGACGCACACAGGATCAACTGCTTGAGCGCCTGGCTGCAAACGAAGGCGTCTTGATCGGCGTCTGCGGCCGTTTGATGGCGGCGGTTTCGGCCAACCAGCGAATCAGTCCGGCCGGTGAATGGCTGCTGGACAATTTTCATCTGATCGAAGAGCAGATAGGCACGGCCAAACGGCATTTGCCAAAGGGTTACAGCCGGGAGCTGCCTCGTCTGGCTCTGGGCACGTCGGCGAGTCTGCCGCGCGTGTACGACATTGCACTCGGGACGATCTCCCATGGCGACGGCCGCGTCGATGCCGACAGCCTGAATCGCTTCGTGGCGGCGTACCAGTCGGTGACCACGCTCAAGCTGGGCGAACTCTGGGCAATCCCGATCATGCTGCGGCTCGCACTGATCGAGAATCTGCGTCGCGTGGGTGTGCGGGTCGCCGCAGGCATCGCCGAGCGCGATCTGGCCAATGCCTGGGCCGATCGGATGATGGAGACCGCCGAGAGGGATCCGAAGGGCCTCATCCTCGTCGTCGCCGACATGGCGCGCTCGACACCGCCCATGGGAAGCGCGTTCGTGGCCGAACTTGCGCGGCGTTTGCAAGGACACAGCGCCGGCCTGGCGCTTGCGTTGACATGGATCGAACAGCGACTGGCGGAGTCGCACCTGACGATCGAACAACTGGTACAGGTGGAGAACCAGCAACAGGCGTCGGACCAGGTGTCGATCAGCAACAGCATCGGCAGCCTCCGCTGTCTGAGCGCGATCGACTGGCGTGAATTCGTCGAGGCCAATGGCGCGGTCGAAGCGATACTGCGCGAAGATCCCGCGGGCGTCTACGCCGCCATGGATTTTGCAACCCGGGACCATTGTCGCCACGTCATCGAGCGCGTTGCCAGGGATGGCCGCCTGACGGAATCCGAAGTGGCCCGCGAGGCGATCGAACTGGCGCGGGCGAGCGCTTTCCGGAACGGCATCGCGGATCGGACCGCACACGTCGGCTGCTACCTGCTCGACAATGGGCTTGCCGAGCTGGAGCGCCATGCCGCGGTGCAGATTTCCGCGGCAAACGCGTGGCGAAGATTTGCCGGAACCTACCCGCTGCCTGTTTACCTGGGCTCCATTGGCCTTCTCACCGGCGGACTTGCCGCCGGTCTAGTTGTAAACGCCCAAGCGGCGGGAGCAAGCCATGCGCTCCTCGCGCTAGTCGTCGTGCTTTCCCTGCTCGCCGCCAGTCAGCTCGCCGTCGGGATCGTGAACTGGCTTGCTACGCGGTTGGTGACGCCGCTTGCGCTGCCGCGGATGGATTACTCCACGGGGATTCCCGCAACGGCGCGGACGCTGGTTGTGGTTCCCACCATGATCACCAGCGCGCGCAACGTGGAGGATCTGGTCGAGGCGCTCGAAGTCCGGTTTCTCGCGAACCGCGACGCGCACCTGCATTTTGCGTTGCTGACGGACTTCCCGGACGCGCATGAGGAATCGTTGCCGACCGACGAACCGCTGCTGCAGTTGGCGGAGACGCGGATCGCGGAGCTGAACCTCAAGTACGGACGTGGCGGTACCCCGGCGGCAGCGGCAGGCGCGACGGACGATCAAGGCGATGCCGGCACCCCGCCGGCCAGCGTGTTCTTTCTGTTGCACCGCCCCCGGCGCTGGAGCGCGGACGCGCGCTTGTGGATGGGACAGGAGCGCAAGCGCGGCAAGCTCGCCGACCTGAACGCGCTGTTGCGCGGCGGCGACCGGGACGGCTTTTCCCTTATCGTCGGCGCAACGGCGATCCTTCCGGAGATCCGGTACGTGATTACTCTGGATACGGATACGCAACTGCCGCGCGATGCCGCGAGGCAGTTCGTGAGCGCCATGGCGCACCCGCTCAACGCGGCGTGCTTCGGCAAGTACGCGAAGGACGCGGACCGGGAAGTGGTGACGTCGGGCCACGGTATCCTGCAGCCGCGGGTGTCGGTGAGCCTGCCCTGCACGAACCGGTCGTTCTATGCGCGGCTTTGCGGAGGCGAGGCGGGCGTGGACCAGTACACGCGCACCGTTTCCGATGTCTATCAGGATGTCTTCGACGAGGGCTCGTTCATCGGCAAGGGCATCTACGACGTCGACGCATTCGAGCGCGTGATGAAGGGACGCTTCCCGGCCAACGCCATCCTGAGTCACGACCTGCTGGAGGGATGCTATGCGCGCTCCGGACTGTTGAGTGACGTGGAATTGCAGGAAGAACATCCGGCGCGCTATAGCGCCGACGTCGCCCGCCGCCGGCGCTGGATACGCGGCGACTGGCAACTTGCGGGATGGTTGCGGCGGCGCGTTAGAGGCCCGGATGGCAGCCGCGAACCCAATCCGCTGTCGATGCTGTCGCAGTGGAAGATTTTCGACAACCTGCGGCGCAGCCTGGTTCCCGCCGCCCTGACCTTGCTGCTGCTGCTGGGATGGACGGTACTGGCACCGGCGTGGCTTTGGACGGAAATGGTGATTGGCATCCTGCTGGCGCCATCCATCATTGCCGCGCTGTCCGACCTCGTGGACAAGCCGGACGACCTGCGGTTCCGGCAGCATCTCACCGCCGTCGAGAGTGCCGCGCGACGGCACGCCTGGCAGGCGCTGCTCGCGCTCGCGTTTCTTCCGTATGAAACGTACTTCTGTCTTGACGCAATCATCCGCACGCTTGGACGGACCCTCGTCACGCACCGCCGCCTGCTCGAGTGGAATCCGTCCAACGACACCGAGCGCGCGTTGGAGCAACGCGAGCGCACCACGCTGCTTGCATCGTATCGGGCGATGGGCGTGGTCCCGGCCGTCGCGGCCGCAGTGGGAATTGGCCTCGCTTTCACGCATCCCTTGGCGCTGCCTGTCGCCGGGCCAATCCTCCTGCTGTGGTGCGCGTCGCCCGCCATTGCCTGGTGGATCAGCCGTCCGCTGGTGCGGCGAAGCAGCCGCCTCACGCTCGACCAGATGCGTTTCCTGCGCAATCTGGCGCGCAGGACGTGGACGTACTTCGAGACCTACGTCGGCCAGGACGACCGGTGGCTGCCGCCGGACAACGTTCAGGAGAGTCCCGCGGTCGGCGTCGCGCATCGGAGCTCGCCGACCAACATGGGGTTGGCGTTGCTTGCCAATCTGGCTGCGCACGACTTCGGCTACCTTTCGACGGGAAGACTGGTGGAGCGTACGGCGAATGCGTTTGGCACCATGGCTTTGCTGGAGAAGCATCGCGGACATTTCTATAACTGGTACGACACGCAGACACTGTTGCCTCTGGCGCCCCTCTACGTCTCGACGGTGGATAGCGGCAATCTCGCGGGCCACCTGTTGACGCTGCGACCCGGTCTCGCGAGACTTCCCGACGCCGCCATCCTCAACCGGCGATGGGCGGAGGGCGTGCACGATACCTACGCCATTCTGGTCGAGGCCTCGGCCAATGACGCGCCGGCCGATGTTGCGCAATTCGCGCAATTTGCGGAGTTTGATTCCGCGCTCGCACTGGCGTCCGCTGCCGGCCCGTTGCCGCTTGCTTCCGCGTGGATCCATGTCGACCGCCTGGCCGCGAACGCCGCCGATATTGCCGCCCGTTTCACTGCCGAGCCCGCGGCGGGTCCCCAGGGCGATACCCGGTTCTGGGCCGAAGCGCTCGCGAGGCAGTGTGCGGACACGCGCGACGATCTGCTGTTTCTCGCCCCATGGCTCGCAATGCGAACGGCGTCGGGATCCGGCTCCATCCTGCCCGGGACTGGCGCGATTCCCACGCTGCGCGAAGTTGCGGCGCTGGGCGTACTCGATCCGATTTACACGGAGGGGGCTGCGCGTGCCGCGGCGAGGATCGCAGCCATCGACAACCTTGCGTTGCAGGCAACGGCATTTGCCGAAATGGACTATGACTTTCTGTTCGACAAGGTGCGGCGGCAACTGGTGATCGGGTACAACGTCACTGATCGCCGCAGCGACGCGAGCCATTACGATCTGCTCGCTTCGGAAGCGCGGCTGTGCAATTTCGTCGCCATTGCCCAGGGAGCGTTGCCGCAGGAGAGCTGGTTCTCGCTGGGGCGCCTTCTCACTGCCGCGGGACGCGAGCCGGTCCTGCTGTCGTGGAGCGGCTCGATGTTCGAGTACCTGATGCCATTGCTGGTGATGCCGAACTTCGAGAATTCGCTGCTCGACCAGACCTATCGCGCGTCGGTCGCGCGTCAGATCGAGTACGGCCGGCAGCGCGGCGTGCCATGGGGCATGTCGGAAAGCGGCTACAACACCGTCGACGTCCACCAGATTTACCAGTACCGCGCATTCGGCGTGCCCGGGCTGGGCTTGAAGCGGGGACTTGGTGATGACGTCGTCGTGGCGCCATACGCTTCCGCACTGGCCCTGATGGTCGCGCCCGAGGAAGCGTGCCTCAACCTGCAGCGCCTTGCCGCCAGCGGTCTGGCCGGAACGCTGGGCCTGTTCGAAGCCATCGACTACACGCCGTCGCGGCAGCGGCGCGGGGAGACGAGCGCGGTCGTCCGTTCCTACATGGCGCACCACCAGGCGATGAGCTTCCTCTCCTGCGCGTATCTGCTCCTGGGGCAGCCGATGCAGAAGCGCTTCGAATCGGACCCGCTGCTGCAGGCGGCGCTGCTGCTCCTCCAGGAGCGCATTCCCAGAGTCACGCTGTTCCATTCGAATGCGCCGGATTTGTCCAACCTCCGCGCGGCGGGAGAAAATCCGGAATCGCCGGTGCGCGTACTCGGGAGCCCGGACACGGCCATTCCCGAAGTCCAGTTGCTGTCGAACGGCAGGTACCACGTGATGGTCACGAACGCCGGCGGAGGCAGCAGCCGCTGGAAGGACCTGGCCGTGTCCCGCTGGCGCGAGGACTGCACGTCCGACAACTGGGGCACCTTCTGCTACATCCGCGACGAGGCGAGCGCGGCGTTCTGGTCAACCGCGTTCCAGCCCGCGTTGAAGCAGGCAGACCACTACGAGGCGATTTTCTCCGAGGGGCGGGCGGAGTTCCGGCGCCGTGACTTCGGTATCGAGACGCACACGGAAATCGTGGTATCGCCCGAAGACGACATCGAAATCCGCCGGGTCCGCATCACCAACCGCGGACGCATTGCGCGAACGCTCGATGTCACGAGCTATGTGGAAGTCGTTCTTGCGCCGGCGGCGGCCGATGCATTGCATCCGGCCTTCAGCAATCTCTTCGTCCAGACCGAGATCGACAAGGACCGCAACGCGATACTTTGTACCCGGCGTCCGCGGTCCCGCGAAGAGCAGGCACCCTGGATGTTTCACCTGATGACGCTGCATGGGGCATTGGACCCGGACATATCGTTCGAAACCGACCGCATGCGCTTCATCGGCCGCCGCGGCTCGCTCGTCGCGCCACGCGCAATGACGGAAGCGGGCCGCCTTGCGGACAACGAGGGCTCGGTACTGGATCCGATTGCCGCAATCCGCCATCGCATCACCATCGACGCCGGGACGACGGCGACGATCGACATGGTCACGGGGGTCGGCGAGACGCGCTACGCCGCACTGAATCTCGTCGACAAGTACCGGGATCGCAGTCTCGCGGATCGCGTGTTCGAGCTGGCGTGGACGCACAGCCAGGTGGTGCTGCGGCAACTCAACGCCACCGAGGCCGATTCACAGCTGTATGCCCGGCTCGCCGGATCCATCCTGTATGCCAATGCATCGCTGCGCGCCGCGGCGGGCGTGCTGGTCAGGAACCGGCGCGGACAGTCCGGCCTTTGGGGCTACGCAATTTCGGGAGACCTGCCGATCGTCCTGCTGCAGGTCGCCGACATCGCCAATTTCGACCTGGTGCGCCAACTCGTGCAGGCGCACGCCTACTGGCGGCTGAAGGGGCTGGCGGTGGACCTCGTCATCTGGAACGAGGATCACAATGGCTATCGGCAGCGGCTCCAGGAACAGATCGTCGGTCTGATCGCCGCTGGCGTCGAGGCGCATTTCGTCGATCGGCCCGGTGGCATATTCGTTCGCCACGCGGAGCAGATTGCACCGGAGGACCGCGTACTCTTTCAATCGGTCGCGCGCGCAATCATCACCGACAGCCGCGGATCGCTGTCCGTGCAGATCAATCGGCGCGTGCCCGCCGAGCTGCGAACACCCCGGCTGGTGCCGACGCGACCCCATCGCCCCCAGCCTGCAACGGGAGCCGAATCAGCCGCGAGTGGCCTAATTCTCCACAATGGCACCGGAGGATTCTCGCCGGATGGGAACGAATACGTGATCGCACCCCCGGCGGGAGGCTCGACGCCGGCGCCATGGGTGAATGTGCTTGCGAACCCACACTTCGGCGCGATCGTCTCCGAAAGCGGACTCGGCTACACGTGGAGCGACAACGCGCAGTTGTATCGCTTGAGCCCGTGGCACAACGATCCCGTGCGCGAGCCCAGTGGGGAGGCGCTTTACATTCGCGACGAAGAGACGGGCCATTTCTGGTCGGCCACGTCGTCGCCGTGCGGCGGCGCCACGCCTTACGTCACCCGCCACGGATTCGGTTACAGCGTTTTCGAGCACGTCGAGGATGGAATTCACTCAGAGCTGACCGTCTTCGTTGGCCTCGATGAGCCGGTCAAGTTTCTCACTCTGAAAGTGAGCAACCGGTCCGAGCGGTCGCGACGGCTGTCCGCGACAGGTTATGTCGAGTGGGTGCTGGGCGATCTGCGTGCGAAGTCCGCCATGCACGTGACAACCGAGATCGATGCCCGGAACGGTGCGCTGTACGCGCGAAATCCGTACGGCAACGAATTTGCGGATCGTGTCGCGTTCTTCGACGTCGATGACGCGACGCGCAGCGCCACGTGTGACCGCACGGAATTCCTGGGGCGGAACGGGTCCATGCGCGATCCGGCGGCGATGCACCGGACGCGACTTTCCGGCAAGGCCGGCGCCGCGCTGGACCCCTGCGCCGCACTGCAGGTGGCCTTTGACCTGACCCCGGGGCAGGAGCGCGAAGTCGTCTTCCGGCTGGGGGCAGGAAGCACTGCCGAAGCGGCCATGTTGCTGACACAGCAACATCGGGGACCTGCGTCAGCGCGCGATGCGCTCGAAGCTGTGGTCCGGCACTGGCAACGGACGCTGACCACAGTGCAGGTCGAAACTCCCGACGCTGCGCTGAACGTTCTGGCCAACGGCTGGCTCGTCTATCAAACGATCGCGTGCCGCCTCTGGGCCCGCAGCGGCTACTACCAGTCGGGCGGTGCCTACGGCTTTCGCGACCAATTGCAGGACGCGATGGCCGTGGTTCACACCGACCCGGACTTGCTGCGTGCGCAGATCGTGCTTTGTGCGGGGCGCCAATTTGGCGAAGGCGATGTGCAGCACTGGTGGCATCCGCCCGCGGGGCGAGGCGTCCGCACGCATTGCTCGGACGATTACCTCTGGCTGCCACTGGCGACCTGTCGCTACGTTCTGGCGACCGGCGACGTCTCGGTCCTCGACCATGCAGTCAATTTCCTCGAAGGCCGTCCGATCAGGGCGGAAGACGATTCCTACTACGACCTGCCGTCCCGGTCGGACGAGAAGGCGGACGTCTACCAGCACTGCGTGCGCGCGATTCTGCATGGCCTTCGCTATGGCACACACGGCTTGCCGCTGATGGGCTCCGGCGATTGGAACGACGGCATGAATCTCGTCGGCAGCCAGGGCAAGGGGGAAAGCGTGTGGCTCGCGTTCTTTCTTTGCCACGTCCTGAAGGAATTTGCCAAGGTGGCGCGTTTGCGCGGCGATGTGGCGTTCGCCGACCGTTGCGAGAAGGAGTCATCGCTCCTGGGTCAGCGCATCGAGTACAACGCGTGGGACGGAGAGTGGTATCGCCGCGCGTACTTCGACGATGGCACGCCGCTGGGATCGATCGGTAACGCGGAATGTCGCATCGACTCGATCGCGCAGAGCTGGTCGGTGCTATCCGGGGCCGGAGACGGCGACCGTTCACGCAAGGCCATGGATGCCTTGCATGAGCGCCTGGTCCGGCGCGACGGTGATCTGGTACAACTGCTCGACCCGCCGTTCGACAAGTCCGCGCTCGATCCCGGATACATCCGCGGCTACGTGCCTGGTGTCCGTGAGAATGGTGGGCAATACACCCATGCCGCTGTTTGGGCGGCAATGGCGTTCGCCGCACTGGGAGACAACGCGCGTGGGTGGGAACTGATGGCTATGATCAATCCGGTGAACCACGCGCTGACCGATGAGGGTGCACGTCGCTACATGGTCGAGCCCTATGTCGTCGCCGCGGACGTCTACGCGCTCCCGCCGCATACGGGGCGGGGTGGCTGGACCTGGTACACGGGTTCGGCAGGATGGATGTATCGCCTCGTCGTGGAGTCATTGCTGGGACTCAACCGCGAAGCCGATCGCCTTCGCCTCGCGCCATGCCTGCACCCGGAATGGAGTGGGTTTGCAATGAAGTACCGGTATCGCGAAACCTACTACAACATCTCGGTGTCCCGAAAGGACGTCGACGGCGGCGGGACTCCGGAAGCGATGACCGTGACCGTCGACGGCAACGTGCAGGCGAGCAACTTCGTGCAGCTCGTGGACGACGGCAGCGTACATCACGTGGACGTACGCGTCGCGGCCGGATCGAATCGAAATGGCGACGTGCTGGAACAGCGAGTAACGGACTAACCCTTCCGGGTACCGGAAACCAGCAGCAAACCACCGATCACGATTGCGCCGACGCCGGCCCAGATCGGCACATTGATGGTTTCCTTGTCCTTGACCGAAAGCGTTATCGGTCCGATCTTGGTTTCGTGCGTCTCCTTGGTGTAAGTGAAGCCACCATAGATCAGCCCCAGGATGCCGCCGACGAGCAGCACGATTCCCAGCAGTTTCATCGCGTTCATGCAGTTTTCTCCAATGAGCGTTAGAAATGTTGAGGCTATCGGCCGGCCGCGGCACCGTCTGTCCGCTGGCGCACAGAGCGTCCGGCGTGTCCACAGTTGTCCGACCGGAAAATGAGTGCGTTACCGTACAGACTCGGGGCTTAGGATTTCCCAAACTTGCAAACGATACGGTAACAGTTCGTAACCGTTAGCGCGGATGGGGCGATCGGGGTTGTCTGCCGTTTGCCATGTCGTCGAAACCGGAGTGCGGAACGTTAATGACGTACTTCGGATGGATGGCGTAGGCGATTCGGTTGTTCGGCGCCACTAGGCAGTTCCACAGTCAACTTATCGGCTGCTTTGTTCTGTCGTTCCAAACATTGCACTCCAGTCAAGGGTTCGTCATGCATATGGAAACACTTCGGCAAACACTTCGCTTACGAGGTTTCGCCATCGCCGCGTGTGCCGCCATCCTGGCCTTCAGCGGCGTCGCCAGCGCAGACCCGCCGTCGCGAGTCGCGCGTTTGGGTTACATGACCGGCGAGGTCAGCTTCTCTCCCGCTGGAGAGAGCGACTGGACCCGCGCGGCGATCAATCGGCCGCTGACCACCGGCGACCGGCTGTGGGCAGATACGGGCTCGCGCGCTGAAATGCAGGTCGGTGGCGCGATGATCCGCATGAACGCCGGCACCGGCGTGTCCATTCTCAATCTCGACGATCGCATCGTGCAGTTGCAGCTGACGCAGGGCACGCTGAATGTCCGTGCGCGCCGCTTTGAACCGGACCAGATCTTCGAGGTCGACACGCCGAACCTGGCCTTCACGCTGCGGCAACCCGGCGAGTACCGGATCACGGTGGACGCCGATGGCAATGCGACGGAAATCGTCGTGCGCAAGGGTCAGGGCGAAGTGTACGGAGAGGGCGCCGCCTACGTGATCGATTCGCGCCAGCCGTACCGCTTCACCGGGACCGGCCTGCGCGAATACGAATTGTTCGACGCGCCGCGATTCGACGAATTCGATCGCTGGTCGAGCGACCGC